>ERZ1370068.2848-contig-1978_pt1 | contig 10200 bp, 13 predicted proteins | sample MGYA00561227_ERZ1370068 | MGnify/ENA primary metagenome ERZ1370068 (study PRJEB38410, sample SAMEA6850437) | metagenome | study: Metagenomic assessment of the ecological functions of the soil: analysis of the soil microbiota associated with the...
ACCAAGGACGAATCGACCGCCTAAGAGCGTGTCGGAGTAACCGCCAGTTCGAGCGCCGGCTTCGCCGGCGCAATCCGCTGTTCGGGGAGGCATCGGAAGGGGGCGGAGCCCCTCCGAGTTTCCTAGGTCACCGAGAGCTCGACCCCGGCGGGCTACGAGGCTCTCGATGGCCGCGAAGAGGGCCGCGACCTCGAGCGGCCTCGAGAAGGTACGCGTCCATCCCGGCCTCGAGCCCCTGCTCCTGTCTCCCACCATCGCGTTGGCCGTCATCGCGATGATCGGGATGTGCTGACCACTCGCACTTACCCGTTCGCGCTCCCGGATGGCGATGGTCGCCTCGAGGCCGTCCATCTCCGGCATCTGCACGTCCATGAGGACGAGGTCGAAGGACTGGTTCTCCATGGCTATGCCGACTCCCGTATCCATCACCGACACGTCCAGCGCCACTTCGCCGCGTCCCTCCGACTCCGCCAGGACCTGCACCACGATCTCGCCGCTCATCGTGAACTTGATGGCATTGCCGACCAGGTTGACCAGGATCTGGCGCAGACGCGCGGGGTCGCCCAGCAAGGCGTCCGGCACATCGTGGGGGATATGGCAGGCGAGCTCGAGCCCTTTCTGGCCGGCCCGGAGGCTGAGGGCCTTCATCGTGTCGTCCAGCGTGTCGCGCAGGCTGAACTCGATCGTCTCGAAGTCCAGCTTGCCCGCCTCGATCTTGGAGAAGTCGAGGATGTCATTGAGCAGGGACAGCAAGGAGCCCGCCGAGCTCTTCACCATGTCCAAGTACTCGCGCTGCTCCTGCGTGAGCGCGGTGTCGAGCGCCAGCTCCGTCATGCCGATGACGCCATTCATGCCATCTGGAGCCGACTAGAGCTGGGCGGGGCCGCAGGGATTTCGTGGGCTGCCAAGACTGACGAATCCAGTCGCGGGAGTCACGATCCGTGGCGGAACGTGCCCGGCGGTGTCACCACGCCCGGGGCGTGGTACGCTGGCCGCCGCGACGGCGATCGCCGCCATCGCGAGCTCGATCCGAGGAGATGCCCGTGCCGACAATTCGGACCTCCATGACCAGCCCGCGCTTCGCCCCCTGATCGCCGGTCTTCCCGCGACCGTGCCTCTTCGTCGGGCCCGAAGCCCAGGAGCGCATGCGCGGGCGGCCGTTCCGTGCGCGCATCGGCGCGAACGAGAGCGTGTTCGGACCGTCGCCGCGGGCCATCGAGGCGATGTGCGCGGCCGCCGCGCAGTCGTGGATGTACGGCGACCCCGAGATGCACGACCTCAAGGCGGCCATCGCGCGCCATCACGGCGTCGGGCCGGACAACGTCGCCGTCGATAGCGGCATCGACGCCCTGCTCAGGCTCGCGGTGCGCATGACGGTGGAGCCGGGCCAGGCGGTCGTGACCTCGGCCGGGGCGTATCCCACGTTCAACTATCACGTCGACGGCTTCGGCGGGCGGCGGGTGGGTGTGCCGTATGCGGGCGACCGCGAGGATCCCGAAGCCCTGCTGGCCGCGGCCCGACAGGAGCGGGCGCCGCTGGTGTACTTCGCCAATCCCGACAGCCCCATGGGATCGTGGTGGGGTGCGGCCGACGTGCAGCGCCTGATCGACCGCGTTCCCGACGGCGCCCTCTTGATCGTCGACGAAGCGTATGCCGACACGGCGCCGGCCGCAGCCATCCCCCGCTCGACGTATCGAACCCGGAGCGTGCTGCGGATGCGGACCTTCTCGAAGGCCTACGGCATGGCCGGCGTGCGCGTCGGATATGCGATCGGGGAGGCCGGGGTGATCAGAGCTTTCGACAAGGTCCGCAATCACTTCGACGTGAGCCGGGTCGCGCAGGCGGGCGCCATCGCGGCGCTCGGCGATCAGCTTTACTTGCAGAACGTGGTGTCCAGCATCGGCCGCGCCCGGGCGCGTATCGGTGAGATCGCGAAAGCCAGCGGCCTCGCCGCGCTGCCCTCGGCCACGAATTTCGTCGCCATCGATTGCGGCCGAGACGGCGCCCCACGCGCGGCGCGTGCTGGCCGCCCTGGTGGCGCGCGACGTGTTCGTGCGCATGCCCGGGGTCGCCCCGCTCGACCGGTGCATCCGCGTGAGCGTCGGCACCGACGCGGACCTCGCGATCTTCGCCGAGGAGCTGCCGGGGCCCTGGCGGCCGCCGCGGACGCCCGCTCCTGACTCAACACGCGGCGAAACATTGGTCGGTATCGATGAGCAATAGGGGGCGCCATGAGCGATCTTCTCAGTGATGCGCGGGAGCTTCGTCAGAAGCTCTACCGGCTCGAAGTGCTGTTGCAGATCGAGAAGGGCCGGCGAAGCCGGGGCTGGTTCACGGGGAAGGCACCGGAGGACCCCCAGCGAGCGGCCGCGATGAAGAGGCTTTCAAAGACGGGCCTCATCGAGACCGCGCCGCCTCCGAATCACTTCCGGCTGACTCCCGAAGGACGAGCGTTCCTGAAGGACGTCCGCGCCAAGGTCGGCGCTCAGGGAGAGCTGGATTGGACCCGCGCGGACGAGATCGATTTCTCGAAGCTCTGAGCTGACCGGCGGCGCGGCGACGACACCGACTGTGACTTTACCCATTGCTTTGCCGAGCAGGGGAATCATAACCTTGCCGCCGTCCGCAAGTCCTTGGAAAAGCGGCACGAATTCTCCCCACGAGCATGAGATCTAGACAGGGGACCCCCGCTGAAGTTCATGACTCCCAGCTTTGGACGGTTGGACGGGGTTCGCCCGCTCCCGGCAAGCTTATGCTTCCGATTCTTGCGCGCGGCAGGATATCCTTCCTCTGCATCACGCCGAGAAGGCGCCGTTCAGATACTCCACGACCCGGCGCACCCCTGCGCTCAGGCGATCTTCGGCCACGACCAGCGAACTCTTTCATGCACGGTCTCCTTCCGCCGCTGCGGTGTCCGTTTCCAACAGAGACGACAGACGTTTCAAAGCGACGCCCCACTCCCGCGTAGCGACCTCCCAGAGTTCCTGTTCGAGATCCCGTCTGGGTTCGCCCTAATGGTGGGGGCGTCCTCCTACCGGTAGGAGTTGTCCGCATCCACGGTGCTGGGTGTATGCCGTTCGAGGTACCTTGAGCCTCTGCCTTTGCAATGTCGCTATCCCTCATCCTCGTCCCCATCATCATCGGGCTCGTCGTCATCGACATCCACGGCCATGGCATTGACGTAGTCGCTGCGAACGGCCCGGAGCGAGCGGCGGGACGCCTGGTCGGTCAGGAAAAACGGCCAGCCGTTCGTCCGCTTGCCGGTGATGGCGCTGGCGGCATCGGACGGACTCGGAAACGCAACGCCTTCGACCTCCACCTGGCCATCGGGAAGCAGCGTAGCAACCCGATCGCTCAAACTTTTTCCGTCGAGGGAAGAGCGACATTCCAGGCTCGAGCTCCCCCATTGATCAGGTCGGAGAGACGGACCTTCTTCCGTGGTCGGGGCCTATCCGGGGAGAATCCCGACTTGTGGTCTTGAGGGACTGGCCAGATTTGGATAATGACATTGGCCAGGTCCTGCGTACGTGCGCGAATCGCGTCGTCCGTCCATTGGTCGCCGGCCTTTTTCAGGAGTTCGCGGTTCAGAAGCAGGACGTCGTGGGCTTCAAGTCCCTCCCGCTTGCCGCCATCCCCGAGCCAGGGCCCGTTGGATACCTTCGAGTTTTTCCGCATCCTGCTAGGGTGCCCGGGGCGTCCCGCGTCCGAGTGTTGGCAGATTACGTCAACGGTAACGAGGGCGCACCGGCGAGGCGATCGCCGCAGACGGCCTTGATGTCGACTATCCCGGTCGCGATTTTCGAGTGAAGGGAACGGGCCGCTGACAGTTCGCGTCAAACACGCCTGGCACTGTGAGGACCCGGTGCGCTGCCGTGAGCTATAATCTCGACGACCGCCACGTCCTGCGATCACCCAGCAAACCAGGAGGCCAATATGGTACGGGCCGGGACCGTAGCGCTCATGGTCGTTCTGCTCGGCGTCGGCGTCATGAACGCGCCCGGAATGCTCGGGGGCGCGACCGCAGCCGAGGACCCGGTGAAGTTCTCCAAGCCGACGTTCGTGGATCCACCCAAGACGCTGCAGGGGATTCCGGTGACGGACGCTGTCCCGACCCCACCCAGCCGTGTCTCAAAGACGTGGACGACATCCTGTTCGGGCGGACGCACATCTTGCGCACCGACGATGTCGTGTTCGGCTACCAGGGCGCCTACGGCCTCGCCCCTCGGCGAATTCGGCGCTTCAGCAGGGGAACTCGTTCCACTGAACGACGGCTCCGGCAACTTTCTCAGCCGGCCGTCGTCGGGGCCAGGTTGTGGAACATCTCGATCGACGTCCCGGTGGCCCTCTACCAGGACCAGCAGAATCAGATTCTGCACCACAACCTCGGCGTTCTCAACACCGTCCCCTTGCCTTCGGCGCCATCCAATACCTCCGGCCGCCTGGCGGTGTTGGCCGGCGACTTCACCGGCGATGGCTTCGATGAGATCGTGGTGTTTCCCAAGGGGGTCGGAGAGCCCCAACGCCATCGTCGGAACGGCAGTCGATGTCCAGAACAACAACACGATCCCCCTTCTGAGATTCGGGCCTTCGTTTCCGGTTGTCGGGCACGTCGTGCCATTCAGCATCGCCAGGGCGGCCGTCCTCGGCACCCCTCGCGTGTTCGTGGCCGGTCCTGCGGGTTCCAATAGTAGTTGTCCCACGGGATTCACCGGGCTCCAGTTCGAGAGCTACACGGTCGATCCGCAAAGCCTCGAGCTCATCTCGATGGGGACGTTTTCCGCCACCATCCCGGAAGGGCAAGGTGCCTGTCTGCACGGGGTCGACGTGACGTCCGGGCGATTCACTACCTCCCTGCACGATCAGCTGCTGGTGGCGTACGGCATGCAGGGGGCACGGTGAAGGTCCTGCCCTTCGATATCAACGCCCAGGGCATCCCCGTGTCAGGGCCGCTGTTCGACACCCAATTGCCCGTGGGGGAGGAGGGTTCTTCATTCGGAGCGGGCGGTTCAATTGGAGCAGCGCGGTGGATCAGGCGGCGCTGCTCATTTCCAACGACTTCAATGCCGCGGGCATCAACACACTGCGCATTCTCAGCTTCGATGACATCTTCACCACGCACGCCGGACCGTCGTTTCAGGCCGGCGCCACGTCAGGTGAGTGCGCCAATGACATGGCGGTCGGGAATTTCGACCACCAGCAAGCCAATCCCGGCAGCCCGCCGCCGGCCACCATCGCCAACCCCAATCTGCAAGTGGTCATCCCCTTCACCGACTGCGGCAACGGTCTCAGGCTGCGGGATCTTCGACGTGGCGCCCGATACGTTCCAGATCTCGCAGGCGTCGAGCTTGAATTTCTCGCCGGCCGGGTCGGGAGTCGGGGGCAGCGTGTTCCAATCGACGCTCGCGGTGGTGGATTTCCAGGGCCGATCTCTCCGGGTGGGACGGCCAGGGATCATCACCGTCAACAACCGCCAGCAGGCCACCCTGATCCTGGCAGCGCCACCGATGCACGTGGATGCGGTCGTGCCGATCGGCGGAACGGGCACCCTGCCCAGGCCCTTCAACATCACCGCGGCGCCCGACGGGTTATTCGGCGGATACACGTTCAGCAGCAGCACGGACCAGACGAAGAGCACCACGACGGGATTCACAACGTCCTTCAGCGCCACCGAATCCGTGGGTACCACCGCGACGTTCGGCGATTGCGACATCGGGGATTGCGCCTCGGTGTCCAACAAGTTCACCGCCAACCAGGCCGCAAAGACCAGCCAGTCGTCGGTGAGCGGCTCCTACTCCGGCAGCTCACTGGCGTTTGACGTGACCACCGGGTTTTCCGACCTCCTCTCGTATCAGGAGGAGACGCTCGTCATCTACGCATATCCGGTGATCGGACGGACGGTGTGCCCCAGCAGCCTCCCGACCTGCGTGCCTCTGACAATCAACGTGGCGGGCCCTGATACCGTGTCGTACAAGGAGGCCATGCCAGGGAACGTGTTGCCCTGGTATCAGCCGCCGTGGATACCGGGAAACATCCTTTCATATCCCGGCAATGCCCAGCAGCTTCAGGCTGCGGCGTTTCGCAACCCGTCGGACTTTCAGGAGCTCAGCCAGCCCCTGTCGTGGTTCATCGGCGCTGGCGGGACCGCCAGCGCCAGCGTGACGTGGGCGGGCGGCGGCAGCAGCGGAAACACGACCAGCACCAAACACAACTTCTCGTACGAGGACGACATCTCGGCGTCCGGCAGCATCGGCCTCTCCGACGTGGTGACCCTGAGCGGGGATGTGGACATCGACCTCGGGGCAGTGTCGGGTTCTCCACGCTGACGGACTCGCTCACGACGCTCTCGGCAACCCAGGGCATCACCTTCACCCGCACCGCCCCGCTGGACGACAGCAACTATGGCTATACCGGTCACGCCCCACATCTTCGGCCGGACGCAACCACCATCCGTGATCTCCGACACCACGCCGCCGCCGGCCGGTCAAGTGCAGGCGTTCGGCGCGTTGCGCACCGGGTATGAAGTCGATATCTCCCAGAGCGGTGGTGGCGGAGGCTTCTGGAGCGCCTGGTACGGCAAAGCACCAGACGTGGCGCTGAACCATCCCGAGCGCTGGACGGTCAAGCTGAAGGTCAGCGATCCGGGTGACGGCAGTTGCCGCCCGTTCAACGCCAACTCCTCTGATCTGGACTGCGTCGTCCTCGGTGCGCGACTCCCTCCGGGCCTGGGCAGCCCGATTTGGCTCAGCTCGTTTCATCGGATGCGCGGCTTCTTCATCACGGGTCCGAACGGAGGGCCGCAGCTCACGACGGCCACGACCGGCGATCAGTTGCTGCTGCAGGCCCGCGTCTACAACCTGAGCCTGGCGCCGTTGCCGTCTGGTGCCATCGTGCACGTGCCGCTTCATGGGCATGCCGTGGAACACGAGCGCGAGCATCCCCGCCGGCCGCAGCTTCCAGATCGGCGAGCAGACGATTGGCGGAGATCAACTGCCGCCATTCAGTTCCGATGCGTCAGAGCCAAACTGGACGCTGGTGCCGCAGACGTTTTCCACGAGCGGCACGAGCTGCGGCGGGCAGAGCTGCGACAACCAGGATCTGGTGTTCTGGGTGGTCGTGTGGATAGAGACACGCGAACGGGACGCTGGTCGGCGAGCTATCGGAACACGGCCTGAGGTCGATCCCGGCGAAGGGGGAAGACTTTCTCGTCACCGCCGGTCGCGAGCAGCCGTTCAGCAACAACCTGGGGCTCTACAATCAGGTGTTCCACATCTTCCCGCAATCTCAGGCCGTGGAAGCGCCGACGAGCCGCTCGGCGAGAATCGGCACACTGGCGGCAACGCCGGCGCAAGGCGAGATCGGCGCCCAGATCGTGCAGGCTGGGGTCGCCCATCGGGCCGTCGAGTGGCGGTCAGAGCACGGCGTTGGCCGCCAAGGTGCGCACCGGCGGGCGAGACCTGATGGGGGCCTGGAAGTGGTGTTCTACGATGGGGACCCCCTTGGAAGGGGAAGACTGATCGGGCTGCACAGGCTGCCGCATCTGAAAGCGCAGAGCACATACGACTTCCGCGCGCTCTTCACCCCGCAGCAATGTGGCCAGCGCACCATCTACGTCGTCGCCGGCGCAGGCACGCGCCATGAGCACACCGCACGCCTCGAGCCCATCGACGTGAGGGGCGGAGATTGCGAGCCCACCGGTCAGCCTCGCCGAGATGGTTCCTCGCTGGCAGTGCCGAGAAGGTGGGAAGTGGGCAGCGCCAACGGCAAGGTCAGCCTCAGGGGAAGCAGCCGCTCAGCGGCGCGCTGGATCTTGGCAAGGCGTCCCTGACCCTCGAGAACGTCCTCACGGAACAGGACGGCGCGGGCGAGCTGCTGCGCGGCGGCAATGGCGCGGGCATCCTGCCGCAGATCTTGACGGCTCGTCCCGGCGGCACGGCAACCCAGGCGCTGTTCGAGAGTGCGAACGCCGCGCAGCCGAGATTCCGCGCTGGAGGTCAAGAACCGCGATCCCGAGAAGGGGATTCTCGAGCTCACCCTCAAGGCGGAGGATGGCGTGATCGTCACGTCGCGGCGGTGCGCTGCCAATGGCCAACGCACCGGCTTGACCACCCGGCTCACGCTGAACGACGGTGTGCCATCCGGTGCAGGTATTGGAGTCGAAGCAGGCCTGGCAATGTGAGGAGACCGTCTGACGACGCCTTGACCGCTGTGGCAGGCTCCTATGCCGGGCTTGTTCAATGGCTTTACCGGGATCTGCATGGAGGTCGACATTCTGATCAACAGGTTCAACAACGCCAAGGGCGGCGGGCTGGTGGCGCTGCTGCAACACCGACCCTGGTGGCAAGGGCCTGTTCCTCCTGCTGATCAACAGCGGAAACACGGACCGCCTGACGCTGAACACGATCGATCCCAACAGCGGCAAGATCGTTCAGCTCCGCCGCCACGGTGCCGCTCGGCTCGGGCATCGTCGAGAACGCGTGGTACCGGCTGAACCTGCAGGTGTTGACCGCCAGAGGGCTTGACGACAGCCTGTCGGTGGGCGCGTGCGGAGCCACACGGACCCCTCGAACCCCGACAGCGACCTGGACGGCCAGATCGGCAGCATCTCTGTTGTTCAACGGCAGTCTCAGCGACGTGGGGCTGGAGCAAGACGGGTTCGTGGGGATGGCGGCCTGGGCCGAATCGGCGCGTCGTCAATACGAGCATGACCAACTTCTTTGCAGCGACCGGCTGCATCTCGTAGCGGGCCCCGGCTTCACGGGCGTGCTTCTCGTGTTCGAAGCGATCGGCGTTGGTGCAACGTAGGGAGCACAGGACGGAAAGGAGCAGCCATGCAGCCAACGATCTTCGTCGGACGTGTGGCGCTCGCGAACGGTGACCGCACTGATCACGCTGACCGCGATGACGGCGCCCGCCGCGGCGGGCGTCACGAATATCGACGCGTGCCAAACGCTCGACAAACTCGGCGAGACCTACCGGGTCACGCAGAGTCTTTCCAGCTGTGGCGACTGCCTCGTCGTCGCCAACGACCGGATCACCATCGACCTGCAGGAGCAGAGCATCCAGAGTGCTTGCCTCATAACCCAACGATCGCTGGAAACAAATCCAGCCCCCGCAACCACCCAATGACCAGCCTCCTACGGGTGGCGCCAAGGTACTGGTGGAAGCATGCTTGCCAGCAGATCGGAAGTATGCTTCGCCGCACGGCAAAGATATGCTAAGTCACAGCGAAGTCCGCGCTGCTCTTGACAGCCCTCCCCGCCATTCAGTATTAATTAACCAGATTTCGTTGCACCGTAATCCACCCCGTCGAAGCCTTTCGTCGTTCCCGGCTCCCGAGCCGCCGCCAAGGGCTGGAGGACCGCGTGTGAAGGCAAGCTGCTGGCGCTCAGGTCAACGGTGAGGAGCGCGAGGTTCTGGTCGTCGTCCTTACAAGACGCCTGCTCGAGGTGCTGCGCGAGGGACCTGCACCTCGACCGGCACCAAGCACGGCTGCGAGCTGGCGAGTGCGGCGCACTGCACGGTGCTGGTCGACGGCGCGCCCGTGCTGTCCTGCCTCGGCCCTGCCCATCGAGTGCCAGGGCCGCGCGATCAAGACGCGTGGAGGGCATGGCGCAAGGCGGCCGGAGCTGCACCCGCTGCACGTAGCAGCCTTCGCGGAGCTCGGCGGCGGCGCAGTGCGGCTACTGCACGCCGGGCGTCCTCACTGACCGCCGAGGCTCTGCTCGACCGGGAACCCTGCGCCGACGCGGCGAGACGAGGTCGCGCCATGCGCTGGCCGGCAACCTCTGCCGCTGCACCGGCTACACGAAGATCCTCGATGCCGTCGAGCTGGCCGCGCTTCGCATGAAGCGCCCCGTGAGGCCGGCGCGGCGGCGGCCCGGGAACGCCGCGCCGTGAGCAAGCGCTGGCTCGCCATGACCGCTGCCCAAGATCGGCTTGCGCTGGCCAGGTGGCCGGGGGGCTGCAGGTACGCGCTTCGCCGACCGCGATGCTGCCCCGCATGGCCTCACGGCGAAGCTGTTGCGGGAGCCGCCATCCGCAGCCACGCACGCTGCGTCCCAGCGGCATCGCGCGCCGCGCGGGCGCGCCTTGCCTCCGGCCGTGTACGCCGTCATCACCGGGCGCGACCTGCCGCGCGCGTGAAGTTCGGGATCCTGCTCCGTCTCCCAGAGTAATACGCGTAACCGAACGAAGTATTAC
>ERZ1370068.10012-contig-8746_pt1 | contig 10192 bp, 9 predicted proteins | sample MGYA00561227_ERZ1370068 | MGnify/ENA primary metagenome ERZ1370068 (study PRJEB38410, sample SAMEA6850437) | metagenome | study: Metagenomic assessment of the ecological functions of the soil: analysis of the soil microbiota associated with the...
TTACCGCAGACGCCGGACGGCGGCTACTCGTAATGCAGGGCCTGGACCGGGTCCAGCCGGGCGGCGCTTGGTCGCCGGATAAACCCCGAAGATCAGGCCGATCAGCACCGACACGGAGAACGCCAGCGAGCAGCGAGCCGCCGGTGACGATGGTCGACCAGCCGGCGAAGCTGCGCGATCAGCCGCGACATCGCGACGCCCGAGCAGCAGGCCGATCGTGCCGCCGGCGACGCGCGATCAGCGTCGTCTCGATCACGAACTGGCGGATGATGTCGGCTGCGCGCGCGCCGATCGCGCGGCGGACGCCGATCTCGCGCGTCCGCTCGAGCACGCTCGCCAGCATGATGTTCATGATGCCGATGCCGCCGACCAGCAGCGAGATCGACGCGAGCGCCACCATGACGATGTCGAAGATCCGCTTGCGTGCGCTGCTGCTCGGCGAGCAGCTCCGCCGGGCACGATGAGCGAGTAGTCGTCGGCGCCGCGGTGCGACGCCGACGAGGATGCCGCGGACGGTCGCCGCGGCCGCGGTGATGTCGGCGTCCGGCTTCAGCCGCAGGTAGACGCCGTCGATCTCGTCGCGGAACTGCGCTGTAGTTGTCCTCGAGCCGGAACATCGCGGCGCCGGTCGGCACGTAGATGCACGTTGTTGCGATCCTGCGCCGGGCAGCCCGGCGACGTCGGTCTGCGCCGACCGCCTGCGGTCCGGCGACGCCGATCACGCTGGAACCACTGCTCGTTCACCTTGACGAAGCTGCCCGAGCGGATCGGTCGACGCCGAACAGGCGCACGCGCGCCGCCTCGCCGAGCACGCACACCGGCGCGGCGTGCGACGCCTCGTCCGTCGTGAAGAAGCGGCCGCGACGCGATGCTGCAGGCCGGCGATCGGCTGGTAGTTCGGCTCGACGCCGTAGACGACCGGCATCTCGCCCTGCGGCTTCGGAATCGACCTGCGTCGGCGTGAAGCGCTTGCGCGGCGACAGCGTCTCGAGCCCGGGCACCGTCGCCTGCATCGCGCGGACGTCCTGGAACGTCAGGCCGGGCGACTGCTGGCGGACTTTCTGATACGCCTGCCACTCGGTCGTCTCGCGCGCTTCGACGATCAGGTTGCGGACGCCGAGGCCCTCGATGAACGCCATCACCTGCTGCTGCGCGCCGGCGCCGATCGACAGCATCGCCACGCACCGCCGCGACGCCGAAGATCATGCCGAGCATCGTCAGCAGCGTGCGCAGCTTGTGGAGGAGCAGGTTGTCGACGCTGCGCCCGAGATCGGGCAGCCAGAGCGCCGACGTCGATGCGGGCGCGGCCGCGAGCGTCATCGCGCCGCCCGCGCGGCCGGCGGGCGCCTGCGGCGCGCCGCGTGCCGGACGGCGCGTTCGGGATTGACGAGCGCAACCTCCGCCGACGGCTCGATGTTCTCGACGACCGCGAGGCTGTCGGTCCAGGCGCGCACGCGGATCTTCGTGCGCGTCGAAGCCGTCCGCCGGTGCGGACGTACACCGTCGGCTTGCCGGCTGACGTCGAATACCGCCGTCCGCGGGACGTAGAGGACGTTGTCGAACGCCGGCCCGGCGATCGCGATCGCGGCCGAGACGCCGGGCCGCACCGCTCGGATTGGCCCGTGACGTCGAAGGCGATGTCGAACTGCCGCGTGCCGGCGTCGAAGATCCGCGCGACGCGACGCCGCTGACCGTGCGCACCGTGCCGCGCAGCGTCGCGTCCGGCAGCGCGTCCACGGCGACTTCGACCGTCTGGCCCGGCGCGACGTTCGCGCGATCCTGCTCGGACAGCTTCGCGCGTCACCTCGATCTGCGACGTGTCGATCACGTCGGCGATCGGCTGCCCGGCGAACGCGGCGTCGCCGACGCGGTAGTCGGGCATCGCGATGCCTGGAAACGCAGATGCCGCCGAACGCCATCGAAGTTCGTGCGCGATCGATGACGAAGCCGTCGAACGGCGCGCGGATGCGCAGGCTCTCGATGTTGCGCTCGGCGACCTGCACCGACGAGCTGCGCCTTGTTGCGCTTCTCGCGCAGGCCGTCGGCCGAGGCGTGCGGTCGTCTCGCGATGCGTCTGCGACGTCGGCCTCGAGCTGCGCGAGCCGCTGCTTCGCCTCGTCGAGCAGTCAGCACGTTCTGTCTGCGCCTTGATCGCGCCGACCAGCTCGTTGCGCGCTGGCGTCGAGCTCGGCGCGGCGGACGTCGTAGCGCGCGTGCAGCAGCGCCACTTCGTCGTCGGCGGCCTGCACCGCCGCCTGCGGCGTCGGCCTTGACGATCTCCTGCTCCGCGAGCTGCAGATCGAAGCGCGCCTGCTCGAGGTTGAACTCCTGCTCGGCCGCGTCGAACTCGACGACGACGTCGCCGGCTTTGAGCGGCGTCGCCCGGCTCGGCGAGCTTCACGATCTGGAGCTGGCCGCCCATCGGCGGCACGGTCAGCTGCATCGCGCGGCGCGGCGCGCAGATCGCCGATCGGTGTAGACCGTGACCTGCACGCGGCCGCGCTGCACGTGCGCCGTCGGGATCGCTGCGCGCGCGCCGACGCGCGCGCGTCGACGCAGCGCGCAGCGCGGCGATGACCGCGATGGCGACGCCGGCGACGATCGCGATGCGCGGCCTCGTGTCACTTCGCGGCTCCTGCGTCGTCCGGCTCCTTCAGCGAGACGCGCTCGCCTTCGCCGCACGCCGGACGCGATCGCGATCTGATCGCGCCCGCGCCGCAGCACCGTCACCGGGCGGCTTTCGATCGCGCCGCCGCTCGACGACGTGAGACGACCGTCGCGGCCGCCGCGCTGGAAGACGGCGCCGGTCGGCACGACGCAGGACGTTCGGCAGGCGATCGAGCTCGACGCGCGCCGACGCGCTCATCGCCCGAGCGCAGACGCGGATCGGACTCCGACAGCGCGACGACGAGGTCGAAGTTGCGGACCGGCGGCCACGATCGTGAAGTCGGGCTTCGCGACGACGGAAATGTCCGTCGAGCGTGCCGGTCAGCTCGCGGTCCGGCACCGCGTCGACGCGGACACGCACGGCGCTGCCGGTCTGCACGCGCGCCGCGGTCCGCTTCGTCGACGCCGCGCCGTCATCTGCACGGAGCGTGAGATCCGGGCAGCTCCGCGATCTGCGCGCCGAACCAGGCGCGATCGCCGCGCCTGAATTCCGGCGCGGCGCGCGAACAGGTCCGCCGGCGCGGAAGTTCGGCAGCAGCGAGATCGATCCGGCCGATCGGCGCGCGGACTGGTCAGCGAGCCGATGATGCGCTCGGTCTCGTCGACGTCGTACAGCGCCTTGTCGCGCTTCTGCCTGGCGATCGCGACGTCGGCGCCGCGCCGCGATCCGCTCGCCCTCGACTTTCTGCTCGAGCTCGCGGACGTGCTCTTCGGCGTTCGACAGCGCGATGACGAAGCTTCTCGGCCTCGATGCGCGCGCGCAGCTCGTTGCCCTGAACGTCGAGCCGCGCGCGCGGCGCGCGCCTTCTGCGCCTCGTCGAGCTCGCTCTGCGCCGACGGCGACGCGCGCGCCGCTGCTCGGCCTCGGTCCGCTCGATCTCCGACTCGGCCTGCTTCAGCTCCGGACTGCTTCGGTCTCGAGCGTGCGCTGCTGCATCGGTGGGATCGAACGTCGACCACGACGTCGCCGGCGGCACGCTCGGCGCCGTTCTTGGCCAGCGATCGACGATCTGCAGGTCCGATGCCGGTCGACGGCGCGGTCAGCACGATCGAGCGGATCGGGCGGATCTCGCCGCGCAGCTGCAGGAAGTCGACGAACGTCGCCCTGGTCACGACCGCGCGTCGAGCAGCGCCGACCTGCGCGCCGCGGTCGCGCCGGAGCGCGCGGCCGCCGGCGACCGACAGTGCGGCCGACGGCACGACGAGGACGGCGCCGATCGCGAGCCCTTGCTTCATCGCTTCGCGGCGACGTCGATGGCGCGCCGCGAGATCCGGCATCAGGTGCGGATCGCTGCCGTCGATCGCTAGAAGACCGCGAGGAACGTACCGGACGCGGTTCGACATCGTGGCTGGTCGCGCCGATCGGCGACAGCTGCTCGAGCCGGCCGCGTGAACGTCGCGCGCGGAAACGAGTCGAGCGTGATGCTGCACCGCCTGCGCCGACGCGCAGCGCGGTCGACGTCGGCCTGATTCACGCGGGCGCGCACGCGCATCGCCGACGAGTCGATGACGTCGAGGATCGGCGAGGCCGGACCGCACCTCCTCGCCTTCCTGCACCTCGCCCATCGTGCCGTTCTTCCACGTCGACTTGAGCACGACGATGCCGTCGATCGGCGACACGACGCGCATCTTGTCGGCGTTGCGCTCGGCGTGCTTCCAGGCGTTTCACGCGCGATCGCGCTGAATCTCGAGCGTGCGGCAGGTCGGCCGCGTCGGCGCGGCGCTTCAGCTCGAACGTCCGGCGCAGCTGCTGCGAATTTCGCGCGCGCCTCGTCGAGCGACAGCCTGTTCTGCTCGGCGGTGATCGGCGGCGACCATCTCGTTCTTGAGCATCTCGAGCTCCGCGCTCTTCACGGCGTTCTCGGCCGTCTTCGAGCTCCGCCTCGTCGTGCGCGCTGGCGGTCAGCTGCTCCGCCGCGCTTCTTGTTGATCTGCTCGACGAAATCGCGGTATCCGCCTCGCGGTCGTGCGCGGTCTTGATCTGCGCCTGGCGATCGAACTCGATGAGCGAGGTCGCCGCGCTTGACGCGCGTGCCCGGCTTGACCGAGGCGGACGATGACGAGCGGTGCCGGTGCCGGACCCGGTGAGCCGCGGCACGACGACGGGCTGGCTGCGCACCGGCTCGACCGTGCCATGGAGACGAAGGGGACGGGGTCGGACCGGCGAACGTCGAACGCGCATGCGCCGCCGCGATGCCCACGGCGCAGAACGACGAGCCAGACACGCGCCGCCAACATGGCTGACAGTGCTGGAATGATAGACGCCGCCCATCGGCAAATGGATGGGTGATCAGGCGGAAAAAATTGCTCGACGCTGTCGAGGTCGTGCACGACCGGCGCGGGCGGCAGCGAGGCGATGAACCGCCGGCCGTAGCCCTTCGTCCGCAGCCGGGGATCGAGCACCGCGAGCACGCCGCGATCGCGCGCGGTGACGGATGAGCCGGCCCGAGCCCCTGCTGCAGCGCCAGGATCGCGAGCGGCACCTGATACTCGCCGAACGGATCGCCGCCGCGGGCGCGGATGGCGTCGATGCGCGCCGCGGTAATCGGATCGCCGGGCGAGGCGAACGGCAGCTTGTCGACGATGACGCAGCTGAGCGCCTCGCCGACGACGTCCACGCCCTGCCAGAAGCTCGAGGTCGCGAACAGCACGGCGTGCGGCGTCGCGCGGAACTGCTTCAGCAGCTGCGAGCGCGGCGCGGTGCCCTGCGACGAAGATCGGATAGTCGAGCGCCATCTCGGCGATCGCCTGCACCGCGCGCAGCGTCGCGTAGCTGGTGAACAGGACGAACGCGCGGCCTCGCGTCCGCTTCAGGATCTCGATCGACCTCGCGGCCGGCGGCGACGGCAAATTCGTCGGACCGCGGGTCGGGCATGCGCGGCGGCAGATACAGGATCGCCTGCCGCGCGAAGTCGAACTCCGACGGCAGCCGGATTTCGTCGGCGGCGCGTGATGCCGAGCCGCTCGCGGATGTAGTCGAACGTCGCCGTCGACGGTCAGCGTCGCCGAGGTCAGCACCGTCGTCTGCATGCGGTCGAGCAGCAGCTCGCGGACGATGCGCGGACACGTCGATCGGCGAGGCGCGCAGGAAGATGCCGCGGCCGCGGAACTCCACGAAGTACGACGTAGTCGGCGTCGCCGCCGCGCAGCAGAAACCGCAGCTCGTCGCGCAGCTCGCCGGCGCGGCGCGCCAGCGCGACGCGATCTGCGTCGGTCGTCGATCGTCGCCGTCTATGCGTCCGGCTTGATCGCGCTGTCCTCGTCAGGCCCTGCGGCGGCCACTGTCGACTGCAGCAGCGCGCAGCGTCGCCTCGACGACGTCGAGCGCGCCGGTCAGACGCCGCCGCCGTCGCGCGCGTCTGGCCGAGCGACGTCGGCGGTGGCGCGCACGCGCTCTTCGTTCCTGACGCGGCCGTCGCCGCGATGGGCGAAGGCGAGCTCGATGAAGAACGCGCGGCGCGTGATCGCGCAGCCGCTCGACGCGCTTGCGCGATCTCGTCCGCTGTCGCGCTTCCGGTCGTCGACGCCATGCCGAGCCGCTCGACGTCGCGCGCCAGCTCCTCGACCCGGTAGGTGCTGACGCTGAAGCCGAAATACTGCGTCGCGACGTCCTCGAGCTGGTGCGCCTCGTCGAGGATCGCGCGTGGTGCAGGCCGGGATGACCTCGCCGTACGCGCTCTGTCGCACCGCGGCGTCGGCGCAGAGCAGATGGTGGTTGACGATGACGACGTCGGACGCGGCGGCGCGCTGGCGCATGCGCGTCACGAAGCAGTCGTCGTAGCGCGGGCACTCGGTGCCGAGGCAGGTCTCCGCGGTCGCGGACGACTTCGTTCCAGAACGCGCAGATCCTCCGGGCAGATCCTGCGAGCTCGGCGCGATCGCCGGTCTCGGTGCGCGCCGACCACTCGCGGATGATCGGCAGGAAGACGTCGTGCGGCTGGCCGACGGCCGGCGCCGTCGTGTCAGGCTGATCGAGCTGGTGCAGGCACAGGTAGTTCGCGCGCCCCTTCATGTAGGTGCGCGGTGAACGGAATGCCGAGCGCCTCGCGCAGCGCGGGATGTCCTTGAAGTAAGATCTGTTCCTGCAGGTTCTTGGTGCCGGTGGAGATCGAGCACGCGCTCGCGGCTGCAGGATCGCGGGAACGAGGTAGGCGAGCGTCTTGCCGGTGCCGGTGCCGGCTTCCGCGAGCAGCGACGCCGCCCTCGTCGAACGCCGCGCGACGGCCGGCGCCATCTCGACCTGCCCGGCGCGCGGCTCGAAGTCCGGCATGGCGCGCGCGAGCGCGCCGCCGGGCGGCGAAGACCGCTGTCGACTACGTCCGGATAGAGCGGGAACTTCCGGCACAGCAGCTCGACTTCGGTCGCGAACCATCGCCGAGCGCGCGGTCGTCGTCCGGGCGTCTGCAGCGCGCGGGCGATCAGCTCGCCGATCGATGTCCATCTCGGCTTCGCGCATGCCGCGCGTCGTCACCGCCGGCGTGCCGACGCGGATGCCGCTCGCCACCATCGGCGGATTCTGGTCGAACGGGATCGCGTTCTTGTTGACGGTGATGCCGGCCTTGCCGAGCGCGGCTTCGGCGACCTTGCCGGTGATGCCCTTCGAGAAGACGTCGACCAGCATCAGGTGATTGTCGGTGCCGCCGCTGACGAGCCGGAAGCCGCGCCGTCGTCAGCGCGCCGCCAGCCGCTGCGCGTTCGCGACGATCTGCCGCTGATAGTCGGCGAACGACGGCTCGAGCGCTTCCTTGAAGCAGACGGCCTTGGCCGCGATGATGTGCATCAGCGGGCCGCCCTGCACGCCGGGAAACACCGCGCGATCGAGATCCTTCGCGTACTGCTCGCGGCACAGCACCATGCCGCCGCGCGGTCCGCGCAGCGTCTTGTGCGTCGTCGTCGTCACGAAGTCGGAGTGCGGCACCGGGCTCGGATGGACGCCGGCGGCGACCAGGCCGGCGATGTGCGCCATGTCGGTGAACACCGGCGCGCCGACGTCGATCGGCCGACGGCGCGGATGCGCGCGAAGTCGATGACGCGCGGATAGGCGCTCGCGCCGACGATGATCATCTTCGGCTTGTGCTCGTCGGCCAGGCGATCGAGCTCGTCGTAGTCGATCCGCTCGTCGTCCTTGCGGACGCCGTACGGGACGATCGTGTAGAGCTTGCCGGAGAAGTTCAGCGGATGGCCGTGCGTCAGGTGGCCGCCGTGCGCCAGGTTCATGCCGAGCACGGTGTCGCCCGGCTTGAGCAGCGTCAGGTAGACCGCCATGTTCGCCTGCGCGCCGGAGTGCGGCTGCACGTTGGCGTGGTCGGCGCCGAACAGCGCCTTGGCGCGCGCGATCGCCGCGCGCTCGGCGACGTCGACGAACTCGCAGCCGCCGTAGTAGCGCTTGCCCGGATAGCCCTCGGCGTAGCTTGTTCGTCATCACCGAGCCGGCGGCTTCGAGCACGGCGCGGCTGACGAAGTTCTCCGACGCGATCAGCTCGAGGCCGCTCGTTCTGCCGATGCAGCTCGTCGCGGATCGCGCCGGCGATTTCGGGATCGGTCTCGGCGAGTGAGCGCCACGTGGCGGGCGGTTGTCAGTGGCATCATGTGCTCTGTGAGCGCGGTCCTTTCAGGGCTTCGCGCTCCGCTCCGCTTCGCTGATCTGATCGATGCCGGCGCTGGTGGCGTCCGCCTTCGAACGCGGTGTGCGAGCCACAGCGCGAGAATCTCGTCGGCCAGGCCGAATGCGACGATGCGGCCGCCCATCGACAGGACGTTCGCGTCGTTGTGCTCGCGCGACAGCCGGGCGGTATAGAGGTCGTTGCACAGCGCGGCGCGGATGCCGGCGACCTTGTTGGCGGCGATCTGCTCGCCCTGGCCGCTGCCGCCGAGCACGATGCCGCGGCTCGGCGCGCCCGTCGGCCACGGCGCGTCGCGACGGCGATGCAGATCGGCGGATAGTCCACCGGCGCCTCGCTGTCGGTGCCGTGATCGTCCACGGTGTGGCCGAGCCGCGCAGCGTCTGTTTGCAGATGTTCCTTGAGCGCGAAGCCCGGCGTGATCGGCGCCGATGGCGATACGCACAGACAAGGCGTAGATTATCTGACGCTCGACGTCTGCGAGTCTCCGACACGAACGCCGAACGACAACGCCGGATCGATGCCGACCAGATCCGTTCGTCGTAATCTCTCCGCGCGGCGAAGAGCGGCTGCGCGGCGGCCATCCGTGGATCTATCGCGCAGCGACGTCGCCGACGTGCAGCGCCGCCGGCGGCGATATCGTGCAGGTGCGCGAGCCCGCGCGGCCGGACCGCTCGGCTCACGCGCTCTTCAGCGATCGATCGCAGATCACGCTGCCGCATGCTGACGCTCGGCGACGCGACACGGCGGACGCGGCGCTCGATGCCGCCGGCGGATCGAGGCGGCGATCGCGTTTCGCGACAGTCGCTGGCGATCGACGCGACCGCGTATCGCCTCGTGCACGGCGAAGGCCGACCTGCTGCCGTCGCTGATCGTCGATCGCTACGGCGACTACCTCGTGCGTGCAGGCGCTGTCGCAGGGCATGGATCGCCTGCTGCCGGTCGGTCGTCGCGAGCGCTGACCGATCTGCTGCACCCGCGCGGCATCCTGGCCCGCAACGATCCGCAGAGCGCGCGTCGCTCGAAGGGCTCGAGCAGCGCGTCGACGTCGCTGGCCGGCGAGGTCCCGGACGCGGTGACGCGTCACGGAGACCGGCGATCGAGTATGACGTCGACCTGCGGCGCGGCCAGAAGACCGGGCTGTTTCTCGATCAGCGCGAGAATCGCGCGCGGCCGCGGCGCTGCTGCGCGCGGGCGGCTGCTCGATTGCTTCAGCTACCACGGCGGCTTCGCGCTCGATGCTGGGCCGGGCGCTGCTGCGAGACGATCGCGCATCGACGTGTCGGAGGACGCGGTCGCGCGCATCAGGCCAACGCGCGCAGCGCAACGGCGTCGCCGTCGACGCGCGGGTCGGCAACGTGTTCGACGAGCTGCGCGGCCTCGATCGGCTCGGCGAGCGGTTCGACACCATCGTGCTCGATCCGCCGGCGTTCGCCAAGAACAAGGCGGCGGTCGCCGAACGCGACGCGCCGGCTACAAGGAGATCAACCTCCGCGCGCTGAAGCTGCTCAATCCGGGCGGGACGCTCGTCACCTGCAGCTGCTCGTACACGTGCATCAGCGAAGCGATGTTCGCCGAGATCGTCTACGACGGCGTCGGTGGACGCGCAGGTGCATGTCACGGTCGTCGAGAAGCGGATGCAGGGTCGCGATCATCCGGTGCTGCTCGGCGTGCGGGAAACGTATTACCTCAGAAGTGTTTCATCCTGCGAAGGGTGTGCCTGATGCCCGCCAAGCCGTCCGCGCCGCGGCACGTCGATCCCGAAGCGGAGACGGAGCGCTTACGCATCTGAGCGGCTCTGCGCGCCGCCATAACGCGAGGCTGGCGCGCCTCGGGCGGCCGGCCGGGGCGCCTGGCGCCAGCCACCGCTGCTTCGCGGCGCGCGGGCGATCGACAATACGGCG
>ERZ1370068.1302-contig-11192_pt1 | contig 10188 bp, 14 predicted proteins | sample MGYA00561227_ERZ1370068 | MGnify/ENA primary metagenome ERZ1370068 (study PRJEB38410, sample SAMEA6850437) | metagenome | study: Metagenomic assessment of the ecological functions of the soil: analysis of the soil microbiota associated with the...
CTGCGGTCCGTGGTGCGGAAGAGAATGGCGGATCTCAAAGCCGTCGGCGCTCACTGACGGAACCTCAGACACCCAATCGTCGGGATCGCTATCGAAGAAAAGGCAGGAGATTCCAGATGGTCACGACTGCGACCGGTTCCCCGTCGATCGCCGTGCTGCTCGCCGATGTCGACGGCACGGTGGTCACGAAAGAGAAGGTGCATCACTCCGCGCGCGATTGAGGCCGTCAAACGGATGCGGGAGGCTGGAGTGATCTTTACGATCACCAGCGGCCGTCCGCCGCGCGGCCTGCGGATGCTCGTGGAGCCGCTCGGACTGACGATGCCGATGGCCGCCTTCAACGGCGGCGTCATCGTGCTTCCCGACCTGTCGGTGCTCGACGAGCAGACGATTCCCGACTACCTGCTGCCGGCGATCATCGAGACGATGGAATCCCACGGTCTCGACGTGTGGCTCTACAGTGCCACCGACTGGTACGTCCGCTCCCGCCAGGCGCCGCGTGTGGACCGTGAGGCCTCGACCATTCAGTTCGAGCCCACGGTGGTCGCCACCTTCGACGAGGTGCTCAGCGGCATCGTGAAAGTCGTCGGCGTCAGCGATGACCACGCGCGCGTCGCGGCGTGCGAGGCCGTGCTCCAGCAGGAGTTCGGGACGCTGGTCTCCGCCGCGCGGTCGCAACCGTACTATCTCGACGTGACGAATCTGACGGCCAACAAGGGGACGGTGATCGAGCGGCTCTCGCGCTACCTGAAGGTCCCGTTGGAGCAGATTGCCACCATCGGCGACCAGCCGAACGACGTGCTGATGTTCAAGCCGAGCGGCCTCAGCATCGCGATGGGCAACGCCAGCCCGGACGTGCAGCGCCAGGCGACGTGCGTCACGACGTCGTTTGCCGACGAGGGCTTCGCCAACGCGGTGGAGACAGTTCATCCTCCCGCGCGCCGAGCCCGCGACGGGCGCGGCGACGAAAGCCACCGGCCAGCTCAATCGGCTGGGTCAGAGCCTCTGGCTCGACAACATCACGCGCGATTTGCTGACGAGCGGCACGCTCGAGCGCTACGTGCGACGAGCTGTCGGTGACGGGGCTCACCTCGAACCCGACGATCTTCGAGCAGGCGATCAAGAACAGCACGGCGTACGACGCGACGATCCGCAGAAGCTCGGGCAGGGCCGATCGGCCGAAGCGCTGTTCTTCGAGATCGCGCTCGACGATCTGACGCGCGCCGCGGACCTGTTCCGGCCGATCTTCGATCGGACCAACGGCGTGGACGGCTGGGTGTCGCTGGAGGTGTCGCCGCTGCTCGCCTACGACACGGCCGGGACGATCGCCGCGGCGAAGGATCTCTTCGCGCGCGCAGGCCGCCCGAACCTGATGATCAAGATCCCGGGCACCAAGGAAGGCCTGCCGGCCATCGAAGAGGCCATCTTCGCCGGCATTCCGATCAACGTGACCCTCCTGTTCTCGCGCGAGCACTACTTCGCGGCCGCCGAGGCGTTCATGCGCGGCATCGAGCGGCGCCTCGAGGCCGGGCTGAAGCCCGACGTCGGTTCGGTGGCCTCGGTGTTCGTCAGCCGCTGGGACGCGCGCGGTCAAGGACACGGTGCCCGACGCGCTGCGTAACCGGCTCGGCATCGCCGTGTCCCAGCGCACCTACAAGGCCTATCGCTCGCTGCTCAGCTCTCCACGCTGGCAGCGCATCTACAACGCCGGCGCCCGGCCGCAGCGGCTGTTGTGGGCGAGCACCGGCACCAAGGATCCGCTCAGTCTCCGACGTGACTCTACATCAGGGCGCTGGCGGCCCCGTTCACCGTCAACACCATCCCGGAGGGCACGCTCAAGGCCCTGGCAGACCACGGCGACGTCCCGACGCTCATGCGAGCCGACGGCGGAAACTGCGAAGAGGTGTTGAAGCAATTCGCCGAGGCGGGCGTCGATGTCCACGCCCTGGCCCAACGTCTCCAGAAGGACGGCGCTGACTCGTTCGTCAAGTCCTGGAACGAGCTGATGGGCGTGATCGCCTCGAAGAGCGCCGCCCTCAGGTAGAAACGGTCGAATCAGGGAGAGCCTCGATGAAGGTGCTGGCAGTCGATATCGGCGGGACCAACGTGAAGATCCTCGCCACCGGACAGACCGAGAGCCGGAAGTTTCCATCGGGGCGGACGCTGACTCCCAGGAGGATGGTGGCCCGGGTCAAGAAGCTCGCGGGCGACTGGAAGTACGACGTGGTCTCCATCGGCTACCCCGGGCGGGTCGTCGACGACCGTGCGACGACTGAACCGCGCAACCTCGCCCGCGGGTGGGTCGGGTTCGATTTTGCGAAGGCGTTCGGGTGCCGCGTGAAGGTCATCAACGATGCGGCGATGCAGGCCCTCGGGAGCTACAACGGCGGAACGATGCTGTTCCTCGGCTTCGGGACCGGCCTCGGGTCCGCCCTGATGGTGCGCGGACACATCGTGCCGATGGAGCTCGGGCCCTCTCCTACAGGAACGGGACCATCGAGGACTACGTCGGCACGTCGCGGGCTCGAGAAGCTCGGGAAGAAGAAGTGGCGGAAGCGTCGTCGAGCAGCTCGTGGAGCGGTTCGTGTCCGCGCTTCTCCTCGACGAAGCCGTGATCGGCGGAGGAAACGCCAAGAAGCTGAAGAAGGCGCCGCCCGGCTGCCGCCTCGGCGACAACGCCAACGCGTTCATTGGCGGGTTCCGCATGTGGGAACCCGGCCAAGCCCGCACGTCACACAGTCCCGAACGGTCTCGCTATGACCGGGCAAAGACAGCGAAAGGAACGCGCCGATGACCGCGACCATGACGAACACGAGCTCATCGCTGACGGCACGCGCGGCGTGGAAAGCGCTCGTCGCCCACCACCAACAGGTCCAGGACGTCCATCTCCGCGACGCTCTTCGCGGCGGATCCCACACGCGGCGAGCGTCTGACGGCTGAGGCCGCGGGCGTCTTTCTCGACTACTCGAAGAACCGCATCACGGACGAGACGCTGCAGCTCCTCGTGCAGCTGGCCGAGGAATGCCGGCCTGCGCGATCGCATCGACGCCATGTTCCGCGGCGACAAGATCAACATCACGGAAAACCGCGCGGTCCTGCACGTCGCCCTGCGCGCGCCGCGGACGCGCCTCCATCGTCGTGGACGGCGAGAACGTCGTGCCCCAGGTGCACGCCGTGCTCGACAAGATGGCCGACTTCTGCAACCGCGTCCGCAGCGGCGCATGGAAGGGCCATACCGGCAAACGCATCCGCAACGTCGTCAACATCGGCATCGGCGGCTCCGACCTCGGACCGGTGATGGCCTACGAGGCGCTCAAGCACTACAGCGACCGGACGCTGACGTTCCGGTTCGTGTCCAACATCGACGGCACCGACTTCGCGGAAGCCACCCGCGACCTCGATCCGGCGGAGACGCTGTTCATCGTCTCGTCGAAGACCTTCACGACGCTGGAGACGATGACCAACGCGCAGACCGCGCGCGATTGGTCGCTCGCGGCCTTGGCGACGATGCGAAGGCCGTGGCGCGGCACTTCGTCGCCGTCTCGACCAATGCCGGCAAGGTGTCCGAGTTCGGCATCGACACGGCGAACATGTTCGGCTTCTGGGACTGGGTCGGCGGGCGCTATTCGATGGACTCGGCCATCGGCCTCTCGACGATGCTCGCCATCGGCCCGGAGCACTTCCGCGCCATGCTCGACGGCTTTCACCAGATGGACGAGCACTTCCGCACCGCGCCGTTCGAGCAGAACCTGCCGGTGCTGATGGGCCTGCTCGGCGTCTGGTACACGGACTTCTTCGGCGCCCAGACCGTCGCCGTGCTGCCGTACGAGCAGTACCTGAAGCGATTCCCGGCCTATCTGCAGCAGTTGACGATGGAGAGCAACGGCAAGCACGTGACGCTCGACGGGATCGCAGGTCGACTACGACACCGGTCCCGTCTACTGGGGCGAACCGGGGACCAACGGCCAGCACTCCTTCTACCAGCTGATCCATCAGGGGACCGCGGCTCATCCCGTGCGACTTCATCGCCTTCGTCGAGGCGCATCAACCCGCTCGGACGCCACCACGACATCCTGCTGGCGAACGTCTTCGCGCAGGCCGAGGCGCTCGCCTTCGGCAAGACGCCGGAGCAAGTCAAGGCCGAGGGCACGCCCGAGTGGCTCGTGCCGCACCGGGTCTTCGAGGGCAACCGCCCGTCCAACACCATCCTCGCTCGAGCGGCTCACGCCGGAGACGCTCGGCACGCTCGTCGCGCTCTACGAGCACGCGCGTCTTCACCCAGGGCGCGATCTGGAACATCGACTCGTTCGACCAGTGGGGCGTGGAGCTGGGCAAGGTGCTGGCCCAGCGCATCATCCCGGAACTGGAAAGCACGACGGAGCCTGCGCTCGGGCACGACAGCTCGACCAATCACCTGATTCGCCGCTATCGCAAACTCAAGGCGGCTTCACGATGACGAGACCACGACAGGGGCCAGAACCCCAGAACAGGACAAGCGTGATGCAACTCGGAATGATTGGACTCGGTCGGATGGGCGGAAACATGGTCCGCCGGCTGATCGGCGGCGGCCACGAGTGCGTCGTCTTCGACAGGTCGCCGGAGGCGGTCGCGGAGCTGGTCAAGGAGAAAGCGATCGGCGCCTCCGTCGCTCGCCGACTTCGTCAAGAAGCTCGCGAAGCCGCGCGTCGTCTGGCTGATGGTCCCCGCGGCCGTCACCGACAAGTCGATCGCCGACCTCCTGCCGCTCCTCGAGAAGGGAGACATCCTGATCGACGGCGGCAACTCGTACTACATCGACGACATCCGGCGCGCCAAGGAGCTGGCGCCGAAGGGCATCCACTACGTCGACGTCGGGACGAGCGGCGGCGTCTGGGGCCTCGAGCGCGGCTACTGCATGATGATCGGCGGCGAGACGGACGTCGTGACGCGGCTCGACCCGATCTTCAAGACGGCTGGCCCCCGGCAAGGCGACATCCCGAGGACGCCGGGACGCGAGAAGGCGAAGGGCACCGCGGAGGAGGGCTACCTCCACTGCGGGCCGAATGGCGCCGGCCACTTCGTCAAGATGGTGCACAACGGGATCGAGTACGGCCTCATGGCCGCGTACGCGGAAGGGCTCAACATCCTGAAACACGCGAACGTCGGCAAGCACGAGCCGCGAGGTCGATGCCGAGACGACCCCGCTTCGCCATCCCGAGCACCACCAGTACGACATGAACCTCGCGGATATCACCGAGGTCTGGCGGCGCGGCAGCGTCGTCGCCTCATGGCTCCTGGACCTGACGGCGATCGCGCTCGCTCGAGTCGCCGGACCTCGCAGGGTTCTCGGGCCGGGTCTCGGACTCGGGCGAGGGACGCTGGACCATCCAGGCCGCGATCGACCAGGGGACGCCGGCCGACGTGCTCACGGCCTCGCTCTACCAGCGTTTCAGCTCGCGCGGCGAGGCCGATTTCCAGAACAAGGTGCTTTCGGCGATGCGCTTTCAGTTCGGCGGCCATCACGAGAAGCCGGCGACGTAGGGGCCGGCATGAGCACAACCCGTTCAGATGCGCTGGTCTTCTTCGGCGCCACCGGCGATCTGGCCTACAAGAAGATCTTTCCGTCGCTCCAGGCGTTGGCGAAGAGCGGTCAGCTCGACGTGCCGGTGATCGGCGTGGCCAAGGCCGGCTGGACCCTCGAGCAGCTTCGTGCCCGCGCGCGCGATAGCGTGGAGAAACACGGAGGGCTCGATCGGGTGGCGTTCGAGAGACTGTCCAGCCTGCTCCGATATGTCGACGGCGACTACGGCGATCCGGCGACGTTCGACGCCCTGCGCCGGGAGCTCGGGTCTGCCAAGCGGCCGGCGCACTACCTCGCCATCCCGCCCGCGCTGTTCGGTTCGGTGGTGCAGCAACTGGCCAGAGCGGGCTGTGCGACCGGTGCGCGGATCGTCGTCGAGAAGCCCTTCGGTCACGACCTTCCGTCGGCACAGGCGCTCAACAGCATCCTGCGCGGCACCTTCGACGAGAGCGCGATCTTCCGGATCGATCACTATCTCGGGAAGCGGCCGGTCAACAACCTGGTCTTCTTCCGCTTCGTCAACGCCTTGCTCGAGCCGTTCTGGAACCGCAACCACGTCGAGAGCGTGCAGATCACCATGGCGGAGGACTTCGGGATCCAGGGACGGGGAGCGTTCTACGATTCGGTCGGGACCATCCGCGATGTCATCCAGAATCACCTCTTCCAGCTCATTTCCAATCTCGCGATGGAGCCGCCGGCCCGCCGCGACAGCGAATCGATTCGCGACGAGAAGGTGAAGGTGCTGAAGGCGATGGCGCCTCTGGATGCCGGTTCGGTGATTCGGGGGCAGTTCCGCGGCTTCACGTCCGAGGCGGGTGTCGCGCCGGGTTCGACGACGGAGACGTTTGCGGCGCTGCGCCTGGACATCCATTCGCCGCGATGGGAGGGGGTCCCGTTCTATGTCCGCGCGGGCAAGAACCTGCCGGTGACCTGCACCGAGATCATGGTTCGTTTGCACCGCGCGCCAACGGCCTACTCCGACCTGGCGACGGAGCCCAACCATCTGCGCATGCGGGTGAGTCCGACCGTGCAGTTTGCCATCGGGATGCTCGTGATGGTCGACGACGAGAAGATGCTCGGCGCGGTGAAGGAACTGGCGGGCACGCCGGCCCGCACGCCGACGAGAAGGACGCGTATGCGCGGGTGCTGATCGACGCCATTGACGGGGACGCGACGCTGTTCGCGCGCCAGGACTACGTCGAGGAAGCCTGGCGGATCGTGGACCCGGTGCTGAAGGCGGGCACCCCGATCCACACATACGAGGCGAAGACGTGGGGACCGAGCGCCGTGGACCAGAAGGTCGCACCTCCCGGCGGCTGGCACAACCCACCCTGGCGAGTTGATCTTGAAGACGGGCGTCATGCGAATCGAAGTGCTGGCAGACGCCGATGCAGTTGCGCAAATGGCGACGGCCACGATCGTCCAGGAGTGTCAACAGGCGGTGCGCGCGCGCAGCGCTTCGTCGCGGCCATCAGCGGCGGACGCACGCCATGGCAGATGTTGCGTCTCCTGGCGGGTAAGACGTCCCATGGGAGCACGTGCACGTCGTCAGGTGGACGACCGTGTGGCGCCCGCCGGACACGCCGATCGGAATCTCACGCACTTGCCGGAAAGCCTGGAGCGCGCTCCGCTCGACGCCGGACAGATCCATGCCATGTCCGTGGACGCGCCCGACCTCGAGCCTGCAGCCGAGCGCTACGCGGCGGCTCTCGTGGGGGATCGCCGGCTCGCCCCCTGTGCTCGACATCGTCATCTGGTCTCGGTCCCGACAGGCACACGGCCTCACTGGTGCCTCGATTCCGTGCTCGATGTCACCGACACCGACGTGGCACTCACCGGCATGTATCAGGGCCGGCGGATGACCCTCACCTATCCGATTCTCAATCGCGCCCGGCGCGTCCCCTGTGGGTCTCCACGGGGAGCGACAAGGCCGAACCGCTCGCCAGACTTTTGAAGGGCGATGTGTCGATTCCCGCCGGGCGCGTGCGTCAGGACAGGCCCTGATCCTCGCCGATCGGGCCGCCGCAGGGTCGCCCCAGATTGCCCTTGATGAGGAGATGACACGATGCGCGTCGGAATCGCGGCCGATCACAGCGGCTTCGGCGAAGCAGGAACTGAAAGTGGCGCACCTCCGTTCGGCGGGGCACGGGTCGTCGATTTCGGCGCCCACACCCTCGACCCGCACGACGACTATCCGGACTTCGTGATCCCGCTCGCCCGCGCCGTCGTGGCGGGGACGGTCGAACGCGGCGTGGCCATCTGCGGAAGCGGCGTCGGCGCGTCGGTCTGCGCCAACAAGGTCCCGGGCATCCGCGCCGCGCTCATCCACGACCACTTCTCGGCGAAGCAGGGCGTGGAGGATGACCACATGAACGTGCTCTGCATGGGCGGCCGGACGGTCGGACCCGAAGTCGCCTGGGATCTCGTCCAGGCGTATCTCTGCCGCCGCGTACAGCCAGGAAGAGCGACATCTTCGCCGCCTCGGCAAAGTGGACGCCCTCGCCGCGGCTCGAACCGCATCCGGAGACCGAAGGTGACTGTCATGACCAGCGAACAGACTGGACCAACTGTCGATCAACACGATCCGCACGCTCTCGATCGATGCCGTCCAGCAGGCCAAGTCCGGACATCCCGGCACGCCGATGGCCCTCGCGCCGCTGGTCTACACGCTCTGGAACCGCGTGATGCGCTTCGATCCCGAGGATCCGATCTGGCCGAACCGCGACCGGTTCGTCCTCTCGAACGGTCACGCCTCGATGCTGCTCTGGTCCGTGCTCCATCTCACCGGCACCAAGGCGGTGAACGCCGACTACGAGCGGCTGGGCGAGCCCTCGGTGACGCTCGACGACATCCGCCGCTTCCGCCAACTCGACAGCCAGCGCGCCCGGTCACCCCGAGTACCACTGGGTGTCGGGCGTCGAGACGCACCACCGGTCCGCTCGGGCAGGGCGTCGCGACGAGCGTGGGCATGGCCATCGCCGAGAAGTGGCTGGCGCAACCGCTACAACCGGCCGGGCTTCGAGATCTTCGACTACAACATCTACGCGGTGTGCGGTGACGGCTGCCTGATGGAAGGCGTCGCCTCGGAGGCGGCGTCGCTCGCCGGACATCTCGGCCTGGACAACCTCTGCTGGATCTTCGACAACAACCACATCACCATCGAGGGCAACACGAACATCACGTTCACGGAAGACGTGGCGACCCGCTTCCTCGGCTACGGCTGGAACGTGCTGCGGGTCGGCGACGCCAACGACATCGACCGGATCGAGCGCGCCCTCGCAGATGTTCCAGCGCACGAAGGGCCGCCCGACCTTCATCATCCTCGACAGCCACATCGGCTACGGCTCTCCCGAACAGGCAGGACACGCCCGAGGCGCACGGCGAGCCGCTCGGCGACGACGAGATCCGCGCTCGTCAAGCGCAACTACGGCTGGCCCGAGGACGCGAAGTTCCTCGTGCCCGACGGCGTGCGCGAGCACTTCACGGCCGGGATCGGCGCGCGCGGCGCCGCGGCCCGGCAGCAGTGGAGCGAGCTCTTCGCCGCCTACCGGGCCCAGTACCCCGAGCTCGCGACCGAGATCGACCAGATGCAGCGGCGCGAGCTTCCCGCGGGATGGGACAAGAACCTCCCGGTCTTCCCGGCGGACCCGAAAGGCGTCGCCGGCCGCGAGGCCTCGGGCAAGGTGCTGAACGTCCTGGCGCAGAACATTCCGTGGCTCCTCGGCGGCTCGGCGGATCTCGGGCCGTCGAACAAGACCACTGCTGACCTACGAAGGCGCCGGGCACTTCCAGGCCGGCCACGCCGGGCGGGAAGAACCTGCACTACGGCATCCGCGAGCACGCGATGGCGGCGATCGTCAACGGGCTCTCGCTGTCCAAGATCCGGGCCTTCGGCGCGACCTTCTTCGTCTTCAGCGACTACGCGCGGCCGGCCATCCGGCTGTCCGCGCTGATGGAGCTGCCCGCCATCTTCGTCTTCACGCACGAGGCCATGGGCGACGGCGAGGACGGCCCGACCCATCAGCCGGTTGAGCACCTGATCTCGTTGCGCGCCATCCCCGGTCTGGTCACCCTGCGGCCCGGTGACGCCAACGAGGTCGTCGAGGCCTACCGCTACGTCATGCAGCTGCGCCACGAGCCGGCGGTGCTGGCGCTGTCGCGACAGCCGCTGCCGACGCTGGACCGGAACGAAGTACGCGCCGGCGTCCGGCGTCGCCCGCGGCGCCTACGTGCTCGCCGACGCGCCTGGCGGAAATCCAGAGGTGATCCTCATCGCCACGGGCAGCGAGCTCGTCCTCGCCGTGCGAGGCCTACGAGAAGCTGGTGGCCGAGGGCATTCGCGCGCGCGTGGTCTCGATGCCGTCCTGGGAGATCTTCGATCATCAGACGCAGGAGTATCGGGACAGCGTCCTGCCGCCCCACGTCAAGGCTCGCGTCGCCGTGGAGCAGGGCTCGACGCTCGGCTGGGAACGCTACGTCGGCGATGCGGGACGCGTCATCGGCATGAAGACGTTCGGCGCGTCGGCGCCGCTCAAGGAGCTGCAGAAGAAGTTCGGGTTCCATCCGGAGCGCATCGCCGCGACGGCGAAAGAGTTGCTGGGGAATTTGGGAGCAGCAGTGAGGACGCT
>ERZ1370068.387-contig-1035_pt1 | contig 10188 bp, 15 predicted proteins | sample MGYA00561227_ERZ1370068 | MGnify/ENA primary metagenome ERZ1370068 (study PRJEB38410, sample SAMEA6850437) | metagenome | study: Metagenomic assessment of the ecological functions of the soil: analysis of the soil microbiota associated with the...
GGGCTCTTCCCCGTTGGATCACGGTGTAGTGCTGGAGTTACCGGCCGGAGATGATCAGCGCGCTCCTCCGGAGCTCGCGCACTACTGCTGCCCACCAGGGCCGTCGATTCGGCGTAGGGGGCCGTGACCAGCCGCTCCTCCTGCTTGCGCACCGCAGTATGCACCATGACGAGAGCGACTCTGCGGGGTCGACGAAGATCGACTGACCGCGCGGTCTCCGAGCAGCGCGAAGCATGCGTCGCTCACCGGGAAGATCCACGTCGGTGCGCTGGATCAGTTGTGCGGCGGCGGCAGCTGCAGGAGCAAGCGTCGCCACGCCGTCCTTCACCTCGCGAGAACGGCATCGGATAGATGATCTGCTGGCCGATGCCGTAGTAGTCCTTGCCGCCGAAGTGCGCCTTGCCCCAGAGGTTGTCGAACTCCACGGTGCGCATGGCCTCGCCGATCTTCTTCGGGTCGAGGCTCTGCGCCTTCCGGACGGCGGCCACGAAGGCGAACGCCGGGTTGGTGAAGTCGATGCTCGTCGCGTTCCACTCGCCGAACTTCTTCGTGTAGCGCTGCTGCCAGCTCTTCAGCTTGTCCGGGAGCGGGGTCTGCACGTAGCCGTGCACCCACATGCCCTCGGTGTTTTCACGGCCGGCGATGCCCGTCACCACCGAGCTGTCGATCTGGTGGAGCGCGACGAAGCCGGCCCTGAAGCCGAGCTCGCGCGCCTGCTTGACGATCAGGCCGACGCTGCCCGCCGGCGAGGCCATGACGCTGATCGCGTCCGGCTTCTGGGCGAGCATGCGCAGCAGGATGGGATTGAAGTCCGTCATGACTGCGCTCGAAGAACTCTTTGGCGACGACGTCGTAGCCGAGCTTCTGGATGTACGTCGTCTCCACCTTCACCGACCACCAGCCGGTGTCGTCGTTGGGCGCGATCGAGGCGACGCGCTTGATCTGCCGGGTGGTTGCTCTTGATCCACTTCCAGAACGTCGTCGTCTCCGGCGGCGCCGGGAAGCACTGGAAGGTGAGGGGATTCTTCGGGCTCACGAGGCCCTCGGCATACGCGAGGGTCAAGCCCGAGCGCGCCGGACTCGTTGATGGGCTCCTCGTTCGCCTTGGCGACGGCGCCTCCGAGGATCGAGATGTACTTCACGCCGTCCTTGGCGATGAGCCGGTTGACGGTGGCGACGCCCTCGGCGATCACGTACTTGTGATCGTAGGCGATCGACCTCGAGCCTGTATTTCTTGCCGCCGACCTCGAGTCCGCCCTGGCTGTTGACCTCGTCGAAGACGAGCTCGGTCGCGTTCTTGTGCGGGATGCCCCACGGCGCCGCGGGACCCGACAGCGGCGTCGAGATACCGAACTTGATGACGTCGGCCGCGAGCGAAGGTCCCGAGCTCGCGGCCACGAGCGCCACCGCGGTGAAGAGCGTGACGAAGATCAAGGGAACCCGTTGTTTCATGCGATTGCCCCCTCTGTCGAGCGCGTCTCTCGGTCGTTCAGAGTCCCAGGTAGGCCTTCTTCACACCCCTCGTCGCGCAGAAGGTCCTCGCGCCTTGCCCTGCATCACGAGACTGCCCTGTCTCCAGCACGTAGCCGTACTGGGCGAGCGTCAGCGCCAGCATCGCGTTCTGCTCGACCAGGATGATCGAGACATCGAGTGCGTTGATCTGCCGGATGATCTTGCCGACCTCTGCGGTCATGATCGGCGACAGGCCCATCGAGGGCTCGTCCAGCAGCAAGAGCTTCGGACGGCTCATGAGGGCGCGCGCGATGGCCAGCATCTGCTGCTCGCCGCCACTCATGGAGCCGGCGAGCTGGCGGCCTCGCTCCTTCAGGATGAGGAAGTGCTCGTAGATCATCGCCAGGGTGGACGTGCCACGGCCGCGCGCGCGCGCAGATAGGCGCCCATCTGTGAGGTTCTCGAGCACCGTCATCTTCGGGAAGCAGTCGACGACCCTCGGGCACGTGCGCGATGCCGAGGCCGCACGATCTGGTGCGGGGCGAGGCCGATCAGCGACGGTGCTCTCGAAGCGTAGCTCGCCGGCGCTCGGCCTGACCAGCCCCGTCAGGGCCCGGAGGCTCGTCGTCTTGCCGGCGCCGTTGGCCCCGATCAGGCTGACGATCGCCCGGCCGGTGACGCTGAACGACAGGCCCTTGACCGCTTCGACCGTGCCGTAGCGGACGCGCAGAGGTTCTCGACCTCAAGCATGCGCCGCGCCCGCGCCGAGATAGGCCTCGATCACTTCGGCGCTGGTGCTCACCTGCGGCGGGGTGCCCTCGGCGAGCTTCTGGCCGAAGTTCAGCACGACGATGCGCTCGCAGGTGCCCATGACCGCCTTCATGTTGTGCTCGACGAGCAGGATGGTCGTGCCGCGGTCTGCGGATCGTCTTGACCAGCGTCCATCACGCGGCCGCTCTCGTCGAGGTTCATGCCGGTGACCGGCTCGTCGAGCAGGCAGGAGCCGTGGTCGCGCGGCCAGGGCCATGGCGATGCCGAGGACCCGCTGATGCCCGTGCGGCAGGTTCCGCGCCAGCTGGTCGGCGTGGGCCGCCAGCCCGGTGAAGTCGAGCACGTCGCGGCTCCGGGCGATCTCGTCGGCTGGAAACATCCGCCGGCTCAACAGCACCTGGCGCGGCACTCGTGCCGCTGTGCAGGTGCAGATCCGAGCAGCACGTTCTCGAGCGCCGTCATCTCCTGGAAGAGCGTGGTGAGCTGGAAGGTGCGCACGAGCCCGCGCGCGGCGATCTGGTGCGGCTTGAGGCCGGTGATGTCCTCGCCGTCGAAGACGATCGAGCCGCGCGGTCGGTCGCAGGAAGCCGCTCAGCAGATTGAAGCAGGTCGTCTTGCCGGCGCCGTTGGGGCCGATCAGACCGACGATCTCGCCCTTGCTCGACGGTGAGATCCACGCTGTTGACAGCGGCCAGCCCGCCGAAGTGCTTGCGTGAGGTCCGCGGGTCTCGAGCAGCGCCACGGGGTCAGGCCGCCGGGCTGCGGCGTCGGCGCCGCCGCTGGCCGCTCGCCACCGACTTGCAGTCCGGCCAGCTTGCCGGGCAGCGTGATGAGGCCGCCGGGCAGGAACAGGATCGTCAGCAGCATGGCGATCGAGAAGAAGATCGTCTCGTAGGCGCTGCCCCGGAACGGCTCGGAGAGGAGCGAGAGGAAGAGTCGCACCCACGATGGGGCCGACGAAGTGGCCGCGCCCGCCGACGAAGTTGTAGACCAGGATGTTGGTGGCCACCAGGAAGCCGAACTCGGGAGGAACGAGGAAGCGGATGAAGTGCGCGTAGAAGGCGCCGGCCACCCCGGCGAAGAAGCAACCCGACCGCGAAGGCCAGCAGCTTGTGGTCGGCGATGTTGACCCCGAGCGATTGCGCGAGGTTGTCCGCCAGGCCGATGCTCTTCCAGACGTCAGTCCGAGGCGGCTGCGCTCGAGCCGCCAGAGGACGAAGCAGCGACGATCGCAGCGTCAGGCCCAGCGCCAGGTAGTACTGGCTCGTCTTCGATGGCGAGCGTCATGCCCAGGAGGCTCGGCTTGGGGATGCCGCTCAGAGCCGCTCATTGCCGCGGGTCAGCGGCACCCAGATCTGCGGCGATGAGGCGGATCACCTCCACGAAGGCCACCGTCACCATCGCGAAGTACACGCCCCGCAGCCTGGAGCGCCGGATAGCCGATGGCGAGACCCGACGACGGTGGCCAGCAGCGCGCCGCTCAGCAGCGAGTCAGGCTCGAACGGAACAGCGCAGTGTTCTTGGCCAGGCAGCGCCGAAGTGTAGGCGCCCGACACACATGAACGCCGAGTGGCCGATGTTGAGCTGGCCGCAGGTGAGCGACGGGCGCAGGCTGGCCGCGAGGATGACGTTCGTGAGGACCAGCGCGAACACGTGGACGTAGTAGTCGCCGCAGTATGCGAGACACGGCAGGACGAGCGCGAGCAGCACGCGCTCAGCACCGGCCAGATGCGGCGGCACGAGCGAGTCCCGGCCTCGTGCGACGGGCATGACCGAAGAGTCCGGCTCGGCCTGAAGAGCAGCAGACCGATGATGAAGACGAAGCTCAGGAGAAACGCCGGCTCGGCGCCGAGCGCGGTGGCCACGATCGGAGTCGATGAGCCCGAGCATCAGCCCGCCGAGGATGGCGCCCGGGATGCTGCCGAGACCCCCAGGATGATGATGATGAACGCCTTCAGGAGCGGCTGCTCCCCCATCATCGGGTCCAGCTTGAAGATGGGCGCCATGAGCGCGCCGGCCGCCGCGGCCAGCGCGAAGCCGATCGCGAAGGCCAGCCCGTTGACCACGTGCACGTTCACGCCCTGCAGCGCGGCCGCCTCCTTGTCCTGCTCGATGGCGCGCATCGCCGCGCCCAGGCGCGTCTTGTTGATGAACAGGTAGAGCCCGACCACCAGCACCGCGGCCACGGGGATGATCATCAGCCGCTCGACCGAGATCATCACGCCGAGGACGTTGCGGGTGCCCTCGAACACCGGAGGCACGTGCTTGTCGAGCTGGCCGAAGACCGGATAGCCGGCGGCCTGCGAGAAACGTCGTGCAGCGGCCAGCAGGGCCACCAGGGTCGGCTCGATGCCGCCCTTGATCGGCCGGTAGATCGGAGCGCTCGACGAGGTACCCGAACGCCCCGAGCAGGATCATCGCCACGCACGAAGGCCGCGAAGTACGGCGCGCCCCCTGGAAGAACACGTAGTAGATGACGAACGCGCCCAGCATGTACACCGCCCCGTGGGCGAAGTTGATGATGTGCATCATGCCGAACATGAGGCGTGAGCCCGAGCGCCATCAGGATGTAGATCGAGCCGATGGACAGCTCCGATGATCGCGCTCTGGAGCAGGAGGGCGGGCGTCATGAGGCTCTACGTCGCCCCGGCCGCCTCGCCGGCGGAGGGGGGGGCGAGTCGACAGACTCAGTTGTGAGGCGGCGGAGAGCTGGACCACGAGGTTCGCGACGCCGTCCTTCACCTCGGAGAACGGCATCGGATAGAGGATCTGGTTGCCGATGCCGTAGTACTCCTTGCCGCCGAAGTGCGCCATGCCCCAGAGGTTCTCGAACTCGACGGTCTGCAGCGCCTCGGCGATCTTCTTCTGGTCCAGGCTCTGCGCCTTCTTCACCGCCGCGACGAAGGCGAAGGCCGGATTGGCGAAGTCGATGCTGGTGGCGTTCCACTCGCCGTACTTCTTGGTGTACCGCGCCTGCCAGCTCTTGATCTTCTCCGGCAGCGGGTTCTGCACGTAGCCGTGCACCCACGTGCCCTCGACGTTGGCCTTGCCCGCGATGTTGGCGACCACCGAGGTGTCGATCTGCCCGATGTGGATGAAGCGCCCCTTGAACCCGAGCTCCCGGGCCTGCTTGATGATCAGGCCCACGCTGCCCGCCGGGGAGGCCAGCACGCTGATGATGTCGGGCTTCTGGGCCAGGATGCCGCAGCAGGCACCGGGTTGAAGTCGGTCATCGTGCGCTCGAAGAACTCCTTCGACACCACCTCGTACCCGAGCTTCTCGACGTAACGCGGTCTCGACCTTGATCGACCACCAGCCGGTATCGTCGTTGGGCGAGAGCGTGGCCACGCGCTTGATCTGCGGGTGCTTCTCCTTGATCCAGCTCCAGAATGCGGTGGTCTCCGGGCGGCGACGGGAAGGCGTGGAAGGTGAGCGGGTTCTTCGGGCTCACCAGCCCGTCGGCGTAGGCCAGCGGCAAGTTCAGCACCCGGCCCTCGTTCACCGGCTCCTCGATGGCCTTGACCACCGAGCCGCCGAGGACGGAGATGTACTTCACGCCGTCCTTGGCGATCAGCCGGTTCACCGTGGCCACGCCCTCGGCGATCACGTACTTGTGGTCGTAGGCGACGACCTCGAGCTTGTACTTCTTGCCGCCCACGTCGAGCCCGCCCTGGCTGTTGATCTCGTCGAAGATCAGCTCGGTGGCGTTCTTGTGGGGGATGCCCCAGGAGCGGCCGGGCCGGACAGCAGGCGTGGAGATCCCGAACTTGATGACGTCTTGCGCTCGGACGGCCCCCGGAGCGAAGGTAAGGAGCGCGGCCAGGGTGAGAAACGCTGCCCACGTCATGGAGCGGTGTGATCTCATGGCTACCCCTCCTCGACTCGGTGTTGGTCAGAGGGCCAGGCGCACGCGGACTATAGGAACGTCGATCGGCTCTTGTCAATGGGGGACGGTTGTCAAGGAGCGAGCATGAAGGGGACGGCGTGATGCGCATCGTGGATGCTCAGATCCATCTCTGGGGCAGCGGTTTGCCCAGCAACATGGCCCATCGCCAGGTCACCTCGTTCACCACCGAGGAGGCCGTGGGCCTCATGGACGAGGGCGGTGTCGACGCCGCCGTGATCCACCCGCCGGGCTGGGACCCCAACTCGACCGAGATGGCCTTCAAGGCGGTGCGGGACTTTCCCGGCCGCTTCGCGATCCTCGGCGCCTTCCCGCTGAATCAGCCGGACAAGCGCGCCCTCGTCGAGACGTGGCGGAGCCAGCCGGGCATGCTGGGCCTGCGCTATGGATTTCTCCAGGAGCCGATGCGGGGCTGGCTGGCCGATGGGACGCTCGATTGGTTGTGGGCCGCCGCCGAGCGGGCCGGCGTGCCGATCGCCATGCTGGCGACGGACTCGCTGCGCGCACATCGGCCGGATCGCCGAGCGTCATCCGGGCCTGCGGCTGACCATCGACCACCTGGGCGGTCGCGGGGGCACCACCACCCTGAAGGACGACGCGGCGATGGAGCACATGCCGGCGCTCATCAAGCTGGCGCGGCATCCCAACGTTGCCGTCAAGGCGACCGGCGCACCGGGCTATTGCAGTGGACCGTATCCGTTCACCAGCATGCACACGTACTTGCGCCAGATCTACGACGCCTTCGGGCCGGCGCGCATGTTCTGGGGAACCGACATCACGAAGATGCCGTGCTCCTGGCGGCAGTGCGTGACGATGTTCACCGAGGAGCTACCCTGGTTGCCAGAGCGCGACAAGCATCTCGTCATGGGCCAGGCCGTGTGCGCCTGGTGGGGCTGGAACTAGTCCAAGACCAGCATGGAGGATCGGCCATGACACAAGCACCGCAACTTCGTCGCCCTCGGCGCAGCGCTGGGAACCGAGGTCCTCGGGATCGATCTGTCGAAGCCGCTCGAGGCCGGCACCTTCGCCGGGATTCAGGCGGCCTTTGCCGAGCATCCCGTGCTGGTCTTCCGGGACCAGGACCTGGGTGCGCCCGAGCTCGCCGCCTTCGGCCGCCGCTTCGGCGCGCCGCGCCCCCACGCGCTGATCAAGTATCGCCACGTCGATTGTCCGGAAGTTTCCTGGCTGACCAACGTGGAGGAGACGGGCGAGATCGACTGGTACGGCGTCAAGCGCGCCACCGGCGTGGCACACCGACTCGACGTTCGAGGACGCTCTGCCGCTGCTGGCCATGTTGCACGCGAAGGAGGTGCCCTCGGAGAAAGGCGGCACCATGTTCGCCGACATGCGCGCGGCCTACGACGCCTTGCCCGAGGCCCGGAAGCAGCTGCTGTCCGGCCTCACCGGCCTGCACGGCCGCAGCAATGGGCCCGCCGGCGAGCGCCTGTATGGCGACGACAAGGGCGTGACCGACAAGAAGTATCAGGAAGTGCAGTGGCCCGCGGTCACGCGGCATCCGGTGACCGGACGGTCGATCCTGTTCGTCAATCCCATGCACACGCATGGCTTCGTCGGCATGAAGCGGGAGGAGGCGTGGCCGCTGATCGAGGAGCTCGCCGCTCACGCGACCCAGGAGCGCTTCGTCTACTACCACCGCTGGCGCGTCGGCGATGTCCTGATCTGGGACGAGCGCGCGACGATGCACCGCGGCGCCGGCGACTACCGGCCGGACGAGCGCCGGATCATGCTGCGCACGATCGTGTACCCGAACTGAGCGCGTAGTCGCCGCTTGTCAACTAAGGAGCCGCGAATGACGACCGGATCCGTTCTGTACCAGCAGCACGGCGGCATCGTGACCCTCACCATGAACCGACCCGAGAGCCTCAACGCCATGAACGAGGCGATGATGGGCGAGATCGAGCGCGTCCTCATCGAGCTCGAGGACCGACACCGCGACGCGAGTAGTGATCCTCACCGGCGCCGGACGAGCGTTCTCGTCCGGCGGTGATCAGAAGCGCGACGGCGCCGTGGTCCCGCCGTCGTTCTTCGAGGGCGATCCCGGCGGGGCGCTCATCGAGCGGCTGAACCGCTGCGTCCTTCGCATGCAGCGGCTCCACAAACCGATCATCGGCAGCATCAACGGTGCGTGGCCGCAGGGGCCGGTATGAACATCGCGCTGGCCACCGATCTGCGCATCGCGGCCGACACGGCGCGTTTCGGTGAGGTCTTCGCGCGCGTGGGTCTCGTGCCGGACGGCGGGGGACGTACTTCCTCCCGCGCCTCGTCGGCACCGCCAAGGCCATGGAGATGATCCTGCTCGCCGACATCATCGACGCGCAGGAGGCGTTGCGGATCGGCCTCGTCAACCGCGTGGTTCCCGCGGAGCAGCTCGAGCAGGAGACTCTGAAGCTCGCCGAGCGGCTGGCCCAGGGGCCGACCGTGGCGTACGGGCTGGCGAAGACGGGACTCTATCAGGGACTCGGCATGCCGCTCGAGGACGTGCCTGAACATGGAGGCGCGTAACCAGGCGATTGCCGCGCGCACGCCGGACCGCGCGGAAGGCGTGGCCGCGTTCCGCGAGAAGCGGCCGCCGCGGTTCACGGGGCGGGCGGGGTCCAGTCTGCCGGGTGGGGGCGATTCGCGTACTATCCGGCTTTCCAACTCACCCGAGGAGTGCTGACGCTCTCATCGCCACCGTTCGACATCTCGAGCTTTTCTCGTCGACCGTGCGCCCGGCCGCGCGCGGATCTACGGTCGCCAGCCATTGTTGATAGGTATCCAGCGCGGCGCGGATGTCGTCGACGAGCTGAAGACGGCTTTGGTCCAGGCGGGCGATCTCGCTTCGTATGTGCCGTTTCCTGCTCCCCGCCGTCATGATCAGCGGTTGGGCCTGATCTGTTGCTCTCGCGCACATGCTCCTCGGCCTCGCTCTGCATCCGCGCCTTCCGCCGCCTCGGCTTCTCGCAGTAGTGGCGGCTTCAGCTCTCCTTTGGCCCCATCGATCAGCGTCTGCGCGCGGCCCTGAGCGTCGTGCACCAACGCCTCGACTTCACGCAGGGTCGCGGTCCTGAGCGTCTCGATATGGGTCGACGCCGAGGCCTCCTGGCCACGCGCTGTCAGAGCTCGCATCTCGTTTTGCAAGCTCTCCACCCGTTCCATCAGTTCGGTGTTCCACTTCTGGACGTCCCCATACGCCTCGGCGACACTCCTCGAGGAACGCCGACACTTCTTCAGGTCTCAGCCCGCGTAGGAGCCGCACACCGAAGCGCTGAGCCTTGATGTCATCCGGGGTCATTGCAATTTCTCCTCTCCACCGTTGGGAGCGTTAGCGGCGGTCGCGTGTCCGGGACGTTTCGGGAGCCAGTCGATCGCTGCCGCGGGATCGACGACCTCGGCATCGTGCGGCTCATCGCGCGAGGCGCAACCGCGCCGGGACCCTCGCTGTTAGACCGCGGGCGCGCTGCGCGGTCGGCCTCGACCTGGATACGAGGCGGCTGAGTCGCGCCGCGCCCTACCGTGTCGTGCCTGTGGTTGGGGCACGGCCTCCAGATGGTGGACCTGGGCGCGGAAGCCCGTCGCCGCCGGCGCTGCAGCCGCCGGCTTCACCATCTCGACGGGCGCCGGCGAGCTAGGGAAACCGAGACGCTCGAACGACGCGCGGCGAATAGCGATGAAACCCAGGATGCCCGCGCCCGCCAGCATGGTCGCCAGCGTCGTGCCAAGGAACAATCGGTAGCGCCGACGAGCACGCCGTTGCGCTCTGACGCGCTCGAGCCGCTGGAACCGAAGCGCCTCAGTGTCGTGCGTTGTCGAGCGGGGATTCGATTGGAACCAAGACCGGTGCTGCCGCCATTGCCTCCCTCACCCGCGCGGGCCGGTCGCGCAGCGCGGAATCTATCCTGAACTGGCGAAACCGTCAATTGTCGGTAGATTGGGCGACATCTTCGGCCACAGCTCGCCCCATTGCGCTCCCGATTGACTACGCTCCCGTGGCGACGCACCATCAAGCGCACCTAACCGTCATCTACATCAGCCCCACACCCGGACAAGGGAAGGTGACC
>ERZ1370068.6761-contig-5724_pt1 | contig 10188 bp, 15 predicted proteins | sample MGYA00561227_ERZ1370068 | MGnify/ENA primary metagenome ERZ1370068 (study PRJEB38410, sample SAMEA6850437) | metagenome | study: Metagenomic assessment of the ecological functions of the soil: analysis of the soil microbiota associated with the...
GCTCACCGATCGCCCGCGAAGTCCACGGCGCCGGCTGGATTGTGGATGAGCTGTTGAAGCCGTAGCCTCCAACTGCCGAGCTTGCGCGGCATTCTGCTGGCGACGTAGCGCCTTCCATCCGATAACATGTCGAGCTTCCACCTCGACATGCGCAAGCTCTTCCGTTTACCACGGTCCGTCTCGCTGACGGTTCAGCTCGTGCTGACCCTCGTCGGCCTGCGTGATCGGCACCACGATGGTGCTGATGTTGGTCGCCTACGACTCGTCGCGGACGCACCTCGAAGCCCAGGCCCGCGAAACGGCCCGCCGCGTGGCACAGCAGCACGAGCAGAGCGTCTCGCGCGCGATCGAAGTGCGCCACGAGCACGCGCAGGCGTTCCTCCGCAGCGTCGAGGGTTGTGCGGTGAAACTACCGCGCGAGGCGGCGTCGCCTTCGAGATCGGATGCCTTCGGCGCGGTCTCGAGATCTTTGCCGCGAGCCAGCGCGCCCGCGGAGCGCGGTTCGAGCGCGAGGGCCGCGTACTGACGCACGTCGGCGATCCGCTCTCTCCCGATCTCGTCCTGCCGGCGCCGTTCGCACGGCTGATCCGGCGCGCCGACTCATTCGATTACGGCATCCGCGCGGAACACGGCCGCAACGCCGTGACCGTGCAGTTCACTTCCGAGGATCTGTCGTCGCTGTTCCTCGATCGTTCCGGCCTTGGCCAGCGTGGCGAAGTCTTTCTCGATCGACGCGGTCGGGACGTTTCTGACGCCGCCACGCTACGGTCCCTCTTCGACGCCGCGCACCGCGGCCGCGGCCGAACCGATCGGCGCCTGTCAGGCCGGCACGCCTGACGTCGTCGAGCTCGACTACCGCGGCGTCCGCACCATTCACGGGCTGCTTTCGGTCGGCCTGCTCCTGGAAGCCACGTGCGTCGACGCACACCTTTCGCTTGACGAAGCGCTGGCGCCGGCGGACCGATTGTGGAACGACCTGATGGTGCGCGGCGCGATGCTCGCGATCGTCGGCGCGCTCCTCTCGATCGTGGCCTCGCAGTGGATTGCATCGCCGGTGCGCAAGCTGGCCATCGCTGCACGTGCCGTTCAGGGCGGATACTTCAACCGGCCGATTCCAATCGGCGGACCGTCCGAGATCCGGGCGCTCGCCCGGCGGTTCGCGCGCATGGCGCGATCGGTGGCCGACCTGGTGACGCGCGAGCAGGCGCGCTCGCCGCGACGCCGAGGTCGCCAACCGCCTGAAGGACGATTTCCTCGCCACGGTGTCGCACGAGCTGCGCACGCCGTTGACGGCAATACTCGGGTTGGAGCCATCTGCTCCGTCAGGGTCGCCTGGATGCCGCCAGTTCGACGCGCGCCATGGAAGCGATCGAACGCGGCGCCGAGGCCCAGAGCCAGCTGATCGAGGATCTGCTGGACGTCAGCAGCATCGTGGCGGGCGGCTGCTGATCACGCGGCGGCTCCTGCCGCTCACCGAGCCGATTCACGGCGCGCTCGAGGCGGTGCGGTTGCAGGCCGACCAGAAGGGCGTGCGGATTCGCAGCCAGTTGGACACGTCAAACACGATGGTCAGCGGCGATTCGCAGCGGTTGCAGCAAATCGTCTCGAACCTGCTGACCAATGCGATCAAGTTCACGCCCGCGGGCGGCACGATCACCGTTCGGCTGCAGTGCGACCAGCGTCGAGCCTACCTCTTGCCGTCACCGATACCGGCGTGGGCATGTCGCCGGAGTTCCTGCCGCACGCCTTCGATCGATTCCGGCAGGGCGGCAACAGCATCCGACAGCCGGAAGGGCCTCGGACTTGGGCTGGCTATCGTGCGTGAGCTCGTGACCTCCACGGCGGCGAGGTCGAAGCGTCGAGCGACGGTGTCGACCGCGGCGCGACGTTCAGGTCACGCTGCCGCTCGCCGATGCACAGGCGGCGGTCCCGGCGCTGACCTCGCAGGGCGCGATGCAGGTCGGGCTGCCGCGCCTGGATTCGATCGGTGTGCTCCTGGTCGACGACGATGCGGAGACGCGGGAGATGGTGCGAACGGTGCTCGAGGGCGTGGGAGCGAATGTCCAGTCGGTCGCATCTGCCGACGAGGCGCGCGCCGTCATGTCCTCGTGGTCGCCTGGCGTCGTCATCTCCGACATCGCCATGCCGGATGAGACCGGGTATGCGTTCGTCCAGAAGCTCCGCACCTCGAACATCCATGTGCCGGCGATTGCCCTCACCGCGTACGGACGGCGCGGCGACGCCGAGGAGGCGATCGCCGCCGGCTTCCAGGCCTACCTGGCCAAGCTCGGTCCGCCCGTCGGACCCGGTGAACTACGGTGGCGTCGCTCGCCGAGAACGCCGAAGGGTGCGTGGACCTGAATTGACCGCGGCCCGTCCGATCGTTCTAGGATCGCCCCGTCACCGCAACACACACCGATATCGATTCCTCGAAGCCGCGCCCTGTCGCGGCTTTTTGTTTTCTGCGGAGGTTTGCGTGGCGTCCAGCGAAGTCTTTGTGCCGATGTCCGACGACGTGCGGCTGTTCGTCCGAACGGTGGGCGACGGACCTCGAATGCTCTTCATCCCGAACGGCATGCACTGTACGAGGACTTCCGCTACCTCGCCGATCGGCGGACGATGGTCTTCTACGACGTGCGGAATCGCGGGCGCTCGGAGGTCGTCGAACGAGCGCGCCAAACTGGCTCGCGGCGTGGAGCAGGACGTCGACGACCTCGATACCTTGCGGCGCTACTTCGAGGTCGATCGCGTCGATCTCATGGGTCATTCCTACATCGGCCTGATGGTGGTCTTGTACGCGATGCGCCATCCAGCGCACGTCAACCGCGTCGTGCAGATCGGTCCGACTCCAGCCCGATCCGATGCTCGAATATCCCGCCCATCTGAGCAACAAGGACGCGACGCTCGCCGACGTGCTCGCGCGGCTGGCGCAGATGCAGCAGGAGCCGCGGTCGGCGGATCCGGAAGAGGCGTGCCGAAAGTTCTGGGACATTCTCCGGCTGATCTCACGTCGCCGACTCCCGCGATGCCAACAAGGTCAATTGGGGCCGCTGCCATCTGGAGAACGAGCGCAAGTTCATGCGCTACTGGCAGGAGGACCTGCTGCCATCCATTCGCGGGCTCGTGTTGAAGCCCGAAGACATCGCGAAGGCCGACATGCCGGTGCTGACGATCCACGGTACCAAGGATCGCAGCGCGCCCTACGGCGGCGGTCGCGACTGGGCCGCGATGCTGCCGCAGGGCCGGCTGCTGACAGTGCACAACGCCGCTCACGCGCCGTGGATCGAGGCGCCGAGCCTGGTGTTCGACGCGATCAAACTCTTCCTCGACGGCAAATGGCCTGAGGAGGCGCAATAATTGCATCCCGCCTCGGGTAGCGGGCACTGATCATGGCGACGCGGCTCAAGCAGTGGCTTTCGATCCCGACCGTCACGCGTTCGGTCTACCGCACCGCGCGGCTGGCGCTGCGGCTGTTTCGCGATCCACAGGTGCCGGCGCTGTTGAAAGCGGTGCCGATCGCCGGCGTCATGTATGTGCTGTCGCCGCTCGACCTCATGCCCGACATCTTCCCAATCGTCGGGCAGATGGACGATCTCGCGATCATCATGATGGCGGTCGAGGCGTTCAAACGCTTTGCGCCGAGCCACGTCGTCGCGCACCATGAAGTCGAGATCGCGCAGGGGCGTCCCTACTCGCCGGCGCGATCATCCACCAAAGCCGACTACATCGACGTCGACTTTCGGCGCGACAGCTGATAGCTGTCGTGCGGTCTAGCGACGCAAGGTGAAGCCGGTGAGCACGCTCACCCGCGTCCCCGACTTGCTCGGCACGACGGCGAAATTCATCGGGCACGTTCATGATGCCGGCCTTGAACGTCACGCCGGCCGACACGACGAGCGCGACGCCCGCAGGGCGTGACGTTGGGGCCGACACCGAATTCCGCGCCCTCCTTCGTCCGCAGCCCGATCAGCCAGCTGAGGCTCGGGATCACGACGCCCTGATCGAGACCGCCGAGGAGCCCCACCCACTCGTTGAGCGCGGTGACGCCGTCGGCCTTGCTGTAGAACTGCTTTTCGAACTGCCAGCCGAACTGCGAGATCGTCGAGCCGATGGTGATGTTGCGTTCCTTCTTCAGCGTGTCGATCACGCCCTGGCTCAGCATGGTCACGCCGAAACGCGGCCCCGACAACTCGAGCGTCCTCGCGGGCGGCGGCGCCTGGGTTCCCGACTGCGCGCAACACCGGCGCGCTGCACGCGGCGAACATGAGGGCAAGCACTGTCTTTCGCATCACTACCTCCTGTTGCTACGGTAGCGACGCGCGTGCCGAGGAGTCCTGACGGACGGGCTGAAAAACACTGAAAGCTGAAAGCTGAGAGCCGACAGCCGACAGCTGTCAGCTATCAGCTGTCAGGCTGCGCGGGCGCGGAGGCGCGCAAAGACGTGCGCCCACGGCGTCGGGCGCGGTGTGAGCGCGGAGCAGCGGTTCGATTGGAATCAGCCAGCCGGCGGATGGCACCGACGAATCGGTCAGCGCGGAATCGATGATCCTGAACGGCACTGGCGAGTACGACCTGCGTCCGGCGCCGTATCCGGCCAGCGCTCGAGCAACGTGGCTGCGGCATCGGCCAGGGCGGTGTCCATGGACGAGGCGCGAGCGTGGTGGAGTCGTGTGCGCCGCTGTTCAGCAGCGTTCAGCGCGACGAGGGCCATCGGATGGATCGCCACGCGCTCTGATCGCCCGTTCGAACGCGACGGCGGCATCGCGTGCGTTGCCCTTGCCAGAGCCACGTCGCGCCCATCGCGTACCACGTGTTCGCGCAGCATTCACGCGCGTAGAGCTGGCCGCTCGATTCCGCCTCGAGTTCGCGTTCGAACTCCGCGATCGCTTTGGCATCTTCGCCCTGGCGAGGTAGAGCAGGCCGCGCAGCCAGTGGAGCGCGACCGCCGAGAATCGTGCGGGCTGGCCGCGTCAACGTTCTGCGCCGCGATGCCGGCGTCGAGCGCACGCTCGGCTTCCGACAGGCTGTGCCGCGCCACGTGCACAGTGGCGGCGAGCCAATGCGCCATCGGAAACCCCGGCAGGAGGCTCAACGTGCGATCGGCGGCGCGCAGACGCTCTTCGCCCCACGCGGTGTAGGCGAGGCGGACGTGATGCCGCCAGTTGTCGGGTTCCAGCGTGACCGCGCGCCGGGCGGCGGCAGAGGGCGTCGGCGTGCTGGCCGACACGATCCAGCACGAAGCCGAGCGTCGCCCACGCTTCTCCGTAATTCGCGTCGAGGCGGCAGGCTTCGCGCGCGCGATCCACCGCCCGTTCGAGCGCACGGCGATCGGGCGCCGCGTCGGCGCGGGTCATCTCGAATTGCAAAGCAGCAGGCGTTGGCGAGCCCGACGTGGACGGGCGCCTGGTCGGGCACGCGCTGCAGGACATCCTCGAACACGTCGCGCGCGTGGACGATGCGATCGCGTTCGAGGCTTTCGAGCGCCGCGCGCCCTTCGATCCAGGCGCGATGCGGCGCCAGCAGGGCGTCGAGCGATGCGTCAGTCTCGCGCGAGACGAGGCGTGTCACCGGCGCGCTGAAACGATAGCCGCGCCTCGCCTCGGTCGTGATGTACTCGCGCGGATCGGGCCGAGCCGAGCGTCCGCCGCAGCGTCGAGATCGCCTGTTCGAGGCTGTTATCGGTGAACGGCGACGTCGCGCCACGCGACCTGGATCAGGCTGATCCTTGAGATCACCTCGCCTGCCGTGCGAGACGAGCGCCGACGGCAGCGCGATCTGGCGGGCGCTCAGCGCGATCGGTTGACCGTCCTCGAGGGCTGTCGCGCTCGGACGTCGAGACTGGAACGGACCGAACGCGAAGCTGTCGCCTTGCGGCACCGCCGGATTGTAGCGGATGAAGCACGAGCGCCAGTTCGAATACGTCAAACATGAGGACGCTCACAACCGCGCGCTGAGGCGCGCATACCCCGACCGGCTCACCGGCAGCCGCCGGCCGTCGGTCAACACCGCGACCCGGCTTTCCCGTTCGTCCAACTCGACGCGCGCCAGCCGATCCAGGTTCAGCAGGATACGACCGGTGAATCCGGACGAACTTCGCCGGATCGAGCGCTCGCCTCCACCTGCGCCGAGCGTCTGCTCCTTCAGATACTCCTTGCCCTCGCAGCGGAAACGCGACGTAGTCGTCCTGCGCCTGCACGTAGTCGATCTTCTCGGTGGCCAGCACGTGGACGCGCGATCCGTCGCGCACCAGCACGCGTCCGGTGCGCGTGGCACGGCCGCGCCGTCGCGCGGCCAGTTCCTCGACCGCCGGACGCTCGCCTCGCCGCAGCCGTTCGCGCGCGCGCGATGCAGCGCCGTCGGCCGAGACGCTCGGGGCTGAACGGCTTCAGCAGAGTAGTCGACGGCGTGCACCTCGAAGGCGCGGATGGCGTACTGATCGTAGGCGGTGACGAAGACCACCGCCACGTCGCGTCCGACGAGCTCGAGCACTTCGAAGCCGTCCAGTTTCGGCATCTGCACGTCGAGGAACAGCAGATCGGACTGCGCGTTCGGCGACGACCTTGACCGCCTCGAAGCCGTTGGCGCACTCGGCGACGATCTCGACGTCCGGCATCGGCCGGCAGGTACTCGCGCACGACGGCTGCGCGCCAGCGCCTCATCGTCGTCGACGATCGCAACCCGAAGGCGTGTGCGGGCGTGTCAGTCATCGCTGAAGCAGGGCATGCGCGAGCTCGACGCGGAACCGACCCTGGTCGGTCCGCGTTTCGATTCGCGCGTTGGTGCCGAACATCGTGGTCGAGGCGCCGGCGAACGTTGTCGAGGCCGACGCCGCGCCACGGGCTCGCCGGGCATCGGCGTCGCGCGGGTTTTCGATCGCAATCAACACCTGGTCCGCGTGGCGCGCGACGTCGAGACGGATCACGCCGCCTTCCAGCAGGTTGGCAATGCCGTGCGTGACCGCGTTCTCGACCAGCGGCTGCAGCAGCAAGGGCGGCACCCGGCATCGTGTCGCCGCGGCGTCGACGTGGCGCTCGATCTGCAGGCGCTCGCCGAACCGGACCTGCTCGATGCTGAGAAACCGATCGGTGAGGGCAAGCTCGTCGGCAAGCGGGATCCGATCGCGCACGCTGATCGCGAGCGTGTCGCGGAGAAACTCCGCCGAGCAGGACGCACATCCGCCGTGCGCCGGCGGGATCGACCGTCGTCAGCGCGCTGATCGAATTCAGGCTGTTGTAGAGGAAATGCGGATCGAGCTGCGCGCGCAGCGCGCGCAGTTCCGCGTCGCGCGACATGACTTCGAGCTGCAGCTGCCGCCGCTCGGCCTGCCGGGCGAATTCGAACGCGAGCAGCAGGTAATGCACCGTCAGCGCCAGCAGAAACAGCAGCACGCCCGAGGCGAACAGCAACGGCTCGTGGCGCGCGTACTGCTCGGGAGTGGGTCCGATGGTGGTGACGGTGCGGAGCAGGGTCAGCCAGGCGCGCGCCAGCCGATCCACGAGACCGCTGGCGATCACCGCCGCCATCGCGGAGGACGAAAGCACACGCGTCGCGCCGCTCGTCGTCAACGGCGTGGCATGGCAGACGTGCCACGCGGAGAGACACACGAACGCGTAGACAAGGCAGATCGGCAGGAGCAGCATCAGCGCGGCCAGCCACGTCATGTCCTGTCGCGTCAGGACCGCGGCGAGCAGCACCGCCACGACGATCCAGGCGGTGAGATACGCCGCCAGCCGTTCCACGCGCGCGAGAATCGGGTGCATGCGATCCGGCGTCAGTTCTTGATCTCCGACGCCGCCCATCATCACGAAGCCGCGCACGCGCAACCGCGGCGCCGACGGATCGGTGGGATGCCGGGTCTTGTCCTCGTATCCTCCCATCGAATGGAATCAGCTCGACGACGACGTTCCACGACTCCGGGATGCGGATCTCGAAGCCGCCCATCATCGCGGATCACGTCGACGACCGCTTCGCTGCCTGACGGCGTCGACGGCTTCCCGGAGGTCGAGTTTGCCGCCGCCCATGAAGCGCCGTGAGGTCAGGCGCCCTGGAAGCTGGGCGAGGTGACGCGGCGGTCGACGCCGCCGAGGATCGGCCACCGCGGATATGCGCTCGGACGGCATCGCCCGGCTGCACCTCGCGCCGATTCATCGACTGCCACACGACGTAGACGCCGACGCCGACGAGGATCAGCGGCCAGAACCGGATCGCGCTCGAAATAAGAGATTGAGCCGGTTGCCGAGCAGGATGCCGCCGAAGAGAATCCAGATCGATCCGCCGATCATGCTGGCGATCGATCGCGCTTGCAGGACTTGAGAGATGCCGACGAGCAGCAGGATGGCTGGCCAGTAGCGCAGCACTTCGCGGGCGCGGATCAGGTGCAGGTTGTCGAGCGTGAACAGCACGCCGAGGCCGGGCCAGCACGAGGCCGGCGATGAGCTGACCGCTGATGCGAATGCGAGTGTTCGTCAGTCCGTTCATGATCCCTGTCTCGTCTGTGGCGCGTTGGGGGCGTCCGCCGCATGACCGCCTTCCGCATGGTGTGCACGCCGAGGGCCACCAGAATGAGCGCGGCCACGAATCGCGGAACCGCAGCACGCGCATCTCGTTCAGGAGCAGCCACGTGCCGATGAAGATCAGCCAGCCGCCCTCGCGCGTCCCGTCCGGCCGCGGAGTGCTGAAGCGGGCGAGGCCGAGGCCGATGATCAGGAACGGCCACAGGCTCGACGACATCCGCCAGCCGAACAGGCCGGTCTGATCGAGGAACAACACCAGGCCGAGCCCGGCGATCATCAGCCGATGACCACGCCCGCCCATCCCGGATTCGGCCGATCGTGAAAACTCATGATCGCCTCACAGATAACGGATGACGGCCGCGAGCGCCGTGAACAGCGCGCCGGCGATCGCCTGCACCAGCGGCGTCAGGTCGCGCGCGTTGACGGCGTTGCGCGACGGTCAGCGGTTGGGTCAGCAGCAGCCAGATGGTCATGGCCGCGATGCCGGATGTCGCCACGCCCGCCAGGCTGGTCAGCGTCAGCACCTTGTCAGTCATGCGTGTCATGTGGTTCGCCTTTTCCGTTCCGCCCACGCCCTGACAATAGCGAGGGCCGCGGCCCTCGTGTGGGCCATTCGGCGAACGGCGGCGGATTCCCGGCGAACGGTGGGTCGAACGGGGACGGAGCGTGTTTCAAAGCCAACGTGGTGTCCGCGCTTTAGGCCTGGACCGAGGTCCGGCTTGAAGCCGGACGCCACGAGGGCTTTGAAACCGTCTGACTATCTCGGGCCTCGGCGCCGGCGACCTCAGCGGCGTGGGCGACGGCCGGGGGCCGTGTGCCGGCCGGGAGCGGAATCGCCAGCGCCGCCGCCAGCAGCGGCATGAACGCCATGACCGGTCAGGTGCGCGCTCGATCCCGATGCGATCGGCCAGCATCCCCACGAACGGCACGCTGATCCCCGCCGGCCCCACCCGAATCCCATCATCAGCGACGACACCGTGGCGGCGCTGATCGGCGCGATCGAGTTGACCGAACGTGACGTTGACGGGCAGCGTGGACTGGAGCAGCAGTCCGCCGAGCGAGACGATGACGACGAACGGCCAGCCGGTGGAAGGACTGGCGCGAGGGCGAGGAACGGGCATGCGCAGCGACGAGCGATCCGATGATCAGGCGGCGGGCGCCCCAGCATGTCGGCGAGCGATCCGCCGACCGAGCCGCCGAGACTGGTGGCGAACAGATAGATGGCCACGGCGACGCCGGCGGCGCCGACCAGACGTCCCTGCGGCGCGTCAGCATCACCGGCATGAACGTGGCGAAGCTCAACGACGCCAGCGTGCGCAGGCACGACGATCATTAGTAGAGCAGCGTGAGCGGTCTTCAGACACGGGGCCGCAGCGCTGCCGGGCCGCTCGGGGCTCTCCGTGGTGGGCCTGGAGGGCGCCTCGACGGGCGGAGCTGCGGCGCAGCTGCGAGTGGAGCAGGACGCAGCCAGGCCGGTCATCAGCAGCGGCGTCCACGACGAGTCCGAAGTCGGCCGGCGGGCGCGGCGAACAGCAGCGGACTCCATACGAAGCCGAGCTGAGCCCGCAGGTGATGTGAGACGTGCCATCGCGAAGGCCCCCGTGTTCAGATCGCCGGAGGTCGATGCACCAACGCGCTGCAGGTGCAATAAGTGCAAAAATTGAACGAAGTATAA
>ERZ1370068.1743-contig-11671_pt1 | contig 10174 bp, 11 predicted proteins | sample MGYA00561227_ERZ1370068 | MGnify/ENA primary metagenome ERZ1370068 (study PRJEB38410, sample SAMEA6850437) | metagenome | study: Metagenomic assessment of the ecological functions of the soil: analysis of the soil microbiota associated with the...
GCTACTTGATCTCGACCTTGGCGCCCTGCTCCTCGAGGGCAGCCTTGATCTTCTCGGCTCTCGTCCTTGGTGACGCCTTCCTTGACGGCCTTGGGCGACGCGTCGACGAGATCCTTGGCCTCCTTGAGGCCGAGGCCGGTCAGCTCGCGGACGACCTTGATGACCGGGATCTTGTTCGGGCCCGATCTCGGTCAGGGTCGCGGTGAACTCGGTCTGCTCCTCGGCGAGCGGCGCGGCCTCGGCGGCGCCGCCACCGGCGGCCGGCGCAGCCGCGGCAGCAGCCGGGGCGGCGGCGGTGACGCCGTAGCGCTCCTCGAAGCTGCTTGATGAACTCGGACAGCTCGAGGACGGTCATCTTGTCGATCGCTTCGAGCAGATCGTCCTGGGTCAGGGCTGCCATGGGATGTCTCCTTGTGCGGTGTCTGTGTGGGTCGGGTCGGTGGTGGAGGCGGCGCTATGCGCCGGTTCGGCCTGGCGCCTTCTGCTCGGCGACCTGCTGCAGGGCGTAGCCCAGGTTGCGCAGCGGGGCGGCGAACAGGCCGGCCAGCGTCGCCGACCGGCGCCTGCATCCCGCCGGCCAGCTTGGCCAGCAGGACCTCGCGCGACGGCAGCGCGGCGAGCCGCGTGACGGCGTCGGCGCCGATCGCCTTGTCGCCGAGGACGGCGCCGGTGATCCGGACGACTCTTGTTGTACGGCCGGGTGGCGTCGAGGACGGCCTTGGCGGTCCCGGCCTCGTCGTTCCCGAACGCGATCGCGGTCGGGCCGATCGAGCAGCGGGCTGAGGGCCGTCGCCGACCGAGTCCTCGGCGGCGATGCGCATCAACCGGTTCTTGACCACGCGATAGCGTCACGTCCTGCTTGCGCAGGGCGCGCCGGATCTCGGCGATCTCCTTGACCTTGAGGCCGCGGTACTCGGAGACGATCATCGTCCGAGCTGTTGGCGAGCTCCTCGCGCAGCTCGGCGACGGTCTCCCGTTTGGCCTCCGTGGGCATGTGGCCCTCCTGTCCTTCGGCACGCGGCCGGCGTGCGGCGGTGGGCGCCCGATCGATCGGTCGGGCAGGCCCCTGCGACGTCCCTGGTCGCCTTCTGCCGAAGGTCGACCCCACTCGCAGGGGCGCGGCCCACCCGGAGGTGGGCGGCGCCGATCTGCCTCGGCGTGCTCGTCGTCGTCCCCGGTCCAGTCCTCGCGGGCGGTTGCCGGTCCGGTCCGACGGATCAAGCCCGACCGTCACGACCCGCGGGTCGGTGGCGGCCGCGAGGCGCAGGCTGTCTGCGGCGGTCCGTCTGTCTGGTCAGGTGACGCGCCTCTCGGCCGCCACCGCGTCTGGTGACCGGCGTACCGCCGGTCGTGCTGCGTCGGGTTACGCGACCGCGGCGCCGCGAGGACGCCCGGCACGGTCGACCCGGATGCCCGGGCCCATCGTGCTGGCGATCGTCAGGGTCTTGAGGTACTGGCCCTTGGCGCCGGCCGGCTTGGCGCGGTTGACCGCGTCGACCAGGGCCGCGAGGTTGTCGAGCAGGTCGCTGCGGCCTCGAAGCTGCTCTTGCCGACCGGGACGTGGACGATCGCGGTCTTGTCGACGCTGGAACTCGACGCGGCCGCCCTTGACCTCGCTTGACCGCCCGCTCGAGGTCGAACGTGATGGTCCCGGCCTTGGGGTTCGGCATCAGGCCGCGCCGGCCGAGGATCTTGCCGAGCTTGCCGACCAGGCCCATCGAGTCGGGCGTCGCGAGCGCGACGTCGAACTCGAGCCAGCCGGCCTCGATCTTCTTGACCAGGTCCTCGCCGCCGACCTCGTCGGCGCCGGCGCGGAGCGCCTCCTGGGCCTTCTCGCCCTGGGCGAAGACCGCGACGCGGACGATCTTGCCGGTGCCGTGCGGGAGCACGACCGTGCCGCGGACCATCTGGTCGGCGTGGCGCGGATCGACCCCGAGCCGGAGGTGCGCCTCGATCGATCGCGTCGAACGCGACGGTCGTGGTCTGCTTCGACGAGCTCGGCCGCCTCGAGCGGCGCGTAGACCTGCTCGCGGTCGACGAGCTTCGCCGCCTCGAGGTACTTCTTGCCGTGTCTGGCCATGTGCGAGTTCCTCCTGTCGGTCGGGTCGAGCCCGACCTCCCCCATCGTGCGTCGTTCGCGCGGCCCGGGGTCGGTCGCGCGATCGGACTGGTCGGTCGGCGCTAGCTGACGACCTCGATGCCCATGCTAGCGGGCGGTGCCCTCGATCTGGCGCATCGCGGCCTCGACGTCGTTGGCGTTGAGGTCGGCCATCTTGATGCCGGCGATCTCGCGGACCTGGTCGCGGGTCACCCGGCCCGACGGTCTCGCGCTTGGCGGTCGTGCGCGCCCTTCTCGACGCCGGCGGCCTTGCGCAGCAGGTCGGCGGCGGGCGGGGTCTTGAGGATGAACGTGAACGAGCGGTCCTCGAAGATCGTGATCTGGGCCGGGATGATCTGGCCGGCCTTGTCGGCGGTCTTCTCGTTGTAGGACTTCGTGAACTCGACGATGTTGATGCCGTGCGGGCCCAGCGCGGTGCCGACGGGCGGCGCGGGCGTCGCCTTGCCGGCCGGCAGCTGCAGGGTCAGGACGATGCGGATCTTCTTGGCCACGGGTGGTCGGGTTCCTTTCTAGAGTTTCTCGACCTGCAGGAAGTCGAGCTCGACGGGCGTCTCGCGGCCGAAGATGCTCACCAGCACCTTGACCTTGTTGCGCTCCGGGTTGACCTCGTCGACCGTGCCGATGAACTCGGCGAACGGCCCGTCGGTGACCCGGACGCTCTGGCCCTTGGTGAAGGCGACGCGGTACTTGGGCGTCTCGACGCCCATGTGCCGCAGGATCTGCTTGACCTCGTTCTCGTCGAGCGGGATCGGCTCGCTGCGGACGCCCGGGATGTTGGCGCCGCCGACGAAGCTGGTGACGCCCGGCGTGTTGCGGACGACGAACCAGCTGTCGGGGTCGAGGATCATCTCGACGAGGACGTAGCCCGGGTAGACCTTCTTCTGGACGGTGTGGCGCTGGCCCTGGCGGATCTCGATCTCGTCCTCCATCGGGACGAGGACCTGGAAGATCTTGTCCTCCATGCCCATCGACTCGATGCGGTGCTCGAGGTTGGCCTTGACCTTGTTCTCGTAGCCCGAGTACGTGTGGATGACGTACCAGCGCTTCTCGGGCGCCTTGGTCGTCTCGGTCGTCAGTCTCGGTCATCATCGGTCCCCTACCCCGCGATGAAGCGCGATGACGCTGCTGGAAGAACGCGTCGAGGACGGTGATGTAGATGCCGACGACGAAGCTGATCGCGAAGACCAGCACGGTCAGGTTGCGGACCTGCTCGCGCGTCGGCCACGAGACCTTGCGGAGCTCGGACCACGACTTCGTCGAAATAGCGGCGGATGCGGGTCACGTCGGTCGTTCTTCTCTCAGGCTACGGACGTGAGAGTGGCAGGGGCGATAGGACTCGAACCTACAACCGCTGGTTTTGGAGACCAGTGCTCTGCCAATTGAGCTACACCCCTGCGGGTCGGCCTGCCTACTTCGCCTCGCGGTGAAGTGTATGCCGTCGGTCGCGCGGGCAGTATTTCATCGAGCTCGAGCCGGTTCGGATCGTTCTTCTTGTTCTTGCGCGTCGTGTACGTCCGCTCCTTGCACTCGGTGCAGGCGAGCTGGATCGTCGGACGGGCTTCGACTCTGGCCATGTCGTCCCTACTCGACGATGCTGACGATGGCGCCGGCGCCGACGGTCCGGCCACCCTCGCGGATGGCGAAGCGCTGGCCGACCTCGAGGGCGATCGGGGTGATCAGCTCGACGCTCATCTCGACGTTGTCGCCGGGCATGATCATCTCGGCCCCGTCGGGCAGGCCGATGGCGCCGGTCACGTCGGTCGTGCGCAGGTAGAACTGCGGCCGGTAGCCGTTGTAGAAGGGGGTGTGGCGGCCGCCCTCCTCCTTGGTCAGGACGTAGACCTGGGCGGTGAACTTGGTGTGCGGCTTGACCGAGCCGGCCTTGGCCAGGACCTGGCCGCGCTCGATCTCCTCGCGCTCGATGCCCCGGATGAGGCAGCCGACGTTGTCGCCGGCGCGGCCCTCGTCGAGCAGCTTCTTGAACATCTCGACGCCGGTGACGACGACCTTGCGGGTCGGCTTGACGCCGACCAGCTCGACCTCGTCGCCGACCTTGACGATGCCGCGCTCGATGCGCCCGGTGGCGACGGTGCCCCGGCCCTTGATGCCGAACACGTCCTCGACCGGCATGAGGAACGGCTTGTCGATCGCCGCGCTCGGGGGTCGGGATGTAGCTGTCGACCGCGTCCATCAGCTCCTGGATCGGGCGCGTAGGCCGGGTCGGCCGGGTCGTCGCCGGCCTCGAGCGCCTTGAGCGCCGCTGCCGCGGATGACCGGGATGTCGTCGCCCGGGAAGTTGTACTTGCTGAGCAGCTCGCGGACCTCGAGCTCGACGAGGTCGAGCAGCTCCGGCGTCGTCGACCATGTCGACCTTGTTGAGGAAGACGACGATGTACGGGACCTCGACCTGGCGGGCCAGCAGGATGTGCTCGCGGGTCTGGGGCATCGGGCCGTCGGTCGCGGCGACGACCAGGATGGCGCCGTCCATCTGGGCGGCGCCGGTGATCATGTTCTTGATGTAGTCGGCGTGGCCCGGGCAGTCGACGTGGGCGTAGTGGCGGGCGTCGGTCTCGTACTCGACGTGGGCGATGGCGATGGTGATCCCGCGCTCGCGCTCCTCGGGCGCGTTGTCGATCGAGTCGAAGGCGCGGTACTCGGCCTCGCCCTTCAGGGCGAGGTACTTGGTGATCGCCGCGGTCAGGCTCGTCTTGCCGTGGTCGATGTGGCCGATCGTGCCGATGTTGACGTGCGGCTTGGTGCGCTCGAACTTCTTCTTGGCCACGTGACCGTTTCACTCCTTGATCGGCGCGGCTTCGCCGCTGCGGTACCGATGCTCACGGGCCGGTGAGCCGCCGGGCGTGGAGCCCACAATCGGACTCGAACCGATGACCTCTTCCTTACCAAGGAAGTGCTCTGCCAGCTGAGCTATGTGGGCCCGGGACCGATCGCGAGAGTTACGATGTGGTGGGCAGGGAGGGAATCGAACCCCCACAGCCGAAGACGGCTGGTCTACAGCCAGCGGAGCTCACCACCTGCTCAACCTACCCACTGTGGCGGCGGCACCGGATCGGAGACTGCGGTCCCGTGGTGGACCCGCCACCGGATCGATGTTCGCTTGGAGCCGACGACGGGACTCGAACCCGGAACCTGCGGTTTACAAAACCGCTGCTCTACCAATTGAGCTACGTCGGCGCGACGGGCAGGGCCATACCGCAGATGACCCCATCGGCGCCGGGGAATGATAGGGCCGCTCCGGTCCGATGGGTCAAGCGCGGGGTGCGCGGGGCGCGCGGCTTCCGTGGCTCGGTCGGCGGGTCGCCGCGGGCTCGCCGGGCAGCAGCTCGCTCGGCGTCGGCTGCCGGCCGTCCGGGCCGGCGTCGGCGCGACGCCGGTGCGGGCTGCGGCTCGCGGCGTCGGTGGCGCCGAGGTCCTTCGGGCTCGCAGGCGCGGCGGTCGGCGCCGGCGTCGTCTCGGCGGCGCGGCGGGTCCGGTCGCGGTCGGTCAGGTGTCGGCGCGCGGCGTCGGCTCGTGGTCGTCGGCGGCGGCCGACGCCTGGTCGCGCTGGGCGACCGCCTCGAACAGCAGGATCGAACCCGGCGACGGCGGCGTTGAGCGAGCCGATCGCGCCGCGCATCGGGATCCGCATGAAGAGGTCGCAGCGGCGTCGGACGGCCGGGCCGAGGCCCTGGCCCTCGCTGCCGACCACGATCGCGAGCGGGCCGCGCAGGTCGGTCTGGCGAGCCGTCAGCGGCGCGTCCGCCTCGGAGCCGGCGACGCGCAGGCCGTGGGCGTGCAGGTCGGCCAGGGCGCCCGGCAGGTCGTCGACCGGGCAGAGCAGCAGGTGCTCGACCGCGCCGGCCGAGGCCTTGACCGCGGCCGGCGTCAGCGGCGCCTGGCGGCGGGTCGGGAAGAGCGATCGCCGTGGACGCCTGCCGCCTCGGCGCTGCGCAGCAGGGTGCCCGACGTTCTGCGGATCCTCGAGCGAGTCGAGGACGAGCACGAACGGCGGCTCGTCGCGCTCGCGCGGCCCGGCCGAGGATGTCGTCGAGTGCGTGGCGAACCGGCGCGGCTCGACGACGAGCGCCGACGCCCTGGTGGCCGTCGAACCCGGCGAGCGCCGTCAGCGACCCGCCCTCGACCTCGACGATCGGGATGCGCAGGCGGGTGGCGTGGAGGACGAGCTGCTCGAGCGCGTGCCGGCGCTGCGGCACGACCAGCAGGCGATGCGCGGTCCGGCCCGCGGCGAACGACCTCCTCGACCGGACGTCGACCGGCGACCAGCTCCTCGTCGGGGCCGAGCAGGTCGGGCGGCGGCAGCGACGGCGTCGGACGCGGCCACGACCGGCGGTCGGATCGGCGGCGGTGGCCACCGCGGGTCGGGCGGCCCGGGCGGAACGGCGCCCGGTCGGTCAGCGGAACGTCGCGCGCCTCGCCCGGGCGAGGGCCGGTCGTGCGGGCGCGGCGGCCGCGCCGGTCCGCGGCGCGATCCGGACCGCTGGCCGCCGGGTCGTCGCCGGCGGCCGCGCGTGGCGCGGCGCGGCGGCCTCGACGGCGCTGGCTCCGCGGTCGGGTCGCTCGGCGCCATCGGTCGGTCGGCCGGGCCTCGGTCGGCGGTCGCCACGGTCCGCGGGCTGCCGCGATCCGGGACCGCGGCCCGGGCCCGCGGTCGCGGTCCGGCCGGTCGCCACGGGCCCGGTCCGTGGCGCAGGCCGTCCGTGGCGTGCGCCACGGGCCGGCCGCGTCGGGCGATCCGCCGCCGGTCGGCCGAGCGGTCGACGCGGCCGCGCGTCGCGGCGGCCGGGTCCGTCGCGGCCACGCGCCGGGCGGACGCGACCGCCGACCGTCGGGCCGCTGGGACCGGCGGTCCGCGCGGCACGGTCATGCGGCCCGGCCCGCCGACGGTCCCGGCGGGCCGCCGATCCGCCTGATCCCGTCGGCCGGCTCGGATCCGCGCGCCGGCGGACCGCCCTGGCTCGCCACTGGCCGCGCGTCGCGGTCGGGGCCGGTCAGCCATGGCCCGCCTCCGACGAGTCCGCGCGCCAGCGCTGGCCGTCACGCGTGTCCTCGACCGTGACGCCACGCGCCGCCAGCTCGTCGCGCAGTCGATCCGACGCGGCGCAAGTCACGCGCGGCGCGCGCGTCCGCGCGCGCGTCGAGCAGCGCCGCGATCGTCGGGTCGAGGTCGTCCGTCGGCTCGGGCAGGCATGCCGAGCACCTGGTCGAGGTCGCGCAGCAGCGTCGAGCGCGCGGCCCGCGTCCGCGCCGTGGACAGCGAGCGCCGCTCGATCCGCCGGTTCAGGTCGCGCACGAGGTCGAACACCGCCGCCAGCGCCGGCCGAGACGTTGAGGTCGTCGTCGAGCGCCGCCCCGAACGCGTCCGCGCGCCGCGGCCAGGCGTCGCGGCAGCGTCGGCGTCGTCCGGCCCGTCCTCGCGGTAGGCCTCGAGCGCGCGCGACCGCCGCGTCGAGCCGGTCGAGCGCTGCCGCCGCGGCCGCCAGCGACGTCGTCCGGAGTGGTCGAGCGCCGCCCGGTAGTGGACCGAGATGAGCGCGTAGCCGCAGCGCCCGCGGCGAGACGCCTGCCGTCGAGCAGCTCGCCGACCCGGGCGATGTTGCCGGCCGACTTGGCCATCTTCGCGCCGCGCCATCTGGAGATGCGCGCAGTGCAGCCACGTCTCGACGAACGGTCTGGCCGGTCGCGGCCTCGCTCTGGGCGATCTCGTCCTCGTGGTGCGGGAAGATCAGGTCGACGCCGCCGGTGTGGATGTCGAACGACGGCCCGAGGTGCGCCATGCTCATCGCCGAGCACTCGATGTGCCAGCCGGGCCGGCCCGGGCCGATCGCCGTCTCCCACGACGGCTCGCCGGGCTTGGGGCCCTTCCACAGCGCGAAGTCGCGGACGTCGTCCTTGCCGTATTCGTCGGCCTCGACGCGCTCGCCGACCCGCAGCTGCTCCGGGTCGAGGCGGGCCAGCCGCCCGTAGGCGGGCCACGACGCGATCCGGAAGAAGATCGAGCCGTCGTCGGTGCGGTAGGCGTGGCCGCGCTCGAGCAGCGTCGCGATGAGCGCGACGATCTGCGTCGATGTGCTCGCGTCGCGCGCGGCAGCACGTCGGGCGCGTCATCCGCAGCGCGTCGGCGTCGGCCAGGAACGGCGCGAGGTAGCGGTCGGCGACGATCGCCGATGCGCTCGCCGGTCGCCGCGGCGCCGCGGATGATCTTGTCGTCGATGTCGGTGATGTTCATCACCCAGGTCGACGCGCGTAGCCGCGCCAGCGCAGGTAGCGCACGAGGCAGGTCGGCGAACAGGAACGAGCGGAAGTTGCCGATGTGGGCCGGGCCGTAGACGGTCGGGCCGCACGAGTAGACGCCGACTCCGTCGTCGCGCAGCGGGACGAACGGTCGCGGTCTCGCCCGACAGCGTGTCGTGCAGGCGGAGCGTCATCGCGATCGCCTCGACGCGTCGCGACGGCCGAGCGCCGAGATCGACGCGCCCGGCGCCCTCGGCGCCGTCGAGGTTGCCGCTCGAGGCCTTGACGTTGACTGCGTCGCGCGGTCGAGTCCGAGCAGCGCCGCGATCGCGCTCGCGCATCGCGTCGAGGTGCGGTGCCCAGCCGCGGCCGCGGCGGCGATGATCGTCAGGTCGACGGTCGCCGGTCGCCAGCCGGCGCGCCGCGACCCGGTCGTCGCACCTCCTCGACCAGGACTCAGCGCTGGCGATGCCGCGCGGCGTCGCGGTCGTCGGCCGGGAAGAGCCGTCCGAGGTCGCCCAGCGCCGGTCGGCCCCGAGCAGCGCGTCGGCGACGGCGTGGAGCGCCGACGTCGCCGTCGGAGTGGCCGACCAGCGCGCGGGGCGCCCGGCGATCGCGACGCCGCCGAGGCGCGAGCGGCCCGCCCAGGCCCGAACGGATGGCGTCATGGCCGATGCCGGTCGCGGTCGCGGCGCGCCGCCGCCAGGAGCCGCGCCGACTCGTCGCAGGTCGGCGGGCACGCGTCACCTTGAGGTTGCCCGGATCGCCGGGAACGACATGGACCGCGATGCTACAGGCCTCGAGCAGGGCGGCCCTCGTCGGTCCAGATGCCGTCCGGCGGCGTGTCGGCCGCGGTGAGTGCCGCAGCGCAGGACTCGCGCCGGACGCGCCTGCGGGCGTCTGCGCCGACGACGAGCGCGGCGCGGTCGACCGTCGCCGACTGACCCGGTCGCCCGCCGACCCGCTTGAGGGTCTCGGCGACCGGGCACGACCGGGATCGCGGCACCGTGCACGTCGGCAGCCGCGCGACGACCGCGGCCACGAGCGCCGGCGACCGAGCGGCCGGGCGCCGTCGTGGACGAGCTGACCACCCGGCCGGCCGGGCGTCGAGGCTGCCGCCGAGGGCGGCGAACCCCGCCGCGACCGACTGCCTGGCGCGCGCGCCGCCGACCACGACCGCGATCGACGGCTGCCGGCAGCGACCACGGCGCGCCGCGACCTCGGCGATCCGTTCCGGGCCGCGCGACGACCACGATCCCGCTCTGACGCACGCGACCGCGAGCGCGGCCGAGCGTCCACGAGCGAGCGGACGACCGCCGACCGTCGCGCGGACAGCTTGTCCGATCCCGCCCATCCGCCGGTCGAGCGCGCCGGCGGCGACGACGATGACGTCCGCCCGGGGACCGGCCGGCCGCGGTCCCGCGGCCCGCGTCAATCGAGGCGCGGCTGGGCGAAGATCATCCGACCGGCGACGGTCTGCAGGACGCGCGTCACGGACGACGTCGAGATCGCGGTCGATGTGCCGCGCGCCGCCCTCGACGACGATCATCGTGCCGTCGTCGAGGAAGCCCGACGCCCTGGCCGGCCTCCTCTGCCCTCCTGGATGACGCGGACGCGGAGCTCCTCGCCGGGCAGCACGCGCGGGCTTGACCGCGTTCGCCAGCGAGTTGATGTTCATCGACCCGGACGCCCTGCAGCTCGCGACGCGGTTGAGGTTGAAGTCGTTGGTCAGGACCACGCGGCTGCGCGCCGGTGCGCAGCGCGACGAGCTTGGCGGGAGCAATACGTAACCAATCTGAAGCATAC
>ERZ1370068.2607-contig-1746_pt1 | contig 10172 bp, 10 predicted proteins | sample MGYA00561227_ERZ1370068 | MGnify/ENA primary metagenome ERZ1370068 (study PRJEB38410, sample SAMEA6850437) | metagenome | study: Metagenomic assessment of the ecological functions of the soil: analysis of the soil microbiota associated with the...
ACCGCCTACGTGCCCGCGCCCCTCCTCAGGCTCACCGACGTGCGCAAGTCCTTCGGCGGCGTGCGCGCGCTTGCCGGCGTGATCCTCGAGTTGCATCGCGGTTCGGTGACGGCGCTGCTCGGCGAGAACGGCGCGGGCAAATCCACGCTGGTGAAAATCCTCTCCGGGCGTTCATCAGCCCGACGCGCGGCGACATCGACCTCGATGGCAGCCCGCGCGAATCGCGACGCCGGCGGCCGCGCGCGCGACCTCGGCATCGGCGTGGTGCACCAGGAATGCCTGGTGTTCGACACACCTCAGCGTCGCCGAAAACCTGTTCGTGAATGCGCAGCCGCGCGCGCCGCGGCCTCGGTCGACTGGCGCGCGACTGCGGGACGCGCGCGCACGGCGGTGCTGCAGGATCTCGACGCGGACTTCACTGCCGGACACGCCGGCCGGCAGCGCTGAGCATCGCGCAGAAGCACGTGGTGCAGATCGCGCGCGCGCTGGTCAATGAGTCGCGCGTGCTGATCCTCGATGAGCCCACCGCCTCGCTGTCGCAGCGCGAATGCGCCGAGCTGTTCCGCATCGCGCGCAAGCTGCGCGACGCCGGGCTGCGCGCTGCTGTTCATCAGCCACGCGATTCGACGAGGTCTTCGAGATCGCGGATCGCTACGCGGTGTTTCGCGACGGCGTCTCGGTCGGGCGCGGGCAATCGCGCGCGACACCGACCGCGACGAGCTCATCCGCCTCATGGTCGGGCCGGCCCGTCGACGCAGCTGTTTCCCGCAGGTCGCGCGGCAGCCGGCGAGCACTGCTGCGCGTCGGACGATCTCGGCCGCGCCGGTGAATTCGCGGACATCAGCGTTCACGCTGCGGCGCGGCGAGATTCTCGGCATCTACGGACTGCGTGGGCGCGGGGCGCACCGAACTCGCGCAGGTGTTGTTCTGGTGCGCGAGCGCGCCGATCGCGGCACCTGATCGAGCGGCACGCACGCGGACATCGCGCTGGTGCCGGAAGATCGCGCAGACCCAGGGCGGCATCCTGCCGTTCTCGATCGCCGCGAACATCGCGCTGCCGAATCTCGCGACGCCTGGCGCCGCGCGGCTGGTGTGCGGCCGCCGCGAAGGCGGCGCTCGCGCGCCAGTGGATAGACCGGCTCGGCGATCCAGCGCGCAGGGACCGGAGCAGATCGCTGCACAGCCTCTCGGGCGGCAACCAGCAGAAGGTGGTGCATCGCCAAGTGGCTGGCGCGCAAGCCGGCGGTGCTGATCCTCGATGAGCCCACCAAGGGCATCGACGTTGGCGCCAAGGCCGCCGTGCACGCCGTGACCAGCGAATTCGCGCTGCGCCGGCAATGGCGTCATCATGATTTCGTCCGAGCTGCCGGAGATCCTCGGCATGTCGGATCGCGTGCTGGTCATGCGGCGCGGCCGGCTGCGCGGCGAGTTCACGCGCGCGACGGCCACCAGCGAAGACGCTGCTGCGCGCCGCGAGCGACGCATGATGGCTGCCGGCTCGCGGACACTGGTCCGACGTCGGCGCGCCGCGATCTGCACGCTGGCGCTGCTGACGCTTGCCGCTGTTCGGCGCCGTGACGCTCGCGTTTCCCGGGTTTCGCCGCGCCGCGCAATCTCGCCGGGCTGCTCGACGACACGCGCCATCCTCGATCATGCTGGCGCTCGGGCAGATGCTCGGTGATCCTGGTGCGCGGCGTCGACCTGTCGGTGGCGGCGCAATCTGGCGCTCTGCGGCATGCTGGCGGCGCTGTTCAATCGCGCGTTTCCGCGGCGCGGGTGTGGCCGCCAGTGCTGCTGCTCGCGCTGCGTCGCCGGCGCGTTGTTAGGCGCGTTCAACGGCCTGCTGGTGTGGAAGCTGCGGCTGCCGCCGATCGTCGTGACGCCTCGGGACCATGTCGGTGTACCGCGGCGTCGATCTACCTGCTGTCGCGCGGCGCGTGGGTCAACGAGAATGAAATGTCGCGCGAATTCCTCGCAGTTCACGCGCGCCGCAGTTTCTGGGCTCATCGACGCTGGCATGGCTGGCGCTGGCTGCACGGCTGCGGCTTTCATGCGTCGCGCTGCGCTGCATCGCGCCTGGCGCGCGATCTGTACGCCGCGGGCGGCAATCCGGAGGCCGCGGCGCTATTCGGGCATCGATCCCGGGCGCATGCAGTTCTATGCGCCTACACGGTCGTGCGGCGCCATCGCCGGAGTCTGCGGGCTACCTGTGGGTGGCGCGCTTCGCGCGTGGCCTACACCGACATCGCGCTCGGCTTCGAGCTGCAGGTGATCGCGGCCTGCCTGATCGGCGGCGTCGCGATCGCCGGCGGAATCGGGCTCCGCGCTGGGTGTCGTGCTCGGCTGCCTGTTCATCGGCATCATCCGCAGCAGTCTGCCGCTGGTCGGGGATTTCAGCCGTTCTGGCAGATCGTTCATCAACGGCGTCGGTGATCCTGGTCGCCGTGCTGCTCGTCGCGCGCGCCAGCGGCTGGACACGCGCACCATGCTCGAGGCGCCGCGCCATGACAGTCCAGGCGTGCTGCGTGCGCTGGGAAACGATGCTGGCCGCTGGTGCTGGTGCTCGAGTTCGTGCTGTTCTCGTCGGTCTCGCCGTACTTCCTGAGCGTCGACACGCTCGTCGGATGCGACCTTCAACTTCACCGAGCGCGCGCTGGTCGCATTTGCCGCTGGCGCTGCTCATCATCGCCGGCGAAATCGACATCTCCGTGGCGGCGATCATCGCGCTCGCCTCGGTGGCGATGGGACTGGCGGCGGCGCACGGCGTCGGCACCGCAGGCATTCGCTGGCGATCGGACTCGGCACCGGGCTGCTCGCCGGACTGCATCAACGGCGCGCTGGTGACGATCGGGCGCGTGCCGTCCATCGTCGCCACCATCGGCACCATGACGCTGTTCCGCGGCACCGCCTACGCGGTGCTCGGCGACCGCGTGCTCAAGGACTACCCGGAGTCGTTCGCCAGCTTCGGGCAGGGTATGCTCGCAGGGCCGGTCTCGATCGAGCTGGCGCTGTTCGTGGTGTTCGCGCGTCGCGTTCGGCCTGTTCCTGCATCGCACGCGCGCTGGGGCCGCGCCATCTATCGCGATCGGCGCCAATCCCGTGGCGAGCCGCTTCGCGCGGCATCGCCGGTGGATCGCTATCGCTTCGCGTTGTTTGCGCTGACCGGCTCGCTCAGCGGCTTCGCCGCGCGTGCTGCTCACGTCGCGGCTCGGGCTCGACCCGGCCCGTCGATTGCGCAGGGCTGGGAGCTCGAGATCATCAGCATGGTGATCCTGGGCGGCGTTTCCGTGTGGGGCGGCAAGGGCAGCATCATGCGGAGTGGTGCTGGCGGCACTGGTGTTTGGCCTCGTGACATTCGGACTCGGACTCATGAACATTCCCGGCATCGTCATGTCGATCTTCACCGGCGCGCTGCTGATACTCGTGGTCGCCGTGCCCGCGCTGGTGCATCGCACGATGAACGCAACCGCACCACTCATCGCAGTCTTCGACGTCGGCAAGACCAACGCGAAGATCGCGCTGGTCGATCCGGCGCTCGGCCAGGGAGATCTGGAGCGCGCGCCGCCCGAACGACGTCGTCGAAGGGCGCGGAGGCGCGCGAGCTCGACGTGGTCGCGCATCGAGGCCTGGCTGCTCGATTCACTGCGCCAGGCGCGCCGCAGCGCGAGCGCGTCGTCGGCCATCGTGCCGATCGCGCACGGCGCCGCCGCGGTGCTGGTGGATCACGAGGGCGCCGTGCTCGCCGCGCCCGACTACGAGGACACGCTGCTTCGACGAGGTCGCCGACGAATACGCCGCGCTGCGCGATCCTGTTCGCTGACGTTCTCGCCGCATCTGCCGCACGGACTCAACCTCGGCCGTCAGCTCTACTTACCTGCAGACGCACACGCGCCGAGCTGTTTCGAGCGCGCCGCGCACATGCTGATGTATCCGCAGTACTGGTCGTGGCGCCTGTCGGGCGTGATGTCGACCGAGGTCACCTCGCTCGGCACGCACACCGACCTGTGGCGCCCGCATGAACAGACCGTACTCGCAGCTGGCGCGCAAGCAGGGCTGGGCGCGACTGCATGCCGTCGATGCGCATTCGCGCCACGACGCGGCTCGGCGCGCATCCGCGCAAGTCGTCGCGGCCGCCACCGGCCTGCCGGCAACCTGCGCGGTGTCCTGCGGCATCCACGATTCGAACGCGTCCTACCTGCGCTTCCTCGCTGGACCGCGAGCGCGAAGCCTTCACCGTGGTGTCGAGCGGCACCGTGGACCATCGTGATGGCGAATCGCGGCGACCTGCGGCGGCTGCGCGAAGATCGCGACATGCTCGCCAACGTCAACGCGTTCGGCGCGCCCGTCGCCACCGCGCGCTACATGGGCGGGCGCGAGTACGAAGCCATCGCGCGCGGCGCCGAGCGAGCCCACCGTTCGACGCGTTGATCGAAGTGCTGGCGCAAGGCGCGATCGCGCTGCCGTTCGTTCGCCAGCGCCGGCCCGTACGCCGGCCGCGCGCGGCACGCATCGAAGGCGCCGATGCGCTGGACGGCACACGCAGCGCGCGGCGCTGGCGACGCTGCTACTCGGCGCTCATGACCGCGCAGCTGATCGAGTCGCTGGGCACCGCGGGCGAGATCTTCGTCGACGGCCCGCTGGCGCGTAACCCGCTGTTCGCGCAGGTTGTTAGGCGCCTGCGTTCCGGTGGGCACGGTGCGCACCTACCCGGAAGGCGGCGGCACGCGCGTCGCCGCGCATCTGGCCGGCCTGCCGTCGCCGCCAAGCCGGAGCGCATTGCGCAACGTGGTGCCGCTGCGTATCCCCGGGCTGCTCGAATACCAGGCCAACTGGCGGCATCGACTGGAGGAACGTGCATGAGTAGCGATCGATGTGCGGCGCGCAGCCTGCTCGCTGCTCGCGGGCATTTCGATAGTGACTGCCGGCGCCGGTGCGGCGCCGACTATCGCAATCCGATCCTGTACGCCGACTACTCCGACCCGGACGTGATCCGCAGTCGAGGGCAGCCGCTATCTACTGACGGCGGCTCGTCGTTTCATCTTCTCGCCCGGTCTGCCGCTGCTTCGAGATCGGCCGACCTGCGTGCACTGGCGAATCGTCGGTCACGCGCTGGCCCGCGCTGCCTTTCGACGCAAAAGTACGATCTGCCGGGGCCGCTGGGATTCAGCGACGGCTCCGAACGCGCGCGTTTCTTTCCGAGATGGGCCATCGCTACAGCGCGGGCGTGTGGGCGCCATCGATTCGGCGATCACAACGGCCGGTTCTACATCTATTTCGCGACGCCCACCGAGGGAATCTTCATGGTGTCGGCGCGTGGAAATCAGCGGAGGCCGTGGACCGCGCCGGTACGCGGTGATCGCCGCGCCGCAAGCCTCGAAGATCCCTGTCCCTTCTGGGATCGACGACGAGCCAAGGCCTACCTGGTGCATTCGCGCGTTCGGCGCGGGGCCACTGATCCTGCATCGCATGAGCGCCCGACGGCACGTCGGTGCTCGACGCCGGCAAGGTCGATCGTCGACGATCCGGCCAACCTGCCGCACGCGCTCGAAGGGCCCAAACTACTGAAGCGCAACGGCTGGTACTACATCTTCGCGCCCATACGGCGGCGGTGGAGAGAAAGGCCCGCAGGCCGTGATGCGCTCGCAAGCAGCATCTGGGGTCCGTACGAGGTCGCGCACGGTGCTGCGCGCAGGGCAAGCAGCACGGTGCAGGCGCCGCACCAGGGCGGCTACGTCGAGACGCCCGAACGGCGAGGGCTGGTTCCTGCACTTCAACAGCACCGGCGCGTACGGCCGCATCGTTGCACCTGCAGCCGGTGCGCTGGGTGGACGCTTCTGCGCCATGATGGAGCAGCTGAGAGCTCATCGAGGGGTCGACCACCACCGGTCATGGCCGGTGATGTCCGCACGCCATGCCCGAATGTCGGCAAAGCCTACGCCGCCGGTATTCCTCCAGGCCTCCGGCATGGTTCTATGGCGACGCAGCTGGGCGTGCAGTGGGGTGGAATCGCAACCCGGTGGATGCCAGCCTGGAGCCTGACGGTGATGAACCAGGAGTTCCACTGCGCATCAGGCGCCATGCGGAGCCAACTTGACCTGCTGGCCGCGCCAATCACCATGACACCAGGTGCTGCATGGGCCGGCGACGCGACATCTCCGGTGCGCCTCGAAAGATTCTGATCCGGCATGCGCGACGATCAGCGTGCCGGACTCACGCGGTACGCTGGCAGGTGCAGCCGAGCTGGATCGGCGTGGTGCGGACCGCGGGCGTGCGGCGCGTCACCTGAGTCTTCGGCCGGCGCGCAGCAGGCGGGCCCGGTAGCTCGAGGGCGGTTGCCATGGAGCTGCGGAATCTCACGGTCGAAAACAGAGAGTCGTCGGTAGATTTTACGAATGCAGCCTCGCGACGGCGGGCGGGGCTTTCCAGCCCGCTGGGTGAGCCACGCAAGCGCTGCGCTTCAGCTGGTGGAAGGGTGCGCGGCCGGCACTGTTCAGCTTCCCCACCACCGCCAGTGCCGGAGTTACGCGGACTTCGACTGGTTCCGGGTTTGCCCGGGCCGAAGTGGTGAACACGCGCATCCTGCCAGCCCACCTGGCCGCACTGATCCTGGCCGGACCCGGGGTCGCGGCCGACAGCTTCGCCGTGTCGCCATCGAGGTGGATGCCGCGCACGGCGCGGGCGCGACGCTCACGCCCATCTGGCGCTTCGCTTCGGCGCGGACGAGGCCCGGCTTACGCGACCATGAAGGATGGCCGCGAGCCGGCTGAGCTCGGCGCGCTGAGGAAGGACGACGTCTACTTCCGGGCGCACAACCTGCTCGTCCTCGGGCGACGGCACGCCCGCGCTCAAGTGGGGCAGCACGCAACGCCTACACCGAGGACGCCGCGCGGCACATGCCGTCTACGACTGGCGCATCATCGACGGCATCTTCGATACCTACCTGGCCAACGGCGTGCGCCGTACGTGCAGCTCGGCTTCATGCCGCAGGCATTGAGCTCGGCGCCCGCCATCGGTGCCGTACAAACACTCCTGGCGGCCGGCCTTCGACTACAACGCGTCGATCAGCGGTGGCTGGGCCTGGTCCGCCGCGCGGACTATCAACGCTGGTCGGCGCTGTGTTTCGAGCTGACCGGCAGCTCGTGCCGCGTTACGGCGAGGCGGAGAGTGCGCGCTGGTGGTTCGAGACCTGGAACGAGCCCACATGGCCCGGCGTACTGGAAGGCGCACGCCGCGAGAGAGTTCTACAAGCTGCACGACTACGCGGTCGCGCGGCGTGCGGCGCGCATTGCCGACGGCGCGCGTCGGTGGGCGACATGCGGCCGGTCACGGCGGCGCGTTCACGGAGGGGTTTTCTCGACCACATCACCGCCGGCACGCAACTACGCCACCGGCGCGACCGGAACGCCGATCGACTTTCCTCGCGTTCCACGCCAAGGGCGCGCCCAAGTTTCGTCGACGGCCACGTGCGCATGGGGATCAAGGACGCAACTCGCAGACCATCGACACAGGCTTTCGCATGATCGTCGGCGCGTCCGGCGCTCAGAGCGCGCAAGCCGATCGTCATCGGCGAGTCGGACCCGCGAAGCTGCGCGGCGCTGCCAGGGCCACGCACTCGGCTATCGCAAGCGGCACCATGTGACTCGAGCTACACGGCGGCAAGCTTCGCTCGCAAGCTACGAACTCGCGCCGCGCGCCACCAGCGTGAATCTGCAGGGCGCGCTGACGCTGGGCGTTCGACGTCTCGAGGACCAGCCGTACTTCGCCGGCTTCCGGCAACTGGCGACAGCAACGGCCTCGACCTGCCGGTGCTGAACGTGTTCCGCATGTTCGGCACATGCAGGGCAGGCAGGTGGCCGCGGTGAGCTGCAGCCAGGTGCCGCTCGACGAAATCCTGCGCGACGGCGGTCGTGCGCAGCTGACGCCGGACGTGGGCGTCATGGCCGAGCCGCAGCGGCGACGACGCTCGCGGTCTGGTCTGGCACTACCACGACGACGACGTGCCGGGCCCCGGATGCCGGCGCATCGAGCTCGCCATCGCCGGGCGCTGCCGCGCGGCGTCGCCACGCCTCACGCACTACCGGATCGACGACAGTCACAGCAACGCATACGCCGCCTGGCAGCGCCTGGGCTCGCCCATTGCGCCCGACAAGGCGGCCTATGACAGCCTGCACGCTGCGGGGCAACTGGCAGTCCTCGATGGCGCGACTGCAAATACCGCGGCACCGGCGGCAGGACCCGCCTGACGTTCCAGCTTCCGCGACAAGCCGTCTCACTACTCGTGTTCTCGCTGCCGACGCTGAACGCTGCGATGCGGCGCGGGATGATGCGACGTATTCGCATTGGCATTCGCATATCGGTCAGCGCGTGCGGCCTGCGCTAACATGCGCGACTCGTCGTTGACACGAGGAAAGCAGTCATGAACGATTCGCCGCTGGATGCAAAGCTGACTACGGACGTGATCGCGAGCCTGAACCGGATTCTCGAACTCGAACTCGCCGGCGTGGTGCGCTACATGCACTACAGCTTCATGATCTTCGGGCACAACCGCATTCCCATCGTCGCCTGGCTGCGCGACCAGGGCAACGAATCCAATGCCCACGCGGTGCATGGCGAGGTGAACACATCACGGCGTTCGGTGGCCATCCCTCGCTCAAGATCGGCTCGCTGCTCGAGACCCATCAGCACGACGTCAACGAGATTCTCAAAGGAAGCCCACGAACACGAGAAGGAAGGCCTCGACGCGTACTACTCGCTGCTGGAACTCGTGACTGTGCAGGAGCATCCTGCTCGAGGAATACGCGCGAGACCAGATCGCGGCCGAGGAGATGCACCTGGCGGATATCCGCAAGATGATGCGCAACCCGGGTCGATCAGGTAGAAGCAACTGCGACCTGATGCTGAATGAACGCGCCGCTTCGGCGACGTTTTCCGAAAGTGGCGCGCAGCGCCTGATTATATCGTTCGCCGCCGCGGAGCCGCGCTCGAGGAAGCGCAGCGACCATTCGAGCGGCGTCTCGGCATCGTGTCGATAGGCGCGCCGCCAGGCCGGCGGCGCGTTCTCCTGCCAGCAGCGCATCGTCGAGCCGCCGATCAGCACCGCCGGGCCGGGCGGAAGGTCGAAGCCCCCGCGGCCGCGAAGTTGTCGATGGCCGAGGGACTCCAGAAGTGTAACCCAGCGGCGCGCGCGCGTCACCTCCGGCAGAACGCAGCGCGGCGAGTTCCTGCGCCGAGGTTGTCGGGCGCCACGGTGGCGTAGACCGCCTGCGTGTGTACGCTCGAAGCGGCGCTGCAGGATGGCGACACCGGCCAGATGTTCGGGCTGGCGCAGTGCCGCGTCGCTGGTGGGATAGAACACTTCCGCGCCCGAGGCAATGGCTGTCGAGTCCGCCACCGCCTGGGCCAGCTCGCGCACGCCGCCATGCGCGAAGAGACCGACGCGAATGCCGCGCGCTTCGAGCGTGTGCGGAGGTGGTCGGCGCGATGGCCGGCAACCAGTGTGCCGCGAGGAACTTCGACGCGAGCTGCCGCCGCACGACTGGTGACGAACAACAGGGCCGGTGCCAGCGGCGCCTATCTGCTTGCAGCGCGGACCAGTCACGCCAGCGATGCTCGATGCAGCACACCGCGAGCGCGTCGAAGCCCTGCCGCCGCAGCTGGATGACCACGCTGTCGGCGTGCGGCTGCGACGTGTAACGACCCAGGTGCAACGGCACTGCCACGACCCCGCGTGGGATGTTAGCTCAGGCAAGGCCGGAACCAGCCGGCGCGCGCCATCGTGACACAGCTGTGACAGAGCGAAACGCGCGCAGCCGTACGCTTCCGCTTGATTCCAATGGAGTTTACTGTCACGATGCATTCGCGCGAGCGTTTCACTCGCGGCGCTGCGCGGTGACGCGCTCGACCGTCCCCTGGTCTGGCTGATGCGCCAGGCGGGCAGATATCTGCCCGGCTATCGCGCACTGCGCGCCGAACACAGCTTCTGGGACGTGTGTCAGAACCCCGAGCTGTCTACCCGCGCCGCACTGGAGCCGCTGGACCGTTACGCGCTGGACGCTGCCATCGTGTTCTCGGACATTCTCGTGGTGCCGCTGGCAATGGGGCTGGGGTGAGCTTCAGGCGGTGAGGGACCGCGCATCGCGCGGCCGATGCGCACCTCTGCGAGCAATACGTAA
>ERZ1370068.2915-contig-2043_pt1 | contig 10161 bp, 11 predicted proteins | sample MGYA00561227_ERZ1370068 | MGnify/ENA primary metagenome ERZ1370068 (study PRJEB38410, sample SAMEA6850437) | metagenome | study: Metagenomic assessment of the ecological functions of the soil: analysis of the soil microbiota associated with the...
AGAAAGGCGCAGGTCGGCCGTCGATCCAGCGTACCGCTCCGGAGCTTGGAGGAAGGCGGTATTCATCGTGAACGATGGCTCCCACTGCGCCCTGAGCAAGTACGACCGGCACAAACTCATGCCCGTCGTACCGATCGCCCCTGAGTGCCACAAACAGATCACCGCGGCGAACCGATCGGGAATCCGTGCTGATCTGTCTGATCCTGTGCTTCCCCGATAACGAGTCCTGCCCCGCGAGAACTTTCACGCTGATGACTTCTCGTAACTCCTCGACCGTAAAGAGTCCCATCGATTCCTTATCCTGCGCGATTTCGGCTGTGGCCTGGACTCTCACGCGCAATCCTGCAATTGCTGAATCGCCTCGCGAGCCACCTCACGATCGTCAAAATGAAACTTCGTGGTGCCGATGATTTGATAATCTTCATGCCCCTTGCCGGCAATGAGCACCATATCGCCGCGGTGCGCCTCGCGGATGGCGGCGCCGATCGCCTCACGGCGGTCCGGCACCAAGTGATACTGCACATGACTGCGGCGCTCCAGCGCATCGCGCACGCCGACCTCTACTTCACTGAGGATTGTCATCGGATCCTCGGTCCGAGGGTTATCGGACGTCAAGACCACCACGTCACTGTATTCCACGGCAGCGCGACCCATCTTGGGCCGCTTCCCTCGATCTCGGTCACCACCGCAGCCAAAGACTGTAATGATCCGCCCGGTCTTCAACGCCTGAGCTGCCGTCAGCAACCGGAGGAGTGCATCTTCCGTGTGGGCATAATCGACGACGACGGTAAAATCCTGCCCGGAAGAGACCCGCTCGAAGCGACCTGGGACATTGGTAATATGGGCGGCCGCTTCGCAGATCTGATCGGACGTCGCCCCGTCGTGCAGCGCCACTCCGATCGCTCCCAGCAAGTTATAGACGTTGTGCTCCCCGACCAATCGGCTCTCAACGGCGAACGAGCCTGCGGGAGTCGCCGCAGTAAAGGCAGTCCCGGTAAGCGAGAGGTGCACTCGTTCCGCTTTGAGATCGGCCTGGTTCTTAACGGCATAGCCCCAGACCGGCACGGGACAGATTGACCGGACCGCTTCCCCGCGGGGATCGTCCAGATTAACGAGGGCGAGCTTCCCGATCTTCTGCCCCCCAGCCAATCCGGTAAACAGTCGCAACTTCGCCTCAAAGTACTCATCCATCGTGTGATGAAAATCGAGGTGATCCTGTGTGAGGTTCGTGAACACCGCCACGTCATACTCGCAGCCCGATGTTCGGTCTAATGCAAGGGCGTGGGACGACACTTCCATCACTGCGGCGGTGAGTCCGCTCTCGACCATCTTCGCCAAGAGTGCTTGAAGGTCGAGTGCGCCGGGCGTCGTGTGAGAGGCCGGAAGCGTCTCTTGCCCGATCTGGTACCCCACCGTACCGATCAACCCCACCCGTCGGCCGATCCCTTCCAGTAACGCTTTGCAGAGATACGTCGTCGTCGTCTTTCCATTCGTACCCGTCACGCCAATCATCTTGAGGCGGGCAGATGGATCCCCATGAAACCGGCTGCCCAGAAGACCGAGCGCCTTGCGCGAATCAGCCACCAGCACGAGCGGTAACGGCCCTGATGCCACAGGCACCTGCGCGACCACTGCAACCGCTCCGGCCTTGCTGGCCTGCTCGACAAATCCGTGACCATCAACTCGCTCACCCTTCACGGCGACAAAGAGGCTCCCGTCCGTCACGGCCCGCGAATCGTCCGTGATTGCGTACACCGGACGACTCACATCGCCGCGCTGCTCCAGAACCTCGACCTGTCCACGGAGTACAGCGAGCAGCTGTGTGACGGTGATGGAATCGCGCGCCATGGCCTCTTAGTAGTCCTTCGTCGCCAGTGCGATTTTCACAGTGTCTTCTCTGGACACACCAAGATAGTTGAGCACCTGCTCCCCGACCTGCCGAAAGACGGGCGCCGCCACGGCCCCGCCCCAGGCTTCGCCTTGAGGTTCATCGAGGACCACGATCATCGCCAGCCGTGGAGATTCCGCTGGAACATACCCGACGAACGACCCGACAAACTGCGTGGAGGAATAGGCGCCGGTTCGCGAATCGATTTTTTGCGCGGTCCCGGTTTTACCCGCCACGCGGAAACCCGGAATGGCCGCCTTCGCTCCCGTCCCATTCGTCACGACACCTTCCAGCATCGTTGTCATCGTCCGGGCCGTGTCCTGTGACACAACTCGCCGCATCACGTGCGGTAGTACCTCCTTAAGCAAGCGACCTTTCTGATCGCGCACTTCGGATACCACGTAGGGCTTCATCATCACGCCCCCGTTAGCGAGCGTCGCCACTGCCGACACCATCTGGAGGGGCGTCACGCCGATCTCCTGTCCCATCGAAATCGACGCCAGCGATCGACGGCCCCAGTCTTTGGGGGCCTTCAAGAGTCCGCTCACTTCCCCGGCAGGTCGATCTCCGTACGTTGGCCGAATCCGAACGCTTGGAGATAGCGATAGAGCTGCTGCTCTCCGAGAGCCATTCCGGTTTTGGCCGCGCCGATGTTGCTGGATTTTTGAATCACCTCAGAGAACGTCATCCACCCCAGTTTGTCATGGTCATGAATCGTCGTATTCGCAATCACCATATGGCCGTTTTCACCGAAGACCATGGAGTCGGGCGTCATCACTTTTTCCTCAAGCGCCGCAGCGGCGAGCCACCATTTTCATGGTCGACCCAGGCTCGTACGTATCCGTCAGAGCACGATTGCGCCATCGATCGGGCGTCAACGCGGTGACGACATTCGGATCGAATCGCGGACTAACGGCCATCGCAAGAATCGCACCCGATTGCGGCTCCATGACGATGATTGTCCCGGACTTGGCGCGAGAATGAGTGACGGCCTCTTCGAGTTCTTTTTCTGCAATGTATTGGATGACCTCATCGACGGTCAGCCTGAGGGCATGTCCCGGCGTAGGCACTTGCTCCGCCAAACCCTTGGGAAAAACCGTGTGGCCTAACGCATCGCGCTGCAAAACGGTGACGCGCTTTTCTCCATGCAGGTGCGAATCATATCGGCGCTCGAGCCCCTCAAGCCCTTGCCCATCCATCCCGGAGAATCCCAGGACATGGGCCAGCAACGGGCCCTTGGGATAAAACCGCCGTCCCTCCATCACCACGCCGATGCCGTCTAACGACAACTGCTCCAGCCGACGGCCTTGCTCAGGCTCGACCTTTCGCGCCAACCACACGAAGCTCTTGTCTTGCTGAAGCTTTCTCTCAAGCTCATCCCTTCGAATATGGAGCACCGGAGAAAGATGGCGGGCGACGGTCGAAGGGCTCTCCAGCGACGTCGGTACGCCGAACACCGATGGCACCTCCACATTCATCGCGAGCACTTTGCCGTGCCGGTCCGACACCACTGCCTCTGGCTCCCTCGAAGGACACTGTCTTTTGATGTTGCCGATCGGCCTTGGCCGTAAGCTCTGCTGCCTGAAGGACTTGGAGCGTGACCAGTCGAAATAGAATGATGCTGAATCCGCAGAGAAGCAGGAACAGCATCACATAGCGACGACCGCGAGAAGGGCCGGCAGTCACTCGCTCACCCTCCCGGTTGAGTCATGTCTCGCCAGACGGACTTGCTCAACGGGTGGGGGTGACAGGTTCGGAGCCTCTCCCGGCAGATGCACCATCAGCACTTGCCCCTGCTGCGGCGGGAACGAGCCCCAACTTTTCCGTCGCCACCTTCGCGATCCGCTCCGGAGCCGTCAGCGCAGAAAACTTCACTTGCAATTGATCCCGCCTCGCTCCAGCAATACTTTCTGGGTCTTCAATCGTTCGATCTGATAACCCAACCGAACGACATCGACACGTTCCCAGACAAACACAAAGACCAACAGCACACCGGCCACAAGCGTCACCGTCTTCATAAATGACCCTCCTTGGATACCCGTTGGGCAGCCCGCAACTTGGCACTGCGGGATCGAGGATTCCGGTCCGATTCCTCCCTGGTGGGGACCTGCGGCTTCTTGCTGAGCACCACCAATGCAGGATCGTCCTTGCCGGAGAGCGCCCGAAACGTGTGCTTCTGACAATCCGATCTTCGAGCGAATGGAATGAAATCACACAGAGGCGGCCGCCGGGGAGACAACACATCTGCCGCATCGCGCAACGCCGGATCGAGACAGTCAAGCTCTTGATTCACTGCAATGCGAACAGCTTGGAACGTGCGGGTGGCACAGTGGAGACGACCATGCCGATAATTCGCCGGAACAGCCCCCTCGATCACTGAGACCAACTCTTTCGTCGTCGCCAGCGGATGGCGTTCACGCGCGCGGACAATGGCACGCGCAATTCGTCGAGAAAACCGTTCCTCGCCGAACTGAAAAATCGCGTCGGCCAACTGCGCTTCCGGCCATCGGTTGATCAGGTCAGCGGCGGTCCCGCTCATCGATTGATCCATACGCATGTCCAACGGACCATCCCCTTGAAAGCTAAAGCCGCGAGCAGATTCTTCCAACTGCGGGGATGAGACTCCAAGATCAAACAGGATTCCATCGACCTGCCCAATGCCACTGGCAGCAAGATACTGTTTCAGATCCATAAAGTGTCCATGGATAAGGACTACGCGGTCGCCAAATCGTGCGAGCCTTTCTTTACTGGCTGCAATGGCCACCGCATCGCGATCAACCCCGATAAGCCTGCTGGCAGGACCGCTGGTCTCAAGAAGTTTTTCAGCATGCCCACTATACCCCACCGTACAGTCAAGGTAGGTTCGGCTATCCCCTTGAACGAGCCAAAACAGCACCTCTTCTGCCATGACTGGGAAATGTCGAGGTGACCTCCATAAGTCACGATAACCAAATTCACCCACTTTCTCCCACGCAGTCGCGCAGTATACACTCACTCAAAGACTTGTCAATAGAAAATTCATGTACTTATGAAGCGTGGAAGGCCCCTCTCTTTGTGGTACTTGTCCCGTTGACAAAGTATCTACAATTTTGGAGGCTATCCTACGGTTAACAAATATTTCCCAGAAAGGGCATAGAGAAGACGTACCATCTACAAGATATGGGATGGAAGGGGGTGGGACGTGACCCCCCTTTGGGCTCTATTCAGCGGCATCTGGCGGAAGATAATCGTCGCCGAGAATAGTCGAGCCCGCAGACCCAGGCCGCCGAGCGCTAGGTGTTCAGTCCACCAGGACATGGAGAGCTAAACCACGTCACCTCTAGACCGACACTGACCTTTCTACTGAGGCGAACGATGGCCAGGTATCTCCCTTTGTTCTCGGCCCTGAAAAATCCTCACCGTATTCCAGCGAGTACGGCTCCGGTTTTTCGGTGTCTGTGGTCGCGCATCTACTTTTCCCTCCTTCGCCTCGTGACAAATGGCAATGTCGGGCAGGCTCCTGGTCAATTGAACAATCCGTCAAACGCACGCAGTTGGCGAGTTTGATTGACAAGGGTTCGAGTCGGGGTGAAAATGGTGGTATGCGTTCGCTTATTACAACCAAGGCCCTCTGCGTGACCGTCTTCATGGGGGAGTCACCCTCACGTTCAGCGGTATCACCGCCGCCACGGCGTCTGCGGCATCACCGCTCTATTGGTGCCCCGATCAAAAAGCTGATCGGCAATATTCAGCGAAGGAAGGGCCTGGGTGCGTGCCACTTGTTGAGAAGAAAGAAACCCCGGCAACAGAGCAAGAAGGTGACACACCAACTGGCGACAAACCGCCACGCGACTTCAAGATCGAGAATCTGCAAGGCGACGTATCGACATTCCTGAACAAGTATCGCCACTTCCTCGATTGCTGCAAGACCGATCTCTCGGAACTTCAGCAGGTCGAAGAAATGGGGAGACGAGGTCGGAGATTTGCTCAAGTCCACCCAGGCAAATATATCGAATCATGCGATGGCCTCGCGCGGGATCATGCTCCACGAAATGATCCCGACTGTCTCCAAGGCCCGCGCTGATCTGAAGAAACTGCGTGCGACGCTCGAACGCATCAGCAGCTTCGACCAACACCCGCGATTCAGGAGACTTTGAGGCTTCAGGTCGGGAAGCCCGCGCGATTCGCGAGATGGAAGAATCGATTGAGAGAGACATCCGTGCGCCGAAGCTGTCGACAGGGCCAAAGACGGGCGCCAGTATCGGCAACGCACCAGCAGCAGGGCCGAGTATCGGAAAAACTCCAAAGACCGGCAACACGATCGGCGCGGAAGGCGTCACCGGCCAAGACATCGGGGCGTCATCGAAAAACAGCCATGACATCGGCAGTTCAGGCCCAGCAGGGTTTGGGATCGGCGCCACAGGCCGTGCGGGCCCTTCAATCGGCGAGTCCACCATCAACACCGAATTGTCTTCGGCGGTTGGCTCATCGCTGCAACGTTCCACAGTGGGGGTCTAGCCTGTCGGATTCGACGGTAGGATCGAGCTTCGGTGGTTCTAGTGTGGGCTCAAGCCTCGGAGAGTCGAGTGTTGGCTCGTCGTTCGGATCGTCTTCAGTCGGTTCGACCATCCAAGAACGGGGCACCGGCCCTCAGCAGTAACCCTCTTACTGGCTAGGCAGGATGGTGGGGACCGATTCCCACTCCTCTCCCCGGTTCCGACTCTTATACAAGCCGCTCCCATTCGTCCCAAGATAAAACAGGTTCGGATCGGTGGCGCTCTGTGCGAGGGACCGCACGTTCAGAGTCGCCAACCCCTTATTCAGCGTGGTCCATGTGTTCCCGCCGTCTTCGCTCCGGTGGATACCCTCCCGGCCGCCCAGGTAAATCACGCCCTTTCTCGTCCGATCCAAGACCATCGAAAACAGCATTTGATCCTGCAGGGACTGGCCGATGCGCACCCAAGACACTGCCGCATCCGTCGACTTATAGAGCCCTTCGAGCGTCGAGGCATACACTGTGTCCGGCTCATAGGGATCGACCAGAATCGCCGTGACACTCAGCGCGCGTGACGATTTGATGATGGCCGGGGACACGAGTCCGTTATTCACTTTTTCCCAATGCCCCGCTTGATCGACTGATTTATAGGCACCGCCACTCGTGCCCGCATAGAGGATCGCAGGCCTCGTAGGGTCCAGCCCGAGCGTCACCACCATCAGCACTTCTTTCATGCCGTCCATTCGCTTCGTCCAACTGTCGCCCGCATTCTTGGTTTCAAACACGCCCATCGTCGTCGCCACGAACAGATGCGTGTTGTCCGCCGGATCGAAGACAAACTGATTGACCACGGAAGAAATCGTCACATCGTCCAACCCAGCTCGCTGCGAGACCCAACGCTGCCCTCCATCGTAACTCTTGTACACCGCATCGCCTTTCGTGCCGGCGTACACCGTGGCCGGGTAGGCCGGATCAATCGCCATCGAAATCACGCGCGAGTGGCTCATGCCCTGTGACAAATTCGTCCAGGTCTGGCCCCCATCGCGCGTCTTATAGATGTAGTCGTTCGTCGCGACGTAGATGATGTCAGGATTCTTCGGATGAAGCTGGATGACGACGATGGCGTCGCTGCGATTGCAGCCAAGGAAAGGAAGGCCAAGTAGGAGCAGCAATAGGAAGGCAAGTCGTTTCATGAATCCAGCTCGAGGCGATGTTATGGGTGCCAAGGTGGGTGGGGCATTCCCAACTGCATCAGTCTCTTATGCACTACTCAATAAATGGTCCCTCAAGCTCGCTTGTTCCCGTTTCTTAGTATGGCACCCGTAATCGGTCCCACTGCGCGCGTCGAACGAGGTCCTTCTGAGGGCGCGCGTTCCGCGAGCAAGGGACCGATACGGGTGTCATATTCCCCTTTCAGCATCCCGTCCTAGCGGTAGTTGGTGAACTGCAAATCAATCCCAAAATCCTGCCCCCTGAGAAAAGCCATGGCCGCCTGCAGCTCATCCTTGCTCTTGCTCAGCACGCGCACTTGCTCGCCTTGGATCTGCGCTTGTACTTTCAATTTGGACTCCTTGATGGCCTTCGTCACCTCTTTCGCCTTGTCCGCCGCGATACCATTTTGAATCTTCGCGACCTGGCGCACAGTCCCACTCAGCGCCGGCTCCAGGTTTCCATAGGTGAACGCCTTCAACGAGACCCCGCGCTTCACGCACTTGGTCTTGATAATATCGTTCACCGCATTGAGCTTATACTCATCGTCGGAGACCAGGACCAGCTCCTTTTTCCTTCTCCTTCAACGTGATCTCCGTCTTCGAGTCTTTGAAGTCGAAGCGCTGCTTGATCTCCTTCGTCGCCTGATCGACGACATTCTTCATCTCTTGCATGTCCACTTCCGAGACCACATCGAATGAAAATTGCTCAGCCACGATCCCCTCCTATTCTCACTTTATCCATTTTCTCTTCTACAGAAAACATTCTTCGACATTCCAAGGGGTGGCTGGGTAGATTCTCCACACCTCTTCAAATGGAGTGGCCGAGGCTGCCCTTTACTGCCCGCAGTTTCTCACCCACCCACCCTGGCCGCGCCAAGACGCGCCTATGACCCTTGCGAGCACAGTTTCATCGTGCGCGTTCTGCGAGCAAGAAGGGCACCTGGCCATCCTGCCCCCTAGCAGCACCCCCGCCGGGCAACTGCAAGCGCTTCTCCTCATGATAACGAATCGTCGTCCGCAATCTTCCCGGCGAACCTCCACCGGCCATCACCACCACTTCGCTGCTGGTGAACGGGCGCTTCAAGACCACATAGCCATACCACTGCATCATACTATCGCCCAAGACGATCACCGCCAGCAAGGCCACCACCGCCACCAGCCCCGCATCCAGGTACAACGCAAAGGCTTGTCCGCCATCGGCGATGGATGACGCCTTGGTCACAAACATGCCGAACATCTCATAGGACCCGATCAACGTGATGGTCCCGACAAACAACATCGGCAACGCGGTGATCCAGAGATATTGCGCCTTCCGCATCTTAATGAGCACCGTCGTCCCAATACAGAGCGCCAACGTGCCGAGCAACTGATTCGCTGCGCCGAACATCGGCCAGAGCGTCGAGATACTGCCGGTGCCGATGAGATAGCCCCAGGCTCCCACGATCAGCCCGCTACTCACCGCCACACCAGGCCACCAATTCATCCGCCGCAACGGAGAGTAAACGCGTCCGCCCATCTCCTGGATGAGATAGCGTCCCACGCGCGTGCCTGCATCGATCGTCGTCAGAATGAACAACGCCTCGAACACCAGCGCAAACTGATACCAATAGGCCATCAACCCGCCCATACCAGGGAGCGCGGAAAAATGGACGCCATGCCGACCGCGAGCGACACCGCCCCGCCAGGCCGGCCCGCCACATCCGCCTCGACGAGTTGGGAGAGTTGCTGAATCGCTTGAGACAGGAAAGCCCATCGCAGCCAGCTCATCGGGCATGAGCATGGTATTGATCGCCAGATAATCACCGGGGATCAACACCGAGGCCGCAATCAAGGCCATCACACCGACAAAACTTTCCAGCAACATCGCCCCATAGCCAACCGTGGCCTGGGACTCCTGCTCGATCATCTTCGGCGTCGTCCCGGAAGAAACCAGCGAGTGAAAGCCCTGACACGGCTCCGCAGGCAATGGTGATAAAGAGAAAGGGAAAGAGCGTGCCAGGAATAATCGGTCCGCCTCCGCTTGCAAATATGGTGACGCGCGGCATCTCGATCGTCGGCACCATGAGAATCACCCCCACGCCCAGCAACGCCACCACGCCGAGCTTCATGAAGGTGGAGAGATATCCGCGCGGCACCAGGAGCATCCAGCCGGGCAAGACAGAAGCGAGAAACCCGTAGCCGGCCAGTGCCCACGCCAACGTCGTTCGCTCGAACTCGAACCACCCGGCAACCGAAGACTGCGCAACCACCCGCCCGAAGATCACCGCCGCGACCAACAGCACCACACCGAGCAGGGAGACTTCCGCCACCTGACCAGGCCGGAACTTCTGAAGATACAAGCCCATGGTGAAGCCAATGGGAATCGTCATCGCAATCGTGAAGGTGCCCCAGGCATTGCGATAGAGCGCGTTCACGACGGCAAAGCCCAGCCCGGCCAGCGCCACCACCACGATGAAGAGCACCGCCACCGCCGTCGCCGGTGCCGGTGACAAGGCCCAGTTCATCGCGCGCAATTTCAGGAAGTGAGCGGCCATTTCGCCGCATCGACGCAGCCAAGATGACGAAGTCCTGCAAGCAATACGGCCAAC
>ERZ1370068.1941-contig-119_pt1 | contig 10158 bp, 20 predicted proteins | sample MGYA00561227_ERZ1370068 | MGnify/ENA primary metagenome ERZ1370068 (study PRJEB38410, sample SAMEA6850437) | metagenome | study: Metagenomic assessment of the ecological functions of the soil: analysis of the soil microbiota associated with the...
GGCCCTCGCCGTGAGGGAGGGCCCCGCTGGATGCCTGGACAGCTACGTGAAGAGCCGCACCAGGCTGCTTACTGCACTCGCACCGTTTTCCGAGATCCGGGTGAAGGCGAGAAACGAGCTCCCGCTGATCACGGCGAGGGTGACCGTCTTGTCAGGCTTCGTCTGAGCATGCTCGCGCGAGAGAAACGCGAGGAACTCGTGGATTCGATGCCTGTTGTGTTGCTTCACGATCAAACTCCTGTTCTCGGTTAACGGACTGCGGGTTACAGGTAGCCGACGACGCGGTTAATTGCGCCGGAGATTCCGCCGGAGAGCGCAGTGAGCGCCACAACAACGCCGATCGCGATCACTGCCAGGACGACGCCGTACTCCGCCATCGTCTGACCCTCCTCGCTTGCATAGCGTGCGCGGAGATAGCCGACCAGATCCTTGAACGACATGGATTCACCCCCTTCGCAGTTATCGGGCGCGCGGTGGCGCGCAGTGCAAAGTGGGCTGGTGGATGTCGAGTCGACTTGAAGTCGGGCAAGATTGCGTGACAAGCTGGTGCGTCCTTTCTCTCTAGGCGCGCCGCTTCGCCTTCCTGTCAATCTCGGCACAGTCATCGCCTTACGGACGCCGAGCGCGTATCCCTCGGCCGGGTGAACCGCGGCGACGTTCCCTTAAGTGAGGAGTTGGGTCGGCCCTCCCGGCATCCGATAGTCAAAAACCGTAAGCGGCTGCGGAACAACGCAGATTCCGCGCCCGAGGTGGCGGCCAGGGCGCTTTACCGAAGGAGCAATGGCAATGCCACGACGGTTCATTCGTAGAAACAACTGGGAGTTCGGCGGTCCGCCGGCTCCCGAAGAGGGCGAGTCCGGCGAGCCCAAGTCGAGGAAGCGTCGGCTCGCCACTACGCTCGTCTTCACCACGCTCTTCTTCGCGGGCGCGTCACTCGCCGCTGTTGCAGGCAACCAGCTCAGTCCTCTGAGTGGGGAAGATTCAGCCAGCAGCTCGCCGTTGACACGACACGCGACAACCGACCACCGACGCCGAGGCAACTCCGGCGGCGGTCGACGACGCCTCAGCGGCGGCTGCACCGGCCGACGCCGGCGCCGTTCCGGCCGATGCAAGCTCCGACGCCACGCGGCGGCCGATGCTGCTGCTTCTGCCGACGAAAGCGTCGACCAGTTGGCGGCAGACCCCGACGCCGCCCTCGAACCCACGCGCGGCCTCGACGCCTGACGCGTCGGCGGCTCGCAGGCACAACCGCAGCCGAAGCCGTCCGCAAGAAGGCGGCCGCAAAGGCTGCCCGCGGGTGGAAGAAGACGAAGCTGCGCACGATCCTCCTGCCGAAGCTGAAGCCGGCACCGGCGCCCGAGATCGAGGGCCCGGCCAGCGCAGCGACGATCTGGCTCAACTCGCCGCTTCCGGATCCGACCCCGCCTGCGCTTCGGCTGTCGCCGAAGTTCGCCGTCGAACCTGAAGGCGACTGCAAAGGCTGCGGGCCTCGACTGGGCCGACGATGCTCGGCATCCTCCGCGCACGCGGCGCAGCCGGCCACAATCCGGCCGACCGCACCACGCTCCGGAAGCTCGCAACGCGGCTCGCGTCGTCTCGGCCCCGCCAAGGGTGACTGGGCCCGGATCGTCTCGTACTCCGGGCGACACCAGCTTCGCCGACAGGGCTGCTGCACTGGCCCGGTACGACCGCGCGCGTTGGCCTGACCGGTCTGGTCAAGGGACTCGAGGCGGCGAAGAAGTCGATCGCCACACGCCTCCTGTCGGATCGGAACGTCTCGATCTACGAGGGTGGGCGGAACGACATCGTTCAGGGCAAGGTCGACGTTCGCGTCCTGGCGGTGATCGCTTATCTCCGCGAGTCGTTCGGCCAGGTGACCGTGTCCTCGCTCGTCTCGGGCCATCGTCTCTATGCTCGGCCCGGCGTGGTCTCGGCGCACATCTCCGGCCATGCGCGTCGACATCTCAGCGCTCGGCGGTACCCCGATCCAGGGCCATCAGGAGCCCGGCGGGATCACCGAGCGTGCCGTGCGTGATCTCCTGTTCGTGCCGTCCGAAGTCATGCCGCGGCAGATCATCTCGCTGCTCGGCATGGGCGGCGCGTCGTTCCCGCTCGCCGACCACTACAACCACATCCACATCGGGTTCTAGTGGCCGAAGTCGCGATTCGTCGCGAAGACGGAAGCATCGTGTGTGAGCGCTGTGTCCTCGGGGACACGGCGCTCACGCGCATGAAGGGACTGCTCGGCCGCCGCGACCTGCCGAGCGGCGAGGGCATTCTCCTGAAGCCCGCTTCGTCGGTGCACATGGCGTTCATGCGCTTTGCGATCGATGCCGTGTTCCTCGATCGCGACCTGCGCGTGGTCAAGATCGCGGCCGACCTCCAGCCCTGGCGGGTTGCCGGGAGCCGCGGTGCGAAGGCCGTGCTGGAGATTCCCGCCGGCGAGGCAAGCCGGCGCGGGCTTACGGTCGGCGACCGCCTGGTCGCCGGCTAGACGCCTTCGCCGACGTCGCCTGCGAGAGCAGCCATTCGGTCCGGAGCTCACGGGCTCGGTTCTCGAGATCTCCGAGGAGGCTCCCTACTTCGTCGAGCTGCGGTCGCAGCTTCTCGACACGGCGCAACTCCGAAGCGATCTGAGCGAGCGAGCTGGCGGGATTCGCGTTCAGGCGACGCAGCCGCCGCTCGCTCGCCTCGAGCTGTCCGCTGACTGCGCGCTGCCACCCTTCGGCCTGTTCCTTCAGCGTGCGCAGCTCGGTCTCCGTCGCGGGCCGGCGGTCCAGCACCTCGCGGAGTCGTTTGATCAGGGCGAAATCGAGCGGCTCGGGCATGGACGGCGATCGCAAGCCTTTCAAACACAGGCCGAGTTCGCTTTCCGGATCGAGCAGCCGCCTGGTTACGGTCGCTTCCCGCGCGACGGACGCTCGGCCTCCCGGCAGCTCGTGGAGCTCGTCGAGGCTCGGCGCCGTCCGGATCGACGGGCTCAGCGTGCCCCAGACCGCGAGCACGAGGCCGACCGCGGCGAAGACGGCGATCGTCGCGCGTGCCGACGCGGCGCTGAGCAGAACGCCGGCGACGAGCGGGCCGAGCGGCGCGATCAGCAGCGAGATCGATGCTCCGCACGGACTCCGCGCGGCCGAGCAGCCGGTCGGGCGTCATCGCGATCCGGTAGCCGTGGACGACCGAGTCGGTCGACGGAATCGCGAGCGCCGTCGGCAGGATGCCCGGCGGTCAGCACGTAGACGCTCGGCCAGACGAGGAAGACGCGCGCAGCCGAGCCACGTCCAGAGCTCGAGCAGCAGGACCGCCCGGACCGGGAGCAGCGGCGCACCAGCGGCGACAGCGAACGAGCCGAGCAGCAGGCAGGCGCCGAAGACTGCGACGAGCAGCTCCGACCTCGCCGCCCGACAGCCCCTGCTCCGTGCCGATGACGACCACCGCGAGCAGCACGCCGGGCCCGATGAAGTTCGCGAGCCCGAAGAGGAACGCGCACGTCCGCAGGAACGGCTGGCTCCAGACGAAGCGGAAGCCCTCGGCGAGCCGCGAGCGCAGCGACGACGATCGAGGCTCGCGTTCCTCCTGGAACGGCGTTCGCATCGCGAGCAGCGAGAGGGTCGAGAACGCGTACGAGAGCGCGTCGACGACGAACGGGAGCGCGCGGGCGAGCCCGAAGAGCGCGCCGCCGAGCGGCGGTCCGGCGAGCCGCACCGCCGCCTGCCGGCCCGTCTCGGCGGCCGCGGCTGCCGGGAGCTGGTGTGCCGGCACGACGGCGCGCAGGGCGCCGGGCTGAGCGGCCGCAGAACAGGGCGGCGCCGGTGCCCTCGACGAACGCGACGACGACGATCTCCCAGAAGGCGACCCGGTCGAGCAGGATCGTCACGGCGAGGCTCCCGATCGCGAGCACGCGCACGCCGTCGGCCGCGATCATCAGCCGCCTGCGGTTCCAGCGGTCGGCCGCCAACCCGGCGGGCAGCGCGAAGAGCGCCGCAGGCAGAGTCCGCGCGAACCCGACGATCCCGGCTTTGGCCGGCGAATGCGTGACCGCGAGCACGAGCAGCGGGTACGCGATCGACGTCGATCTGCGTGCCGGCGCTCGACAGCAGCTGCCCGGTCTGCAGCAGCATGAAGTCGCGGTTACGGCGGAGAGGAACCGCACTCACGAAAGCGCGCCGACCAGATTCGAACTGGTGTACGAGGCTTTGCAGGCCTCCTGCCTAACCACTCGGCCACGGCGCCGTGCCGCGGGCCATGGTAGCGCAGTCGGACTGTCTGACCAGGAACCAGCAACTGCCGCGGCGGGCTTTGCCCGTCGCAGGGCAGCAACACCATCTCGGTGCAGCCAGCGACCGGCGTGATAGCGGCCAGCTGCCCGGCTGCAGCGGCCGGTTCGCCTCGAGCGCCTGGAAGCACAGGTAGCAACGAGGCCCCACGATCGCAGCGGCTCTGTCGATGAACCGCGAGCGCTCCTGAACCGGGATGTCCTCCTCCGCGACATCGAGCTCGAACCGGTCGACCGCTCTGTTGATCGCGGCATTTCCGTTCTGCGTGAAACCGCTTTGACGGTGGCGGCGGCCACGCGGAGGCGCCGGAGGTCGGCGGTCAGCTTCGCGCCGCTGCAGCTCTCGTTTGGCAGGGTCCTCTCGACCCGTCGCACTGACGGTTCGACTTGTGGAACCGCCCGGATGTGCTGCTACGGATGATCCGCCGCAACCGGCAAGCACAACGCAGAGCGCGAGGAGGTACAGACCCCGGAGCCTCACCGGTCCCAGGCTAGTGACGCACCTTACGCGGCGACGCTCGAGAACTGCGGGATGATCTCGTCGCCGTACGCCTTCAGCGTCTCCTCCTGCCCGTGCGTCATGAGGTAGATGTTGAACTGGTCGACGCCGACCGACTCGAGCTCCTTGAGCTTCTTCGTCGCGTCCGGCGACGTGCCGAGGACGCAGAAGCGGTCGACGATCTCGTCGGTGACGAACTCGCCGTGCGCGGCGCCGACCCGCGAGTGGTCCTTGTAGTCGTAGAACTTCCGCGCCTTGACGAATTCGGTCAGCGTCCTTCGGGATCTCCGAGTCGTCGCCGTAGCGCTCGATCAGATCCATGACGTGGTTCGACACCATCGCCGGGAACCAGCGCGACCTGCTCGCGCGCGTCCGCGATGTCGTCGGAGATGTGACTCGGCGCGCCGACGATGCACTTGAGCTCGCTCGGATCGCGGCCTACCTCCTCGGCCGCCGCGCGCGCGGTGTCCATGATCCACTGGATGATCACGCGGGTCCGCGAGCTGGATGATCACGCCGTCGCCGACGCGGCCTGCGACGGCGAGCGCCTTCGGCCCGTAGCCCGCGATCCACATCGGGATGTCCGGAAGCTCTTCGCGCACCCACTTCAGCTCGAGCTCCTTCTCGTTCCAGTCGACCGTCGCGGCCGTTCATCAGTTCCTTGATCATCGCGCAGCGCTGCTCGAACTCCGCGACCTTCACCGGCTGCAGTCCGACGACGCGGCGTGAGGAGTCGCCGCGGCCGATGCCCATCACCATGCGCCCGTCGGAGATGTCCTGCATCGTCGCGTACCAGCTCGCCGTGATCGTCGGGTCGCGAATGCCCGGATTCGTGACGAAGTGGCCGAGCTTGATCTTGCTCGTCTGCGCGGCGGCGAGCGGGAGCGTCGCGTAGGACTCCTGCCAGAGGATGTGCGAGTCGTACGTCCAGGCGTACTCGAACCCGTGCTGCTCGGCGAGCTTCATCAGCTCGATCATCCGCTGGTAGGGCGGGTCGGGCAGAACGGTTACGCCGAAGCTGAGCATCGATCCTCCCCGGTAGCTGGCAGGGGAACGAGCATACCGCCGCGAAAACGGATCGAACAGTGTCCTGGCCCTACGTCCTGTTCGCCTTCGCCGCCGGGGTCGCGCTGCCGGTGCAGTTCGGCATCAACGCGCAGCTTGCGAGCTGGGTGGAGAGCCCGGTGCGGGCGGCGTTCGTGTCGTTCCTCACCGGGACGATCATCCTGGCCGTGGCCGCAGCGCTTCGTCTTCAAGCCGCTGCCTTCGTTGAGCCGGCTCGGCCACGCGCCGTGGTGGGTCTGGCTCGGCGGCGCTGTTCGGCGCCTTCTACGTCGCCGGTTCGATCGTGGCCGCGCCGCGGCTCGGGGCGGCGGCACTCATCGCCGTGATCGTGGCGGGCCAGTCGCTTGCATCCGTCGTGGTCGATCACTTCGGCTGGGTTGGCTTCGAGCCGAAGCACGTGAGCGCCGGCCGCATCGGCGGCATGGCGCTCGTCCTCGCCGGCGCGGCGCTGGTGCGCTTCTTCTAGCCGGCCGCGACGCGACTCTCGATCGTCTTCGACGCGAGCCTGTCCAGCGCCTGCACTGCGAGCTCGAGGTGCTCCTCCTTCGTGTCCTCGAGCTTCGTGTGCGACAGGCCGCGCAGCGACTGCACGAACAGCATCACCGTCGGGACGCCGGCGCGCGCAACCTCGGCTGCGTCGTGCAGCGGCCCGCTCGGCAGGCGGTGCGAGTCGCTCGTCGACCTCCCTGATCGACTCGTCGGCGAGCTCGATCAGCGCGTCGTCGAAGAGGATCGGCTCGATGTTCCAGATCCGCTGCCACTCGACCTCGATGTCCTCGTCCGCGCGCGTACTGCTCGGACGCGCGCTTCGCCTCGTCGAGCATGCCGGCCAGCTTCGCCGCGTCGAGATGACGCTGGTCGAGGAGACACTCCGCCGTCTCGACGACCGACGTGACGATGCCGGGCTTCGTGACGACGCCGCCCATCGTGCAGACGGCGCCGTCGCCCGTCCGCTTGGCGATCTCGCGGATCTCGAGCTCGAGCCGCGCCGCACCTGCGAGCGCGTCGCGGCGCTTGTCCATCGGTGTCGAGCCGGCGTGGGCGGCCTGGCCGCGGAAGGTGACCTGGTGGCGCTCGACGCCGAACGTGCCGAGGACGACGCCGAGCGGCAGGTCCATCGACTCGAGCACCGGCCCCTGCTCGATGTGGAGCTCGAGGTAGGCGGCTGCGCCGGCGAGCTCGCTGTGCGCGTCGAGCGCCGAGTCGAGGTCGACACCGTGCTCGCGCAGCGCGTCGGGCAGCGCGATGCCGTCGGCGTCCGTGCGCGCCCGCAGCTCGTCCTGGTCGGCCATCGAGCCCGGCCGCGGCAGACGAGCCGAAGAGCGAGCGGCCGAACCGCGCGCCTTCCTCGTCGGCCCAGTTGACGAGGCGCACGGTGACCGGCGGCGTGCCCTCCTCGGCGATCCGGCGCAGCACCTCGACGCCGGCGACGACGTTGAGAGCAGCCGTCGAGCCAGCCGCCGTTCGGCACCGAGTCGATGTGGCCGCCGATCAGGACGGCGCGCGTCGGACGCGCCGCGCGAGCGTGAACCACTGGTTGCCCGCCGCGTCGACGGTCTCCTCCGCCCCGGTTCCGGCCACCTTCCCGCGCAGCCACTCGCGCGCCCGCTCCCAGGTCTCCGTCCACGCGACCCGCTGCGCGCCGTTCTCGTCACCGGTCAGCTCCCGGAGCTCGCGAAGCTCATCGACGGTCCGGCGGGGCTGCAGCGGCACGCGGCGACTCTAACTTTCCCGCTGGAGTGTGGTAAGCATCGCTCGATGTCCGCGATCGCGGTCGAGCCGTCGAGGGAGGGATCGTCGGCGCGCGCCGCGCGTAGCCGCGCGCGCACTGCTCGCTGCCCGTCGGCCTCGCAGCGCTCTGGGGGCTCTGGGAGGGCTACCGCTGGCTCGGCATCCGCGAGCACTGGACGTGGCCGTTCACGGTCAACGACACGACCATGCCGCACGTCAGCACGATCTGGCACGCGTTCGGACAGCCTCTGCAGCCGGACGGGCCGCCGCTGCGGCATCCACCTCTGGCACTACGCGCTCTTCACGGCGAAGGAGGCGCTCGCCGGCTTTCGCGCTCGGCGCGGTCGATCGGCTTCCTGCTCGCGCGTCGTGCTCGCACACTCGACCGTGCTGCGTCGTGGCTTCCTGCCGTACATCGTCGTCTCCCAGACGGTGCCGATTCTCGCGATCGCCCCCATGGTCGTCGTCGGCCTCGGGCACGAAAGGGGTCAACCCATCGGTCGCGGTCGCAGTGATCGCCGCGTACCTGACGTTCTTCCCGGTGGCGATCAACACGCTTCGCGGCCTGCACTCGCCCGACCCGCGCGCGCTCGAGCTGATGCGCTCGTACGCGGCAGGACGCTGGAGGATTCTCTGGCGTCTCCGCGTGCCCGCCTCGCTGCCCTACGTCTTCTCGGCGCTGAAGATCTCGGCGACGGCGAGCGTCGATCGGCGCGATCATCGGCGAGACTGCCGCGTCGCTCCAGGGCGGGCTCGGCTACGCGATCGTGAACTTCAACCAGTACTACTCGACCCAGCCCGCGAACCTCTGGGCGACGATCATCGCCTGCGCGCTGCTCGGCATCACGTTCTTCCTCGCGATCGTCCTCGCTGGAGCGGCTCGTCCTCAAGCGCGCACCGGAGCACGTCGCGTGAGCGCCGTCTCGCTCAAAGGCGTCTCGAAGCAGTTCAAGCGCCGGCGTCGACCGCGCTGGACGGGATCGACCTCGACGTCGAGCCGGGCGAGTTCGTCTCGCTGATCGGGCCCGTCGGGCTGCGGCAAGTCGACGCTGCTGCGGATCATCGGCGACCTGACCAAGCCGACCGCCGGGACCGTCCAGGTCAACGGGAAGCCCGCGGAACGCGCGCGGCGCGACCACGAGTACGGCATCGTCTTCCAGGACGCCGTCCTCTACGACTGGCGCACGGTGGCGAAGAACATCTCGCTCCCGCTCGAGCTCCTGCGCTGGAACCGCGGGCGCCGGAACGCGCGCGTCAAGGAGATGATCGACCTCGTCGAGCTCACCGGGTTCGAGAGCCACCATCCCTGGCAGCTCTCGGGCGGGCATGCAGCAGCGCGTCTCGATCGCACGCGCGCTGTCGTTCTCACCGACGCTTGCTCCTGATGGACGAGCCGTTCGGCGCGCTCGACGAGATGACGCGCGAGCGGCTCAACACGCGAGCTGCTGCGGATCTGGCAGGAGACAGGCTCGACGGTCGTCTTCGTGACGCACTCGATCTCCGAGGCGGTGTTCCTGTCGACGCGCGTGGTCGTCATGTCGGCCCGGCCGGGACGCGTCGCGGGCGTCGTCGAGGTCGACCTGCCGCAGCCGCGCACGAGCACCACGAGAGAAGAGCCGCACTTCTTCGAGCTCGTGACGCGGGTGCGCGAGCAGCTGGCTGCCGCCAGGCGCGCCGCTCGGCGAGACCCAGGAGCCGGCCCTGGTGGAGGACCCGTCGTGAGCACGATCGTCCAGCCGGTTCCGCGCAGCGTCGGCCGGCGGATCGGCCGGACGGCGCTCGACTGGATCCCGGCGGTCGCCGTCTTTGCGATCGGCATCGCGGCCTGGCAAGGCCTCGTCGCCGCGTTTCACGTCCAGGAGTTCCTCCTGCCGAAGCCGACGGCGATCGCCGATGCGTTCTGGACGCAGAAGAGCGCCCTGTGGAGCCAGGGATCTACACGTTCAAGGAGGCGCTCGGCGGTTATGCGCTCGGCTGCGGCCTCGGCATCCTCGTCGCGCTGCTCTTCGCCGCGTGGCGGCCGCTCGCCGGGGCGTTCATGCCCTACGCGGTCGCCGCGAACGCGATCCCGATCATCGCGTTCGCCCCGATCATGAACAACTGGTTCGGGCTTGCTGAATCCGTTCTCGAAGATGGCGATCGCCGCCGTGCTCTGCTTCTTCCCGGTGATGATCAACACGCTGCGCGGCCTGACCTCGGTCGCATCCGTCGTCGATCGAGCTGATGCAGTCCTACGCGGCGGGGCGAGCTCGCATGTTCCGGCGCGTCCGGATCCCGAATGCGCTCCCGCACATGTTCACGGGATTGAAGGTGGCGACGGTGCTCTCGATGATCGGCGCGATCGTCGGCGAGTACTTCGGCGGCCCGATCGAGGCGCTCGGCGTGAAGATCCTCAACGACTCGTCGTACGGCAACTTCACGGACGCGTGGGCCGGGATCGTGATGGCCAGCCTGCTCGGCATCGCGTTCTACGCCGTGGTTGCTCTGGCGGAGCGGCTGACGACCAGCTGGCACCCCTCCGCGAGGGCCTTCCAGACGGAGTGACAGTTACAGGAGAGAATGGCGGAACGTCGGACTAGAGGAGGAA
>ERZ1370068.4987-contig-4032_pt1 | contig 10154 bp, 12 predicted proteins | sample MGYA00561227_ERZ1370068 | MGnify/ENA primary metagenome ERZ1370068 (study PRJEB38410, sample SAMEA6850437) | metagenome | study: Metagenomic assessment of the ecological functions of the soil: analysis of the soil microbiota associated with the...
CTCGATGCGCGCGGCCGAGACACCGTCCGAAGCGGGCAATAGGTCTCCACGGCGAAGACCATGCCCGCTTCGAGCTCCATGGGCTCGTCCAGCGAGTTGAGGCGCGAGATGATCGGCCGCTCGTGCAGGCCCAGCCCGAGCCCATGGCAGAAATTGAGACCGAAGGCCGCCATCTCGCTCTCGAAGCCGATCTCCGGGGCCTTGGGAAAGCACTTGGCGATGCGCTCGGTGGACACGCCCGGCTTGATCAGCGCGATGGCGCTGTCCATCCACGCGCGCGCTTTCTTGTACGCGTCGTGCTGGGCGGCGGTGGCCCGCCCCACGCTGAAGGTGCGGTAGTAGCACGTGCGGTAGCCCACGAACGACTGGATGATGTCGAAGAAGGCCTGGTCGCCGGGCCGGATCATGCGATCGGTGAAGTTGTGCGGGTGGGGCGAGCAGCGCTCACCCGAGATGGCATTGATGGCCTCCACGCAGTCCGAGCCCATCTCGTAGAGCCGCTTGGTGGCGAGGGCCACGATCTCGTTCTCGCGCACCCCGGGCTTGAGGGCCTCGAAGATGTCCTGGTAGACGCCGTCGCCCATGGCCGCCGCCATGTTGAGGAGCACCAGCTCATCGGCGCTCTTGATCACGCGCGCTTCCAGCATCACCTGCTGGCCGTCGCGCACCTCGAGGCCTTCCTTCTGGAGGGCGAAGAGAAAGGGCGGCTCGACCATGTCGATACCGAGCGGGCAGGTCCGCCACGCCCTCTTGCACGAGGATCGCCTTGATCTCGCGCGCGGCCTGCTCGAAGAGCCCCGCCGACGGCGGCACGGCGCCGCGCATGCCGACCATGCCGGCGCGGCAGTGATCGGGCAGGAGCCACGGCGCGTAGAGCCGGTGATGCCTCGCCGCCGAGCCGAAGTCCCACACCCAGGGCTCGCCGTTGCCGCTCAGGAGCGAGTAGCGGATGAGCTTGTCCCGCGCCCACTCGCCGATGACGGTGCCGGAGATGTAGCGGATGTTGTGCTGATCGAAGACGAGGAGCGCCCCGAGCTCCGAGCGCGCGAGGGCGCGGCGCACGCGGGCCAGGCGATAGTCGTGCAGTCGCCGGAAGTCCACACGCTCTTCGAAGTCCACCTGCATGTGTCCGGGAGCCTGGACGGGACGGTCCCAGCGATGCCGCGGATCCGGCGCCTCGGGCACAACTCGCCTGGCGCCGCTGGAGCGGGCTTGCGGGCCATGCTTTTCCTCCTGTCAGCTACGCGCGTAGCGGCACACCTCACCCCGGCCCTCTCCCTCAGTGAGGAGAGGGAGCGATCCCCTCGCCCCGGAGGGGAGAGGGCCAGGTGAGGGGAGCAAGGACGCGCAACGAACCTTCGCCACTAGAACACCGCGAGCGGATTCGCGGGGAGCCGGTGCCTCCCACGACGACCAGCGGCGAGACCACCATCATGAACTCATCGCGCTGCTCCTCCACGCAGGCCTTCGACAGCGGCTCCAGCTGCGCATTGTCGAGGAGCGCTGTCCCGTACGCGAAGAGGCACGCGTGCACGGCCCACGGGATGTCGTAACCGATCGGCAGATGATCGAGCATGTCCCACACGAGCATGCTCACGTCATGGTCACGCAGGAACGGCAGGCACGAGACGTGGAGCCCAGGCCTCAGGTTCAGGCCACCATAGGGGCGGCCATACGGCGTCTCGGGATTCGCCGCCTGCCACGCATCGCGCCCGGAGAAGACGCACACGGCGTCCCCCGGCTCGAGCTTGATCCCGCGCTTGGCGAGAATGTCCTCCAGCTCCCAGCCGTGCACGGGCGCGTCCTCTGTCACGTAGGGCACCCCGCGATGGCGGGGGACGTCGAGCATCACGCCACGGGTGATGATGCCGTCGGCCCAGTGCTCGATCGCCCCGAAGGTGGCCCCGTCGAAGGTGATCTCCTTCTTCGGGTCGCGCCCGTTCCACATCGCCTCGTCGTCCCAGGTGTGGCAGAGGGCGTCGATGTGCGTGGAGGCGACGCCGTGGTAGAAGATGCCGTAGTAGTCGCCCGCGAAGGCGCCCTTGCCGCGCGGAATTACCTGCATGTAGTGCTGGGCGGGGCGCGCGTTGTTGATGCCCGGCTCCTTCGGAAAGGGCCGGCTCAGCGACACGCTCCGCCCGCTCTTCACCAGCCGCGCGCGCGGCCACGCGCTTGGCCGGGGTGACGAGGTTCATGGCGCCGCGCTGATCGTCCCTCGCCCCAGCGCCCCCAGTTGCGGCGCTCGCGGATCCACGCGCGGACTTCCTGTTCGGTCGGCAGCGGCCGTGCTGGCATGCGATCCTCCGGGTCCGGGAATGAGACGGCGCATCACCAGTACGGCAAGTCGCAACCGAGGTCAAACACTATATGGGGAATCCGACGAGGCCCATCGTGCCCGCTGGACACGAGCCGTGGCGGTGACGGCTCGTCCATCCCATAGGCGTCGGTCGTCCGCGAAGTGAGCGTCCATCGGTTTCCCTTATCGTCATCAAGCCGTAACAAGGGGCTGCCTTTTCAGGAGGCACCGGTTTGTTCGGATCGGGCGATGGGAATTCTGCGTTATGCTTACCGCGCCTGGTGTGATCGAGACCTGAGTATGACCAGCCGTTTCGCGGAATTTATTTCAAGGGAACAATTGCACGGTCGCCGAGCGTTGGAGTGCTTCACCCTCCTCGCCGCAGCGGGACTGTGGGTGCTTCTGGGCACGCTCGATCTCGTTTCGGCCCAGCCTCCTCCGTCTCCGACGGGAGAATCAGCCACCGAAACAACGCAGGAAGCGCGGGACGGCGCCCCATCCAGCTACCGCGTGCTGCTCCTGTACTCCGAAGCCAGACTCACGCCGTCCGTGGTACGCATGGACCAGGCCCTCCGGTCGACGCTCGAAGCCCGCTCGCCGCGTCCCGTCTACTTCTACACGGAGTTCCTCGACCTCAATTCATTTCGCGGAGCCGCGCTCCAGGACGAGCTGGTCAAGCTCCCGCGCGTGAAGTACCGTCAGCGCCCGATCGATCTCATCGTGGCCCAGGGACAGCTCACCGTGCCCTTCGTCCTCCAGAATCGGGCCGATCTCTTCTCGAGCCCCCGGTCGTCTTCGTCTCGGTGGAGCCCTCGACCTTCGCCAATCTCTCGTCCGACTCCGCCGTTACCGGCACGTGGAGGACGCGAGGCTGGGGAGAGACTCTCGAGCTTGCCCGGCGCCTCCATCCCGGGACACGGAGAGCGGTGGTCGTCGTGGGCGCATCGGAGGCGGAGCGGTTGTGGGCGGATTGCTGCTCGCCAGCAGCTCGCAGCCCATGCGGGCTCGATCGAGATCACATATCTCGTCGGATCGAGCTCCGAGACCGTCCTCAAGACGATCGCGGCCTCCCCAGGGACTCGGTCGTGCTCTCGGGCCCGTTCCTGCGCGATGGGACCGGACGCGATTTCACCGTGAACACTTTCATGAGCCAGATGATGGCGGTCGCGCGGGTGCCCGTGTACGGACTCACCGAGGGGACGATTGGCACCGGTGTGGTGGGAGGCCACGTGGTGAGCTTCGAAGCCCACGGCAAGGTGGCTGCAGGTCTCGCGCTTCGCATGCTCGCCGGGGAACACCCATCTGCCCACCACGGAAGGGACGACGGTTCCCACCTTCGACGATCGCCAGCTCGTGCGCTGGGGATCGATCGCCGGCTCCTGCCCCCGGGAAGCGTGGTGCTGTTCCACGAGCTGTCCCTGTGGGAGCGCTACCGTTCATACGTCATCGGGGCGGCAGGTTTGGTCAGTTCTAGCAGACCCTGCTCATCGGGCTCCTGCTCGTGCAGCGCGCCCAGCGTCGCCGCGCCCAGCGAAGCCTCGCCGACCGGCTCCGGTTCGAGACTCTCCTCTCGAACCTCTCCGCCGCCCTCTCCTCGTGTCCCACCGCGGAGATCGACCGTGAGATCGAGATGGGCCTTCGCCGCATCGTCGAGGACCTCGGCATGGATCGAGCGATCCTCTGGTCGCTGGACGAGCGGGCCGGCGAGGCTCGGGTCACGCATGCCTGGGCCCGCGCCTGGCATTCCGCCCATCGTGGCGGTCATCAAGAAAGAACAGTTCCCTGGCTCCGCACCCGGATTCGCGAGGGACAGGTCCTCCGTCTGCCGTCGCCCGCGGATCCCGACGAAGCCCCCGTCGATCGCCACAGTCTCGCGCAGATGGGCACGCGATCGACTGCCCTCGCTCCGCTCGTCGAGGGCGGAGTGGTCGTGGGCGGCCTGTCCGTCGGCACCGTTCTGGAGGAGCGGCGCTGGCCGGACGAGCTGATGCCTCGCCTCCGGCTCCTCGCCGACGTGTTCGCGAACGCCCTGGCCCGGCAGCACGCGGAGCAGGCCGCGCACGCGAGCGCCCGGGACATCCGGGATCTGGCCGGGCGGCTCCTCACCGCGGAGGACGACGAGCGCCGGCGCATCGCCCGCGAGCTGCACGATGGCGTGAATCAGGATCTCGCGTCGCTGTCGATCGCCTTGAGCGTTCTCGAGGACGGCCTCCCCGCGGATACCTCGGACGACCGACGCCGCGAGGTCACCCGGCTCCACACGCGCGCCGTCGAGCTGGCGGAGGCGATCCGGCATCTCTCGCATGAGCTTCATCCCGGCATTCTGCAGTACGCGGGCCTGGCCACCGCCCTGCGGAGTCACTGCCGCGAGTTCGATGGAAGCCACGAGGTCAGGGTCACGTACCAGTCCGATGACGACCTGGGCCCGTGCCCGCCGACGTCGCCCTCTGCGTCTACCGGGTGACCCAGGAAGCGCTGAAGAATGCCGCCATGCACGCGAAGGCCCGCCAGGCGTGGGTGACCGTGGCGCGCGAAGAGGCCGACCTCGTGCTGACGATTCGTGACGATGGGAGCGGATTCGACCTCGCCAAGGCGAGAGGCCGCGGCCTCGGCCTGATCAGCCTCGAGGAGCGGGTCCGTCACGTGGGAGGGCGCCTCGTCATCGACACCGAGCCGCAGCGCAGGGACGACGATCCGGGTCGTGGTCCCGCTGTCGTAGCGGCACGCGGACACCCGGGACGGGTTAGACTCAGCTCGTGTCCCGCGCGACGGTGCTGCTCGCCGACGACCACGCGATCCTCCTGGAGGGACTGGTCACCCTCCTCCAGCGTGAGTTCTCGCTCGCGGGGACGGTGACCGACGGGGCGCGGCTGATCGAGGCGGCCCGGCAGCTCCGGCCGGACGTCATCGTGACCGACCTCGCCATGCCCGGCATGAGCGGGCTCGAGGCCCTGCACCGCCTCAAAGCGGACAAGATTCCCGCCAAGGTGATCTTCCTCACCATGCACGCCGACGCCCAGCTCGCGGCGGAGGCGCTGCGCGCGGGCGCCTCTGGATTCGTGGTGAAGCATGCGGCGGGGAAGGAGCTCGTGGCCGCCATCCACGAGGCGCTGCGGGGCGGGACGTACGTGACGCCCCAGCTCTCCTCCGAAGTCCTCGCACAGATTGGCCGAGCATGGTCCGGCGGGAGCGGGTCCTCTCACGCACGCGCCAGCGCGAGGTGGTCTCGCTGCTCGCGGCGGGGCGGACCATGAAGGAGGTGGCGGCCGCCCTCGGGCTCTCGCCCCGCACCGTGGAGACGCACAAGTACCAGATCATGGAGACCCTGGGCCTCAAGACCACCGCCGATCTGATTCGCTACGCCATCGAGCAGGGCCTCGCGCGGACCTACCCACCAGGCATAGCCGCCAGATCTCTCCCGGCCGGGCGCCGGGAGTTTTACTGACTGCCTCCGTAGTACTCCGAATTGCCTCGAGCCACCCGCCCCCTATTTTGCCGGGCATGGATCGGCCGCGCGTGTTGCTGGCCGAGGATCACGCTCCGATCGCCGAACAGCTGCGAAAGCTGCTGGAGGCGGAGTTCGACGTGGTCGCGGTGGTGGACGATGGGCCTTCGCTCATCCGGGCCGCGGAGGAGCTTCGCCCCGACGTGATCGTCACGGACATCGTGATGCCCGGTCTCGACGGCATCGCGGCCACGGTGGCGCTCATCGCGGATCGGCCGGACACCCGAGTCGTTCTCGTGACGGCCTTCAACGGGCCGGAGATGGCGGAGCGCGGCTACGCGGCCGGCGCCCTCGCCCACGTCTCGAAGCACCGCGCCGGCCATGAGCTGGTGCCCGCCGTCCGGGCCGCCGTGCGGGGCGAACGGTACGTGTCTCCTCGTCATCAGCGCGTGAGATGCCCCGCAGGCACGTATCGCATGCGGTGGCGCGTAACAGCGTGCAGTGCATTGACGCGAAAAGGAGGAGTCAAGACATGAGGTGCACGAGAAGAATCTGGCTGGCCCTGGTCGTGCTCGGGATCGGCCTGGCGATGGCCGCCGCTCCGGCCTCCGCTCAGCAGAAGCCCAACATCCTCTTCATCATGGGCGACGACATCGGCTGGATGCAGCCGAGCATCTACCACCGCGGCCTGATGGTCGGGGAAACGCCCAACATCGACCGCATCGGCAACGAAGGCGCGATCTTCATGCACTACTACGCCGAGCAGAGCTGCACCGCCGGGCGCAACGCCTTCTTCACCGGCATGCATCCGCTGCGCACCGGCATGATCCCGCCGCAGCTGCCCGGCAGCCCGTCCTACCTGCGGCCCGGCACGCCGGCGCTCGCCAAGTTCCTGCTCGACCTCGGCTACAACACCGGCGAGTTCGGCAAGAACCACCTGGGCGACCACACCGACGCGCTGCCGACGGCGCACGGCTTCCAGGAGTTCTGGGGCTACCTGTACCACCTGGACGCGATGCAGGGGGTCAGCTTCAACGACATCAACAAGACTCGCCGACCCAGCAGGGCATCGCCCCGCCGTGCCAGAACACGCCGGTCCCCGGCCTCCCTGAGGTCCCCGGCGCCGTGGATCCGAAGACCACGACCTGCCTGACGCCGCCGCGTCCGGTGATCTGGTGCACGTCCTCCGACGGAACGGCGGCGAACCAGACGTGCAAGGACCAGGGTCCGCTGACGCTGGATCGCTCGCAGGACGGTGGACGAGGAGATCTCGGCCAAGGTCATCGACTTCCTCGACCGCAACGATCCCAAGAAGACCAACAAGCCCTTCTTCGTCTGGTACAACCCGGCGCGCATGCACATCACGACCGATGCTGTCGCCGAAGTACGAGGCCATGCTGGGCGAGAAGGGCGGCAAGGACTGGGGCATCAACGAAGCCGGCATGAAGCAGATGGACGACAACATCGGCTACGTGCTGAAGAAGCTGGAGGACATGGGCCAGCTCGACAACACCATCGTCGTCTTCACCACCGACAACGGCGCCGAGGTCATCACCTTCCCGGACGGCGGCGTCACGCCCTTCAAGGGCGGGAAGCTGACCACCTGGGAAGGCGGCATGCGCGCGCCGCTGGTCGTCCGCTGGCCGGGCCACATCAAGCCCGGCACGGTCAAGAAGGAGATGTTCGCGTCCCTCGACTGGGTGCCCACGCTCGTCAACATCGCGGGCGGTCCCAAGGGCGACGGGCTGAAGAAGCAGATCGAGGCCGGACCAGCTATCCCGGCATCGTCAAGACCACGCTCGACGGCGTCGACCAGCGTGACTACCTCGAAGGCAAGACCGAGAAGTCGGCGCGCGACGTCTTCTTCTACTACACCGGCGCGACACCGTCGGCGGTGCGCTACAAGAACTGGAAGATGCTACTTCACGATCGTGCCCGACACGGCGACGGGCTGCAGCTGTTCGGGAGCCACGCACCGTTCCACTGGGCCCTGGTCAGAACATCAATGCGCGATCCGTTCGAGACGACCGTCGGCGCCGACGTGACAAGTCGCCACTGGCATCGGCGGCGCGCTCGGCCGCGCCGAGCACCGGCGTACATCTACGACTGGAACATGCTGCCCGATCGGCCAGGTCTGTGGCTGAAGGAGCTCGAGTCCTACGTCGCATACCCGCCGCATGCAGGATCCGGCGAGCTACAACCTGACGCAGGTCCTGGAGCAGGTCAAGAAGCATGGGGCACCGCAACCCGAGCGAATAGCCGAAGGTAGGCGCGGGCGCGCCCGCCACGGGGCGCCCGCATCTCATACGTCGGAGCGGAGACCGCTCAGAGGAAGCAGGTCGTCAGTCAATCCAAAAGGAGATCGACATGAAGAGTCAGACGAGTCGTAGGGCATGGGCCGAGTGGGCCGGTGGCGTGATGGTGGCCCTGGTCCTGATGGGAGCGCTGGCTGGCTGCACGACCACCCAGAAGGTGTCGGTCGAGCGGGTGGGCGTTTCGGGATTCCTGGGCGATACCTCGAATCATGACGCCGGGCGACAAGGAGCAGGCCTCGCTGCGCTATATCAACCCGGCTGCGCAGTGGACCCAGTACAAGAAGGTGCTCCTCGAGCCGGTCACGTTCTGGGCCGACGAGGACAAGACGAGTCTCTCTGCCGCGGACCAGCAGATGCTCTGCAACTTCCTCCACGAGCAGCTGTATGACACAGCTCAAGACGAAGTACGAGATGGTGAGCGAGCCCGGACCGGGGGTGATGCGGCTTCAGGTCGCGATCGTGGACGCGAGTCCGCGACGCCGGTGCTCCGCACCATCTCGATGGCCATCCCCAGGCGCGGCTGCTGAGCACGCTCAAGTACCTCGCCACCGGGACCTATCCCTTCGTCGGCGGGGCGGAGGGCGAGGCGAAGATGACCGATTCCGTGACCGGCCAGCGTGCTCGGCGAGTGGATCGACAAGCGGATCGGGGGCGGGAACGATCAAGACGGCGGCCCAGTGGCAGTGGGGCGACGCCGAGAACGTCATGAAGGAGTGGGCGAGCCTGGCCGCCACGAGGCTCTCCTCCTGGACGTCCGGCGCGGTCAAGCCGAGCTCGATCGGGCAACATCATCGTGGCACTGGGGGCTTCAGCGCAACACGCGACTACAGGAGCGAACATGAAGGCGAGCATTCTCGTCAGGATGGCGCTCAGGACCATGACGAAGCTGGCGAAAGCAGCTGTGGCTCCTGCTGAGCGTCGCCATGGTCCTCCCCCTTCCCCTTCCCGCGTGGGGCCCAGCCCTACGTCTATCCCGCTCGGGGGCAGTCTCCGCAGCAGGAAGAGTCCGACAGAGGCAGTGCTACGGCTGGGCGGTCCAGCAGAGCGGCTTCAACCCGGCGAATCCCCAGGTGGCCGCGCCACCGCCACCGCCGTCGTATCTACCCGCAGCCACAGGCACCCCAGGGTGGGCTTTCCGGGGAGCCTTCGGCGGCGCGGCACTCGGGGCGGTCGGAGGCGCCATCGGAGGCGACGCGGGAAAGGGCGCGGCCATCGGAGCGGGGTGGGCGGTCTCTTCGGCATGATGAGACGCCACCGCTACATGGAGGGAGCAGCAGCAGATGCAGCAGCAGCAATGGCAGCAGCAGCAGAGCTACATGTCGCAGGAGCAGGCCGCCCTCGCCCACGGACGTGGCAACTACGAACGAGCCTTCAGCGCCTGCATGACGGCTCGTGGCTACACGGTGAACTGATGCATGCCCGGCATCCGCAGGGTGTGTCTTATCGGAGAAAGACCATAGAAGGTAGCGCTCTCTATCATCACGGCTCTCGCGGTGCTCGTCGCGATGACCTCTCCCGCCCACTCCGCCGGCGCCGCCGCCAAGTACGACGGATCGGCGCCCCTGGTCTAGCACGCTACCGGCGGTGACCGCGTGTGGGCGGAGGGCGGGTGCCAGAGTGGCACCGCGGCGGAGTGAATTTCCCTCCATCTTCAAGGTCGATGCGGCGGCGATGAAGCTGCGTAACCTGCACGGGGAGACGGGTCAGCAGGGCGTGGAGTCGTCGATCCGGAACGTCGACCATGCGAACGGCAAGATGATCCTGAGCGGCGCCGAGGGCGAGCGCGGATGGAGCGTGCTCATTCACGAAAGCACCGGAAAGATGTCGGCGGCGGTCTCCCGGCGACGGTGAGAGGATTCATCATCTTCGGCCAGTGCGCGCTGCCCTAGAGGGAGGTACCAGAGATGAACCTGCGGCTCGTTCTCGTGGCTTGCCGGCTTGGGTCGTAGCCTTGCACATCGTCGTGCGGGCTCCGGGCGAGTGGGCAAGGCCCGGTCTTGCCCGCCCGCCTCCGACCAGCAGCAGCTCGCCAACTATCTCGGGGCGGGGGTCGTGGGCGCCGCCCTGCCGAAGTGAGACGATTACAGCAATACGTAGC
>ERZ1370068.1044-contig-10955_pt1 | contig 10153 bp, 9 predicted proteins | sample MGYA00561227_ERZ1370068 | MGnify/ENA primary metagenome ERZ1370068 (study PRJEB38410, sample SAMEA6850437) | metagenome | study: Metagenomic assessment of the ecological functions of the soil: analysis of the soil microbiota associated with the...
AGGCGCCAGCTTCGTTCAGTTACGTGTGCTCGACGATCCCGACGGCGAGCTCACCGCCTGGGCGCGCCAGTTCATCCGCACCGACGGACCGACCGGGACGCGCGACCTGCTGGTCGCGATGAACCAGCACATCCGCGACAACCTGCGCTACCTCGGCCGCGACGAGGAGGGAACGCAGAGCCCGGCGGAGACGCTGAAGGCGGGCAGCGGCTCGTGCCGCGACTTCGCGCTGCTGATGATGGAAGCGGCGCGCCGCCTCGGCTTCGCGACGCGCTTCGTCTCGGGCTATCTGTACGACCCGGCGCTCGACGGCGAAGACGACTCGAACGTCGTCGGCGCCGGCTACACCACGCCTGGCTGCAGGCCTACCTGCCGGGCGCCGGCTGGGTGCCGTTCGATCCGACCAACAACCTGCTCGGCGGCACCGAGCTGATCCGCGTCGGCATCGCCCGCGATCCGTCGCAGGCGGCGCCGATCTCGGGCAGCTGGTTCGGCGAGAGCCGACGACTACATCGGCATGACCGTCAGCGTGACGGTCAAGCGCCGCGCTAGGCGAAAGCGCGGCGCCGTCACGCGCCGCGTTGGCGCGGCGCGGTCGGCGATGCCCGCGGCGGGGTCAGCGCGAGAAGCCGCCCGCGCGCGCGGCCGCTGCGGCTTGCCGCGGCCCTTGAAGGCGGCCGGACCCGGACGTCGCGCCGGCGCGGCGCCACGCTCGTCGCGAACCGGCAGGGCGCGATCGAACGGATTGCGCGCGCGTCGCGCGCGCGCGAACTCGCGCGGCGCTGCGCTCGCCGAACGGCGGGCGGCGCTCGGCGAACGGCGGACGGCGGTCGCCCGGACGATGCGCGTCAGGACTGGCCGTCGGGCCGGCCGCGGCCGGCCGGCGCGTTGGCGAACACCTTCGGCTGCGGAGCTCTTCGGCTCGAGGCCGCCGATCGTCGCCGATCGGGATCGTGCTGCGTCGTGAACTGCTGGATGCGGCGGATCATGCCGGCGTCCATGCGCTCGGCCAGCGTCACCGCCAGGCCGTCGCGGCCGGCGCGGCCGGTGCGGCCGATGCGGTGCACGTAGTCTTCCGGCCTTCATCGGCAGGCCGTAGTTGACGACGTGGCTGATCGTCGGCACGTCGATGCCGCGCGCGGCGACGTCGGTGGCGACCAGGATGCGCAGCTGCGCGAGCGCAGGCCCTGCAGGCACGCGGTTGCGCCGGCCCTGCGGCATGCCGCCGTGCAGCGACGCGACGCGCGTGGCCGAGCTCGGCCAGGCGGTCGGCGAGCCGGTCGGCGTCGATCTGCGTGCTCGTGAAGACCGAGCGCCTGCTCGACCTCGCGCTGGGTCAGGATGTGGTCGAGCAGCGCGTTCTTGTGGTGCGAAGTTGTCGGCCCAGTGCAGGCGCTGCTCGATGTTGGCGTGGGTGTCGGTGTGCGAGGCGACGTCGACGCGCTGCGGATCGCGCAGCAGGTTCTGCGGCGAGGCGGGCGACGTTGCCGAGGAAGGTGGCGCTGTACATCACCGTCTGGCGCGCGGTCGGCACGTGGTCGGCGATCGTCGTGATGTCGTCGATGAAGCCCATGTCGAGCATGCGATCGGCTTCGTCGAGCACCAGCATCTCGACGTTCTCGAGCACGGCCTTGCCGGTCTGCAGGTGGTCGAGCAGGCGGCCGGGCGTCGAGATCAGGATGTCGAGCGGGCCGCGCAGCGCCTGGCAGCTGCGCCGGATACGGCACGCCGCCGACGACGGTCGCGACGCGCAGGCCCGGCACGTGGCGGCCGTACATGGCCGCCGCCTTGGCGATCTGCATCGCCAGCTCGCGCGTCGGCGTCAGGACGAGGATGCGCGGCCCGTAGACCGTGCCCTTCTCGCGGCGCTTCGTGGTGTCGGCGCGCGCGGCGAGGACGCGGTTGCAGCGCCGGCAGGATGAACGACGCGGTCTTGCCGCTGCCGGTGGCTGGCGGCGACCATCAGGTCGGCGCCGGCGAGCGCCGGCGGGATGGCGGCCGTCTGGACGTCGGTGGGCGCTGGCGTAGCCGGCATCGGCGACGGCGCGGACGAGGGGCTCGGGCAGGCCGAGGGAATCGAAGGTCATGGTCAGGTCTCTGAGTCGCAACGCCGCCGGCTCGTGCGCGGTAGCGCCCGCCTTCGCAAGCGAAGGCGGATCGGTCGCGGAAAGAAAGCCCGGTGGCTCGAAGCGAGCCGGCACGAAAGGGCCTCAGCGACGGCATCGCCGCCGACCTTGCGTGCAGAGCTCGGTGTGCACGACGCCCGGCGGAGCCGAAGGCGTGCGACCGAGACGGTCAGAGGGGATGAACGAGATCGCCGCGATCGTCTCGACTCGTTCCTGAGTCGAGAGGCCGGATTGCGGCAAGCCCATGATTCTACATCGCCGGCGCGATTCGCGCAGGCTCGGCCACCGGCGGCGCGCGCAGGAAGTGCTCGCGGTAGTACGCCAGCTCGTCGATCGACTCCTGGATGTCGGCCAGCGCCGTGTGCGCCTGCGCCTTGCTGGAAGCCGGCGAGCAGCTCCGGGCTGCCAGCGCCGCGCCAGCTCCTTCAGCGTGCTGACGTCGAGGTTGCGATAGTGGAAGAACGCTTCGAGCGTCGGCATCGTCACTGGCGAGGAAGCGCCGGTCCTGGCAGATGCTGTTGCCGCACATCGGCGACGCGCCCTTCCTGGCACGTAGCGCTGCAGGAACTCGATCACCTGGCGCTCGGCCTCGGCCTCGTCGACGGTCGAGGCGCGCACCCGGTCGGTCAGGCCGCTGCGGCCGTGCGTGCCCGTGTTCCAGGCGTCCATCGCGGCGAGCGTCGCGTCGCTCTGGTGGATCGCCAGCACCGGGCCTTCGGTGCGGCGGCCGAGCTGCGCGTCGGTGACGACGACGGCGATCTCGATGATCCGGTCGCGTCGCGGGATCGAGGCCGGTCATCTCGAGGTCGATCCAGACCAGGTTGTGGTCGTCGGCGGTCAGCGCGGTGTCGATGGTCATGCAGGGCTCCAGGCGCGAAATTCTCGCAGCACTCCTGCGGCGCGCGCCCGCACCTACACTGGCGCCCATGTCCGTTCCTCGCCTGGACCGCCGCTGTTCGCCGCCGCGCTGGTCGCGTCGCTCGCGATCCGCGCCTGGCTGCTCGCGCGCCAGGTGCGCCACGTCGCCGCTGCATCGCGGCGAGGTGCCGGCCGCGTTCCGCTCGATCGGTCGAGCTCGCCGCGCATCAGACGCGCCGCCGACTACACGCTCGCCAAGGCGCGCCTGGCGCACTGGCAGATGGTCGCCGGCGCCGCGATCCTGCTCGGCTGGACGCTGTTCGGCGGCCTCGACGCGCTCAACGCCGCGGTGCGCGACACGGTCGCGCCGCGCGCCGGCGCGCTCGCCTACGAGGTCGCGCTGGTCGTCGCCTTCGTCGTCGTCGGCGCCGTCCTCGAGCTGCCGTTCGAGTGGTACTCGACCTTTCGCCTCGAGCAGCGCTTCGGCTTCAACCGCATGACCTGGCGGCTCTGGCTCGCCGACACCGCCGAAGGGCGTCGCGCATCGGCGCGCGTCGATCGGCATTCCGTCTGCTCGCCGCCGTGCTCTGGATCATGGGCGCTGCCGGCACGCATGTGGTGGCTCTGGGCCTGGGCGCGCGTGGATGGCGATCGTCGTCGCCGCGCAGGTGATCGTGCCGAGCTTCATCGCGCCGCTCTTCAACCAGCTTCGAGGAGCTGGAGGACGCGCCGCTGCAGGCGCGCGTCGAGGCGCTGATGGCGCGCTGCCGGGCTTCGCTGCGCGCGGCCTGTTCGTCATGGACGGCAGCAGGCGCTCGGCGCACGCCAACGCCTACTTCACCGGCTTCGGCAGCGCCAAGCGCGTCGTCTTCTTCGACACCGCTGCTGGCGCGCCTGGCCGCCGGCGAGGTCGAGGCGGTGCTCGCGCACGAGCTCGGCCACTTCAAGCTGCGCCACATCAGGAAGCGCATGCTCGCGATGGCCGCGATCACGCCTCGCCTTCTTCGCGCTGCTCGGCTGGCTCTCGACGCAGGCCTGGTTCTACAGCGGCCTCGGCGTCGCGCCCAACCTGACGCGCTGCCGAACGACGCGCTCGCGCTGCTGCTCCTCCTGCCTGGTCTCGTCGGTGTTCGGCGTGTTCGCGTCGCCGCTGCTTCGCCGGCTGGTCGCGCCGCGACGAGTTCGAGGCCGACGCCTTCGCTTCGGCGCACGCCGACGGCCGCGACCTGGCGCTCGGCGCTGCTCAAGCTGCACGAGGACAACGCCTCGACGCTGACCCCCGACCCGCTCTACGCGCGGTTCTACTATTCGCATCCGCCGGCCGTCGAGCGCCTCGCCGCGCTCGTGCGGCCGCGCCACCGGAGCCGATCGCACCATGACCAGATTTTCTTGCACCAGAAGTGCCAGGCGCGCGCCAGCGCCGATGAGCGAAGACAGCGATCCGCGACCACCTCGCCCAGATGAGCGGCTGGCGCGAGGCCGGCGGCGCGATCGAGGAAGCAGTTCGCGTTCAAGGGCTGGCTCGAGACCGTGGCCTTCGTCGACGCGCTCGCCTGGATGTGCCACGTCGAGGACCACCATCCCGACCTGGCGGTCCGCTTCGATCGCTGCAGTCGTCCGCTTCTCGACCCATTCGGCCGGCGGCATCTCGGTGAACGACTTCATCTGCGCCGCCAAGGCCGATGCCCTCGTCGCCTTCCTCGGCTGAGCGCTTCGCCGTGGGCCGGCGAAGGCAGGGTCGTCTCGGGACACGGCCGGCGCCTGCTGGTCGAGAGCGACGGACGGCGCGCGCGTGCTCTGCCACACGCGCGGCAAGAAGAGCGACGCCGTCGTCGGCGACCGCGTCCGCTGGCAGGCTCGGGCGACGAAGGCGTCATCGAGCGAGATCCTGCCGCGCACCAACCTGCTCGTACCGGCAGGACGAGTGGAAGACGAAGGCGTTCGCCGCCAACATCGACCAGCTGCTCGTCGTCGTCGCCGCCGAGCCGGTGTTCAGCGAGTCGCAGCTCGCGCGCGCGCTGATCGCCGCCGCCGAGCGCCAGCGATCCCGGCGCGCATCGTCCTCAACAAGCGCGACCTGCCAGCATTCGCGGCGGCGCGCGAGCGCCTGCGGCCCTACGACGCGATCGGCGTCGACGTCCTCGAGCTGGCGCTGAAGCACGACAGCGCGATGACGCACGCGCCCGCCTCGCGCCGCTGCTCGCCGGCCGCGCCACGCTCGTGCCTCGGCCCGAGCGGCGCCGGCAAGAGCACGCTCGTCAACCTGATGGTCGCCGACGCCAAGGCGCAGATCGGCGAGATCTCGCAGGCGCTCAACACCGGCCGCCACACGACGACGGCGACGCAGTGGTACTGGCTCGATCCGGCGCGCGACGAGCGCGCTCATCGACTCGCCCGGCTTCCAGGAATTCGGCCTGCCGCGCACATCGACGCCGATCGCCTCGCCGCGCCTGATGCCCGACATCGGCGCCACGCGAGCGAATGCCGCTTCTACAACTGCACGCACCGGCACGAGCCGGGCTGCGGCGTCCTGGCTGCGCTCGGCGCGCGGCGAGATCGCCGAGTCGCGCTATCGCGATCTACCGCGAGATCTTGACGAGCTCGAGCGCGCTGCTAGCCGATCAGGTTGGCGAGCGAGAGCAGCGCCAGCAGCAGCATCCAGAGGACGACCGAGCGCCAGACCAGCGCGACGACGCTGCGCAGGTGGCCCGAGCTGCGGCGACGCGCCCGGCGTCGACCCTTCGGCCGCCGCCGAGTCCGGGCGGCGCGCCGGCTTCGAAGGTCTTGGCGCGATCGGGCGTCAGGCCCGGGCGCCGAGCCGCCGCCGAGGCGCACGCCGACGCGCACCGGCCGCCGCGGCGGCGAGGATCACGCCTTCGTTGTCGTGCTTCACAGAGCGACGCGTCGCGGCGCCAGCAGTTGACCGCCTCCTCGAAGTTGCCGACGACGGCGAAGCCCGACGCGGTCAGGCGCGCCGGCACGTGGTCGAGGCAGGCTGGAACAGGCGCAGCGACAGCGCGCATCAGCCGCTCGTTGACGGCGATGCCGGCGCTGCCGCTGCGGTACGACCAGTAGCGGCTGACGAACTCGGCCAGCCGGTACAGCACCGCGCCGGCCGGGCCGAGGCCGAAGCGTCGACAGCAGCACGAACCAGAAGAAGACGCCGAACACGTGGCGGTGCGCGGCGAGCAGCGAATGCTCGATCACGTGGCGCAGGAATTCCGACGCGCGGCAGCTCGCTCGCGTCGAGGTGGCGCCATTCGGCGAGCAGGCGCCGCGCCTCGATCTCGTCGCCGCGCTCGAGCGCGGCGCGGATGTCGGTGAAGTAGTGGCTGAACTGGCGAAAGCCGAGCGTCAGGTAGAGCACGGCGACGTCGAAGCGCGAGGCCGAGCAGCGTGTTGAAGTGCGCCAGCGCCGACGTAGACGCGCGGCGCAGCGACGCGTCGGCACCAGCACGGTGATGCACCAGACGACCCAGGCGTGGCTGGTCGCTTGCCGGCGTCGAAGTTGCGCGCCGGTGCCAGCGCGATCCAGCCGGTCAGCGCGTCGTGGACGACGTTGCCGCGCGGCAGTGGCTTGCAGCTGCTCGAGCAGCAGCGCCAACAGGACGGCGAAGAAACTCATCGCGGTCGATCATAGCGGCGAGCCTCCGCAGTCGGCGCGCGCACGCGGCCGCGCTCAGGCGGCGAGGAAGCGGTAGAGGTTGCGCAGCATCGCCGCGGTCGCGCCCCAGATGAAATAGCGGCGCGGCGCTGCCGCTGGCGTCGATGCCCTGCCACGGGATCGAGAGGAACTCGCGCGTCGCGCCCGCGAATCTCGACGGCGTGGCGCTGGTGGTTCGCCGGGTTCATCAGCCAGGCGAGCGGCACCTCGAAGACCTCGGCGACCTCGAACGGATCGAGCCGCAGCGACCGCGCGCCGGCTGGACCAGGCCGACCACCGGCGTGACGATGAAGCCGGTGCCGGTGGTGTAGGTCGGCAGGCTGCCGAGCACCTCGACCTCGAACGCCTCGAGGCCGATCTCCTCGTGCGCCTCGCGCAGCGCGGTCGCCGATCGGCGTCGGCGTCGCTCGTCTCGGCGCGGCCGCCGGGAAGCTGATCTGGCCGGGATGGTCGTTGAGGTGGTCGGTGCGCTGCGTCAGCAGCACCGTCATCTCGTCGCGCAGGACGAGCGGCACCAGGCACCGAGGCGTGCGTCGCCGCGCGCTCGGCGAAGCGACGCTCGACCTTGATCTCGGGTGCCACAGATCGGCGGCGCGACGAAGCGCTGCCGCATCGCGGCCGAGGTCGATGCTGCCGCCGGAACGCGCCGGAAGGTGGTCGTCGGCGCCGAGAACCGGGCAGGCTCTGCGGGATCGAACCTGACGGCAGGAGTGGACTTGGCCGCCGACGAGCGGCCTCGTCATCGCCGCGAGCGCAGCGCAGCGTCAGGCCAGCTTCTCTCTGATGCGGGCCGACTTGCCGGAGCGACTCGCGCAGGTAGTAGAGCTTGGCGCGGCGCACGTCGCCGCGCCGCTTCACCTCGATCGAGGCGATCAGCGGGCTGTAGGTCTGGAACGTGCGCTCGACGCCTTCGCCGCTCGAGACCTTGCGAACGATGAAGCTCGAGTTGAGGCTGCGGTTGCGCTTGGCGATGACGACGCCTTCGAACGCCTGGACGGCGCTTGCGCGTGCCTTCGACGACGTTGACGCTGACTGATCACGGTGTCGCCGGCGCGAACGCGGGATGGTGCTCGGTTGAGGCGAGCGATTTCCTCGCGCTCGAGGGTCTGGATCATGATCCCACGGTGGTCTCCTGCGATCGTGCCGCGCGCGCCGGATGGCGGTTGCGGTGCGCTCGTGGCGAGCGTCGCTCGTTCTTGAGCGGGCATTGGCTCCGCGCGTGCAGAGGATCGAAAAGCCCGAAATTATAGGCCTTCGGCGGCACCGCGCCGGGTACGGAACGCCTCGTCGGCCGCGCCGAGAGCGCCTCGGCGCGCGCGGCGCCGCGGCAGCAGTGTCGGGCCGGCGATCGCGCGGTCAGTGCGAGCGAGCTGCTCGCGTCGCCGAAGCGGGCGATCGCCGGCGTGGTGGCCCGACAGCAGCGACCTCGGGAACCGCGGCTGCCGTCGGCGTCAGCACGCTCGGGCCGGCTGTAAGTGCGGGCAGTCGAGCAGGCCGTCCGAAAGCTGTCCTGCTGGTGTGAGCGTGCGTCGCCGAGCACACCGGGCTGCAGCATGGCGCACGGCGTCGAGCAAGCGACGAGCGCGGGCAGCTCGCCGCCCGAGAGCACGTAGTCGCCGATGCTCAGATCTCGAGGTCGACGTGGGCGTCGATGAAGCGCTGGTCGACGCCCTCGTAGCGCGCGCAGAGCAGGATCGCGCCGGCGCCGGCGCGCGAACTCGCGCGACGGTCGCCATGGCGGACAGCGCTGGCCGCGTCGGCGTGAAGTGCACCAGTGGCGCCGGCGTCGCCGTCCGCGCGCGCGGCCCGGATCGCCGCCAGCGCGCGCTCGAGCGGCTCGACCAGCAGCACCATGCCCGGACCGCCGCCGTACGGGCGGTCGTCGACGCGCGCATGCGGCGTGGTCGGCGAAAGTCGCGCAGCGGCCAGAGGTGGACGTCGATCTGCCGCGGCTCGAACGCGCGCCGCGTGACGCCCATGCGACGAGGTGCGGCCGAGAACAGCTCCAGGAAGCAGCGTGATGACGTCGATGCGCATGGCCGACCGTGCGCCGGTCAGTAGTCGACGCCCCCAGTCGACCACGATGCGGCGCCGCCCCGAGGCTCGACGCCGTCGACGTACGCCGCGACGAACGGGATCAGTCGCTCGGCTTCGCGCATCGCCGGGCGGCCGCTCGGGCGCGACGCGCAGCACGCTGTGCGCGCCGGTGTCGATCAGGCCGGCGACCGCTGCCGAGCTGCGTCGCCTTCGCGGTTCGACGACCGCCAGGCCCGATCAGGTCGGCCCAGTAGAACTCGTCACGCGCCGGGCGTCGGGAAGCTGCGAGCGGCGCGATGAAGATGCGCGCACCGCGCAGCGCCTCGGCAGCGGTGCGGTCAGGCACCTGCAGGCGACGGGCGCACGGGCCACTTCGCCGTGCGCACTGGACCTGGTCGATCTCGAGCGGTCGGCGGTGGCGCAGCGCCGCTAGCCGGGCACGGCGACGCGACCGTTCGGACGGCGCAGGTGCCAGTCGGCGCGGCGAGGAGCGCGGTCAGCGGATCGGCGCAAAGGCAGGACACTTGAAAGCCAGCCCTTCAGCCCCCAGGCCTCGCCGATGCGGCCGACCCCTCCACGCGGAAGCCGCGTCGTCAGGCCAGGGCGGCGAGCAGCGCTTCCTGGGCCGCGCCGCGGCGGAGCCCGCCGAGGCTCGGCGGCGGTCTTGGCCTGATCGATCAGGCGCTTGACCGTCGGCGACATCTAGCGCGCCGGTGCCGGTCCAGTGCTCGATGCGGTCGAAGGCGACGCGCAGCGGCTGCTCGCCGCCGGCGGCGACCGGGATTGTAGAAACCGACGCGCTCGATGAAGCGGCCGTCGCGGCGCAGGCGCGAGTCGGCGACGACGATGTTGAAGAACGGAGCGCTTCTTGCGCACCGCCGCGAGCCAGCCGGATGACGACCATGGGAGAGTCACGCTGCTGAAGCGGGGGTGGTCCGCGAGCCCAGCATTATAAACTCGGGCGGCGATGCCAGCGTCGCTGCGCCACGTCCTGATCCGGCCGAGCACGCCGGGCGATCTCGCGGCCATCACGGCCGTCTACGGCTGGCACGTCCTCCACTGGCGCTGGAACAGCTGCAGGTCAGATCCGCCCGACGAGGCCGCGATGGCGCGCCGGCGCTGACGACTGTCGACGTCATGCGCCGAGGCCTTCCATTGTTACCCTGGTCCTGGAGCAAGACGGCGCGAAGTGCTCCGGATACGCCTTCACGACGCCAATGACCAGTTCCGGCCGCGCCACGGCGCCACCGGTTCTGCCTGGAAGACTCGGTCTACCTCGCGCGGAGACGCGATCGGCGCCGCTGGCCGCCGCGCTGCCCGCTCGCTGCCGAGCTGCTCCTGCCCGCTGCGAGGCAGCCGGAGCCAGAGCAGATGCTCGCACGAATGATCGGCGACTCGGCCAACGCCACGGCTCGGTCGGCGTGCTGCACCGCGCGCTCGGCTTCGCCCGTCGGAACAGCAATACGTA
>ERZ1370068.784-contig-10719_pt1 | contig 10152 bp, 14 predicted proteins | sample MGYA00561227_ERZ1370068 | MGnify/ENA primary metagenome ERZ1370068 (study PRJEB38410, sample SAMEA6850437) | metagenome | study: Metagenomic assessment of the ecological functions of the soil: analysis of the soil microbiota associated with the...
CCGCCCTTCACTTCGCCGACCTCGAGTGATACATGCAACACTTCGAGCGTGGTAGAGGGACAGCGATACCACAGTGCGCAGGGACGTGCGAAGGCACTTACACGCGGACCAAGACCTGGCATGCGGTAGACAATTGCGGGAACACCAGCGGGACAGTGCATCAGACCATCACGGTCGCGCGACACCACTGCGCCTACGATCGGCGGTCAGGGCAGCGACGCGACGATTGAATGCTCGGCCAGCCCGAGCTTCACGTCGCCGACCTCGAGTGATACGTGCAACACCTCGAGCAGTGGTCGAGGACAGTGACACACCAGTACAGCCGGGACGTGCGAGGGCACCTACACGCGGCACCAAGACCTGGCACGCGGTAGACAATTGCGGGAACACCAGCGGGCACAGTGCATCAGACCATCACGGTCGAAGACACCACAGCGCCTACGATCGGCGGTCAAGGCAGCGACGCGCACGATTGAATGTCCAGGCCAGCCCGAGCTTCACTCTCGCCGACATCGGAGCGATACGTGCAACACCTCGAGCGTGGTAGAAGACAGCGATACCAGTGCCAGGGACATGCGAGGGCACCTACACCCGCACCCAAGACACTGGCACGCGGTGGATAATTGCGGGAACACCAGCTAGCAAGTTGCATCAGAACCATCACGGTCGAGGACACCACATGCGCCTGACGATCGGCGGACAAGGCAGCGACGCGACGATTGAATGCCCGGCCAGCCCGAGCTTCACCTCGCCGACCTCGAGTGATACGTGCAACACGTCGAGCGTGGTAGAGGACAGCGATACCAGTGCGGCAGCGGGACGTGCGAGGTCACCTACACCCGCACCAAGACATGGCATGCGGTGGACAATTGCGGGAACACCAGCGCTCAGGTGCATCAGACCATCACGGTGCGAGGACACCACGGCGCCGTCGATCGGCGGACAAGGCAGCGACGCCACGATTGAATGCCCGGCCAGCCCGAGCTTCACCGTCGCCGACATCGAGCGATACGTGCAACACCTCGAGCGTGGTAGAGGACAGCGACACCAGCAGCCGGGACGTGCGAAGGCACTTACACCCGCACCAAGACCTGGCACGCGGTAGACAATTGCGGGAACACCAGCGGCTCAAGTGCATCAGACCATCACGGTGCGCGGACACCACTGCGCCGACGATCGGCGGCCAGGGCAGCGATGCCACGATTGAATGTCCGGCCAGCCCGAGCTTCACTTCGCCGACCTCGAGTGATACGTGCAACACCTCGAGCAGTGGTAGAAGACAGCGATACCAGCGCAGCCGGGACGTGCGAAGGCACCTACACGCGGACCAAGACATGGCATGCGGTAGATAATTGCGGGAACACCAGCGTCAAGTGCATCAGACCATCACGGTCGAAGACACCACAGCGCCGACGATCGGCGGACAAGGCAGCGACGCGACGATTGAATGCCCGGCTCAGCCCGAGCTTCACTTCGCCGACCTCGAGCGATACGTGCAACACCTCCAGCAGTGGTAGAGGATAGCGATACCATGCAGCAGCCGGGACGTGCGAGGGCACCTACACCCGCACCAAGACATGGCATGCGGTAGACAATTGCGGGAACACCAGCGGTCAGAGTGCATCAGACCATCACGGTCGAGGACACCACAGCGCCTACGATCGGCGGCCAGGGCAGCGACGCGACGATTGAATGCCCGGCCAGCCCGAGCTTCACCTCGCCGACCTCGAGTGATACGTGCAACACCTCGAGCGTGGTAGAGGACAGCGACACCATGCAGCAGCCGGGACGTGCGAAGGCACCTACACCCGCACCAAGACCTGGCACGCGGTAGACAATTGCGGGAACACCAGCTCGTCAAGTGCATCAGACCATCACGGTCGAGGACACCACGGCGCCTACGATCGGCGGACAAGGCAGCGACGCTACGATTGAATGCCCGGCCAGCCCGAGCTTCACTTCGCCGACCTCGAGCGATACGTGCAACACCTCGAGCAGTGGTAGAAGACAGTGACACCAGCACGGCCGGGACGTGCGAAGGCACCTACACCCGCACCAAGACCTGGCACGCGGTAGATAATTGCGGGAACACCAGCGGGCACAGTTGCATCAGACCATCACGGTCGAGGACACCACGGCGCCGACGATCGGCGGCCAAGGCAGCGACGCGACGATTGAATGCCCGGCCAGCCCGAGCTTCACTTCGCCGACCTCGAGTGATACGTGCAACACCTCGAGCGTGGTAGAGGACAGCGACACCAGTACGGCCGGGACGTGCGAGGGCACCTACACCCGCAACCAAGACCTGGCATGCGGTGGATAATTGCGGGAACACCAGCTGCTCAGGTGCATCAGACCATCACGGTCGAGGACACCACAGCCGCCGACGATCGGCGGACAAGGCAGCGACGCGACGATTGAATGCCCGGCCAGCCCGAGCTTCACTTCGCCGACCTCGAGTGATACGTGCAACACGTCGAGCGTGGTAGAGGACAGCGACACCTCAGTACAGCCGGGACGTGCGAAGGCACCTACACCCGCACCAAGACCTGGCACGCGGTAGACAATTGCGGGAACACCAGCGCTCAGGTGCATCAGACCATCACGGTCGAAGACACCACGGCGCCCACGATCGGCGGACAAGGCAGCGACGCCACGATTGAATGCCCGGCCAGCCCGAGCTTCACCTCGCCGACCTCGAGTGATACGTGCAACACCTCGAGCGTGGTAGAGGACAGCGACACCAGCAGCCGGGACGTGCGATGGCACCTACACCCGCACCAAGACCTGGCACGCGGTAGATAATTGCGGGAACACCAGCGGGCACAGTGCATCAGACCATCACGGTCGAGGACACCACGCCGCCTACGATCGGCGGACAAGGCAGCGACGCCACGATTGAATGCCCGGCCAGCCCGAGCTTCACGTCGCCGACCTCGAGTGATACGTGCAACACCTCGAGCGTGGTAGAGGACAGCGACACCTCAACAGCCGGGACGTGCGATGGCACCTACACCCGCACCAAGACCTGGCACGCGGTAGACAATTGCGGGAACACCAGCGGCACAGGTGCATCAGACCATCACGGTCGAGGACACCACACGCGCCTACGATCGGCGGACAAGGCAGCGACGCGACGATTGAATGCCCGGCCAGCCCGAGCTTCACCTCGCCGACCTCGAGTGATACGTGCAACACCTCGAGCGTGGTAGAGGACAGCGATACCAGTACGGCCGGGACGTGCGATGGCACCTACACCCGCACCAAGACCTGGCACGCGGTAGACAATTGCGGGAACACCAGCGGCACAGTGCATCAGACCATCACGGTCGCGGACACCACAGCGCCGACGATCGGCGGACAAGGCAGCGACGCCACGATTGAATGCCCGGCCAGCCCGAGCTTCACCTCGCCGACCTCGAGTGATACGTGCAACACGTCGAGCGTGGTAGAGGACAGCGATACCAGTACGGCCGGGACGTGTGATGGCACCTACACGCGCACCAAGACCTGGCACGCGGTAGACAATTGCGGGAACACCAGCGGGACAGTTCATCAGACCATCACGGTCGAGGACACCACAGCGCCGTCGATCGGCGGACAAGGCAGCGACGCCACGATTGAATGCCCGGCCAGCCCGAGCTTCACCTCGCCGACCTCGAGCGATACGTGCAACACGTCGAGCGTGGTAGAGGACAGCGATACCAGTGCGGCCGGGACGTGCGAAGGCACCTACACCCGCACCAAGACCTGGCACGCGGTAGACAATTGCGGGAACACCAGCGGCACAGTGTCATCAGACCATCACGGTCGCGGACACCACAGCGCCTTCGATCGGCGGTCAGGGCAGCGACGCTACGATTGAATGCCCGGCCAGCCCGAGCTTCACCTCGCCGACCTCGAGCGATACGTGCAACACGTCGAGCGTGGTAGAGGACAGCGACACCAGTACAGCCGGGACGTGCGATGGCACCTACACGCGCACCAAGACCTGGCATGCGGTAGATAATTGCGGGAACACCAGCGCGTCAAGTGCATCAGACCATCACGGTCGAGGACACCACAGCGCCGTCGATCGGCGGACAAGGCAGCGACGCTACGATTGAATGTCCGGCCAGCCCGAGCTTCACCTCGCCGACCTCGAGCGATACGTGCAACACCTCGAGCGTGGTAGAGGACAGCGATACCTCAGTACAGCCGGGACGTGCGATGGCACCTACACGCGCACCAAGACATGGCATGCGGTAGATAATTGCGGGAACACCAGCGGGCAGGTGCATCAGACCATCACGGTCGAGGACACCACGCGCGCCTACGATCGGCGGACAAGGCAGCGACGCGACGATTGAATGCCCGGCCAGCCCGAGCTTCACCTCGCCGACCTCGAGCGATACGTGCAACACGTCGAGCGTGGTAGAGGACAGCGATACTCAGACAGCCGGGACGTGCGATGGCACCTACACCCGCACCAAGACCTGGCACGCGGTAGATAATTGCGGGAACACCAGCGGGCACAGTGCATCAGACCATCACGGTCGAGGACACCACGCCGCCGTACGATCGGCGGACAAGGCAGCGACGCCACGATTGAATGTCCGGCCAGCCCGAGCTTCACCTCGCCGACATCGAGTGATACGTGCAACACCTCGAGCGTGGTAGAGGACAGCGATACCAGTCAGCAGCCGGGACGTGCGACGGCACCTACACCCGCACCAAGACCTGGCATGCGGTAGACAATTGCGGGAACACCAGCGGTCAGGTGCATCAGACCATCACGGTCGAGGACACCACGGCGCCGACGATCGGCGGACAAGGCAGCGACGCCACGATTGAATGCCCGGCCAGCCCGAGCTTCACCTCGCCGACATCGAGCGATACGTGCAACACCTCGAGCGTGGTAGAGGACAGCGACACCAGTCAGCAGCCGGGACGTGCGAAGGCACCTACACGCGCACCAAGACCTGGCATGCGGTAGACAATTGCGGGAACACCAGCGGTCAGGTGCATCAGACCATCACGGTCGAGGACACCACGCCGCCCACGATCGGCGGACAAGGCAGCGATGCGACGATTGAATGCCCGGCCAGCCCGAGCTTCACCTCGCCGACCTCGAGTGATACGTGCAACACCTCGAGCGTGGTAGAGGACAGCGACACCAGTCGCAGCCGGGACGTGCGAAGGCACCTACACCCGCACCAAGACCTGGCATGCGGTAGACAATTGCGGGAACACCAGCGGTCAGGTGCATCAGACCATCACGGTCGAGGACACCACGGCGCCTACGATCGGCGGACAAGGCAGCGACGCGACGATTGAATGCCCGGCCAGCCCGAGCTTCACCTCGCCGACCTCGAGTGATACGTGCAACACCTCGAGCGTGGTCGAGGACAGCGACACCATCAGCAGCCGGGACGTGCGATGGCACCTACACCCGGACCAAGACCTGGCACGCGGTAGATAATTGCGGGAACACCAGCGCTCACAGTGCATCAGACCATCACGGTCGCGGACACCACGCCGCCTTCGATCGGCGGACAAGGCAGCGACGCCACGATTGAATGCCCGGCCAGCCCGAGCTTCACCTCGCCGACCTCGAGCGATACGTGCAACACCTCGAGCGTGGTAGAGGACAGCGACACCTCAGCAGCCGGGACGTGCGATGGCACCTACACGCGGACCAAGACCTGGCACGCGGTAGATAATTGCGGGAACACCAGCGGGCACAGTTCATCAGACCATCACGGTCGAGGACACCACAGCGCCGACGATCGGCGGACAAGGCAGCGACGCGACGATTGAATGCCCGGCCAGCCCGAGCTTCACCTCGCCGACCTCGAGTGATACGTGCAACACCTCGAGCGTGGTAGAGGACAGCGACACCAGTACAGCCGGGACGTGCGATGGCACCTACACCGCGCACCAAGACCTGGCACGCGGTAGATAATTGCGGGAACACCAGCGCGCAGGTGCATCAGACCATCACGGTCGAGGACACCACAGCGCCTACGATCGGCGGTCAAGGCAGCGACGCTACGATTGAATGCCCGGCCAGCCCGAGCTTCACGTCGCCGACCTCGAGTGATACGTGCAACACCTCGAGCGTGGTAGAGGACAGCGATACCAGTAGCGGCCGGGACGTGCGACGGCACCTACACGCGCACCAAGACCTGGCACGCGGTAGATAATTGCGGGAACACCAGCGCTCAAGTGCATCAGACCATCACGGTCGAAGACACCACAGCGCCTACGATCGGCGGACAAGGCAGCGACGCGACGATTGAATGCCCGGCCAGCCCGAGCTTCACGTCGCCGACATCGAGCGATACGTGCAACACCTCGAGCGTGGTAGAGGACAGCGATACCAGTCAGCAGCCGGGACGTGCGAAGGCACCTACACCCGCACCAAGACCTGGCACGCGGTAGATAATTGCGGGAACACCAGCGGTCAAGTTGCATCAGACCATCACGGTCGAGGACACCACAGCGCCTACGATCGGCGGACAAGGCAGCGACGCCACGATTGAATGCCCGGCCAGCCCGAGCTTCACCTCGCCGACATCGAGTGATACGTGCAACACGTCGAGCGTGGTAGAGGACAGCGATACCAGTCAGCAGCCGGGACGTGCGATGGCACCTACACCGCGCACCAAGACCTGGCATGCGGTAGATAATTGCGGGAACACCAGCGCGCAGGTGCATCAGACCATCACGGTCGAGGACACCACAGCGCCGACGATCGGCGGACAGGGCAGCGACGCTACGATTGAATGCCCGGCCAGCCCGAGCTTCACTTCGCCGACATCGAGTGATACGTGCAACACGTCGAGCGTGGTAGAGGACAGCGATACCAGTAGCAGCCGGGACGTGCGATGGCACCTACACGCGCACCAAGACATGGCACGCGGTAGATAATTGCGGGAACACCAGCGCGCAAGTGCATCAGACCATCACGGTCGAGGACACCACAGCCGCCCACGATCGGCGGCCAAGGCAGCGACGCCACGATTGAATGCCCGGCCAGCCCGAGCTTCACGTCGCCGACCTCGAGTGATACGTGCAACACGTCGAGCGTGGTAGAGGACAGCGATACCAGTGCAGCCGGGACGTGCGAAGGCACCTACACGCGCACCAAGACCTGGCACGCGGTAGATAATTGCGGGAACACCAGCGGGCAAGTGCATCAGACCATCACGGTCGAGGATCACACACGCCGCCTTCGATCGGCGGACAAGGCAGCGACGCCACGATTGAATGCCCGGCCAGCCCGAGCTTCACTTCGCCGACCTCGAGTGATACGTGCAACACCTCGAGCGTGGTAGAGGACAGCGACACCTCAACAGCCGGGACGTGCGATGGCACCTACACGCGCACCAAGACCTGGCATGCGGTAGACAATTGCGGGAACACCAGCGCGCACAGTGCATCAGACCATCACGGTCGCGGACACCACAGCGCCGTCGATCGGCGGACAAGGCAGCGACGCCACGATTGAATGCCCGGCCAGCCCGAGCTTCACCTCGCCGACCTCGAGTGATACGTGCAACACGTCGAGCGTGGTAGAGGACAGCGACACCAGTGCGGCCGGGACGTGCGAGGGCACCTACACGCGCACCAAGACCTGGCATGCGGTAGATAATTGCGGGAACACCAGCGCTCACAGTGCATCAGACCATCACGGTCGCAGACACCACACGCGCCTACGATCGGCGGCCAAGGCAGCGACGCTACGATTGAATGCCCGGCCAGCCCGAGCTTCACCTCGCCGACCTCGAGTGATACGTGCAACACGTCGAGCGTGGTAGAGGACAGCGATACCAGTGCGGCCGGGACGTGCGATGGCACCTACACGCGCACCAAGACATGGCATGCGGTAGATAATTGCGGGAACACCAGCTCTCAAGTGCATCAGACCATCACGGTCGAGGACACCACAGCCGCCTACGATCGGCGGTCAAGGCAGCGACGCGACGATTGAATGCCCGGCCAGCCCGAGCTTCACCTCGCCGACCTCGAGCGATACGTGCAACACGTCGAGCGTGGTAGAGGACAGCGACACCTCAGCAGCCGGGACGTGCGACGGCACCTACACCCGCACCAAGACCTGGCATGCGGTAGACAATTGCGGGAACACCAGCGGGCACAGTTCATCAGACCATCACGGTCGCGGACACCACTGCGCCGTCGATCGGCGGACAAGGCAGCGATGCCACGATTGAATGCCCGGCCAGCCCGAGCTTCACCTCGCCGACCTCGAGCGATACGTGCAACGCACGTCGAGCGTGGTAGAGGACAGCGACACCTCAACAGCCGGGACGTGCGATGGCACCTACACCCGCACCAAGACCTGGCACGCGGTAGACAATTGCGGGAACACCAGCGGGACAGGTGCATCAGACCATCACGGTCGAGGACACCACGCGCCCACGATCGGCGGACAAGGCAGCGACGCTACGATTGAATGCCCGGCCAGCCCGAGCTTCACCTCGCCGACCTCGAGCGATACGTGCAACACGTCGAGCGTGGTAGAAGGACAGCGATACCAACAGCCGGGACGTGCGATGGCACCTACACCCGCACCAAGACCTGGCATGCGGTAGATAATTGCGGGAACACCAGCGGCTCAGGTGCATCAGACCATCACGGTCGAGGACACCACGCCGCCTACGATCGGCGGACAAGGCAGCGATGCTACGATTGAATGCCCGGCCAGCCCGAGCTTCACCTCGCCGACCTCGAGCGATACGTGCAACACCTCGAGCGTGGTAGAGGACAGCGATACCAGCAGCCGGGACGTGCGACGGCACCTACACCCGCACCAAGACCTGGCACGCGGTAGACAATTGCGGGAACACCAGCGGCACAGTGCATCAGACCATCACGGTCGCAGGACACCACAGCGCCGACGATCGGCGGTCAAGGCAGCGATGCCACGATTGAATGTCCGGCCAGCCCGAGCTTCACCTCGCCGACCTCGAGTGATACGTGCAACACGCTCGAGCGTGGTCGAGGACAGCGATACCAATGCAGCCGGGACGTGCGATGGCACCTACACCCGCACCAAGACCTGGCACGCGGTAGACAATTGCGGGAACACCAGCGGGCAGGTGCATCAGACCATCACGGTCGCGGACACCACAGCGCCTACGATCGGCGGACAAGGCAGCGACGCTACGATTGAATGCCCGGCCAGCCCGAGCTTCACCTCGCCGACATCGAGCGATACGTGCAACACGTCGAGCGTGGTAGAGGACAGCGACACCAGAGCAGCCGGGACGTGCGACGGCACCTACACCCGCACCAAGACCTGGCATGCGGTAGACAATTGCGGGAACACCAGCGGGCAGGTTCATCAGACCATCACGGTCGCAGGACACCACAGCGCCGTCGATCGGCGGACAAGGCAGCGATGCGACGATTGAATGCCCGGCCAGCCCGAGCTTCACTTCGCCGACCTCGAGTGATACGTGCAACACGTCGAGCGTGGTAGAGGACAGCGATACCAGTGCAGCCGGGACGTGCGAGGGCACCTACACGCGCACCAAGACCTCGGCATGCGGTGGACAATTGCGGGAACACCAGCGGTCAGGTTAGCATCAGATCCATCACGGTCGCGGACACCACAGCGCCTTCGATCGGCGGATCAAGGCAGCGACGCCACGATTGAATGTCCGGGCCAGCCCGAGCTTCACCTCGCCGACCTCGAGCGATACGTGCAACACGTCGAGCGTGGTAGAGGACAGCGATACCAGTGCGGCCGGGACGCGTGACGGGCACCTACACCCGCACCAAGACCTGGCATGCGGTAGACACCATTGCGGCAACACCAGCGGTCAGGTTAGCCAGACCATCACGGTCGAGGATCACCACAGCGCCTAGATCGGCGGACAAGGCAGCGACGCGACGATTGAATGTCCAGCCAGCCCGAGCTTCACTCGCCGACCTCGAGTGATGTGCAACACGTCGAGCGTGGTAGAGGACAACGACAATGTGTACGCAGGGGACGTGCGAGGCACCTACACACCAAGACCTGGCATGCGGTAGACAATTGCGGGAACACCAGCGCTCAAGTGCATCAGACCATCACGCTGCGGACACCACAGCGCCTTCGATCGGCGGACAAGGCAGACGCCACGACTGAATGCCGGCCAGCCC
>ERZ1370068.3005-contig-2129_pt1 | contig 10149 bp, 12 predicted proteins | sample MGYA00561227_ERZ1370068 | MGnify/ENA primary metagenome ERZ1370068 (study PRJEB38410, sample SAMEA6850437) | metagenome | study: Metagenomic assessment of the ecological functions of the soil: analysis of the soil microbiota associated with the...
CCGGGTCACCGGCAGCCGGGTTCACTCCCGCCGCGCGTGCGCGCCGAGGCGCGACAGCGCGACGCCGGACTGCGCGCGCCGCCGATGGTCCCGGGCGGTGTGGTGGCCGGTGGCGTGGCGGGGAGGACGAGGGCCGTGGGCCCGGGAGAAGCCTCGAGGACGGCGGTGGAGGCTGGCTCTACGGCGGCTGGCTCGACAGCGGCTGGCTCTGCGGACCTGGCTTTGCGGAGGCTGGTTCAGCGGAAGCTGGCCCGGCGGGGGCAGGCTCAGCAGGGCCGCATTGCGGGACTGGCTCCGGAGGCTGGTTCAGCGGAAACCGGCACGGCTGTGTCGCGCGCCGCCTCGCCGTTGTCCCCCGGTGCTGCCGGGAAGTCCTGCTGCTCCGGGGCCGGAGGAGGCGGCGTCGGCACCGGCCCTGCCGGTCATTGCCACGCACCGGCCACTTGCGCTCCTGTTATCCGCCAGAGCACCCATTCTATCGGCGACATCCCGACCCCACGTCCTGGTCAGCCGGCATGGGCACCGGCGCGGCGTGCTCACCAGCACCGCCGACGCCGCAGCGCTTCTGCGGAAACGCGCCAGGCGCGCTGAAATTCCCCGCCCTTCCGGCGGAGAGGGTGTCAAACGACGAGCAGTGACCGCAGGTTCTGCTCGGCCAGCTAACCGCGGCCGCCGAGGAACGACAGTTCCAGGATGACGGCCACGCCGGCGACGTCCGCACCGGCGCGGCGGACCAGGCTCGGCGGTGGCCTGCGGCCGTGCCGCCGGTGGCCAGCACGTCGTCGATGATCGAGCACCCGCTCCCCCGGGCGTGAACGGCGTCCTGGTGCACCTCGATGGTGGCGGTCCCGTACTCGAGCTCGTAGCTCTGCGCGTAGGTGGGTCCGGGCAGCTGCCCTGCTTGCGGACCGGCACGAAGCCCGAGCCCAGCTGGCAGGCGACCGAGGCCGCGAGGATGAAGCCGCGCGCCTCGATCCCCACCACCTTGTCCACCGGCCCGTGCCCGCCGGCCAGCGCGCTCACCACCGCCGGCGAGCGCCTTGCCGTCAGCCAGCAGCGGGGTGATGTCCTTGAACACGACGCCCGGCTGCGGGTAGTCGGGGACGTCGCGGATCCGTGAGCGTGATCAGGTCGGCCAGCGCGGCTGTCACCGCGGCCGCCTCGCGGCCGGCAAGGCAGGCTACCGCCGCCTGCTTCTTGCCGCTCGGGCGGCGCCTGGCCGCGCTGGTGCGGCGGGGCTGCTGGCGCGGGCCCGGCCGCGGCCCGCCACGGGACGTGGGCTGGCCCGCGCGCGCGAGGCACGGGCCCGCGGCCGCAGCGGTGTCCGCGACGGCGTCTCGCCCGGCGGCGTCAGCCACGCTCGCATCGGCATCGTCGGCGGCCAGACCCGGTTCCGGGCCGGCGCCTCGGCGCGGCCGCCCGGCCGAGCCGCCGCGCGGCCGGTGCCGTCCGGTAGCGCGCCGTCCTGGCCGCGGCCTCGCGCTGCGCCGCGCGCCCGCCTGGCGGCACGCTGCGCGACCCGCTTGGCGAGCGCCTTGTACTGCGGCTCGCGCTCCTTCAGGTCGGCCAGCACCGGGGTCGCGATGCAGATCGAGGAGTAGGTGCCGGACAGCATGCCGACGAACAGCACCAGCGCCAGGTCCTTGAGCTCGCCGGCGCCGAGGAACGCCGGCGCCGACGAACAGGATCGCGGCCACCGGCAGCAGCGCGATCAGCGAGGTGTTGATCGATCGGACCAGGGTCTGGTTGAGCGCCTGGTTGGCCGCCTGGCTGTAGGTGGACGCGGCGGAGCCGAGCAGCCCGGCCGTGTTCTCCCGGACCTTGTCGAACACCACCACCGTGTCATACAGCGAGTAACCCAGGATGGTGCAGCAGGCCGATCACCGAGGCCGGGCTGACCTGGAAGCCGAGCAGCGCGTACACCCCGATGGTGATCACGATGTCGTGCGGCGAGCGCGATCAGCGCGGCGACGGCCATCTTCCACTCGAACGCGATCGACAGGTAGATGACGATCACGACGAGGAACGCGATCAGCGCCTGCAGCCGCCTTCCTGGAGATCTGGCTGCCCCAGCTGCGCGCCGACGTGCTGACGCTGATCTGCGTTCGGCGTGCACGCCGAACGTGCGGGCTGAGCGCGCTCTCCACGCTGTCTTGCTGCTGGGCCGAGGTCAGCGGGTGCGTCTGCACCGTGCCAGCTGGCGCCGCTGCTGCCGCAGCGGTGTGATCTGCTGGACGATGGCGTCCGCCGCCGCCATCAGCCGCGCTCGACCGTGCTGGCGCACCTGCGAGATCGTGGTGGACCACGCCGGGAACTGGAAGACCGAGCCGCCCTTGAAGTCGACGCTGAAGTTCAGCCCGGACACGACCAGCGGCGATGACGCTGATGGCCAGGATCACGCCCGGAGATGGTGTACCAGAGCCGCTTGCGGCCTACGAACTCGACCGAGACCTCGCCGCGGTAGAGCCTGCCGCCGATACCGCCGAGCGCCGACATCACGCCTCCCTTCGCCGGTGGTCTGCCGTGCGCCGTGGACCGGCCTGGCCGCCGCCCGGGGTGCGGGGCGTGCCTCGCCAGGGCGCTCGGGCCCCCAGCCGGGCCGGGTCGAGGCCGGACAGCGGGTGGCCGCCGCCGAAGAACTTGGTCCGGGCGAGCAGCGTCATCATCGGCTTGGTGAAGGTGAACACCACCACCACGTCGATGATCGTGGTCGAGGCCGAGGGTGAACGCGAAGCCCCGGACGCTCGCCGATCGCGAAGTAGTACAGCAGCGCGGCGGCCAGGAAGGACACCGTGTCGGAGACCAGGATGGTCCGCCGGGCCCGGCTCCAGCCGCGCTCCACCGCGGCCCGCAGCGAGCTGCCGCCGTCCCGCACCTCGTCGCGTAGTCGTTCGAAGAAGACCACGAACGAGTCCGCGGTGATGCCGATCGCCACGATCAGGCCGGCGATGCCAAGCCAGCGACAGCGCGAAGCCCTGGTACTTGCCGAGCACGATCACCGACAGGTAGGCGAGCAGCCCGGCGATCACCAGGCTGCACACCGCGACGATGCGCCAGGCCCCGGTAGTACAGCAGCAGGTAGATGCACCACCAGCAGCAGGCCGAGCGCGGCCGCGATCAGGCCAGCGGCGAGCTGGTCCCGGCCCAGCTGCGGCGAGATCGACTGCGACCGACTCCTGGCGGAAGGTCAGCGGCAGCGCGCCGTAGGACAGCTGGTTGGCCAGGTTGGTGGCATCGTCCTGGCTGAAGTTGCCGATGATCTGGCGCCGAGCCGCCGGTGATGGGGCCCTGGTTGATCGCAGGGAACGAGACCACCGCGCCGTCCAGCACCACCGCGCAGGTCAGTCCGGCGGCGCGGCGCTGCTGCCGTACTGGTTGTACATCTGGGTGGTGAGGTCGCCGAACTGCCTTCGTGCCCGTCGCCGTTGAAGTTGAGGTTGACGTCTGCCAGGACGTGCTGGTGGTCTGCGGGGTGGCGCTGGCGGAGGCGATGTCCTGGCTGCCGACCACGTGGGCCTGGTCGAGCACGAACTTGTACACCGCTGGTCCCGCTGGACAGGCCGCAGGACACGATCTGGATGCCTTCGGGTTGTCCCGACTGCTCGTTGGTGTAGCCGACGTCTGCTTGCCAGTTCTTGGTCGGCGCAGTTGAGCTTGTCGAACTGGTGCCTTGACCTGCGGCGCTGACCGGCGACGGGTTCGCCGCTGGGCCTGCTGCCAGGTGGACGTGCCGTTGGCCGAGGCGGCCGTCGGGGCGGCGACGGCGTCGCGGCCGAGGCGGCGGGCGAGGCCGACGCCGCTGGCGGACTGGCGATGGGCTGGCCGCGGGCGGCGGCGCCGAGCGCGGCGGGCCAGCTCCTGCGGGCCGACCGCTGCTGCCGCCCCGGTCACCGCCGCCTGGGCGGTGGCCGACTGGCCGAGGCGCTGGGTGACGCGCTCGCCGAGGGCGACTGGGCGCGACGCTGAGGAGTCGGGGACGGCGCAGGCGCCAGCGTGACCGCGCTGGCCGCAGTTCGGCGGCCAGCAGCACCTGGCGGAACTGCAGCTCGGCGGTCTGGCTGACCAGCTTGACCACCTGCTGCGCGCTCCTGGCCGGGCACCGAGACGTTGATGATGCTCGTGCCCTGCTGCACGACCTGGGCCTCGGTGAAGCCCGCTGGCTGTTCACCCGGTTGTCCATGATCTGGATGTGCCGTGCTGCATGTCGGCCGCCGTCGGCGCGCCGGCCACCGGGCTTGACGCGCCGCCAGCGCCACGGTCGTGCCGCTGGTGAGGTCGAGTCCCAGGTGCACCTTGAACGTTCTGGGACCAGCTTGCCGGGGCTGGCTGATATCGCTGCCCACGATGGCCAGCGAGCAGCGATGACGATGAGCGCTGCCAGCACGGCCAGCGTACCGGCCCGGCCGTGAGGCGTTACCGCTTGGGGGAGCCACTTCTGCCTGTCCTTCGATCCGCTAGCCGGTTGGGGCCGCCGTGGACGCGGACGGCCCGTGGTCAGGCAGTGGCCGGCGCCGTCTTCGGTCGCGTCAGGCTCTCGGGCTCCCGCCGCCTTGGTGCTCTCGGCTCGGACCCGTCCATCGGCTCGTCCTCGTCGGTGAAGCCGTGTCCCCGGGGCGTCGGGCACCACGTCCATGATCGCCCGCCGCAGGAAGCGGACGTTCACGCCGGGAGCGACCTCCAGCATCGACGTTCCTGGCCCTCCACCGCCGTCACGGTCGGCGTACATGCCTAGGCCGTCGTGCGGACCCAGCGACCCGGGCATGGATCTCGGCTCTGTGTCTGCGCCGCCGCGCGCTGCCGGTTGCGCTGCGGCCGGATCGTCACGAAGTACAGCAGGCCGAACAGCGACCACGATGACGACCAGGAAGAGTGTAGCCGCTGCCCGAAGACTGTGTGCTCGCTGGCCGCGAGAAGCTCATTCCCCATCGCGGGGCATCCTTCCGTCGACATGCCTCGCTCACGGTCTGATTCGCCGAGGCGATGTCAGGCTGCCAGCACCCCACATGGGGACGTTGCTACCGTGGACCAACTGCCGAAGTGTAGCGGCGCCCGGATGGCGCACCAACAGGCTATGGCCTCATCGGACCGATCGTGACATCGTCGCGACAAACCCGCGCAGCCGCGCCGGCATGGCCGCGTGACCCGGCCTGATTCAGCAATTCTGCCCCCACTGAACAGGCTGCGGCCGGCGCGGCTCGAGGCCGGCCGGGCCGGCGGGCCGCGGGCGGGCAGGCCCAGGTGCTCCCAGGCGCCGCCGGGGTGGCCACCCGGCCGCGCGGGGTCCGCGCGATCAGGCCCTGCCCGGACCAGGAACGGCTCGGCGACCACCTCGACCGTCTCGCGCTCCTCGCCGACCGCGACGGCCAGCGTGGACAGCCCGACCGGCCCGCCGCCGAACCGGCTGACCAGCGCGGCCGAGCACCGCCCGGTCCAGCCGGTCCAGGCCCGTGCTCGTCCACCTCGTACAGCTCCAGCGCGGCCCGGGCGATCGCCGGGTGACCACGCCGTCGGCCGCGCACCTCGGCGAAGTCACGGACCCGGCGCAGCAGCCGGTTGGCGATCCGCGGCGTGCCGCGCGACCGGCTGGCGATCTCCTTCGCGCCGTCGTCGCGCAGCGTCACGCCGAGCAGCCCGGCCGACCGGCGGACGATCACGCTCGAGCTCGTCCGGCCTCGTAGAAGTCCAGGTGGGCGGTGAAGCCGAACCGGTCCCGCAGCGGCGCGGGCAGCAGGCCGGCCCGGGTGGTCGCGCCGACCAGCGTGAACGGCGCGATCTCCAGCGGGATGGCGGTCGCCCCGGGCCCCTTGCCGACCACCGACGTCGACCCGGAAGTCCTCCATCGCGAGGTAGAGCATCTCCTCGGCGGGGCGGGCCATCCGGTGGATCTCGTCGATGAACATCACCTCGCCCTCGCCCAGGGTGGACAGCACCGCGGCGAGGTCGCCGGCCCGCTCGATGGCCGGGCCGCTGGTGATCCGCAGCGGCGTCGCCGAGCTCGGCGGCGATGATCATGGCGATGGTGGTCTTGCCCAGCCCGGGCGGGCCGGACAGCAGCACGTGGTCGGGGCCTTGCCGCGCCGCAGCGCGCCGGTCGAGCACCAGCGACAGCTGCTCGCGGACCCGGGCCTGGCCGATGAAGTCGTTCAGCCGCTTGGGCCGCAGCGCGCTCTCGATCACCCGGTCATCGGCGTCGGCCAGCGGCGACACCAGCCGCTCAGTCTCCGCCGGGTCAGCCAGTCAAGCTCGGTCTGGGACAGCACGGTCGAGCTCGGTCTGGGCGCGCCGACGCCGCGCTGCGGCGCCTGCCGCCGCCGCGCCTGGCGGCTGGCGCCGGGCGCTGGCTCTACTCGGCCCGGCTGGCTGCGGCGTGCCGCGACCTGGGCAGACAGGGCCCGTCATGCCCGACTTCGAGCGCGGCGCGCAGCGTCAGCGCGACGCCGGCGTCGGCCTCCTGGGCGCGCCGTCACCGTCTCGCCGTCCCCGGTGGCCGCCTCGGCCAGGTCGGCCTCCACCGCGGCGATGGCCTGGTCGGCGTCGCGGGCCTGCCAGCCCAGGTTGACCAGGCCGGCCCGGACCTGCTCGCGCCAGGCCGGCGCCGGCAGCGCCGCCGCGCGGCACGCCAGCCGGCCGCCGCTGGGCCCGCCGTGCCCGCCACGCCGGCGGGCCCAGGCGGCCCGCGAGTTCGAGGACGATCCGTTGCGCGCCCTTACGGCCGATGCCGGGGACCTGGGTCAGCGCCGCGACGTCCTCACTGAGCACCGCGCGGCGCAGCGCGTCGGGGGTGAACACGGCCAGCATGGCCAGCGCCAGCCGCGGCCCGACGCCGCTGGCGGTCTGCAGCAGGCTCGAAGACGTCCCGCTCGTCGTCGGTGGCGAAGCCGAACAGGGTGAGCGCGTCCTCCGGACCACCAGCGAGGTGGCCACCCGGGCGCGTTCCCCGGGGCGCAGCGTGGCCAGCGTGCCCGGCGTGCACTGAACCAGCAGCCCGACGCCGCCGACCTCGATGACCGCGCCCTCCGGCGCGACCGCGACGACCTTGCCGCCAGATGCGAGATCATGACGGCCCCTGCCTCGGCTGTCAGGCGGCCAGACGGCGCCTGCATCCCGCCGCGCCAGATATGGCAGATGGCCAGCGCCAGCGCGTCGGCGGCGTCGGCGGGCCGCGGCGGGTCAGTCGAGCCGGAGCAGCCGCATCACCATGGCCGTGACCTGGGCCTTGTCCGCCCGGCCGTTGCCGGTCACCGCCGCCTTCACCTCGCTCGGGGTGTGCAGCGCGACCGGCAGGCCGCGCCGCGCGGCACACACGATCGCGACCGCGCCCGCCTGCGCGGTGCCCATCACGGTCCGCACGTTGTGCTGGCTGAACACCCGCTCGACCGCCACCGCGTCGGGCTGGTACTCGGCCAGCCACGCCTCGATCTCTGGCCTCGAGCGCGAGCAGCCGCGCGCGCGATGTCCGCGCCCGGCCGGGGTGCGGATCACGTCGGCGTGCGACCAGGGCTGGGCGGCCTGCCCGGCCTGCCGTCGATCGACCCCGATGCCGCAGCGGGTCAAGCCGGGGTCGACGCCGAGCACCCGCATGCATCACCATCCCGGCTGGTCTTCGCAGCGAACATGTGTTCGGTGCCGACATTACCGGCTGGCGCGCCGGCCGCGGCGGTCGAGGCGCACGCGGCGTGTCGCCCAGCGGCGTCAGCCGAGCTTCTCCATGATGTCGTCGGACACCGAGTAGTTGGCGTAGACGTCCTGCACGTCGTCGGAGTCCTCGAGCGCCTCGATCAGCCGGAACACCCGCTTGGCCTGCTCCTCGTCCAGGTCGACCTCGACCGTCGGGCAGGAACGCCGCCTCGGCCGAGTCGTACTCGATGCCCGGCGTCGCTGCAGCGCGGTGCGCACCGCGACCAGGTCGGTCGGCTCGCTGACCACCTCGAAGCGACTCACCGAGGTCGTTGACCTCCTCGGCGCCCGCGTCGAGCACCGCGGTCGAGCACGTCGTCCTCGGTCACGCGCCGTCCTTCGGCACGATGACCACGCCCTTGCGGTGGAACAGGTAGGACACCGAGCCGGGGTCGGCCATCGACCCGCCGTTGCGGGTGAGCGCGGTCCGCACGTCGGCGGCGGCCCGGTTGCGGTTGTCGGTCAGGCACTCGCACCAGCACCGCGACGCCGCCGGGGCGCGTAGCCCTCGTAGGTGATCGTCTCGTAGTCGGCGCCGCCTGCCTCAGCGCCGGAGCCGCGGCGGACGGCGCGGTCGATGTTGTCGTTCGGGTACCGAGCTCTTCTTCGCCTTCTGCATCGCGTCGTACAGGGTCGGGGTTGCCCGCCGGGTCGCCGCCGCCGGTCCGCGCCGCCACCTCGACGTTCTTGATCAGCTTGGCGAACAGCTTGCCGCGCCTGGCGTCGACCACCGCCTTCTTGTGCTTGGTGGTGGCCCACTTGAGTGGCCGCTCATGTCCGTTCCCTCACGATGTCTACGAAGTAGCCGGTGGATGCGCACGGTCACCGGGGTCAGCTCAGGGTGGAAGGCCGTGGCAAGCAGTGGCCCCTGCCGGACGGCGACGATCCTACCGGTGCCCAGGTCGGTCCCCAGAACGTCACATGTCCGCCCGACCAGTCTGCTCCACCCAGCGGCGCCCGGATAAAGACCGCGCGGAACGGGCTTCTGCTACGACCCCGGCCAGGCTGATGTCGCGTCTCGAACGAGTCGACCTGGCGGCCGAACGCGTTCCGCCGGACGGTCATGTCGCGATGCCGCCGCACGGTCTGCCTGGCCTTCGACGCCGTCCGGCCAGCCGGTCGGCCAGCATGATCATGCCAGCGCAGGAACCGAACGCGGGCAGCCCTTCGCCGGACTGCGCTTGCGCAGCGGCGTCGAGTCGATCGAAGGTCGACGGAGAGCCGCCACATGCGTGGTCGACTCGCCACCGGGGATGACCAGCCCGTCCACGCGGTCGAGCTCGTCCGGCCGCGGCACCGCGCGCCTGGCCGCGCCGCCGACGGCCTGCCAGCGCCCGCAGCGTGCTCGACGCACGTCGCCCTGCAAGCCGAGCACCCCGATGACCGGAGCCGATCCCACGAGCAACCTCCACCACGATGACGCCTGCATGCCTCGTGGCGCCGCGCGGTGCGGCTGCGGCGGCTCAATCCCGGTTCGCAACACCTGCCATGCGGGCGGGAATTCCCTTGCGGGCCGGCTGCCTGCCGCCTCCGCGCCTCCTCGGCCCTCCCCGCCGTCTGGGCGCCCTCCTCGCCGTCCGCGCTGCCCGCCGCCCGGCTCCCTGCCCGCCGCTTGCCTGGCTCCCGCCCACTGCGCCGCTCCGGGATCCGCCTCGCCCGGCGGCGGAGCCACCCCGCGGGCCAGGCCGAGGTGACGCTCGATGGCGGCCAGCCGTCTGTCCATGGGCCTCCAGCCGCTGCATGAGCTCACCTAGCGGCCCGCGCAGGCCGGACTGGCGAGCTGGCCGGAGGAGCTCAGGGCCCTCACTGTCCCGCGCGGGCGGCGAGTCGATCACCTTGTCCCAGCCCGGCTCAGGCTCCCGCCCAGCTTGATGAGCATACGAGCGGCCACCCTCGTTCTCCCGACCAGGCCGAGCAGGATGCTCGGTCCCGATGTAGTTGTGGTTGAGCTGCAGCCCCGCAGCGAGAGCTCGAGCACCTTCTGGCGCCCGGGTGAACGGGATGGGCCGGATGGCGCCCGTTTGCCCCGGCCGATGCCTTCTATCACCTGCTCGCCAAGTACCCCGCGTCCTGGCTGATCTCCCAGCCCTGCAGTGCTCCGGCCCCGCGACGCTGGCCGGCGTCCCCATCAGCCCAAGCAGGATGTTCGGCGCCGATGAAGTGCCGTGGGCTGGAGGGGTCCCTGGCTCTTCCTGCGCAAAAGACGACGACCCGCCTGCCCGGCTTCGGTGAACCGCCGCCCAAACATTTCGCTCCCCTCGGGTGGGCGGTACGTCCACGCGGGCCGGGCGGGCGAGGGCCGCCGGGGTCGTTACCAGCCGCGGGGCTTCGGCATAGTGCCGCTCGGCCATAGGGTGTCCAGGTTGATGACCGCCATGGTCTCGCCCAGCCCCCGCGAGACTTTGGCGACCACGTCCGGGTCGTCGTAGCTGCGGTGGCCTTCTACAGCAATACGTAACTGAACGAAGTACA
>ERZ1370068.6201-contig-52_pt1 | contig 10138 bp, 20 predicted proteins | sample MGYA00561227_ERZ1370068 | MGnify/ENA primary metagenome ERZ1370068 (study PRJEB38410, sample SAMEA6850437) | metagenome | study: Metagenomic assessment of the ecological functions of the soil: analysis of the soil microbiota associated with the...
ATAGAGAATGGCGCCGGCGGTGTAGATGTCGCTGGCCGGATCGCCTGGGGTGCCACCTCGGACCTCGGGGGCCATGAATGGCTGACCCGAAGGCTCTCGCCCGGAGGGATCACCGGGAGGGTCCAGTTACAGAAGCGCAGGTCGGTGACCGTGCCCCGTCCCGCCAGGTTCAGCAACAGCGAGGCCGGGGCAATGCGCCGCACGATGATGCCGTGGGCATGGGCGTGCTCCAGCCCGGTGAGGATGTCCCGCGCGAGCGTGTGGACCGTCGGGAAGGGACGCGGGCCGCGCTGCACTGCCTCCTGCAAGCTTTCGCCATCGATCCAGTTGCCAACCCGGTAGGCCAGTTCGCCGATCACCGCGCGCGTCATATACATGCCGGATGGCCGGATGATCCAGCTGGGCCAGCGCCTCTGCTTCCCGGAGGAACCACGCGCGGATCTTGTCGTCGGGATAGAAATTGACCCTGAGGCTCACCCGACGGTTGAGCGTCTTGTCGTGAGCGATGAACAGCACTCGCTCGCGAGAGGATGCCACCATGGACTCGAGCCGATACCGGTGGCCGAGGGTGGCGTCGGTGCGTTGGTAGTAGTTGAACGGCGTCGGGGTAGTCATCCGGCCACTCGCCGCAGGCGGATCACAGCAGCGGCGTCGCGCGACTCACCCGGCGTCGTTCAACCCGCCCGCGGTGACCGCAACGCCCCGGGCTGCACCAACGGCGACCCTGTTGGGGAGTGAGGTCGGTGAAACACAGCCCGCAATCGATGCCGCGCAGCGTGCGGACATGAGCCAGCGGGTTCGCCAGCGTGGAAGCAGCCGAGGCGGCGATCGCCTCGGATGGGTGTGGGGGGCGCATTGCATGGAAGCGGAGCCGCCAGGCTCCTCCCACCCGAATCAGTTGTCTCGGTCCCCTCCAAACCTCCGAGGATGCCGTTGATGACCTGGGTGAGCGCCGAGGAAGGGGTGCGGCCGGCGTCGAGACATTGGGCCAGGTCCACCAGCTGATCCTGCAGTCGTCGCACCCGCTCGATCTCCACGTCGCCTTCGGCGCTCAGCTGAGCGCCCGGGTCCAGCGGAGATAGGCGGCGTGGTCGGGAAGGCGATCTCGTGGCGGTGCGGGAGGAATGGAGCGGTGTTCGCGAAGTCCAGCCAGAGCGAGTCGCCCAGGAGGATGAACTCGGAATCCGCCATCGCTAGAGGTCCTCGGCGACTTCGACCGCGTTGCGGCCGCCCCGCTTCGCCCGGTACAGGGCCGAGTCCGCGCCGGCGAGGAGGGTACTCGGGCTGGTGCCATGCCGCGGAGCCTCCGCGATGCCCATGTCTGAGCGAGGGGCGCCCGAACTCCGGGTGGGTTCGCTCCAGAGCCGCGACGCTGCCCTTGGACCCGGGTTATGAATGCCATCGCCTCTTCCGAGGTGGTCATCGGCAGGATGACCAGGAACTCGTCCCCTCCCATGCGCCCCACGGCATCAAGAGTCCGGCACTGGTGCCGGAAGAATCTGCGCAATGAGCACCAGCAATCGGTCTCCGGCGGCGTGACCCAGCGTGTCGTTGACCAGCTTGAACCGGTCCACGTCTACCAACACCACGCTGGTATGCAGCGAGTGCCGACGGCCGCGAGACAGTTCCGCGTCGAGCCGTTCCTCCATCGCGCGCGCGGTTGCCGAGCGTGGTGAGCGGATCGGTAGTCGCGGCGCTCTGCAGCTGCTCGACCAGGTGGGCGTTCTTCAGAGCGATCGCAGCGGCGAAGGCGAGAAGTACCCGCCAGCTCGTATTCCGGAGCGCCGTAGCCTTGCTCCTGCAGCCGCGGTCCCAAGGCCAGCACGGCCAACCGTTCCACCCCGGCATCCAGGGTCACGACGAGCTGGGTATTGGACGGGAGGAGGCGCGCCAGCGCGGCATCGGCCGTGCTCAAGGCGGGGGTTCCACTCGGCAGCGCCTTGTCGAGCGCCACCAGATCGATCGAGGTCAGAGCCATCGGTCCTTTCAGGGACCGGAGAGACCTTCGGGATGTAGGAATCCCTTGCGGGCGATAGAGGCAGGCCCACCAGGCGAAAAACACCTCGGTCATGAAATCGAGAATCAGATTCTCGGCTTCTTCCGCCGAATAGTACCGAGGAGAGTAGCCGCGCCACCTGGCGCAGAGCCTTGAGCTGGAACGCAGCGTCCTCGAGTGCCTCTTGCCGCTCCCGGAGTACGTGTGCCAGCTCCACCATGATCGCGAGGCCCAGCGCGATCGGGATGGCCTGGCCGGCCATCTCCTTCGCGACCTCGGGATCGGCGTGGATCACCACTTCGGTCTGACCGCTCGAGAGCCGGCTTACCTCCTGGCGCTCGCCACCCACTCGGGGGTGGAACCTACGACCGGTCGAACCCCGTTGGGGTGTTGAGGGAGAGCCAGATGTGGTCGTTGTTGAATCGGCGAACCAGCGCCTCGCGACAGCGCTCGAACAACTCACTGTCGGTACGGGAATGGCGACACGCGGCAGCAAAGGCGCTGGGCAGCGTGGCGAGGGCCGGCAGCGGGGGAGGCATCCATCTGTAAGTGCAATATAGCGATAGGCCTAGCAGTGGGGGAGGCGGCGACCAACGGCTTCAGTCATCCGGTATCCCCTTGCTCGGAGTTCCCGGGCCAGAAGCTCCATCAGGCCCTTGAGCTCGAGCAGCATTCCCGTTCGTGGTCCACTCGGTACTGCCTCAAGCGCGGTGACGACGCTGCCGTACCACCACAGGGTTTGTTCCGCCGGCGCCTGCCCGTAGGCCGAGAGATATTCGACTCCCAGGCGGCGTATGTCGGTGAGCGTTGAGCCACAGAGGGTGGATCTGGTTCGCCGCACAGATATCGAGGGCTCGTGGCCCTGCCCCGGAAGGTTGGCCAGATAATCCATCCGGCAGACTTCCCGAGTTCCGCCTCGCGGCCGCGTGGAGTCGTATCGCGGTTCGGCGACATCTCGGACCACTTCCGGAAACCATGGCGCCGAACTTCTCGGCAATCTTGGTGACCAGCTGGACCCGGCTCGCGTACGAGGCCTCGTTAACCAGGTGACTCAGGATGCCGGAGAGGATGGCGATTTCGTCGCAGCCGTAGCGGGCAGGATCACCGCGACGTTGGCGGGCTGAGTGAGATGCAGCGCACCGCTTCCCCGTCGCGCCCGAGGCGGCAGGTGCTTCGCCGCGAAGGCAAACGCGTGACTGATCCGGTCGGAGTAACCGTGGGAAGTGGACATGGGGTCAGGGAATGCCCAGCACTTATGGGTCTGCAGGCTCAGCCGCCACTCCGGATGACGCAGGCAGTACTCCAGCGCAAGCCGGGTGTTCCGCTCCCGGGCGGGGCCGTCCATGGGCTGCAGAAGGAAGTGATCGAATGCCAGGTCACGGTACAGCTCCGGATCGCCCCCTTCCTGCGGGAACACCAGCTTGAGCTCGTTGCCGCTCCGCAGCACCAACTCAGCCCCAACCTTGGGGCTCACGCAAATCCAGTCGAGGCCCTGCCGGAGGGAGCATGGTTCCATTGGATTCCACCGCGACCGCGAAGCCAAGCTGGTGGAGCGCGTCGATTGCGGCTGCGATCGAGCTGCAGGAGTGGCTCCCCGCCGGTGCGAACCACCATTCTGCGGGCGGTCGGCGACGAATCGGCCGGCGCACGTCATCCGCGAACTCGCTCGCCCCAGGTCCGCCGCCGTAGCAAACTCTGCCCCACGCCCGGGCCATCGGTGCCGACGAAGTCCGTATCGCAGAACCCGCAGGTAGCCGTGGCCCGATCGCTTTCCCGCCCGCTCCACAGGTTGCATCCTGCGAAGCGGCAGAACACCGCCGGACGACCGGCGTTCATCCCTTCACCCTGGAGGGTGTAGTAGATCTCTTTGACCGCGTAGCTCATAGTCGAACAGCGAGAACCGGGAACGGGGAACAGGGAACCGGAACAGCGGACCCGGCCCGTACGGCAAAAGCACCTCATCCCGAGCAAAGCGAGGGATCTAGTATCCAAATCCTCACTCATTTCCCCTTCCCTGTTCCCGCTTTGGTCCCCACATACGGTGCCGGGTCTTCCATCCCATTTTCCCGAAACCCCTTGAGCCGCAGCTGGCAGGAGTCACACTCACCGCAGGCCTCTCCGGTCGGAGTGGGGTCGTAGCAGCTGCGGGTGAGACTGTAGTCCACTCCCAGCGCCAGTCCGCGCGCGATGATTTCCCGCTTTGACAGCTGAATCAGCGGAGTGTGAACTCTGAATGTCGCCGTGCCCTCGACGCCCGCCTTAGGTCGCCAGATTGGCGAGACGCTCGAAAGGCGGCGACATACTCGAGCCTGCAATCCGGATAGCCGCTGTAGTCGAGCGCGTTCACCCCGAGGAAAATATCAGCCGCCCCCTCGGTCTCGGCTAAGCCGAGGGCGTAGGCGAGAAACAGTGTATTCCGGGCCGGCACGTAGGTCACGGGAATCTCGCGGCTCAGCTCCTCGGGAGGCCGATTCTTGGGAACTGGAATGTCCGCCGTGAGAGCCGAGCCGCCCACGGCGCGGAGATCGAGCTCAACTTCCAGATGCCGTACCACACCCGAGGCACGTGCGACGTGCGCGCCGCTTCAATTCCACGGCGTGCCGCTGACCGTAGTGGAAACTCAGGGCGACCACGTCGTAGCCCTCCGCCATGGCCATGGCGAGCGCCGTCGCCGAATCGAGGCCCCCGGAGAGCAGCACGATAGCGCGAGGCTTGGTCATGACGGGAGCCCCGTGTCTCAGGCCTGAAGCGCGGCCCGCAATGCCGGCTCCAGCTGGGGAATCGAAAGCCAAACCCGATTTGTTCCAGTTTCTCCGGCAGGACGCGTGCACCGCCCAGCAGCACCCTCCATCCGCCATTTGGCCGAACATCGCGCGCAAGACCATCGCCGGCACGGGAAAAGGCGTTGGTCGTTCCAGCACCCGTCCCAGCGTGTGGGTGAATTCCTCGTTAGTGACCGGGTTGGGCGACGTGGCGTTGATAGGACCGCTCAGCTCCTGCGCGCCGATCACGTGATGCACGATGGCGATGAGGTCCGCCATGGAGATCCAGCTCATGTATTGCTTCCCATCCCCAGCTTTCCCCCAAGCCGACCGGAACGGAGGCAGCATCTTGCCCAGGACACCCCCGGCTGCGGTAAGCACGAGGCCAAAGCGCAGTTTCGCCACCCGGATCTCCGCCTCCTGAGCCGGCGCAGACGAGATTCTCCCAGATCTGGGCGACCTCAGCGGCGAACCCGGTGCCCGGCAGGCTCCGCTCGGTCAGCGTTTCGTCCCCTCGATTTCCATAGATGCCTATGGCAGAGGCGGCGATCAGGAACCCCGGCCTGGGGTTGAGCTGGGCCATCGTCTCGGCGAGGAGTCGGGTGCCCTGGCGACGACTTTCCAGGATCGCCCGCTTGTGGTTCTCTCGGTCCAGCGCTCAGCGATGGTCTCCCCGGCCAGGTGAATGGCACCATCGATTCCCTCAGAGCGCCGGCGTGGTCTATTGCCTGGGTCGCCGGATCCCATCGGGTTGACCGGGCCCGGCACGTCCTCGGGTTACCCGAAGCACGCGATGCCCTGCCGCCTCGAGGAGGACGCACCAGCGCCGAGCCGATCATACCGCTCGCTGCCGGTAACGGCGAGGTAGAGGCTGCCACCCCTGAAAGGCCCGTCATCCCCTAGATTTAGCGCCATGCCGGTCTCCCCGCCATCATGGTCGGGCTCCTGAGTGTTCTGGCCGCGGAAGCATTCTCCGCGCAGCAACCCACACCGGCGGGAGAGACCTGCACGGTATCGCGGGTCGTTGACGGCGACACCTTCTATTGCGCCGATGGCCTCAAAGTTCGGCTGACCGGAATCGACGGTCCCGAGCGCGGACAAGGCGAAGGCTACGAACAGGCTCGTGACGCCTTGCATCGCCTTGTTGCCGGACGGCCGCAGGGTCCGGCTGAAACCGACGTCGTGCCGCAGGACCGATACGGACGTCGTCTCGCCTACGTGGTATCAGGATACGCTCGCGAATGAGGCCATGATTCGCGCGGGATGGGCAGTGTCCTACACCGTTCCACCGAATGTCAAATTTGCCGATCGCTTCGCGGCCGCTCAGCGGCTCGCCAGGGCTGACCGTGCGGGCCTCTGGGCGAGCAGCGGATTCGAATGTCTGCCGAGTGCCTTCCGGCGGCGCGCGCAGTGCCCCGACTCTGGACACGCATCAGAGGAGCCGTAACTTCGTCCGACCGTCCCGGTCTCTCATACCCTTTCGCCATTCGGCGCCCACCCATGCGATCTCGCCTCGCGCTCCTCGCATTTCTGTCCGCCTCTCCGCTGTATGGCCAATCAGCGGTCTCCGACAGCTCGCCCTTTCGCGAGCTTCCGCTCCCGACTCCCAATGCGGTCCGCACCGGTTCAGGGCGCCCAGGGGCAGGGTGCTGGCAGCAGCGGGTGGATTATCGCATCGCGGCGAGCTGGATCCAGCGCGGAATGAACTGCAAGGCCGCGAAACGATCCATTATCGTGAACCGCTCACCCGATGCGCTGCCGTACCTCTGGATGTTCCTGGAACAGAACATGTGCGAACCGGGCAGCGTCACCAACCGGTTGAACCAGCCGCCGCTGGTGTTTCTCGGGTCGGTTTTTGATTTCTCCTGCAAGGGTTTTCAGGGCGGGCTCACGCTCGAGGCCGTAAGGAGCCTCCGGTCGGGAGCTGCCGCGTGAAGTATTCGGAACCACGATGCGGATCGATTTGCCCAAGCCTCTCCTGCCGGGTGCTGTGATTGACCTCGAGATAGCATGGCGCTTCCCGGTCCCCGATTACGGCGGCGGGCGGATGGGACACGATGGGACGCTCTATGAGTTCGGCCAGTGGTATCCTCGCATGGCGTCCTACGACGATGATGCGGGGATGGAATCACGAAACCGGTACATCGGGTGGCGGCGAGTTCTATCTCGGAGTACGGCCGCTTCGACGTGTCGATCACTCTGCCGGCGATATGTAGTCGCCGCGACGGGCAGACTGCGGAACCCCCTCACCGTTCTCACCGCCGCCCAGCGGACCGGCTGGGCGGCAGGACTTGGATACCGCGGTCGCGCATCAGCCTCCGCCGATGAGGCGGAGACGCGGCCGGGACCCGACCTCGACCAGGGGGCAACCTGACCTGGCGTTTCAGTGCTCGACAGTGTGCGGGGACTTCGCCTTTGCCGCGGCCCAACTTTCGCTGGGATGCGGCGGTTGTACCACGGGATCTACGTCCACACCTTCCACCGGCCTCAGGCGGAGCTCTGGACCGAGGCGAATCACATGGTCCGGGAGGCGGTGAAGTACTACAGCGAACAGTGGTATCCCTGCCCCTACGCCCACATCTCGAGCATCGAAGGACCCATCGAGGGATGGAATATCCCATGATGACCTTCGATCCCACCGGGCCACGGTGCGCATCGACCCCACCTGCAATGGGTGCTGGCCCGCCCAGGCTGGAGTTCACCAGTGGGTACCGATGATCGTGGGGGTCGAGACGAAAGGCTCTACCCCTGGGATGGACGAAGGCTTCAACACGTTCATCGATCTAGCCAACGCGGCAAAGAAGTACTTCCAGGCGTCCACCACGGCGATTCCATCGAGGATGCATCCGCTTCACCTCTATCCGATCCATCTTAGGCCAAACTTCGGGCCGGGAGCAGCCCCTCATCACCCGAGCCGGTCGAGTCCCGGGATCTATTCTGGACCGCGTAATCAGAAGCCCGCTCTGATGATGCAACTGCTGCGCTACGAAGTGTTGGGAAGCCGAGGGTTCGATTCACGCCTTCCGAGCCTATCTCCGGGCCTGGGCCTTCAAACATCCCAGCGCCGGCGGATTTCTTCCGCATTATCCGGGACGGAGATCGGGAATGGACCTCGATCTGGTTCACTGGCAGGGGGTGGATCTATGCGACCGCCCGACTCGACCGGGCGGTGGACTCGGTAGTGCGGACCGAAGACCGAAGTGCCAACGTCTATCTCTCAACCGTGGTACCATGGTCGCCGCCGGCCGGTGCTCCGGCTTCCTGCATGCCGACGGTCAAGCCCAGCTCGTCCGGCTCCCGGTGGAAATGTAGGAATCCTGGGCAGCCACTTCACTTATCGAGCTGCGGGTGGCCGGCCCATAATCGGAGTGGACGGCGTTGACCCGCACAGTTCTGCCGGACCGGGGAAGCCGAGAAACAATTCGATGGATGGGAAGCGAGGATGTAGCGTCACGACCAGACGGAGGGATCCGATCACGGCCTTCCTGCGGAAACAAGGTGCGTCCTACGCCATCGTGAAAGCCAACGGACTGCGGAGGAGTCTGGTCGAGAACTGGGAGAGAGTGGGGTGGGACTCATGAAGCTGCAGGCACCGGATAGCCCCATGGCCTGGACGACTATTTGAACGACGTGGACGCGGCGCCAGCTGCTGGAGAACGCGCTCGAGCACTGCCTCACCCGAGGCGAGAGCCGAAATCATGCCCCGGATCCGTTCGGCCGACCACAGAATTCTGGTGTTACTGGCGCCGGCGGGACGCTGTCTCTGGGGGCCCACGATCGCGGCTGAGGACGAAGGATGGACCTCGGAGCCCGGAGCTGGTGGTACTTCCAGCGATGCCGAAGTCTCCGGGCCCCAAGCTCAAGCAGGAGTTGGTGGAGGAGGCGTAGCGCCCGCGGGACCGCTTTCAGCGCTTGACTGACGCCCGCCAGGCCAGAATCAGGTCGGAAACGTTGTCCATCGTCAGGAGAGCCGACGGGCAGCTGCCCGACGTTCCACAACCACGCGGCAGCGCCGACGTTCCGCTGGAACGAAGCCGACCTACACCGCCGTTTCGAAGTCGAGTCCCGCTGATTAAGCGCCGGTACCGGGGCAATCATCGCCCCTCTCCCACTGGGCGCCGGACTCCGGGCCTCGCTCCGCCAGGCGCTTTGATCGGAAGGCTTTCGCGAGGTCAACATGCCTTCGGCCCGACCGGCGTTGTCCGCGACCGGGAACTCGCGCTGTCCCCCGAGAGCAGCGCAAATCTACCGCCAGACGGAGCCGGGCATGGATCGGAATGGTCTCGAAGCGAGGTGACCATCATCACGCTTCGATGCGGATGCCTTCCCCGCGATCCTGGACTCCACCGCGGCGGCTTCAGTCGCGGCGCCAAGGAGACGAAAAGCGCGATGAGCACCAGCATCGGCTCGAGGCTGACAGCCGTAGACGCCGGCTGGAATGGCCGGACGCCCTGTCCGATCAGGCCGCGATTCGGGTGGCCCTGAGCGAACCCAAGCTTGCTGGCCAGCGGAGCGCGCGCAGCGCGCCGCCGTCCATGGAAAGGCCGATCAGGTTGAACACCAGCAGGATCACGTTCATCGACATCAAGGCCATTGCCAGTGGCGTGTGGGCCAGGTCGTTCGAGATGGGGTGAGCGGCTGACCGGTGAGGACGAGCCAGCCATAGAATGCGGCCGCGAGAAGGAGAGTCACGAACGGCCCGGCCAGGGCGATCAGCAGCTCCCCTGGGCTTGTCGGGCATTCGTTCCAGCCGAGCCACTCCCCGATCGGGAGAGGATCACATCGAGGCGTCCGGACTCCGAATCGCCGCGCCATGAGGATGTGGCCGAATTCATGAAGGAGGACACCAGGTGAACAGCGAGAGGAGCAGAACGGTGGCGTGGATCGCCCTGGAGGTTCCCCCTCCGGTGATCACTCGTCGCCCACCAGGCGACGAGAGGAAGAAGGAAGGTGAAGTGCACCTTGACGTCGGTTCCCAAGATCCGGCGACGCGAAAGGACCAGCTCATAAGAGGTCGGTAGTCGATGGTCGATGGTCGTGGTCAGAATCTAGCCTGCTGTGCCGATCCTCACCTCACCTGGCGCTCCCATCTCCCTCCACGCCTCCCCTGATTAGAATCTTTCGCTCCTCTCTCCGGGACACCGCGATCTCCCCGAATTCCTGGACCGTCAAGGACGCCGAGAAGCTCTACAACGTGCAGGGCTGGGGCCTGGGCTTCTTTCGAGCCAGTGGCGACGGCCGCACGTCACCAGCGTCCACCCCGACGGCAACCCCAAGCGCGGGTGCTTGATCTCTATCAGCTGGCCATGGATCCTCAACGCGCCCAGGGCGTGGGACTCCCGCTGCTGCTGCGGTTCTCCGACATCAGCAATACGTAACT
>ERZ1370068.8550-contig-7393_pt1 | contig 10132 bp, 13 predicted proteins | sample MGYA00561227_ERZ1370068 | MGnify/ENA primary metagenome ERZ1370068 (study PRJEB38410, sample SAMEA6850437) | metagenome | study: Metagenomic assessment of the ecological functions of the soil: analysis of the soil microbiota associated with the...
TCTCGGTGCCCGAAGCTGATGGCGCGGGTCGGAGCGCGCTGCTCCGCCGGGCGGCGCCCGAGCGGGTCGCCGACGTGCTCTCGCTTCGGCGACGTCGAGCTCGACCGCGAGAAGAAAGCGCGTGACGCGCGCCGGCCGTCCGGTCGAGCTCGGCCCGACCGAATATCGCCTGCTAGAGTTCCTGATGGAGCGGCCCGGCCGCGTGTTCTACCCGCCAGCAGATGCTCGACGGCGTGTGGGGCTCGGACATCTATATCGACGAGCGCACCGTCGACGTGCATGTGGGCCGCTTGCGCAAGGCGCTCAATCGCGGCCACGACACCGATCCGATCCGCACGGTGCGCGGCGCCGGCTACGCGCTCGACGACCGCTTCGGCAAGGCGGCGTAATTTCGGCCGTCGCCCCGACCTTCATCGGAACGACAAGCTGAATCCGAAAGCGCGAGTTCGTACTACGCCCCGCGCCGGGGCTGGCCGCCGGTCGCGGCGGCGGTCACCCGCCGGCTGGTAGGCGATGCGCGAGTGATAGGCGCAATAGGGCAGGCCGGTCACCGTCTGGCCGCCGCAGAAGAAGAAGTCCGCGCTGCCGGGATCGCCGATCGGCCAGCGGCAGGTCTCTTCGGTGAGTTCGAGCGATGCTGCGGCGCTGGCCGATCGGGATGATGTTGTCGATCAGCTCCGGTTCCGCCTCGACCTCGTAGTCGTAGGCGTGCGCGAGCGCGGTGTTGCCGCGCATCGCCGGACGCGAGACCCGCAGCATGTGCGGATGCGCGCGCGCCTTGCGCGGACGCGGCGCCGCCGAGGACGGCGACTTGGCGCGGCCCGAGAGTCCGAGCCGATGCACCTTGCCGATCACGGCGTTGCGGGTGATGCCGCCGAGCTCCGCCGCGATCTGACTCGCCGAGAGGCCGTCGGCCCACAGCTTCTTCAGCAGCTCGACGCGTTCGTCAGTCCAGCTCATTGCGCTCAAAGTTCCTCAGGCAGTCGCTGCGGCGGCGAAAGTCTCGACAGAATCCGACTACTGGTCTGGGCAACGACTGGTTGGCCCGACGCGTACTCCCGCTACCGATTTACTCAGAGACCTGTCCGCCGCACGAAATGTCGTATTCGACAATCGAAAAACTACAATATGGCGAGAGTCAGGCGCAAGAGTCCGCACGCTCGCGTCCACACGTTCCGAGTCGGATCGGCGCTGCGTCCACACCTTTCTCGCGCATGATTCGCCGCATGTGTGCGGATCGCGACACTGCGCCGCTGTCGGCAGCGCGCTCTCGACCATGTTGACAGGCGACCGCGCCGCAATAGAATACCATTCCGTGCCGCCCGGAGAGGCGGCACATTTCGTTTCGGCCAAATTGTCGTCGAACACATGAGCGGGCCTGGGACATCGCATCTGTTGCCGACCTATGCGCGGGTCGATCTCGCCTTCGAGCGGGGCGAGGGCGCCTGGCTTGTCGCGCAGAACGGCGAGCGCTACCTCGACTTCACCTCGGGCGTTGCGGTCAACGCGCTCGGCCACGCGCATCCGCATCTGGTCGCGGCGATCAGCCGAGCAGGCGACGAAGCTCTGGCACGTCTCCAACCTCTATCGCATTCCCGAGGCCGAGCGGCTGGCGGCGCGGCTGTGCGCAGGCGAGCTTCGCCGACGTCGTCTTCTTCGCCAATTCCGGCGCCGAGGCGATGGAATGCGCCATCAAGATGGCGCGCAAATACCAGTCGGCGAGCGGCAAGCCGGAGCGCTTCCGCATCATCACCTTCGAAGGCGCCTTCCACGGCCGCACGCTGGCGACGCTCGCGGCCGGCGGGCAGAAGAAATATCTCGACGGCTTCGGCCCGGTGGTCGACGGCTTCGACCAGGTGCCGTTCGCCGACCTCGAAGCGACCAAGCGCGCGATCGGTCCGGCGACCGCCGCGATCCTGATCGAGCCGATCATGGGCGAAGGCGGCGTGCGCGTGGTGCGCGCCCGAGTTCCTGCGCGCGCTGCGCGCAGCTCTGCGACGAGCACGGGCTGCTGCTCGTCTTCGACGAGGTGCAGACCGGCATCGGGCGCACCGGCGAGCTGTTCGCCTATCAGCGCACCGGCGTCGTCGCCCGACATCATGGCGCTCGCCAAGGCGCTCGGCGGCGGCTTTCCGCTCGGCGCCTGCCTCGCCACCGCCGAGGCCGGCCAAGGGCATGACCGCCGGCACCCACGGCTCGACCTTCGGCGGCAATCCGCTCGCCATGGCGGCCGGCAACGCGGTGCTCGACGTGGTGCTGGCCGACGGCTTCCTCGACCGCGTGCGCGCGCATCGCGCTCGCTGCTCAAGCAGCGGCTGGCCGAGATCAAGGACCGCTATCCGGCGGTCATCGCCGAGGTGCGCGGCGAGGGGCTGCTGGTCGGCCTGCGCGCCGTCGTGCCGAGCGGCGAGCTGGTCGACGAGCTGCGCGCCGAGAAGATGATCACGGTCGCGGCCGGCGACAACGTGGTGCGGCTGCTGCCGCCGCTGATCGTGAGCGAGGAGGAGATCGCCGAGGCGTCGCGCCGCATCGAGCGCGCCTGCACCCGCATCGCGCAGGCGCACGCACGCAGGCGCGCCAGCGGGAGCGGCCGGATGAGCGCGAACGGGTGCGCCATTTCCTCGACCTCACCGAGATTTCCAAGGCCGAGCTGCGCGCGCATGATCGAGGCGAGCCGCGCCATGAAGGCGAAGCTGCAAGCGCAAGGCGCGCCGCGCGCGCCCGCTCGCCGGCAAGACGCTCGCCATGATCTTCGACCGGCCCTCGACCCGCACGCGCGTCTCCTTCGACGTCGCCATGCGCCAGCTCGGCGGCGAGTCGATCATGCTCACCGGCCAGGAGATGCAGCTCGGCCGCGGCGAGACCATCGCCGACACCGCGCGCGTGCTCTCGCGCTATGTCGACGCCATCATGATCCGCACGCTCGAGCACGACGACGCTGCATCGAGCTGGCCGCGCACGCGACCGTGCCGGTGATCAACGGCCTCACCCGGCGCTCGCATCCCTGCCAGGTGCTGGCCGACGTCATGACCTTCGAGGAGCATCGCGGCCCGATCCGCGGCCGCACCGTGGCCTGGACCGGCGACGCCAACAACGTGCTCACCTCGTGGATGCATGCCGCCGAGCGCTTCGATTTCCGGCTGCGCGTCGCCACCCCGCCGGAGCTCGCGCCGAAGAAATGGCTGCTCCGACTGGGTCAAGACGTCCGGCGCCGCGATCGTCGTCGGCACCGACCCGGAGGAGGCGGTCAAGGGCGCCGACTGCGTCGTCACCGACACCTGGGTGTCGATGGGCGACAAGGACGGCGCGCGCCGCCACAACCTGCTCAAGCGCTACCAGGTCAATGCGCGGCTGATGGCGCAGGCGAAGCCGGACGCGCTGTTCATGCATTGCCTGCCCGCCCATCGCGGCGAGGAGGTCACCGACGAGGTGATCGACGGCCCGCAGTCGGTGGTGTTCGACGAGGCGGAGAACCGCCTGCACGCGCAGAAGGGCATTCTGGCCTGGTGCTTCGACGCGGAGTGCGCATAGGCGGCGCGAGCGCCGGGCTCGCATTTTCGCCGGCGAACGCCTATATAGACCGGCATGCTGACCGATCCCGATACCGACATCCCGGTCCGCGCACCGCCGGAAACCTCCGCCGACGACACCATCCTGCCGTTCGAGGTGGCGGCCCTCGACCTGCGCGGGCGCGTGGTGCGGCTCGGGCCCGCTGGTCGACGACATCCTGCGCCGGCACGACTATCCCGCGCCGGTCGCCAAGCTCGTCGGCGAGGCGATCGTGCTCACGGTGCTGCTCGGCTCCGTCGCTCAAGTTCGAGGGCCGCTTCATCCTGCAGACCCAGAGCGACGGGCCGGTGCGCATGCTGGTCGTCGACTTCACCACGCCCGGCAAGGTGCGCGCCTGCGCGCGCTTCGATGCGGACGCGCGTCGCCGCCGCGATCGCCGCCGGCGAGGCCGACGCAGGCGCGCTGCTCGGCCACGGCCATCTCGCCATGACCATCGACCAGGGCCCGGACACGAGCTCGCTACCAGGGCCTGGTCGCGCTCGAGGGCAAGGACCTCGAACATGCGGCGCACGAATATTTCCTGCGCTCGGAGCAGATCCCGACCCGGGTGCGGCTCGCGGTCGGGGAGGAACTATCGCCCGGCGCCGGTGGCGCGCGGCACCGCTGGCGCGCCGGCGGCATCCTGCTGCAGTTCCTGCCCAAGCGCTCCGAGCGCGCGCGCCAGGCCGACCTCGATCCCGGGCGATGCGCCGGAAGGCACCGCGCCGCACGTGGTCGCCGAGGACGAGGCCTGGGTCGAGGGCCGCTCGCTGGTCGACACGGTCGAGGATGTCGAGCTGATCGACCCGGCGGTGTCGGCCGAGCGGCTGGTCTACCGGCTGTTTCACGAGCGCGGCGTGCGCGTCTTCCGCAGCGCGCGAACTCGCGCGCAGTCTGCTCGTGCTCGCGCGAGAGCGTCGACAACATGCTGCAAGAGCTTCTCGCAGGACGACCGCGACCACATGGTCGAGGACGGCGTGATCAAGGTCACCTGCGAGTTCTGCAGCTCGACCTACGTGTTCGAGCCGGGCGAGGTGGCGGATCGCAAGATTGACGATCAATTGAGCGTCCGCGACCCCTGCGGCAGGTCGAGCGAGAAGGCGGGAATGTCGATGTCGAACGGCTCGCCGGCTCTCCGGTCACCATGCCGTAGGTCCCGACCATGAAGCCGGACGAGGTCGGCAGCGGCACGCCGCTGGTATATTCGAAATTCTCGCCTGGCTTGAGGACCGGCTCCTCGCCGATCACGCCGTCGCCGCGCACCTCCTGCAGGCGCCCGAAGCGCGTCGGTGATGCGCCAGTGCCGCGTCTTGAGCTGGACCGTCTCGCGGCCGAGATTGGTGAGCGTGATCGTGTAGGCCCAGAAGAAGTAGCCGTTCTCCGGCGACGAGCGGTCGGCCAGAAAACGCGGAGCCGCCTTCACCTCGATCTGGCGGGTGACGGAACGATACGCTGTTTTGAGAGCATCCATGGCCAATCCTGCAATCCTTGAGCCTTGTACTCCTTGAGCCTGCAATCCTTGGCCTGCAGCTTTGGCGCGCGTTGCCGCCCGTGATTTGCCCCAGTGAAGCGCCTTGCGCCGCTTCGATCGCGGCGACGCGTTGCAAATCGCCGCGGGCATCCCGTGGACGATCGTCGGCCCCGCCCAGCTTAGGTTTTCTGGCAGGACTAACAAAATGAATGGTTGTTAATCGGGAAGCCGCCCACCGTCCCCAACTAGTCACACTTATGAATAAATAAATTGTAAGTCGACTGAACTTCCCACATAGTGGTAGGATACTAACAAATGGGTGACGCATCATCGACGCGAGTCGGCTGCAGCCCTTCGAACTCAAGGCGGAACAATAACCGCAGGCTGGGAAACGCGAGCAAGGGCTGATCCGACTTTCATGCGCCACACTCGTCTTCCATATCGCGAGGCCGCGCTCTGCTGCTGTTGCGACGGCGCTCGTTCTCGCGATCGTGCCGGCTTGGACGCAGCCTGCCGGCGAGCGGTGAAGCCGGTCCCATCGGTGGCGCCCACGGCGGCGGCGGCCGAGTGCACTGTCAACACCGAGCAGGCCCGTCTCGACTTTCCGCTGCCGCAGGTGGCGACGCGTTTGGCCACTGGCCGGCCGATCCGGATTGTGGCGATCGGCTCCTCCTCGACCTTCGGGGCGGGCGCGAGCTTTGCGTCCAACTCCTACCCGAGCCGGCTTGAGGTCGAACTCGGCCGGCATTTTCCAGGACACCCGATCATCGTGCTCAACCGCGGGGCCAACGGCGAGGAAGCCGCCGACATGCTCGCGCGCTTCAACAGCGACGTGATCGATGAGAGGCCCCACCTCGTCCTCTGGCGGAGTCGGAACCAATTCCCTGCTGCGCGACCGTCCGCTCGATCAGCGGGCAACGGTGCTGCACGAAGGGCTGGCGCGCCTCAAGGCCATCCGCAAGGACGTGGTGCTGATCGATCCGCAATTTGCTCCGAAGGTGATCGCCAAGCCCAACGCGGAAAGCGCGGTCGCGCAGATTGCCGCCACCGCCAAGGAGGAGTCGGTCGGCGTGTTCCGCCGCTTCGCCATGATGAAGCGCTGGCACGAGGCCGATGGTATGCCCTTCGATGCATTTGTCTCGCCGGACGGGCTCCATTTGAACGATTGGAGCTATGCGTGCTGGGCCAAATGGCTGGGCGTGGCGATCGCCGAAGGCGGCGACCCGATCCACCACCGCCGTGGCGGGGCGGCCGTCGCGCTGAACGCCGCTTCCGAATAGCACGTCGTGCGTCACACCGCCGCGAGCGCGATGTTGAGATCCTCGACAATGTCGTCGGGATGTTCGAGGCCGGCGGAGAGCCGCACCAGCCCGTCGCTGATGCCGAGCTCGGCGCGCTGCGCCGGGCGTGAGCCGCTGATGCGTGGTGGTCGCCGGATGCGTGATCAGGCTCTTGGCGTCGCCGAGATTGTTGCTGATGCTGCACGAGCTTGAGCGCGTCCTGGAAGCGGAACGCCGCCGGCCTTGCCGCCCTTGATCTCGAAGGCGACCAGCGTCGAGCCCGCCGCGCATCTGGCGCTGCGCGACCTCGGCCTGCGGATGGTCGGGCCGGCCCGGATAGATCAGGCGCGCGATCTTGGGATGCTCGGCGAGCGCGACCGCGACGGTCGCCGCCGTGTCGGTCTGCCGCTGCACGCGCACGGCGAGCGTCTCGAGCCCCTTGAGCAGCACCCAGGCATTGAACGGCGAGAGCGACGGGCCGGTCTGGCGGATGAGCTGGTGGATGTTGTCCTGGATGAACTTCTCGGAGCCGAGGATGACGCCGCCGAGGCAGCGGCCCTGGCCGTCGATGTGCTTGGTCGCCGAATAGACCACGCAGTCGGCGCCGAGCTCGAGCGGGCGCTGGTAGAGCGGCGTCGAGAACACGTTGTCGACCACGAGCGTCGCGCCGGCCGCATGCGCGATCTCGGCGACCGCCTTGATGTCGATCACCTCGAGCGTCGGGTTGGTCGGGCTTTCGAGGAAGAAGGTCTTGGTGTTCGGCCGCACCGCGTTGCGCCATTGCGTCGAGGTCGGTGCCGTCGACCAGCGTCGAGGCGATGCCGTAGCGCGGCAGATGATCCTCGACCACGTAGCGGCAGGAGCCGAACAGCGCCTTGGCGGCGACCACGTGATCGCCGGCCCTGCAGCTGGCCCATCAGCGCGGTGGTGACCGCCGCCATGCCGGTCGCGGTCGCGCGCGCGGCCTCCGCGCCTTCGAGCGCGGCCATGCGCTGCCTCGAACATCGCGACGGTCGGGTTGGCAGAAGCGCGAATACTGATAGCCCGGCTCCTCGTTCTTGAAGCGCCGCTCGGCGCTGCGCGAGCGTTGTCGTAGACGTAGCCCTGGGTGAGGAACAGCGCCTCCGAGGTCTCGCCGAACTGCGAGCGCAGCGATGCCGGCATGCACGAGCCGGGTTTCGGGGCGGTAGCGCTTGGCAGCGGACGCGGACATGACGGGCCTCCTTCGGCCCAACAAAAACCCGGCCGGAAAAATCTCCGCCGGGTCCCACGCGTCCCCGGCCTTTTAGCAACTTGTTTTACGTGGCTGCAAGCCGGCCGGCTCAAATGACCACGGGATAAAGCCTGCTCATACGCCCAATCGCTGTTGGCGTCAATCGCGCGATTTGGTACGGTCCTCGCTGCGTCAGGAGTTGGCGAATTGCCGCCTCATGCGATGTCCGCAAGCCGTGTGCCGGGACGTTGCTGGCGAGCGAGGCGCCATGTCGTTGACTGCAAACAAGCCTGTGCCAGACGGACTGCTGGAGCCGACCGGCCCGCTCGGTGACCTCGGCACCAAGCCCGGCGTGCTGCCGCGGCAGCGGATTCGGCAGTTGATCCGCCAGAAAGATGATTCAGGCGACTGCCGAGATCGACGACAGTCAGCTGCAGCCGGCAAGCCTCGACCTGCAGGCTCGGCACCAGAGCCTATCGCGTTCCCGCGAGCTTCCTGCCTGGGAAGGGAAAGACCGTCGCGCAACAGCTTGGCGAACTCGAGGTCGATGAGATCAATCTTGAAGCCAGGTGCGGTTCTGGAAAAGGGGACCGTGTATGTCGTCGAGCTTATGGAACATCTGAGCCTGCCTGAGAGCGTCGTCGGCGCTCGCCAATCCAAAAGCTCGACCGGGCGGCTCGACGTTTTTACCCGGCTGATTGCCGACAACAGCGAAGTCTCTGACACCGTACCCGGCGGATACGACGGAAAGCTCTACACCGAGATCTCGCCGTGCAGCTTCAGCATCCGCGTGCGCCGCGGATCGAAGCTCAATCAGATCCGATTTCGCCGGCGCAACCCGGCGCAACCGGAGGACGACGAAATTCACGTTGTCGGACCACGACCTGCGCGAACGGCAGCAAGGCCTCACTCGCTGGTCGATGGCGACATTCAGCGTTCGCAACGGGCTCGATCCTCAGCGTCGATCTCCGGGGCGAGCAATCCGACCGATTTCGTCGGCTACCGCGCGCAAAAATTCACCGGCGTCATCGACGTGGACCAGGTCGCCGAGATACGACCCGCGCGAGTTCTGGGAGCAGGTGCATGTCCGCAACTTCAAGAAGCTGATTCTCGATCCCAACCAGTTCTACATCCTGGCCTCGCGCGAGCGCATTCACATCCCGCCGGACTGGGCGGCCGGAGATGGTGCCGATCGATCCGATGATGGGCGAATTCCGCGTGCACTATGCGGGCTTCTTCGATCCGGGCTTCGGCTTCACCGAGGACGGCCGTCGCCGGCAGCCGCGCGCGGTGCTGGAAGTGCGCAGCCACGAGGTGCCGTTCATCCTGGAAGACGGCCAGGCGATCGGACGCCTGGTCTACGAGCCGCTTGGCGGAAGTCGCCCGACGTGCTCTACGGCCAGATCCGATACGTCGAACTATCAGGGCCAGGGCCTGAAGCTGTCGAAGCGATCTCCGGGTGTGAGACGAAACGCCGAATGACGTCCCGCGCTCGCCGTGCCCGTCACGGCGGCGGTGCTTGTGGTATTGACCGGCTTCCAGCAAAGCCTTGCCGCCCCGGTCGGGCGCAAACCGTCACCGAAGCCACCCGCGAAGCTCATGGGGATGACATGGCCGACGCCTTGAACGTGCTTTCCATCTGCGGCTCGCTGCGCAAGGGTTCCTACAACGCGGCGCTCCAGCGCAGCCCTTCCGTCGCTGGCGCCACCCGGCCTGAGGCATCGAGCCCGGCGACACTGGTTCGCCGGCCTTTGCGGCTCGATGACTTCGACGGCTGCACGCAGGCGAGCGGCGTTCCGGCGCTGGTGACCGCCATCGCCCGACCAAATCCGCGCGGCCGACGGGGTGATCGTCGTTCTCGCCGGAATACAGCTGGTCGATCCCGGGTGGCTTGAAGAGCCTCATCGAGCTGGACGTTTCGCGGCTCAAGGACCAGTGCCGTTCGGAGGGCAAGGCCGTGGCGAGTTACGGTCGTGCGCGAGGCCGGGATGCTGGGCGGCGCGCGCGTGCAGTACCACCTTGCGCCAGTCGCTCGGCCTCGATCGGGGCGCAGTTCTTCATCAAGCCGGAGGTTTTCGTCAACTTCGTCCGCCGAGAGGCTCTGACGAGAAGACGCCTCGAACTCACGGACCAGCCGACCAAGGACTACGGTCAAGCTCCAGCTCGAGGCTTACGGAAAGTTCCCCGCGCCGCTGGACCGGAAAGCACCTGAATTCACGCCGCTGGAACGCGCTTTCGGGGAGATAAGTTTCATTATATACTATCTCCTCATTTTGGATTATTCTAATCTGGCAACGACCCGCCGCAACCGGACCCACAGGAGAGCGCCATGCCGAGCGCAGCAGCCACCAAGCGGACCAACGGGAACCCGGTCCCAAGCACAACGTCGACGCGGTCCGCGGAGGCCTATTACGAGCGCATCTCCAAGTTCGACATGGCGCTGCTCTGGAAGGTGATGAAGAGCGTCGTCACCAACGAGCCGGCGACGCGCTGCGTGCCGGTGATCTGGCATTTCAACTGACGCGCGTCGCTGGTCATGGAATCTGGCGGGCCTGATCAGCGCCGAGGAGGCGCTGCGCCGCGTGCTGATCCTCGAAAACCCGGCGCTGCGCGGCAGTC
>ERZ1370068.6331-contig-532_pt1 | contig 10089 bp, 9 predicted proteins | sample MGYA00561227_ERZ1370068 | MGnify/ENA primary metagenome ERZ1370068 (study PRJEB38410, sample SAMEA6850437) | metagenome | study: Metagenomic assessment of the ecological functions of the soil: analysis of the soil microbiota associated with the...
GCGCGGTGCGCAATGCCCCGGCGGCAATCGCCAGCTTTCCCAAGGTCTCATGGACGGCTCTGGCCGCCTGCCAACAATCCGGTGCGCGAGATCGGTCGCGCGGTACGAAGCGGCGATGGAGACATACGGGCGAGGAGCCGGTCCTGCGGTCCTGCGGGTCACCTCCGCCGCCGTGCAATCATGCGGCCAAAGACGACAACGAACGTCCCCGGAGCCCTCGACATGCGCGCATCGGATCGCGCCCGCAACGACCGCACGCTTGGCGACTCGCCCACGCTGCGGTCGCCTGGGGCGGGTAGCGTTGCTCGCGCTCTGCGCCGGTTGCGCGGGGCTGCCGAGTTGCCCGATCGACCAGCGGTGCGTGCTCTGCCGGCCACGGAGGGTCCGATCGCGCGCGTGGTCGCTCCGCTCGTGGCACAGCATCCGGGTCAGACCGGAGTCGTCTCGCTGGGCGACCCACGCGACGCGTTTGCGACCCGCATCGCGCTGGCGCGCGCGGCGACACGCATCGATCGACATCCAGACCTTCATCTGGCACGCCGACGCGACCGGCACGCTGCTGCTCGACGGAGGTGCTGCGAGCGGCGGAGCGCGCGTGCGGGTGCAGCTTGCTGCTCGACGACGCCAACGCCAGTGCTCGGATCCGACTCTACGCTGGCGCTGCTGGCTCGCCGCAGCCCAACCTCGAGAGCAGCCTCTACAACCCGTTCGTCGAGCCGAGGGTCGCGCGGGCGATCGGCTTCTCACGCGATTCCACGCGCCTGAATCGGCGCATGCACAACAAGTCGTTCACCGTCGGACAACCAGGTGACCGTCGTGGGCGGAGCGCAACATCGCCGACGAGTACTTCGAGGCCGGCGAGGAGACCGGGCCTCGTCAGACCTCGACGTGATGGCGGTCGGCGCGGCGGTGCGGGCGGCGTGTCAGCCGAGTTCGACCTGCTACTGGAACAGTCCGTCTGCCTATCCGGCGACAGATCCTGGCCCGCATCGAGCCCGAGAGCCGCGGCGCGCGCGTCGCGAACGCGTCCAGCGCCGATCCGCGCAGACGCCGGGATCGCGCTGGCACGCTACGCCGAAGTCGGTGATGCGGCACGCCGCTAGTGCGCAGCTTGCTCGACGGGCGCGCTGGAACTGGAATGGACGGCCGGTCAGCGTCGTGTCACGACGACCCGGCGAAGACGCTCAGACACCGCGGTCCGAGGAGCCGAGCGTGCTGCTGCTGCCCGAAGCTGCTAGCGGCGTTCGGCGCGCCCGGTCAAGTCGCTCGACCTGATCCTCGCCGTACTTTCGTCCCGGGTCAGCTCCGGCACAGAGGCGTCTGGCGTCCATGGCGCAGCGGCGTGCAGGTGCGGGTGCTGACCAACTCGCTGGCGGCCAACGACGAGAAACTCGGTGCATGCCGGTGCGTGAAGCGCCGCGCGCTGCTGCGCGCCGGCGTGCAGCTTTACGAGCTGAAACCCGGCCGCGGCAGTCGATCAGCAGCGCAATGCACCGCACGGAGCATCGGGGTCGGAAGCTCAAGGCGGGCATTGCACGCTAAGACCTTCACGTCGATGGCCGACTGGATCTTCGTCGGCTCGTTCAACTTTCGACCCGCGCTCGGCGCGCCGCTGAACACCGAGATGGGTGTCTGGTGATCGAGGGTCCGATACGCGCGCCACGCGCCTGGCCACCGTGATCGACAACATTCCCGTCGTTGGCATACCGGCTCCGCGCTCGGCGACGACGGTCAGATCCGGTGGTTCGGTTCGACGGACAGGTGTTCGATACCGACCCGGGCTCGAGCTGGTGGGACCGCATGGTCGTTCGCATCGGCTCTGGCTGCCGATCGAGTGGCTTCAGATCGGGCCCAGGGCCGTCTCGAGGAGACTAGTTGGGCGGTATCTGGCGCCCGATGCCTCCAACGTCGACGATCTCGATCGACTCGATGGCTTCGTCGAAGGCGCGCAGCTCGACCAGTGGCTTCTCAGGACGCGGCTTGTCGAGCGGCCTGCAGATCGTGCTCTTCAGTCGCGCCGGGCGATCAGAGCGCTCGAGCGCCGCGAACACGGCCTCCGGAGACGTCATCAGCGCAAACGGGTTCTGGACTTCCTGGCCCTGGACTTCTTCGTTGGGTTGCATCGGAGACCTGTCGGCAGTCGGTTAGGGACTGCCAATGTAGGAATGCGCGCACAGGCCCAAAAGCTGGTGTGCGCAGCGGTATCGGCTGTCGCCGAAACGCTGACAAGCGCTGTCAGCGCGCTTCCAGCAGCGCTGATTTTTGTTAATATCAATGGGTTGCAGGAGTTATTCTCGAGTGGTATCTCGAACATTCCACGGCGGCATTCCTCAAGGAAATGCTCAGGAGCGTGGAACACTGCTCAGGAAGAGGCGCTGCTGAAATTGCGCGAGGTCGCTGCGGCGATCTCCTCGACCGGCATCGATTTGATGATTGCGAGCTGTCGCGCCACCAGCGGCACGTTGGCGGGCGTGTTGACCTTGCCCCGAAACGGCATCGGCGCGAGGTACGGGCTGTCGGTTTCGATCAGGCAGCGGTCGAGCGGCACGAAGGCGGCGACCTCGCGCAGATCGCTGCGCGTTCTTGAAGGTCAGGATGCCCGAGAACGAGATGTAGAAGCCCGAGGTCGAGCGCGGCCCGCGCCACTTCGGCCGTCTCGGTGAAGCAATGGAAGACGCCGCCGGCGCTGCGCCGCCCTCTTCCTCGCGCAGGATCGCCAGCGTGTCTGCCGAGGCGCTTCGCGTGTGGATGACGAGCGGGCTTGCCGCTGGCGCGTGCGGCGCGGATGTGGACGCGGAACCGCTCGCGCTGCCACTCCATCTCGGCGCACGCTGCGCCCGTCCAGCCGGTAGTAGTCGAGCCCGGTCTCGCCGATCGCGACCGACCTTGTCGGCTGCGCGCAGAGTCGACAAGTCCGCTCGACCGTCGGCTCGCGAACTGTCCTCGTTGTCGGGGTGCACGCCGGCGCTGCACCAGAAGTCGTCGTATGGCGCAGCGCGAGCGCGTGCACGCGCGTCGAATTCCTCGAGCGTCGTGCAGATGCACAGGGCGCGGTCGACGCTGCGCCGCGCGCCATCGCTGCGCGGATTTCCGGCATGCGGCTCGGCCAGCTCGGGCAAGCTGAGGTGGCAGTGGGAATCGACGAACACGATGCGATTGTCCGCGCAGGCGGCAAGCCGCCGGCGACGCGGCGACGCCGCAGCGCCGCAGGCGTCAGATGGTCTGGGTGGGCTTGACCGACGAGATCGAGGTGCCGAGCGATTCCTCGATCCGCAGCTTGCAGCAGGCGCGGCTCTTCTCGTCGGTCGGGAAGCGCACGCCGACGCCCTGCGTGCGGCCGCCCGAGGCATTGGCCGGCGTGATCCAGCCGACCTTGCCGGCCACCGGATAGCGCTGCGGGTCGTCGGGCAGCGAGAGCAGCAGGTAGATGTCTTCGCCGAGCTTGTAGTCGCGCGTGGTCGGCACGAAGATGCCGCCCTCGCTGAACATCGGCATGTAGGCGGCGTAGAGCGCGCCGCGCTCGCGGAAGACCAGCTGGATGACGCTCGGCCGCGCCGCCGCCGGCGCCGGCGCGGTCAGACCACTGGGCGCGGCGGCACGAGCTGCGGGCTGGTTCATCGCGGTCGAGTGTAGCGACAAGCCTTCGCCCAACGGGCCCGCGAACGCGGCGGTTTGCAACGCTTCCCGGCCCTGCTCGACCAGGCTTTCGACCGCCAGGTCGACGTTCCAGGGGTGCTCGGCCTCGCGGCGACGCGCGCAGCTCGCGCGACCAGCGCAGCAGCGCGTCGAGGATCGCGCGCCGCTGACGGACACGTTCCGGCGGGAAGTAGCGCGGCGCGCCGCCGCACGCGAGCGCCAGCGGCGTCGTGGCAGATCTTCTGCAGCGCGTCGACCGCGCGCGGCAAGCGGCCAGCCCTGCAGCGCGGCCGCGTCACCGCGCTGCGATCCGGCGCGGGCAGGCGCGAGCCAGGCGGCGGCGTCGATGCCGCGCTCGGCGAGCGTCGAGCGCATGCTGCGGCTGGCCGCCGCTGGCGGCGAGCAGCACGCCGGGCTCGCGCGACGCTCCTGCGGCGTCAGCCAGGCGCTCGGCGATCGGCGCGGCGGCACGGCAGCACGACCGCCTGGCAGCGGCTGCGGATCGTCGGCAGCAAGCCGTCGGGCGCGCCAGCTGCAGAGCACGAAGCGGGCGTCGCCGGCGCGGCTCCTCGAGCGTCTTCAGGAACGCGTTCGCCGGCGACGTCGTTCATCCGCTCGGCCGGATGGATCGACGACCACCTTGCCGCGCCCGCGCGCCGACGTGGTCGTGCGCGAAGGCGATCGCCGCGCGCACCGCCTCGACGCTGGATCTCCTTGCTCGGCTTGCGCCTTGCCGCCCTTGCCGCCTCCTCGCCTTCGTCGCCGCCGGCTCCCAGCCGAGCGACTTCGCGCAGCGCCTCGGGCACGAGCACCAGCAGATCCGGATGCGAGTGCGCCGCGACGCAGCTGGCAGCTCGCGCACCGACCGCAGGGCCGATCGGCGATGCGGGCGATCGGTCGGCCTCGCACAGCCAGCCCTGGGCGAGCGTCAGCGCGAGCTCGAACTGGCCGACGCCTGCCCGGCCCGTGGATGCAGCAGCGCATGGGCGTGCTGCGTCGCGAGCGCGCGCCGCAGCGGCGTCGCCAGCCACGGCAGCCGGCTCGCCGCACGCGCCGCGTCCGAGCGGTCGTCGCCGAGCGCAGCTCATCCCAGGCGTGCCTCGAGCGCCTCGAGCGCCGCCTCGATCTGCGCGCCTGCAGCCTCGCGCTGTCGCGCGCGCTGTCGATGCGCACGATCCGCCCCGGCGCTGCGCTGCATCCGCGCCAGGTAGCCGCGCGCGAACGCGTTCGAAGAACGTCGAGGTCCTGCCGCTTCGAAGCGGTCGGCGGCGCGCGCCGCGGCGCGGCGCGCGGCCGCCAGCGCGGGCAGCGAGGTCGAACCAGAGCGTCAGGTCGGGCTGCAGGCCCTCGCTGCACCCAGGCTTCGAGCGTACGCAGCACGCGCTCGTCCTGGCCGCGCCCGGCGCCCTGGTAGGCGAAGGTCGCGTCGGTGAAGCGGTCGCACAGCACCGTCGTCGCCGCGCGCCGAGCGCCGGCGCGATCACGCCGCTCGATGTGATCGCGCCGCGCGGCGAACACGAGCAGCGTCTCGGTCGAGCGCGTCCATCGGCGCATGCAGCACGCAGCTCGCGCAGGCGCTCGGCGAGCGGCGTGCCGCCCGGCTCGCGCGTGCAGACGACGTCGCTGGCCGCGCGCCGCGCAGCCGCTCGGCGAGCGGCCGCGATGTGGGTCGACTTGCCGGCGCCGTCGATGCCTTCGAAGGTGATGAAGCGGCCGCGTCATGGCGATGCGTCTTGCGTTGGTATCGGTTGCACGGCGCGATTGTGATCGGCGAGCGTCTCGCTGAACTCGCTGCTGCCGTCGCCGCGGGCGACGAAGTAGAGCGCCTTGGTCGGCTCCGGCTGCACCGCGGCGAGCAGCGACGCCGTGCCCGGCATCGGCGATCGGCGTCGGCGGCAGGCCGGCGCGCGTGTAGGTGTTGTAGGGCGTGTCGGCGAGCAGGTCGCGCTTGCGCAGGTTGCCGTCGAAGGCGGCTGCCGAGGCCGTAGATCACGGTCGGGTCGGTCTGCAGCGGCATGCCGATGCGCAGCCGGTTGACGAACACGCCGGCGACGCGGCCGCGGTCGGCGGCGATGCCGGTCTCCTTCTCGACGATCGAGGCCAGCGTCAGCGCCTCGTCGGCGCTCTGCAGCGGCGTCGTCGGGCGCGCGCTCGCTGCCACGCCGTCGGCGAGCCGCTGCTCCATCGCGCGATAGCGCGCGCTTGAGCACCGCGAGGTCGCTCGACCCTTGCTGTACGGCGTAGGTGTCGGGGTAGAAGCGCCCTTCCGGCGGCGACGCCGGGCGCGCCGAGCGCGGCCATCAGCTCGGCCGTCGCTCATCGTCGCGGTGGTCGGCTTCAGCGACTCGGCGCTTGCGCCAGCTCGGCGCGGAACTGGCGGAAGGTCCAGCCTTCGATCAAGCGCGACGGCGGCGAGCGTCTCGTCGCCGCGCACCATCTTGTCGAGCAGCTGGATCGGCGTCGTGCCGCGCGCCGATCTCGTAGCTGCCGCGCGGATCTTGCGCGCCTGGCCCGACCAGCGGAACCATTCGTAGAGCAGCAGCGGCGAGCGTCTGCACGCCGGCCCGCACCCAGGCATCGGCGATCTCGCGCGGCGTGCGTGCCGGGCTCGATCGACACCTCGACGGTCTCGGCGGCGAGCGCGCAGCGGGCGGTCAGCCAGCCACCAGCCAGGCCGCCGCACCGCCGCCGGCGAGCGCGACGAGCAGCAGGACACGCAGCGCAGAATCTCATCGCGCGCAGACCGGCAGTCGCGTCGAGACCCCGCGCACACGTCGAAGTCATGGGCGGCTGATGATAATCGGCGCATGCCTGACCGATGATCTCGATCGGCGGCGTCTGCCGCCTCGCCGACCGGGGCGTGATTCGCGCGCACGCGGCGCCGACGCCGCGAGCTTCCTGCAGAGCCAGCTCACCAACGACGTCGCGCAGCCTCGGCCCGGATCGCGCGCGGCTCGCCGGCTTCTGCTCGGCCAAGGGCCGGCTGCAGGCGAGCTTCGTCGTCTGGCGGCCAGCGCGCCGACGAGTTCCTGCTCGCCTGCGCGGCCGACGCTGCTCGCGCCGACGCTCGAAGCGCCTGTCGATGTTCGTGCTGCGCGCCAAGTGCAAGCTGAGCGACGCGAGCGCAGACTGCGCGCTGCTCGGCGTCGCCGGCCCGGCCGCCGACGCGCGATGCCGAGCGACGCCGCCGTGTGGCAACGGCGCCGCGCACGGCGCCGCCGTCGGCTGATCCGCCTGCCCGACGCCGCCGGATTACGGCGCGCCCTGCTCGCCGCGCCGCGCGCATCGAGGCCGACGTCGGCGCTGCGCCGCGCTGACGCTCGACGACCTGGCGCTGGCTCGAGGTGCGAGAGCGGCGTCGTCACGATCGAAGCGGCGACGGTCGACCAGTTCGTGCCGCAGATGGTCAACTTCGAGCTCGTCGGCGGCGTCGATTTCCAGAAGGGCTGCTACCCGGGCCAGGAGGTCGTCGCGCGCAGCCAGTACCGCGGCACGACCAAGCGCCGCACCTTCCTCTTCGATTGCGACGTCGCTGCCGGCCGCGGGCGAGGACGTGTTCGTCGCCGGCGACGCCAGGCGAGCCCGCGGGGACGGTCGCCAACGCCGCGCCGCATCCCGAGCGGCGCGGGCGGCAGCGCGCTCGTCGAAGTGCGCCTCGCCGCGCTGGCGCGCCGATCTGCGCCTCGGGCAGCGCGCGATCGGACCGCCGCTTCGCCAACGCCAGCTGCCCTACCCCGTGCCGCTCGACGCCACCGCGCCGGCCTGATCGGCCGCGACCGGCCGTGCGCGAGCTGTTCGTCTGGTACCGCGTGCAGCGCGGGCACCGCGTCGCCGACGCGCGCGCCGCTGTCGACTGCGACCTGCAGCGATCCTTGCGCAGCGAGCGGCCCGGCCTGCAGGCCGCGTCTTCTCGATCCGCGACGACGGCGAGACGTCAGACCTGGATGGAGACGCTATTCGCTGCCGCGCGGCAGCGCTGGCGACGACGTCGCGGCATCGACGCTGGCGATCGAGGCCGCGATCGCCGCCGCAGCGGCACACTCGTCGCGGGCTCATCGAAGGCCCGCGCCACGTCGAGGCCTTCGACGTCGTCGCACTGAGCGCTCGCGCGCGTCAGAGCACGCGCAGCATCTCGACGTGGGCGATGCCCGCCTCGTCGAACTCCGGCCCGCGCCGCACGAAGCCGGCGCGCTCGTAGAACGGCGCCGCGCCGAGCTGCGCATGCAGCACCGCCTGCGCGGTCGCCGCGCGCCCGCGCCGCGTCGAGCAGGGCGTCGAGGACGGCACGGCCGACGCCGCCGTGCCGCGACGCTGACGCGCCACCGCCATCCGGCCGATCTTGGCGACGCCGGGAACGTGCTCGAGCATCCGCCCGGTGCCGAGGGCGCGGCCGAGGCGGTTGAAGGCGACGGCATGGACCGCGTCGGCGTCGGCGTCGTCCCACTCCATGTCGGCCGGGATCTTCTGCTCGGCGACGAACACTTCGGCGCGGATCGGCCGGGCGGCAGCCTCGAGCTCGCGCCACGCTGCCGACGCGCACGTCGACCATCGACTCGCCAGCCTCGAAGCTCTCGAACAGGTCGCGCAGCTCGGGCGGCACCGGCAGCGGCGCCTTGGCCGCCGGATCGGCGAAGACGTAGATCAGCTCGCCGCTGACGAGCAGCTGTCCTGGCGGAACGCGCCGGCGACGAACGCTCATCGACGAGTTGCCGACGCGCGCGCAGCGCAGTGCCGATGTCGAGCACGTCGTCGTAGACGCGCCGAGCCCAGGTACTCGAGCGTCGCCTTGCGGACGAACATGTCGCCGCCCGAGCGACTCCATCGTTTCGCTGCGTACGGCATCGCCAGGGCGCGCCAGTAGCCGGCGACGGCGGTGTCGAAGTACATCAGGTAGTGGCCGTTGAAGACGATCTGCTGCGCGTCGATCTCGGCCCAGCGCACGCGCAGGCGCTCGAAGAAGCGGAAGTCCGAACGTTGCATGTCGTGATCGGCGGTGCAACGGCGCGCTGCGCAGGCGCGTCGCAGTGTGCCAGACTGGCGCATGGCGCTCAGATCAACTACATCACCCAGGTCCAGCTCGACTTCGGCGCCGCTCGCGCTGCTGCCGCAGGAGCTGCGAGCGCGCGCGGCATCGCGCAAGCCGCTGGTCGTCACCGACGCCGGCGTGCGCGCCGCCGGCGTGCTCGACAAGCGCGTTCGCCGCGCTCGGCGGCACGCCCCACGCGGTGTTCGACCAGACGCCGTCGAACCCGACCGAGCGCGCCGTCCGCGCTGCCGCGCGACTCTATCAGCAGCAGAAGGCTGCGACGGCCTGGTCGCGGTCGGCGGCGGCTCGAGCATCGACCTCGCCAAGGGCGTCGCCATCGCCGCCACCCACGACGGGCCGCTCAAGACCTACGCGACGATCGAAGGCGGCAGCCCGAAGATCAGCGAGCGCGTCGCGCCGCTGATCGCCGTGCCGACCACCGCCGGCACCGGCAGCGAAGTCGCGCGCGGCGCGATCGTCATCGTCGACGACGGCCGCAAGCTCGGCTTCCACAGCTGGCACCTGGTGCCGCAAGACGCGCGATCTGCGACCCCGAGCTGACGCTCGGCCTGCCGCCGCTTGCTGACCGCCGCGACCGGCATGGACGCGATCGCGCATTGCATGGAGACCTTCATGGCGCCGGCCGTCAATCCGCCCGCCGACGGCATCGCGCTCGACGGCCTCGAGCGCGGCTGGGCCAACATCGAGCGCGCGACGCGCGACGGCAGCAGACCGCGAGGCGCGCTGGCACATGATGAGCGCGAGCATGCAGGGCGCGATGGCGTTCCAGAAGGGGCTCGGCTGCGTGCATTCAGCCTGAGCCACAGCCTCGGCGGCGCGAACCCGAAGCTGCACCACGGCACCCTGAACGCGATGTTCCTGCCGGCGGTGGTGCGCTTCAACGCGAGCGCGCGAGTCGATCGTCGAGGAGCGGCGCCTCGCGCGCGATGGCGCACGCGATGGGCACTGGGCGCGCAGCGACGCCGCAGCGGACCGAGGTCGCCGGAGGCGATCCGCGACGATGAACGCGCGCCTGGGCCTGCCGTCGGGGCTCGCCGCGATCGGCTGTCGACGCCGCGCTGTTCGAGCGCATCATCGACGGCGCGATGGCCGATCACTGCCACAAGACCAACCCGCGCATCGCGACTGCGCGACGACTATCGCGCGATGCTCGACGGAGTCGATGTAGATCGCCGTCTCGGTCGCCGTCTCGAGCAGCGCTCCTCGACGACTGCGAGGGCGCCGCCTCGAGGTGCCGGCGCAGGCGTGCGTGGCGGAGGGGGTCCGTCGGATCCGTGCGCGGTGCTCGGACGGCGCGACGTCGGCCGGCGGAGAAAAGCATCGACGGGCCATGCCGCCAGGTACTCGGCCCAGTGCGGCTCGTTGGATCGCGCCGCGACCGTCAGCGCGCGCCAGGGCGACTCGCG
>ERZ1370068.5625-contig-4644_pt1 | contig 10087 bp, 15 predicted proteins | sample MGYA00561227_ERZ1370068 | MGnify/ENA primary metagenome ERZ1370068 (study PRJEB38410, sample SAMEA6850437) | metagenome | study: Metagenomic assessment of the ecological functions of the soil: analysis of the soil microbiota associated with the...
ATTGTACTTCGTTCAGTTACGGCTGTTGCTTGACAGTAGCCGCAGTACTGGCACGCGGCGGAACTTTCGCTCCGTCCGGATTGGTATAGGGGCTGCGAGGCGTTCGCCGACGGTCGGCCGCGGAAACGGGTGGCAGCCGTTGTCTCCGCGCCGCCTTTGGTCGAAGATCGCTCTGGCAGGCGAGGCTGGGCGTGATGAGCGGCGGCAGCGGATAGTCGCGCGCGCGCGGCGCTTCGAACGGATTGCCGCCGGGCTGGATCTGGCCCTGCGATGTTGCCGGCCTTGCCCGAGACCGCCGCGGTGTATTCGAACTTGTCGTAATAGGGCTCGAGCTCGGCGTAGGTGATGCCCCAGTCCTGGATCGTCATGTCGGCCGGGAATGAAGTTCTTGCCGTAGCGCTCCTCGTAGATGGAGCGGACCTTGAACTCCATGTCGGTCCAGCGCCAGGTATGGCCGCTCCAGTGCACGCCCGAGCCGCCGACGACCTCGCCCGGCAGGAACGAGCCGAGCCGGCGCATCGGCAGCGCTTCCTGCGTCGGGTTGTTGCGCACGGTGAGCGTGTCGCGCGCGGTGTTCTGCATCAGGTCGTGGCGCACGCACGTAGCGCAGCTCGTCGCGGATGTTGGGCACCGCATAGTCGTTGTCGCGTCGTGCGCATCGCGCCGCGCTCGAGCGCGACCACCTTCAGGCCGGCCTCGGCCAGTTCCTTCGCGAGAATGCCGCCGGTCCAGCCCAGCCCGACGATGACGGCATCGACTTCCTTCAGTTTGGTGGCCATGGTCGTCTCTCCTCAGCTCATGTCCGAGATGCCGACCGGGTCGGCGGGAAATTTCTTGTCGCGATATTTCTCGACGTTCTCGCGATGCACCGCGATCGACGCCGGGGAAGCCGATCAATCGCCAGCCCGCCTTGTTGCGGTTGCCGCCGTAGATCGGGTCGGAGAACATGCCTTCCATGACGGTCTGGTAGAGCGTGGTCCAGAACACGCGCGCGCGGCAGTCCGTTGTCGAAGCTTGATCTTGCCGGTCGAGAGCGCCGACGCAGCACTCCTCGCGCTGCGCTGTCATCGAGCCGGTCGAACGGTCTTGCCGTAGGTCTTGCGGCAATGGGCGTTGGTCGCCTCGATGCCGGCGCGATAGAGCTGCGCGGGCGTCAGCGGCAACTGGTAGCCCTGGCTCGGCGCGCCCGGCTTCCACGGGCCCCTGCATGTAGAGGCGCTCGCCCTTGCCCCAGCCGCCCGCGAGCGCGCGGTCGATGTAGATGTTGATGCCGATATCGGTGCCCTTCGGAGTGAGATCGTCGGCGGGCACCATGTGGTCGACCAGCGCCTCGACGAACGCCGCTTCCACTCAGATTCAGGAACGAGTAGCCTGGACTGGCTGCATCCGGAGCGGCGGCAGGCGAAGCACCCTGCTGCGCCTCGGCATTCGGCGGCAAACTGACGGTGGCGGCGGCGGCGCCCTGACGACGGCGCCCTTGAGAAAGTCGGCGGCCTAGACCTTTCGTCCTTCATTGTGCGCCTCCTGATTCCCGGCTTGTAAAATTTCCGGATTAGCATTCATTCCAAATGCGCTTTCAGGTTGTGCGGGCAAGACCCTCGGACGCCCGGCTGCTGTGCACGCCGGTGGACGAAACGCCCTCCGCGTCGAACACCGAGGGCGTCGAACGGTCGGCTTGTGTTCGCTCGGGGCCATGATCGATGCTGTCGAGCGGGCTGGATCAGCGAGCGATGATCGTGCTAACGACATTGCTCTTGGGTCTACGTGGCGGCGGGCGTCGCGGTGGCGGCTGCGTTCGTCGTCTTCGGCGTCACGCGCGTGTTGCCGGGCATCTCCCGGTGACCGTGGGCGCGCGGATCCTGCTTTCCCGGCGCTGCCGTGCTCTGGCCTTTACGTGCTCGGCGCGCTGGCTGAAATCCTCGCCGCATGAGGCGCGCGCACCGATCCGGTTCACCGGGCGCTGTGGCCCGTCCTGGCCTTGGCGGTCGCGCTGGGCTTCGTGCATGGCGCTGATGCTGCGACCGCCGCCCGATGCGCCGAGGCGCCGCCACGGCCGGCGAGCGGCACGCCATGAGCGCCGGCTTTCCGCGCGGTGCAATGGAACCGGGCGAAGCTCGTCTATGACGGCATTCTGCTGGCGGGCGTCGCGCTCTACATCGGCGCGTACCTGATCGTCGGCGCATTGGCTCGATCCGCCCAAGGACCTGCCGGCGGCGATCGACCTGCGCATCCGCGCTTTCGGCAGCTTGCGCGTTCTTCATGCTGACCATCATCCTGTCGATCGGCCCGCTGGCGCGGCTCGATCGCCGCTTCCTGCCGCTGCTCTACAACCGGCGCCATTTCGGCGTGCTGACCTTCTTGCGTCGCGCTGCTGCATGCTGGTTCATGATCGAATGGTATCGCGGCGCAGGACGCGCTGCCCAACCTCATGACGAGCTGACCGAGTCTGGCCGGACTACGGCAAGTTCATCGGCTTTCCGTTCAAGGCGCTCGGCATCGCTCGCGCTGCTGATGCTGTTCCTGATGGCGGCGACCAGCCACGATTTCTGGCTGGTCGTTCCTCACGCCGCCGGTCTGGAAGGGCCTGCACATGGCGCTCTACGTCGCCTACGGGCTCGTGGTGATGCATGTCGCGCTCGGCGTCATGCAGTACGACCGCAACGCCGCTGATCCCGGCGATGCTGGCTGGCGGATTTCGCCTGCGTGACGGTGCTGCACCTCGTTGCCGGCTGGCGCGAGCGCGCGGGCGACCTCGCGGCAGCGCCGGCAGCGATGACGGCTGGCTTGCGGTCGGACCGCCGCTGTCGATCCCGGACAAGGGCGCGCGCATCGTTGCGGCGCCGGGCGGCGAGCGCATCGCGGTGTTTCGCGACGGCGCCCAGATCGGCGCGCTCACCAATCTCTGCGCCCACCAGAACGGGCCGATCGGCGGAGGGCCGCATCATCGACGGCTGCGTCACCTGTCCCGTGGCACGGCTATCAGTATCGGCTGGAGGATGGCTGCGCGCCGGCGCCGTTCACCGAGAAGCTCGCGACCTATCGCGTGCGCATCGCGCGCGGCGTGGTCGAGGTCGACCCGCGATCCGCTGCCGCCGGGCACGCCGGCGGCGATGCCAAACGTTGGTTCCGATGTCGACACACTCGCTCGCGCAAGATCTCGATCCTTCACGCTCCGCGCCGTTCTGCGCGCGCGGGCGCTCGAGGAAGGGTCGAGAAAATGAGCGCGCACATGCGCGTGACGCTGGGCGGCGATCTCGCGGGTTTCACCAGCCTCGGTTTCGACGATCACGTGAAGCTGTTCTTCCCACAGGACGGCTGGCGCGGACGGCGAACCGCCGATGGCTTCGCGCGACTACACGCCCGCCGCTACGACCCCCGCCGCCAATACGCTGAATCGAGTTTGTGCTGCACGACGCCGGCCCGACCGCTGGGCCAAGCAGGTAGCCGGGACAGTCGTGCGATCGGCGGCCGCGCGGCTCCTTCATCATACCGATATTGACGGCACTGCTGATCGGACGATACCGCTGCCGCGATGCGCGGCGGCTGGTTGCCGGCAGGCTCCCGCGCCGTGGTCCTGATTGAGGTGGATGGTCGGCGATGAGGCGGCCTTCGAGAAGCGCGCCGCCGACGTGCGGTGACGTGGGCGCATCCTGCAGCGGCTCCGAGCCGGACGTCGCACTGACGTGCTGGCGAACGCGCTCAAGATCGCTGGGTGCGCATGCCTGCCGGCGATTGCACGCCGTACGCGGGCTGCTTGCGAGTCGCTTCACCGCCGGGCGCTGCGCGCCAGCTCATCGCCGCGACCACGGCTAGTCCGATGAAGGCGCGGACGCGTGCCGCCGGATATTGGCGGCGCGGCGCGGTCGACGCCGCGCGACAATTTCAACGATTGATTTCAAGCTGTGTCCACCGGATTCGGTCGAGGCCGAGGTAGGAAAATCACTTCGCTCCCGGCAGAATGCCGCCGTTCTGGTGATGAGCGTGCGCATGTCGGGAGCCTGCGGCAGCGAGCCCATCTCGACGAAGGAGCGCGCCAGCACGTCGAGCGCCTTGGGGTCGAACCTGTCCGGTCGGGTTGAACATCCCCATCAGCTCGTCGTAGTCGCGGGCGGCGACGCCCGGCGACACCTCGGCGGTGCGGCGCACGATGTCGATGGTCTCGGCTACGATGCTCGCGCATATAGCCGATGGTCTCGAACCACGCGGCCAGAAAGCCGCGTACGGCCTCCGGATTTTCTCCAGGAACCCTTTGCGCGCGTAGAAGACGTAGATGTGAAAGACCTTGATCCGGTCGCCGAACTGCACGAGGACGCGGCCGCTGCCGTCCTCCTCCATCCTGTAGCCGGCATTGGCCTCGACGATCATGCCGTCGATCTGGCGCGTTCTTCAGCGCCGCCATCTGTGCGGCGGTAGAGCCGAGCGGCGCAAGATTGATGCCGGCGGAGCCCCAGCCCATCTGGCGCGACAGCTCCTGGCCCAGCCAGTCGGTCAGCGACCCATTGCTCGAGATGCTGATGGTCTTGCCCTTGAGATCTTCGGCGGTCTTGATCGGCGAGATCCTTCGGCACCGCGAGCACGACCGAATAGGGCGCGTCGGCCATGGCGGCGACGCCGATCTCCGGCGCGCCCTTGGCGACGAAGGCGAGCTCCGGCCCGGAGCCGATGCCGATATCGATCGGACTCCGCCGCGAGCGCCTGCTGCACGCGGGGGCCGCCGCCGAAGCTGATGACCTCGAGATCGATGCTTGTGCTTCTTGAAGATGCCGGCCTCGATGCCGACCTGCAGCGGCACGAACTGGAAGGTGCCCGCCTGCGGCTGGCCGACCCGCACCTTCGTTTGCGCCAGCGCCGACGGACCGAACGCGAGGCCCAATCCGAGTGCAGCGGCGACCAGGCCTGTTCGCGACATCGTTCCCTCGCTCTAGCGTTCTGCCGGATGCTTGTTGCACCATAACGGCGCGGCTCGTTCCGCGAAAGCAGGCCGCGCCATCGCTACGGCGTGCGGACCTTGTGTCGCATCCGCGCCGGTGGTTACTGGCGGATGACTGCGCCCTGCTGACCACGCGATATGAATAGATCGGCCAGACAAGACAAACCGCCTTCGTGACCGGCGCGTCATACGGGGTCGGCGCCGCGACCGCCCTGGCGCTCGCCCGCCACGGCTTCGACGTCGCGGTGTCGGCAACCCGCGCCGAAAACCTCGATGGCACCGTCGCGCAAGCTCGAAGCGCTCGGCGTGCAGCCTGTCGTCCCTGCGTGCTCGATCTCGGTTCGCAGTCCAGCATCGAGCGCGCCATGGCGGATGTCGCCTCGGCATTCGGCCGGCTCGACCTGCTCGTCAACAATGCCGGCAGCAACCTGCGCAAGCTTGCCGTCGATGTGACCTGGGCGGATTGGGATGCCGTCATGGCGAGTAATCTGCGGGGCGCTTTTTCCTCAGCCAGCAGCTTGGCCGTCGATTGATCGCGGCGGGCCGGCCGGGAGATATCGTCAACATCGCCTCGACCCATGGGCTGGTCGGCGCAGCCGAGCGCTCGATCTATGGCATCGCCGAAAGGCGCGCTCATCCAGATGACGCGGATGCTGGCGATCGAGTGGGCGGAGTATGGCATCCGCATCAACGCGATCGCGCCGGGCCGGCTTGACACGCGGTCGCCCTCGCGCGCCGCACGGACCGACCGATCCGAGCTACATGGAGGCCATGCTGCGCGCGCATTCCACTTCAATCGGTTGGCCACCGTCGACGAAGTCGCCGCCGCGGTGTGTTACCTCGCGAGCCCGCAGGCCGCATCGTTGACCGGGCAGACGCTCGTCCTGGACGGTGGGATCACCGTGGCGTGAATGGTCTGCGAGCCGTCACCAGTCCCGCGCCTCGGCGCGCAGCGCCGTGATCGCATCGAGCTCGCCGACCAGCTTCTGGTAAGCGGCGGCATCGAGTGCCAGTACGGGCGGCCGCGGCTCGCCGCAGTCGCGACCCATGACGCGCATGGCGGCCTTGAGGCTTGCGACGCCGCCCGGCTTGAGCGCCTGGCGCAACGCCGCGATCTGCTCTTGGCACTTTGCGCGCCTCGAACAGCTTCTGGTCGCGGCACAGGTCGTAGAGCTCGCGCACCAGCCGCGGTGCAATGCCGGCGAGCGGGGCCAACATGCCGGTTGCCCCGATGGCGGAGGCCGACACCATCAGCTCGGTTCCCGCCAGCAACTGGAAGCCCGGCCGCATGCGCGGCGCGTCGGTCATCAGTTCGATCATGAACTGCCAGTCGAGGCTTAGATCGACCACGCCGGCGAAATTGGGCAGCTGCGCGATGAGCTTGAGACAGAGCTCCGCATTCACCTTGGCGCCCTGCATCTCGTCGGGAGCGTTGTAGAGAAAAACGGGATCGTCACCGCCGATCCGACCTGGATGAAATGTTCGAGCACCATCGCGGCCGGCGGCGTCCAGTAATACGGCGTGGTGGCGATGATGGCGGTCGCGCCGTGCCTGCTCGGCATGGCGCGCGAGCGCGGCGGCGATGGCGGTGCCGGTCTCGCTCACATGAGCGACAACCGGTTTGCGCCCGTTCACCTGCTTGATCGCAAATTCCACGAGCGCGCGGCGCTCGCCGTCGGACAGGCTGACGGATCTCGCCCGCGTGCATCGGCAGCGCCGAGCGCGTCGGCGCCGTTGGCGAGGTGGAACTCGATCAGCTTGGCGTAGCGATCGAAGTCGATGGCGCGCTCGCGCGTGAACGGCGTCACCGGCGCGTGCACGAGGCCTGGCTGATAGGCGGGCATGGGTTGGACTCGTCTGATCACCAGCCGTGCGGCTCGGTCGTCGAGAATGCCGAGCCGTTCGAGCTCGCTGCGGACATGCGCCTGACGCTCCTGCGGTGGCGGTCGGCAACGGCGCCCGGGTCGGCCCGACCGGGCGCCCCATCATCACCATGCCGCCCTTGAGCGAGGAGGGATATTGGTCGCGGAATAGCAGCCAGAGCCAGGAGATCTTGTACTGCAGCTCGCGTGCGCGCGGCCAGTCGCCGCGCGATGCAGGCATCGAACAGCTGCGAGCAGAGGTTCGGGACAGATCGATCCCGCGGCCGAATAAGAGCCGATGCCGCCGAGCGGCACCGGATGGCAACAGATATTCGACGCCGGTCAGCATGCGCGAAAGTCCGGCCGCATCGCGAGCGCGGCGCGCGAAATCTCCAGAAATTTCTCGCTGTTGAAGCTCGCCTCCTTCACGCCGACGAAATTGGGCAATTGCTCGATCAGCCGCGACATCAGATCGCCGGTGATCTCGACGCCGGCGAGATAACTCGGGGAGTTGTAGGACAGCACCGGAAGCTCGATCGAACGGCAGAGCCGCACGAAATAGGCGTGGATCGCCTCGAGCGATGGCGTCCAGAAATAGGGCGTGATGGCGAGGATGCCGTCGGCGCCGATGTCCTGAGCGTGCCGCGCCAGCTCCATCGTGTCCTCGACCGCCAGCGCGCTCACATGAATGGTGACCGGAATGCGCCCGTTCACGACGCGCACCGCGGCTTCGGCGAAGAGCTTTCGCTCCGCGATCGTCAGGTTGAGCGACTCGCCCTTGTGGTGCGGCCAGGAAATGGCGGTTGCGCCGGTACGCACGTGAAAGTCCAGCAGCCGTTCGAAGGTCGGCAGGTCGAGGCTGAAATCATCCTTGAACGGCGTCACCGGGCTTTGCATGACGCCTCTGAACTTCGTCGTCATCTGTTCCGTTCCGATCGCGGCGGAGAGGGATGGCGGGGCGCACAAGTTGCCGTCTTCGGTCGCGAAGGGCAAGCATGCGCGCCGACTGCTTGCGGCCGGCGTGGGCAAGGCGCAGTCTAAGCTCGGATCAAACAATACATGCCGGGCGAAAACCCGATACTGCCAAGGGAGGGCTCCGATGCCGGATGGCGTCCGATCGCGCCGTGCGTTTGCGCTTGCCGTCGTTGCCGTGATGGGCATCGCGGCATCAGAGGCCAGCGCCCAGGTCAGTGCTCCGACCAATTCCGCGCCCAATCCGTATCACGCGGTCGAGAACTGGGCGAAAATGCCGGACGGGTCGTGCGTGGGGTTCGACGAGCGGCGTAGACATCGACGTCGACGGCACCAGCGTCTGGGTGGCGGAACGGTGCGGCGCGTTTGCTCCCCCATCGCTCATGAAACCGGGCGCCCCGTTCGCCTGTGATGGATCGAGTTTGCCGCCGATCCTCAAATTCGATTCCGTCAGGCACGCTGGTGAAGGCCTTCGGCGCGGGACTGTTGCTTGTTTCCGCATGGGCTGCATGTGGACCGCGACGGCAATGTCTGGGTCACCGACGGGCTCGGCAAGGACGGAAAGGGCCACCAGGTCTTCAAGTTTAGTCCGGACGGCCAGGTGTTGATGCGGCTCGGCAAGGCCGGTGTCGCCGGCGACGGCCCGGACGAATTCAATGCGCCGTCGGCAGTTCTGGTCGCGCCGAACGGCGACATCTTTGTCGCCGACGGACACGGCGGCAACACCAATGCGCGCATCGTGAAATTCTCCAAGGACGGCAAGTTCATCAAGTCCTGGGGCAAGAAGGGCTCGAGCCCCGGCGAGTTCGATATTCCTCACGCGCTGGCGATGGATTCGCGCGGACGACTCTTCGTCGGCGATCGTCAGAACAACCGCATCCAGATTTTCGACCAGGACGGAAACTACATCGACCAGTGGTTCCAGTTCAGCCGCCCGAGCGGTGTCTTCATCGACAAGAAGGACATGATCTACGTCGCCGATTCGAATCGGAATCGGTATCCAAGAACCACGACGGTTGGAAGCGCGGCATCCGAGTTGGAAGAGTCCGCGACGGCGTCGTGACAGGGTTCATTCCGGATCCGGTGGAGAGGACGACCGGCACGAGCGCGGCCGAGGGCGTCGCGGCGGATGCGCAAGGAAACATCTATGGCGCGGAAGTCGGGCCAAAGCGCCTGATGAAATACATCAAGAACTGACGCGGCGGGAGGCTCGACCGCGTCGCCTGATTTTCGGGCGCACCTGAAAACGAGACACGGCGCGGCGAACGCGCCGGGGTTGACGGGAGGACGGATATGCAAGCTCGCATTTGGCGAATACTCGGCATCGCTCTGGTTGCGGCAATCGCAGCTGTCGCAGACGCAGGCTTACGCACAGGGCGGCGATCCAGCCCAATCCTTACCGCTCGGTCGAGAACTGGGCCAAGCTGCCCGACGGGCGCAAATGGGGCAGACGATCAGCGTCGACATCGACCGCGACGGCAAGAGCATCTGGGTGTTCGAGCGCTGCGGCGGCACGAGCTGCGACGCCTCCGACGTTGCGCCGATCCTCAAGATCGATCCGTCCGGTAACGTGACGAGGAGCTTCGGCGCCGGAATGTTTGTTTTCCCCCACGGCCTCCACGTCGACCGGGACGGCAATGTGTGGGCCACCGACGGCCGCGGCAAGGGCGCCAAGGGGCAGCAGGTCTTCAAGTTCAGTCCTGACGGCAAGGTCCTGATGACGCTCGGCAAGGCCGGCGTGACAGGGGACGGTCCCGACACCTTCAATTCGCCGTCCGACGTTCTGGTCGCGCCGAACGGCGACATCTTCGTCGCCGACGGGCACGGCGGCGACACGAACGCTCGGATCGTGAAGTTCTCGAAAGATGGCACGTTCATCAAGGCCTGGGGCAGGAAGGGATCGGGGCCGGGCGAATTCAACGTGCCGCACCGGCTCGCCATGGATTCGAGCGGCCGGCTGTTCGTCGGCGACCGCTCCAACAATCGCATCCAGATCTTCGACCAGGATGGGAAATTCCTCGTCGAATGGAAGCAGTTCGGCCGGCCGAGCGGCGTCTACATCGACGCGGGACGACACCATCTATGTCGCCGATTCCGCAATCCAACACGACGCAGCAATCCGGGCTTCAGGCGCGGTCTGCGGATCGGCAGCGCCAAGGACGGCAAGGTCGCCGCGCTGATCCCGGATCGGAGCCGGTGAAGGAGGGCACTGGACCGGGAACCGGCAGCGCCGCGAGAAGGGGTAGCCGCCGATGCCGATGGGAATGTCTACGGCGCGGAAGTCGATGCGCGCAAGCTGATGCGATACGTAAAGAAGTGACGT
>ERZ1370068.2952-contig-2078_pt1 | contig 10076 bp, 13 predicted proteins | sample MGYA00561227_ERZ1370068 | MGnify/ENA primary metagenome ERZ1370068 (study PRJEB38410, sample SAMEA6850437) | metagenome | study: Metagenomic assessment of the ecological functions of the soil: analysis of the soil microbiota associated with the...
CCAGTTACGATTGCTGATCGCGCCTGCGTCCAGCCGGCCCGATCTCGTCGTCTGGCTTGGCAAGCGCGAAACAGACCTTGCCGCCGCCGGGCGAGGTGCACTGGCGCGCCCCAATCGCCGTACTGGCCCCAGCAAAGCGGGCTGAGCGGTTCCAGCCGGCGCCGCCGCGGTGGTGGCGGGTTTCGCCGGCTGGGCAGCGGCCGGTTTCGCCGAGGCCGCCGCCGCGGAGCGGCGGGCTTCGTCCGGCTGTTGCGCCGGAGCGGCGGGTTTCGGCGGTTGCTGGGCAAACGCGACCGATGCCAGTGAAGTGATGGCGGACGAATGCGCTCGCGACAGCTCGAGTTCCGGTCATCGGCCCACCTCGCGTGACGGCGGCAAACGTTGAAAAGCAGCCCTGGCGGCAAGCACTAGCGGAGAATTCGGCAATGTGAAGGCGAATTCCGCCGCCACTCGCCGCCGACGCCGCCTCATGATCAGATATCCCACGCGCAGTACCAATTCGTCGGCGTCCTTCCGGCGCCGCCCCTGCCATATTGGCGTTTCCGACCCCGCCGAGTAGTCCATCCGTGAAAGCCATTCTTTGCCGAGACGTTACGGCGCACCCGACGACCTCGTGTTCGCGGATGTGCCCGACCCGGTCGCCGGACCGGGCGAGGTCGTGGCCAAGGTCGCGGCGGTCGGCCTCAATTTCTTCGACACGCTGATCATCGCCGGCAAATACAGACCAAGCCGCCGTTCCCGTTCTCGCCCGGCGGCGAGTTCGCCGGCGTGGTCGAGAGCGTCGGCGCCGGGGTTACCGAGTTCAAGCCCGGCGACCGCGTCATGGGCTACACCAACTGTCAACGCGGCGCGCGAACGCACGGCGGTCGCGGCCGACACAGATCGTCAAGCTCTCCGGCTGATCTCGACTTCGAGCGCGCGGCGGCGCTGACGATCACCTACGGCACCGCCTACCACGCGCTCAAGCATCGCGCGCGGATGCAGCGCGCGGCGAGACGCTGGCCGTGCTCGGCGCCGCCGGGCGGGCGTCGGACTCGCCACGGTCGAGCTCGGCAGGATCATGGGCGCGCGCGTGATCGCCTGCGCCTCCACCGACGACAAGCTCGCGTTCGCCCGCGCCCACGGCGCCCACGAGGTGGTGAACTACGACGAGCGAGGACTTGCGCGACGCGCTCAAGCGCATCGGCGGCGATCACGGCATCGACGTCGTGTTCGATCCGGTGGGCGGCCCTACAGCGAGCCGGCGGTGCGCTCGCCTCGCCTGGCAGAGGACGGCATCGTGGTCGGCTTCGCCGCCGGCGAGATCCGAAGCTGCCGCTCAACCTGGTGCTGCTCAAGGGCTGCGCCGTTCTCGGCGTGTTCTGGGGATCCTGGGTCCGCCGCGACAAGGACGGAGCTACAAGGCCGCGATCGATCAGCTCGCGCACTGGTGCGCCGGGGCAAGCTCGTCGTGCCACATTCAGGAGGTCTATCCGCTCGCCGAGACGCCGACAGCGCTCAAGGCGCTCGCCGACCGCAAGGTGATGGGCAAGCTGGTCGTGCGGGTGTGAGCCAAAGCTCCAGCGCCAATCCCGCGCTTGGCTCGCCCGCGCGGAATAGGCCGCCGCTCAGCGCTCGCCGCCCTACCCCTCGCCGGCCCGATCCGTTCGAGCGCGCCGCGGGCCGCATCGCGATGCTCCGGACGCAGGTGGCCGGCCACCATGCGCAGCGCGGTGAGCAGCACGGCGGCATCGTCGGTGAAAGCCGAGGAGCGGCAACACGTCGGGCACGAAGTCGAACGGCATGCACGAAATAGGCGAGCGCGCCGACCAGCGCCGCTCTCACCTGGAACGGCGTCGCCTGGTCGAAGGCGCAGTAATAGGCGGCGAGCAGATCCTCCGGCGAAAGGCAGTCGTGGCCGCCACCCGCGCGGCCTTACGCCAGAAATCGCGGCGCACGCGCTCCTCGTCGGCGGCTGCCGCGCTCATCGGAACGCCCATGCCCGAACGCCGCAGGCCCGAACGTCATCGCAATCCTACTCAGTGCTCGGGTGCACCGTCGGCCCGTTAGATGGTGACCGCTCCAATCGCTGCAAGTGAAATGACCGCGAAGCAAGACCTCAGCGAGGCGTCGCCAGCCTGATCCATGGCCTCGGCGAGCTCGATGTCGCGCTCGGTCACGCCGCCGGCATCGTGGGTCGAGAGCGTCACCTCGACCGTTGTTGTAGACGTTGAACCATTCGGGATGGTGGTCGAGCTTCTCGGCGACCAGCGCCGCGCGCGCCATGAAGCCGAAGGCCTCGTTGAAGTCGCTGAACGTGAACGTCCTGCTGATGGCGTCGCGGCCCTTGACCTCGCTCCAGCCGGCGAGCTTGGCGAGCGCGGTCTTGCGGGCATTGCCGGTCAGTTTCTCGGCCATGGTGTCACCTCCTGATCGGACGATTGTGCCATGAATCGCGCCCGCGCTGCCACTCGCAAAGCCCGGTTCCAGCGCATTACGTTACATACCTGGCGTTCGTTTCGCCCCGGGAGGTCTCCATGCCCTGGTCGCTGAATATCGGCACGCATCGCCGGCACGGCGGTGCGCGTGCACATCACCTTCCTGCTGTTCCTCGGCTGGATCTTCGTCGCCAGCTATGTCGCGGCGGGCCGCAGGCGGCGCTGGCCGGGCTCGCTGTTCATGGTGCTGCTGTTCGCCTGCGTGCTGGCGCATGAGTTCGGGCACATCTTCACGGCGCGCGCCTTCGGCGTGTGCGACGCCGGACGTGACGCTGCTGCCGATCGGCGGCGTGGCGCGGCTCGAACGCATCCCTGAAGAGCCGTACGAGGAATTTCTGGTCGCCATCGCCGGCCCGCTGGTGAACGTCGCCATCGCGTTCGCGCTGGTCGCTGCTCGCCGGCGCGCATCTCAATGTCGGCGATCTCTCGGCGGTCGAAAGCGCCGAAGGTCGTCGCTGGTCGATCGGCTCGCGGCGGTCAACCTGTTCCTCGCCGTGTTCAACATGATCCCGGCCTTCCCGATGGACGGCGGGCGGGTGCTGCGCGCGCTGCTCGCGACGCGGCTCGGCTACGTACGCGCGACCGAAATCGCCGCCTTCATCGGCCAGGGCGTTGCCTTCGCGCTCGGCTTCATCGGACTGTTCGGCAATCCGATGCTGATCTTCATCGCCATCTTCGTCTATCTCGCGGCGTCGTCCGAGGCGCACAGCGTCGCGCATCCGCGCGATGTCGCGCGGCGTGCCGGTCGAGCACCGCGATGATGACGCATTACGCCACGCTCGACGCCGGACGCGCATGTCGAGGAAGCGGTGCAGACGCTGCTGCGCACCAGCCAGAGCGAATTCCCCGTGGTCGACGGCGACGGCAAGCCGGTCGGCCTGCTCGGCCGCGACGACCTCATCCGCGCGCTCGAAGCAGCTCGGCCCCGACGCCCGCGTCGCCGACGCGATGACGACCGCGCGTGCCGACCATCGGCCAGCGCCGCCGCCTGGAAGAGGCGTTCCGCATCCTGCAGGAGAAATCGGCTCCCGCCGTCGGCGGTGGTCGATGACAGTACCGGGCGCCTTGTCGGTCTGGTCACCTCCGAAACAGCCAGTCGAGATGCTGACGCTGCACAAGAGCTCATGCCTAGGGCGTGCGGCTCGGACCCGTGGAGCGCAGCCACCGGCGCCTGACCGATATCCACCGTCAGCGGGCTCGCCGGTGAACGCTGTCATGAAGCTGTGAGAATTCGCCGCCATCTCTCGCCTCCATCGAACTTGGAGGGATTCCATGATCGTGCGCATCCCCGTGTCGCGCCGACGGTTTCTGGCCACGGCCGCGGCGTCGACCGCAATCACCGCGATCGGCGGCATCGCGCAGGCCCTATCTCAGCCGCGCCGCCGATCGCCCGCTGCATCACCCATGGCATCCAGTCCGGCGACGTGTCGACCGACTGCGGCGTGGTCTGGGCGCGCGCCGATCGGCCGGCGCGCATGCTGGTCGAGATCGCGACCACCGACAGCTTCAAGACTATCCGCGCGCGCCGTCTTCGTCGACGCGCTGCCGGAGACCGATTTCACCGCCAACGCGCTGATCGAGGGCCTGCCCGCCGGGCAGGACATCTTCTATCGCATCCGCTTCCAGGACCTGCGCGTAGCCGACCGATCGTCGGCGAGCCGATGACCGGGCGCTTCCGCACCGCGCCGAGCGACCGCCGCTCGATCTCGTTCGTCTGGTCGGGCGATACCGCCGGCCAGGGCTGGGGCATCGACGAGGCGCGCGGCGGCATGCGCACCTACGCGACCATGCTGCGCAACCGGCCCGGATTTCTTCATCCACAGCGGCGACAACATCTACGCCGACGGCCCGATCGTCGCCGAGGCGAAGATGCCGAACGGCGAGATCTGGAAGAACATCGTCACCGAGGACAAGGCCGAAGCCGGCCGAGACGCTGGCCGAGTTCCGCGGCAACTACAAATACAATCTGCTCGACAAGAACGTGCTCGCGTTCAACGCCGAGGTCCCGATCTTCTCGCAGTGGGACGACCACGAGGTGACCAACAACTGGTGGCCGGGCGAGCCGCTCACCCGCGCCGAGCATCGAGCGCAAGAAATACGTCGAGAAGAACGCGCTTGCTCCTGGCGGCGCGCGCGCAGCCGCGCGTTCCACGAATACATGCCGATGCGCGTCACGCCGGCCGGAGCCGGGCCGCGTCTATCGCAAGATCTCCTACGGGCCGCTGCTCGACGTGTTCATGCTCGACATGCGCAGCTACCGCGGCCCCAACGGCGAAGGCACGCGAGGAGAGCTACGGCCCGGACGCCTATTTCCTCGGCCCGACGCAAGTCGCCTGGCTCAAGCGCGAGCTGCTGAATTCGCGGGCGACCTGGAAGGTGATCGCCGCCGACATGCCGATCGGCCTGATCGTCGTCTACGACGCCGACCGCAAGTGGGGCGTCGAGGCGATCGCCCAGGGCGACGGGCCCGCCGCGCGGCCGCGAGCTCGAGATCGCCGACCTCCTCGCCTTCATCAAGCACGCCGGCATCCGCAACACGGTCTGGCTCACGGCCGACGTGCACTACACCGCCGCGCACTACTACGATCCCAACAAGGCGGTGTTCCAGGATTTCGAGCCGTTCTGGGAATTCGTCTCCGGCCCGATCCACGCCGGCAGCTTCGGCCCAGAACGCAGCTCGACAACACGCTTCGGCCCGCAGCTGCGTCTACGTGAAGGCGCCGAGCAGGAGCAGGGCCAGAACCTGCCGCCGAGCGACGGGCTGCAGTTCTTCGGCCACGTCGCGATCGACGGCGCCACCGAAGTGATGACGGTGACGCTCAAGGACGTCGACGATCGCGCGCTGTGGTCGACGCACGCTCGAGCCGAAGCTGGAGATGAGACGCCTCCCTGCGTAAGGGCAACGTCGCCCCTGCGGGGTATGGGAGTTTGGGATTACGCCGACTTGCGCAACGTGGTCGCCAGTTCGGGCACGGCGTTCGGCCTGTGCGCATCTTGGTGGAATAGTACGACGCGTTCTGCCTCGCCGCGCAGCGCTCACGCGTGAACTGGATGAGATGGTGCGCGATGAAGCCCATGCCGAGCACGGCGTCGATCTGGCCGCGGCGCAGCGCGTGCCGCGCGGCGCGCCAGAACGGCTTGCGGTAGTCCGACAGCACGCCGATGTGGAGCATGACGCGGAACGCCAGCACCAGACGCGCCTCGACAGGTTCGCCCAGGTGAGCTTGCCGCGTCGCCGGCGTGATCATCCGGTTCACATAGGTCGGCGTCGACCTGGTGGTGGAAGCGCGCGAACAGCCGCTCGGGATCGTTGGCATAGGCGATGCAGCGCCGCCACATCGCCACCACCTCGTCGTAAGGCCGCAGGAAGCGCACGTTGCTTTCGAGCGTCGGAGTCGTCGTCGATGCCGGTCCGTCCTTGGCGAGCCGATCCCACAGCGGCGTCTTCGGCAGCGCCTGCAGCAGGTTGATGGTCAGCATCGGGATGCTGCGAGACGTCGATGAAATCCTTGAGCCGCGCCTTCGGTGTCGGCGGAATCGGTGTCGAGGCCGAGGATGATGCCGGAGGTGACCTCCAGGCCGTAGTCGTTGAGCGTCTTGATCGACTCCATCATCGGCACGGCGTTGTTGTGCTCCTTGCGCATGGCCTTGAGCGCGTCGGCCTCCGGCGTCTCGATGCCGACGAACATGGCCGAGGAACGGCGCCTCGCGCATGAGCGCGAGGATTTCCGGTCTGCTTGGCGATGTTGAGCGTCGCCTCGCAGGCGAACTGCAGCGGGATAGCCGTGCTGCTTCTGCCAGGCGACGAGATGCGGCAGCATCTCCTTGGCGGCCTTGCGATTGCCGATGAAATTGTCGTCGACGAAATAGACCACCGGCGGATGCCGCTTCTGCTGGCGCATGGCGTCGAGCTCGGCGGTGATCTGCTGCGGCGTCTTGAGCCGCGGCTGCCGGCCGTAGAGGCTGGGGATGTCGCAGAACTCGCAGCAGGTAGGGACAGCCGCTCGAGAACTGCAGGCGTGCAGCATCAGGTAGCGTCGTCGAGCGGGATGAGGTCATAGGCCGGGATCGGGAAATCGTGCGAGCGGCAGCCGCTCCTTGGTCTCGAAGCGCATCTGCGCGGCGGGCGCGCGACGCTCGTCGTCGAGCGCGGCGATCGAGCCGGTCGGTGGCATCGCCGATCTCGCCGATGTGGAGATAGTCGATGTCCGGATACATCTCCGGCGAGGCCGACACCGACGGCCCGCCCAGCGCCGTCACCTTGCCGGCCGCCTGTGCGCGCGCGCGTGGATGTCGTGGATCTGCGGCGCCTGGACGTGCATGCCGCTGACCAGCACGACGTCGGCCCACGCGAGGTCGGCGGCGCGTCGCCGTGCGCGATGTTCTCGTCGATGAAGCGGACCGGCCACCCTTCCGGCATATAGGCAGCGATCAGCAGCAGGCCCTGCGGCGGCATGAAGGCGCGCACGCCCTTCATCAGCCGGTAGGCGTGGTTGAAGGTGCCGAACGAGGGCGTGTAGTGCGGAAAAACGCACAAGACCCTGGCGTCTGTTCTTGACTGGGATCGAGCAGCGCACGCGACTCTCCAGCCTCTCTCGGCCCCATCGGTCGCCTCTCGCGGCCGCGACGCAAGAGGCCATCTTGTTCCGATGATCGGGACTTTCCTTGCGATGACCATTTGTGCCTGTAGCGGATTTCGCTGACTTTGGCGTTGCGATCGCGGGCTCGCCGATGCCTATACTGCGCTGCAGCGTAGCCTTGGCCTCGGCCGCGGCCCACCGGATTCCTTATGTCGTTGCGCAACGTCGGCGATCATCGCCCATGTCGACCATGGCAAGACCACGCTGGTCGACCGGCTGCTGCAGCAGTCCGGCTCCTTCCGCGAGAACCAGCGGGTGGCCGAGCGCGCGATGGATTCCAACGACCTGGAGCGCGAGCGCGGCATCACCATCCTCGTCCAAGGTCACCTCGATCCTCTGGCACGGCACCCGCATCAACATCGTCGACACGCCCGGCCATGCCGATTTCGGCGGCGAGGTCGAGCGCATCCTCAGCATGGTGGACGGCGCGCATGGTGCTGGTCGACGCCGCCGAAGGGCCGCTGCCGCAGACCAAGTTCGTGGTCTCGAAGGCGCTCAAGGTCGGGCTCAAGCCGATCGTCGTGATCAACAAGGTCGACCGGTCGGACGCGCGGCCCTCGGAGGTCGCGAACGAGGTGTTCGACCTGTTCGCCGCGCTCGACGCCAGCGAAGAGCAGCTCGACTTTCCCGATGCTCTACGGTTCCGCCAAGGAAGGCTGGATGGCGGCAAGCGCCCGAGGGCCCGAAGGACCAGGGCATGGCGCCGCTGTTCGATCTCATCATCCGTCACGTCGCGCCGCCGCCAGGTCGAGGAAGGACCGTTCCGCCTGCTCGGCACCATCCTCGAAGCCAATCCCTATCTCGGCCGCATCGTCACCGGCCGCATCGCGTCCGGCTCGATCAAGCCCAACCAGCCGGTCAAGGTGCTCGACCGCAACGGCAAGCTGATCGAGACCGGCCGCGTGACCAAGGTGCTCGCCTTCCGCGGCCTGGAGCGCAGCGGCCGATCGAGGAGGCGTTCGGCGGGCGACATCGTCGCCATCGCCGGCCTGCCGGAGGCGACGGTCTCGCACACCATCTGCGCGCCGGAGGTGAGCGCGCCGATCCCGGCGCAGCCGATCGATCCGCCGACCTTGGCGATGACCTTCCGCGTCAACGACTCGCCGCTCGCCGGCACCGAGGGCGACAAGGTGACCGAGCCGGATGATCCGCGACCGCCTGCTGCGCGAGGCCGAAGGCAATGTGGCGCTGCGGGTCAGCGAATCGACGGAGAAGGATTCCGTGGAGGTCGCCGGCCGCGGCGAGCTGCAGCTCGGCATCCTGATCGAGACCATGCGGCGCGAAGGCTTTGAGCTCTCGGTGTCGCGGCCGAAGGTGCTGTTCGAGCGCGACGCCGCAACCGGCGAGCTGCGGGAGCCGATCGAGGAGGTCGTCATCGACGTCGACGAGGAGCATTCCGGCATCGTCGTGCAGAAGATGGCCGAGCGCAAAGCCGAGATGATCGAGATGCGGCCGTCCGGCGGCGGGCGCGTGCGGCTCGTCTTCTACGCGCCGACGCGCGGCCTCATCGGCTATCAGGGCGAGCTCGCTCACCGACACGCCGCGGCACCGCCGTGCATGAACCGGCTGTTCCACGCCTACGCGCCCTACAAGGGCGAGATCGCGGGCCGCCGCAACGGCGTGCTGATCTCCACCGACGCAGGCGACGCGGTCGCCTACGCGCTGTGGAACCTGGAGGACCGCGGGCCGATGATGATCGAGCCCGGCTGGAAGGTCTATCGCGGCATGATCGTCGGCGAGCACACCCGCGGCAACGATCTCGAGGTCAACGTGCTCAAGGGCAAGAAGCTCACCAACATCCGCACCCACTCCAAGGACGAGGCGGTGCGGCTGACCCCGCCGATCCAGATGACGCTGGAGAAGGCGCTCGCCTATATCACCGACGACGAGCTGGTCGAGGTGACGCCGAAGTCGATCCGGCTGCGCAAGAAGCTGCTCGATCCCAACGACCGCAAGAAGGCGGAGCGGGTCACGAAGCGAGTGGGTGTGAGACGTCCGATCGGCTGAATCGGACGCACGCCACTGTCAACCCGCGCGGACGCGACGAACAACAATCACAGCTCCGGGAATGTGGTTTCGCGCGCGAGCATGATCGCGCTGCGAAATGCTGCCCGTTGTTGTCCGGATGAGATCGCGCAACGCTTGGCGAGATCGATCCGACGCGATGTCGCTCGGTGCAGGTCGCGCGTCGTGACCGCGTCGAAGGTGGCGTGATACGGTCCGCGCCGTCGGACGGCCCCACCGGAGCACAATCATGCATATCGATGCCACTCCCGCAGAGGCGCAAACCATTCTCAAGGCGATGCGCGCGGTCGCGGCAGCGGAGCGGCCATCACGGCGGCGGGATCGCGCCAGCATCGTCGCGGCCGCGCGTTACATCTTCCAGATCGAGCTCGCCCGACCTTGCCGGACTGGCGCCGCCACGCGCCCCGAGGAACTCAAGGCGCTGGCGGCCCGGCCCGATCTCGCCACCGAGGCGGTTTGCTTCGCCACGGTCGCGGCCTTCGTCGACGGGACGCTCGACGACGCCAAGCTCAGCGCCGTCGACCAGCCTCGCGGCGACGCTCGGCGTCAAAGCAGATTTCGTCGACGACATCACCGAGGTCGCCCAGGGTCACCTGCGCAGCGCCACCGCGCACATGATCCGGGCCAATCTCGAAAGCCTGACCGGCAAAGCCGTGGGACACGGACGACGCCATGCCGTGGCTCATGCCGTACAAAGACCAAAGCCCGATCCGGCGCTTGGCCGCACGCTTCCACACGTTGCTTGATCTGCCCAAGGAAACGTTCGGCCACGCTTTCGCCGCCTTCTATCGCGCCAATAAGTATCGCCTTCCCGGGTGAAGAGGAAGCGCTCAATTTCGCGTTCGCGGCGCCGCACGGATCTGCGTCGCATCTGCTCGCGGGCTACGACACCTCACCGCGCGGCGAGGTTCTGGCCTCGACCCTTCACCGCCGC
>ERZ1370068.7306-contig-6232_pt1 | contig 10074 bp, 14 predicted proteins | sample MGYA00561227_ERZ1370068 | MGnify/ENA primary metagenome ERZ1370068 (study PRJEB38410, sample SAMEA6850437) | metagenome | study: Metagenomic assessment of the ecological functions of the soil: analysis of the soil microbiota associated with the...
ACCGCTTCAGCGGTTTTCCCTGAGCGTGAGCAAAGCCGCTGAGGCGGCTGCGTCTGCTAGGCGCTTGCAAGCATCACCTCGCTGAAGCGAGGTGTTAATGATCATCGATCACTCCGACGCTGCGGATTCTTTCTGTGCCGGTTGTTTGACTGGGGCCGATCGGGTCGCAGCAGCTCGCCGCGCATGCGTTCTTGCGTCGCAAATACGCCAGGCGTCGCTTTGCGCTTGATTCGTGCCCGCAGCTGCTGTCCCATGGAATCTCTATGGATTGAAAATCGCAGAAACGCAATCGGCATTGAAACCGATCCTGCTTTTTCGACGAGCCTTATGGTCTTCTCGGCCCTCAAGGGCGAAAACTGGGGGACGGCTCTGAATCTTGCGAAGAATGAGCAGTCCGCTCTCCTTAAGAGGCGACCTGCAGGCGTCTTCGCAGTCGTCTCCTTGGACAGACGAACCGACAATTGAGCCGCACGGGTCTCCCAGTGGGCCGTGGAAATCGTAATTGCTTTTTCACGAGATTCGCTGTTAAAAGGCACGCTGATGGCGCAAAAGGAATCGGCGCTTTTTACGGTCACCCCCGGAAGCTTGAGCGGGCTCGCCGTGATTTTTCTTCTTGCTCGCGGCGTTTTTCGCTCTCCTGAACGGCCAGAAAGTGAAAGCGCTTCGCGCGAACGCCGCGACGCCGCGCGCGCCGGTGCTGGCGAAAGTGAACGCGCCAACGCGTGGAACAACTGGAGCGCAACAACAGGGCAAAACCGCTGACACAGAAGATCGAGCCGCAAAAGCCGAAGCAGCACTCGCGCAAGCAGAGAAAGAAAAAGCAGATCTCAAAGGCAAACTAGACGCCAGCCAGCAGGAAATTGCAGCGTTACGCCAACGCGCGGCAGGAACGCAAACGAACTCGAATCCGTCCGCGCCCGGCGCCCCGGCGCCAGCCGACAATGCGCAGAGCGCTGATCTGCAATCGCAAAGTCGATGACCTTCGGCATCAGCTCGATGGCGCTGAGAAAGAAAAAGCGTTGCTGGCTGAAAAACTCCAGGACGCACAACAGCGCCCGGCGCAGGTCAAAGAAGCTCCCAAAGCAGAAACAAGGAAAAGGCGTGAGACTGCGAGTGTACAACGGCAAAGCAGCAGCAGTCATCGTGCGGGTGTGCACGGGACCGTGCTTGCGTACAATCAGGCTTACAATTTCGTGGTGTTAAATCTCGGCGCGCGCAATGGAGTGGAGCCGAACTCCGAAATGCTCGTGTTGCGAGACGGGACGTTGATTGGAAAAATTCGCATTTCTTCAGTTGAACCAGCCACTGCTATCGGCGATATCATGACCAACAGCTTGGCGCGCGGCGTCCAAGTGCAACCTGGAGACAGTGTGATTTATGCTGGCACAAGTCCTTAAGCTTCGAACAATCGTCGTTCCCGTTTTGCTCTGCGCATTCGTGGTCGCACTGACTTCATGCGCAACACAGAAGGAAACAGCCCTCGTCAGCGATCCCGACGATCGTGGCGGATCCGCCATTCCGTGGAACAAGCAGGAACCATGGGAAAAAGGCGGGCAGTTCCAGGCCATGACCGACCGCCGCTAAGTGCATCCGCATGGTGCATACAGATTTTCTCTGCAATTGAGTGCAGATTTCGGATCGCTTTAGATCGAAAACACGGCTCGCGGCGAAAGACGCGACGTAAGAACGCCGTCGCACTCCCAAAAGCTTTCGCGAAAAGAAGTCGAAACTCGAACTACAGATCGTTCCTGCCACAGAAAATGTCACTCCCTGCGAGACCCGCCGGGAGGCTCAAGGCCCGCAGGGATTGGAGGGGACAGCTTTAGGCATGTCGCCTCAAATGAAACGCCAGCCTGCGCAGTCGCGACACGAAATGCTCGTGGCTTTTGTCTGTGTGAACTGTTTTGCCGTTGCCAATAGTTACGGCAGCCGGTTTTAGCGCCGAAGCTTTGCGCTCTTCCTCTGCCAGTCTTTTCCACTTTTGGCGAGGATCTCATCCGTAGGCAGCACCCAATCCATCTGGAATGGAGTTGCACTGTTCCGTTGGACAACTGAGCCGCAGCGGACCGTTGCCGCGGGTTCCGCCAGCGACCTGGATTTGCCGCCCCGTAATGAGATTGCCGCAAACCAGACAGTAACGTTTCTCGTCAGAGTGAATGCCACTGCCGAAATTGATCGAGCCGTGCGCAGCGCTTCGGAGTTTCTCCTCGATCCGACAATCTGATTGCTGTAGATAGCGTCACGGCTTCTGAGATATTACCTTCCGGCCAATCATGATCGCACAATCGGGCGCACGGTGGATTCTGGTATCGGTGAAAACTGATCTCGCGATGACGAACGTCGGCTAAAGAAATTCACATCCAATCTCGTGGAGCGCAGCGTTATAGACGCGGATGAACGAAAACGGTCACAGTCCCCGTCGGCGCCGCCCGTGAACTATGCAGCGGTGGCGATCGAGCAAATGAAAGCGTTTATTGCGCGTCCCACCCCGGGAGCCCGTCCGCGGTGCGCCGCCCTCAACTGTTCTTCTGCAGGCGATCTTTGGATCGCACCGCTTGGGCCCACTGATGAGGAGGGCATCGTGAGGCATCGGCCAACCGTCGCGGCAGCCCTCCGCGCATTCTGATGCGCAATAGGCCTGGCGGGCGCCCGCCTAACGAGACAATCAAACTGTCGGATCGAAAGCCGGCAGAAGTAACCGTTCGCATCGACTGTATCTCTGTTGACTCTGCTATGGTCCGAGTTCCAGCTGATGCTCCTGCTGATAGGTGGGCCAACGACGCGTCCGAGGTAAACTGAAAGCGACCATGCTCGCGAAACTTCTTCCACTCCCGCCACTGTTAAAAACAGGAGATGGGACGGAACTGATTTGTCACAGCCATGCCTGAATTGTGGCTGCGAAATTAACACAACGAAGGGACAAAGATAAACATGATGGAAAATAGTACGAGCAGCGAGCGGCGACGCGGCAAGTGGCGACGAGCAAAATCCAGACGCAAACTGCAACGAGCCGCGAAAGATTCGGGACGGAACACGCTCGACCCAGACGAGTCTCTCCGTTGTGACGACCAAACATGACAGGCTCCTGCTTTCAGCGCTCAAATACTGGGAGGTTGAGAGCGCGATCGTGATTGAGGAACGTCTGGCCACCCAGGAGGTCTGCGCGCGGCCGCTTCATAGGTGACATAGCTGCCACGCCGCTGAGTGCGACCCGCGCTGCGATGTTTTTCGGGTTGTCCCCCGCTTCGCTGTTTTTCTATTAACTGTTGGTCATCAGAAACCGCGCTTCGTTTCAATCCCACCTGGTTGTATGACGCGGAGCGCACTGGTAAATAACTGATAACGATGGCGCGCACGGCCAGTAAAGGCAAAGCGATATCGAGAGCATCCCCTCGCGAATCACAGACGAGTGGCACGAAATCGTCGCGATTGCGAAGCGTTTTGAAGAAGAGCTCCAGCGCTCAGAAGAGCGCTACCGGTACACTCTTCGATCTGGTTCCGGTGGCGGTCTACACCTGCGATGCAGACGGCGATCATTCAGAGAATACAATCGTCGAGCCGTTGAATTGTGGGGACGCGAACCCGGCCAAAATGGAGAAAAGCCGAGATTCTGCGGCTCCTACAAAATCTATTATCCCGACGGCCGTTACATGCCGCACGAAGAATGCCCTACGGCACGGCTGTTACGCGCGGCGAAAAACTGAAAGCGGAAGATTTGGAAATTATCGTCGAACGTCCGGATGGCGAGCGGAGACACGTGATTCCGGCTCCGCGAATTCTTACAAACATTCACGGCAAAATCACCGGCGCAATCAATTCCCTTTTGACATCACCGAGCGCAAGCGCGCAGAGACGGCAGCCATGCGCCTGGCCGCGGTAGTTCAATCCTCCCAACGACGCGGTCGCGGCAAAAACTTTGAATGGAATCATCACCGATTGGAACCAAAGCGCCGAACGCATCTTTGGATACAAACCAAAAGAGATCATCGGCAAATCGGTCCTGACTCTGATTCCCAAAGACCGGCAAGGTGAAGAACAGGAGATTCTGAGAAAGAATTCGCCATGGTGAATCATTGGATCACTACGAAACGGTTCGTCGCCGGAAGGATGGAACAGTTGATCGATGTTTCGTTGACGATTTCGCCGATCAAAGGCCCGAAAGGCGAAATCGTCGGCGTTTCGAAAATTGCTCGCGATATCACCGAACAAAAACAAACGGAGCGACGCCTGGCTGAACAGGCGCGGCTCCTCGATTTGACCAACGACGCAATCATCGTCCGCGATCATCAAGACCGGATCGTTTATTGGAATCGCGGCGCGGAGGAAATGTACGGCTTCTCGGCCAAAGAAGCGCTCGGAAAATTACGCACGAGCTGCTACAGACGGCGCATCCGGAAAATCTCAGAAAGCATTCGAAAACATTTGGAGCGCGATAATCGTTGGTCGGGCGAATTGGTTCATACCCGAAAGGACGGCGAAACTATTGCTGTCTTTTCGCGATGGACGCCTGGACCGAGATGCGCGCGGACGACCGAGCGTCAATTCTCGAAACCAACACTGATGTCACCGCGCGCAAACGCGCAGAGCAACAACAGCGGGCACTCTATCAATTTGCTCAACTGCAACACATCGCCACCAACGTTGGCGAAATTCATGACGCGTCGCTGGACGCGATTCTTTCCGCTATGGACTGCCACCGCGCGTCGATTTTGCTTTTCGATAAAGAGAAGGTGATGCGCTTTGTCGCCTGGCGCGGTTTGTCAGAGAGATATCGCAAGGCGGTAGAAGGTCATTCGCCATGGAAACCGGATGCAAAAAGTCCCAAGCCCGTTTGCATTAACGATGTCGATATTGCCGATATTCCGAAGCCCCTGAAATCAACCATTCGAAGCGAAGGCATTCGCGCGGCTGCATTCATTCCGTTGGTCAGCAGTCAAAAATTGATCGGCAAATTCATGACCTATTATGACGCGCCACATGTGTTTACCGACGACGAGCTGAAACTGGCGACCACGATTGCCACCCAACTTGCGCAGGCGATTGAACACAAACGCGACGAAGAAGCATTGCGCGAATCGGAAGCGCGCTTGCGCGCAACCGTGGAGCAAGCGACGGCGGGCGTGGCACGCTGCGACACGAATGGTCGAATTGTCTTTGCCAATCGAACGCTCTGTAAGATGCTCGGTTACACAGAATCGGAGCTGATCGGCAAGAGCGTTGCGGACGTGACGTACCGCGATGACCGTGAAAAAAACCATGCGTCTCTTTCAGCGCATGATCCAGCTCGGCAAACCGTTCGAGATCGAAAAGCGTTATGTCCGCAAAGACGGCTCTGTTCTGTGGGCGGACGTCAGCGCCAGCGCAGTGCGCGAACCGAACGGCAAGGCCTAATCGACCGTAGCGGTGATCGTCGATATCACCGCACGCAAGAAAGTCGAACAAGCCCTGCAAAGATCGAACGAAGCGCTGGAACAGCTCGTGGATCAACGCACGAAAGCGTTAAGCGTGGCGAACGCCGAATTGAAAGGCGAGATCGAGCGTCGAAAGGGACTGGAAGGAGAAATCCTCTCGGTGTCCGACAGGGAGCAACAGCGGTTGGGTCAGGAATTGCACGATGGCCTTTGCCAACATCTCACCGCGGTCGCATTCATGGCCCGCTCTATCGCGATGCGGTTGAAAAACCACCGTGTGATCGACGCAGCCGATATTGAAAAATTGCGCAACTGGTGAACGACGCCGCCAGCGATACGCGCGACCTTTCCCGTGCCCTGCACCGGATGGATGTCGACGCAGCCGGGCTGGTCACCGCGTTGCAAGATTTGGTGGACCGGGAAATCTGGAGAACACCCTGCCGGCTGCAGGTCAGACCGTCATTTCGAATCGACGACGACACGGCCGCAGCGCACCTGTATCGCATCGCGCGCGAAGCAGTCATCAACGCAAACAAGCATGCTCAAGCCCGGAAATTGTCGTCAAACTGGAAAACTCGCGGCAGGGAATGGCTTTGCACGTAATCGATGACGGGGTCGGATGCTCGAATGAATCCAAATTGAAGCAAGGCCTGGGCTTTCATCATGAATTACCGCGCCCAACTGATGGGAGGCCGTTTGAAAATCGATTCTCCCAAGGGCGGCGGGACACGTGTGTCGCTGCTATTTGCCGAACCACGCGCCAGGGTCAGGCAAACCGCAAGAAAACGGGCAGGTAAAGCAATCGGCTGCGAAATCTGCAACGGCACCAGCCGCTGTCACCGAAAATTTTCAACATCTAGAGGGCCTCCGAGCGGCGAACTCTTGATAAGACGATCAAGGGAAGATCGACGCTCACCATGGACCACTCTGCAACCCAGCGAGCCGCAGCAGCAAAGATGAGCCTCGCGCGCTCGACCAACAAGAATCCGCGATGCGATCCACCGGAGGCTAAACGGCTCGTGATCGTGGATGATCACCCTCTGTTTCGCAAAGGGCTCGAACAACTCATTCATTCGGACAGCGCGTTCGCCGTCTGCGGCGAGGCCAGCAACGCGTCTGAAGCGATGGAGGTGATCCGGAGGTTGCACCCCGACCTTGCGATTGTGGATCTGAGTTTGCCCGGCGCCAACGGCATCGAGCTGATCAAGAATATCCGCGCAGAGTTTGCGAAGCTGCCGATCCTGGTGCTCTCGATGCACGACGAATCTCTCTACGCGTTGCGGGCGATGCGTGCCGGAGCCGATGGGTACGTGATGAAACATGAAGCGATGCAAAATGTCGTTCAGGCAATCCACGAAGTGTTTAACGGGCGTCCGTATCTCAGCCCGGCTATGGCGGCGCAGGTCATCACGAAATTCGCGCATCGCCAGGCCGAAGGCGAAGTGGACGCCGTCGAGAGACTGAGCGACCGCGAACTGGAAATTCTCGAGCTGATCGGCAAAGGCAACGAAGTGCGTCAGATCGCGAAACTATTGCATCTCAGTCCCAAAACGGTGGAGACGCACCGGGCGCACATCAAAGACAAACTCGATCTGAAAAACTCGCGCGAAGTCGCCCGGTTCGCTCTGCAATGGCTGCAAGCCCGCGGGGGCGTAACGTAACACAGCCAAATGTCGCGCAGAGGACTGCGCCCAACCGGTGCGCGTGCATTGATCCCGTGGTAGGGCGCGTCACTCCGTGCGCGCCGGCGACGCTCAACGCTTCAACCTCCGGCCACGACCGTTACGCCAACACTTTCACTTTGTTTCACGCTCAGCGGGCGCATATTTCATTTGATGGCCACCACGACACGCGATGCAATTGAGGAACTGCTTCAGACTTACGGCGAAACCGGCGGAATAAATTACCTGGCCGCGGCCGCTAACCTTCCCTCGCGTCTGTCCATCGAAGCGGCCTGCACCGAGCTGATGAGCCTGATGTTTCCCGGTTTCCGCAGCGAAGCCCTGGTGAGCTCCGAAGATCTGGCCGACACCACGCGCATTCGCGTGAGACATTTGCACGCGCGACTCAGAACAGAAATTTGCAGAAGCCTCGGCAAAATTCCTCCGGATGAACCAACAGAAGCAAAAGCCGAAGAAGTCCTGACTGATTTTTTCAAGCAGTTGCCCTCGGTGCGCCGCATGCTCTGGACGGACATCGACGCCGCCTACGAAGGCGATCCGGCCGCGACTAGTTACGAGGAAATTATTCTCGCGTATCCCGCGCTGGAGGCGATCGCGATTTATCGAATGGCACATCTGCTCTACGGAAAAGTGCCGCTGATTCCGCGAATTATGACCGAGTGGGCGCACAGCCGCACCGGGATCGATATTCATCCTGGCGCGCAAATTGGTTCGCATTTCTTCATCGACCACGGCACCGGCGTGGTCGTTGGCGAGACGACGCAGATCGGGTCGCACGTGAAACTTTACCAGGGCGTCGTCGTTCATCGCGCGCTCGCTCGGCGCGGGACAAGGATTGCGCGGGAAAAAGCGCCATCCGACAATCGAAGACGGCGTTTGCATTTACGCCGGAACCACGATCATGGGCGGCGACACCGTGATTGGCGCGAATTCCACCATCGGCGCGAACGTTTTCCTGACAAAAAGCGTTCCACCGCATTCGCTCGTCTACTACGAAGAAAAAGAAGTTCGTGTCGTGCCGAAACGAAAACACGAGCCCGCAACCGCACGCGATGAATTTCAGAAATGACCGTAGCACAGGCATCCTGCCTGTGGGGCAGCCGGGCGTCTCGCCAGGCGAATTTTCCCGGAGCATGAGCACGAGTAGGAGGAAGAGGAAGTATTGATGATCTATCTTGATTACAACGCCACCACACCGTTATGCGACGCAGCGCGCGGAGGCGATGCTGCCGTATCTCGGTCGCTATTTCGGCAATCCATCCAGTGTCCACGCCGCTGGCCGCGAAGCGCGCGCGGCTATTGATAATGCGCGCGACAAGCTCGGCGCATTGCTTCGGGCGAAACCGGGCGAGATCATCTTTACCGGCGGCGCAACCGAGTCGTGCAACCTGGCCGTGCTCGGCCTGGCGCGATCTTCGTCCTCACGCGGCGGTCACATCATCTCGAACAAAGCCGAACATCATGCGGTGCTGCACCCGCTCGAGCATTTGAGAACAGCATGAAGGTTTCGAAGTAACCTGGCTCAAACGTGTCTGAGAGCGGAATGGTCGATCTCGATCAGCTGGCCGATTCAATTCGGCCCGACACCAAGACTCGTGTCGATCATGACCGCCAACAACGAAACAGGCGTCGATCCAGCCGATGCGCGAAATCTCACAGATATGCCGAGACCGCGGCGTCTTGCTTCACAGCGACATGGTCCAGGCGTTCGGGAAAACGGATGTCGATGTCTCTCTTAGTCGATGTCGCGAGTTTTGCTGCGCACAAGTTCTACGGACCAAAGGGGTACAGGCTTTCTTTGTCTTCGCGCCGGCCTGCCGATCCAGCCAATCATGTTCGGGGGCGCACACGAAAATCAGCGGCGCCCCGGGACAGAAAACGTGGCTGGCATCGCGGGAATGGCTGCCGCCGCGGAATGGATATTGCGCGATCGCGATGACGGAGCAGGAACGCAGAGCCCAGCTGCGCGATCAATTGTGGAGAAGCATCGTAAACGTTTTTCCTGATGCGCAGCAAAATGGCGACCCAGCTCATCGGCTCGCCAACACGCTCAACGCAAGCTTCATCGGCGTTGATTCGGAAACGATGCTGATGGCGCTGGATTTGGAAGGCGATTTGCGCCTCGAGCGGTTCAGCCTGCATGGTTGGGTCGGTGAGGGCATCGCATGTTTTGCTTGCGATGGGTCTGCCGATGGAACGCGCCCGTTCCGCCATCCGTCTCTCACTTGGCAAATGGACAACTGCGGAAGAAATCGCCGCTGCTGGCGATGCACTTGACCGAATCGCGAAGCGAACCAAAGACGCCCGCGAATATGCCCTCGCTTAGGCAGCTCGAATTTGCGTTTCGCACTGTAGCCGCGTCCCTGTGGGACGCGTCGCGCTTCGCACAGCGAAGCGGCTACAAAGCCAGCGATCTTGAAACAAAGCTCGCCAACTCTTGTGTTCGTTAGGCGCCAAACGAATCGCAACAGAACTTCGCGTCGAATGGAATTCCCGTCTCAAAACCGCCGCCGGCCGCGCTGATCATCGCCAGAAACTGATTTCGTTGAACCCGCGGCTGGTTGAGCATCCCGCGGAGATCGACCGCACGCTGCGGCACGAGCTTGCTCATATCCTCGCGCAGTTTCGCGACAAGGCGGCGACGGATTTCACCGCACGGATCCGAGTGGCAGCAGGCTTGTCGCGATTTGGGAATCGCAGGCGAGAAGCGCTGTCATACGTTGCCGTTTCCGGCGAAGCGTTATGCGCCGCGTTTCATCTACCGTTGCCCGAATTGCCGGCGCGATTTCCTCGCGTGCGCAAGATCAAACGCACAGTCGCCTGTCTGGCCTGTTGCCGCGCGCATAACGGCGGCGAGTTCGATGTTCGTTTTCGGTTGAAGCTGCTGACAGTGTAGCGGCGTTTGTGTCAAACGCCGGGCTGCTCGCCGCGGCGAGCGCCTCTATAACTCTTTGTCCTCGCCCTTGTGTTTTTTCGCCGCG
>ERZ1370068.4903-contig-3954_pt1 | contig 10066 bp, 12 predicted proteins | sample MGYA00561227_ERZ1370068 | MGnify/ENA primary metagenome ERZ1370068 (study PRJEB38410, sample SAMEA6850437) | metagenome | study: Metagenomic assessment of the ecological functions of the soil: analysis of the soil microbiota associated with the...
GGTATTACTTCGTTCAGTTACGTATTGCTGACTGGGTCCCGAGCTGCAGCCGCGCCGTTCACGACAGGCACCACGACGGACGGCGGGATTGCAACGCCGGCAGGACGTGGTCGCGGCCGCGTCCGGGAGAGCCATGGCTGATGCCGCCGCCACCTGCCGGTCCCGCGGCGCGGCAGCTTTACTGGAGAGACGGCATCACCAGGTCGATGGGATATACCGCTGCCGGCCCCCGTCTCTGAGGATGGCCATGCCGGCTGTGGCGTGGGGTATTACGAACACGGTGAGCAGACCGACCGGACTCGTGCAGCGACGAACCGGGCGCAACGGTCCGACAGAGTCGATTCGACCGCAGTGGCGGTCGCCAGTGTGGATCCGGAACGTGTCGGTGGTACGCATCGGACCATCCTGCACTGCGGCTATTTCGGGCGCTGCCCGCCGATCGACCTGCCACAGTGGGCGTGCGGCGATCGGGCTGCTCCGGACCACTCGAAGCGCCCGGGTCAACGCCAGCGTGGCGGTCGATGCCGCGCAGTCATCCCCGCCGCGCAGAGCCTGCTGCTCCGCGGTTGGCCCTGGACGCCGGCGCGCTCCGGTGAGCGCCGGCGCGCTTCAGTCCGAGGCTGTGTGGGGTGCGTACCCGCCCGGCGCTCAGGCGAACGCTTTGCAGTCTCTGGCGTCCGGCCTCCGCGCCGATCGCCTCGGCGACGCCCAGGCCGGTGCAGCCGTCCTCCGGCAGGCTGGTCGGCTGGCGCGCCGACCCCGGCGACGTGGACGTGCACCAACCCGAGCGGTGATTGGCCTGCGGACGGCGCGGCTGCGCTGCGCTTCGAGGTGACGCCCGGCGACCGCCCGGCCGACGCTGCGGCGCGCTCTCTCGCCTCGGCGCGGCCCCGCTCTGGCGGGCTGATGCAGAACGCCGCGTTCGCCGCCGCGCCGGTAGCTCGGCTGACGACGATCTGCGGTCTCGCGCCGCCATGGCCGGGATCGGCTGGCCGCCGACCGACCGCTCCAGCGGGCGCCCGCCGCCGCTGCCGAGCTCGAGGCGCTCACCGGAAGCGCGCCCGCTCGACGAGCGGCCCTCCGCCGCGCTAAGCTGATCAACAAAGCGCTGCGGGCTGCGGGTCGTACTTCGGATGCGCTCTCCGCCTACCAGAGGCTACGCGGGGCTCCTTTGCTCGACGAGCTTGGCGTCGACCCGTCACCGCAGCTGCAAGAACTTGCACCTGGCCGTCACTCCGCGGCGAAGGCAGCCTGCGCCCAGCGGCACGGCCGGATATGCCCCGGCGGACCAACCTGCAGAGCCACTCTCCACCAGCTTCGTCGGCCGCGATGAGGAGGCGGCGCGCATCGTCAGAATAATTGCTGAACGAGAGCCGCTTGGTCACCTCTGGTGGGAACCGGCGGGGCTCGGCAAGACCCGCCTCGCCACCGAGGCCGCATCGTCAACTCCTGGAGGACTACGACGCCATCTGGCTCGTGGAGCTCGCTCCTGTGACGGATCCGGCCGAGATCCCCTATGCGGTACTGGCCTCGATCGGCCGGCGGGACGCCACGACCCGCAGCGATCCGGATGCGCCACGGCGCCCGTCGGAAGCGGTCGACGAGCTGCGCGGGTGCTCACCGCCCGCCGGGCGATGCTCGTGGTCGACAACTGCGAACACCTGCTCGACGGCGTGGCCCAACTCGTCGACACGCTGCTGGCCGATTGCCCGCAGCTGGCTGTGCTCGCGACCAGCCGCGAACCGCTTGCGATCACCGGCGAGGCGCTCGTCGTTGCTTGGCCCCGCTGCCGGTGCCGGTGCTCGGATCGACGGTCGAGCAGGCGCTCGCGTCCGCGGCGGTGCAGTTGTTCGCCGATCGGGGAGCGGCGGCCCGACCGGAGTTCGGCATCGACGAGGCGACGGTCGACGACAGCGTCGAGAGATCGTGCGCCGGCTCGACGGCCTGCCGCTCGCGATCGAGCTGGCGGCGGCCTGGTTGCGCACGCTTGCCGGTCCACGAGGTTGCCGCGAGGTTGTCCGACCAGTTCCGGCTGCTCACCGGCGGCAGCCGGACCGCGCTGCCACGGCACAGAACGTTGCGGGCAGTGGTCGAGTGGAGCTGGGATCTACTCGCTCCCGCGGAGTGGCTGCTCGCCGAGCGCCTGGCCGTCTTTCCCGCCGGGCGCTACCACAGCCAGCGCGGCCGCCGTGTGCGTGCCGACGATCGCGGTGCGCCGCACCGACATTCCCGACCTGCTGGCCGCCCTCGTCGACAAGTCGCTCCTCTGTGCTGGAGGACGACGGGCCCGCGGTACCGGATGCTCGAGACGATCCGCGAGTTCGGGATAGACCGCCTCGCCGAGCGCGGTGAAGTGGACTGCAGTGCGGACCGCTCATGCCCAGTACTTCGCGGACCTGATCACCGACGTGGTGCCGCAGCTGCGAGACCGGCGGCAGCGAGCGGCCATGCAGGTCATAGCTGAGGAGCATGACAACGTTCTTGCCGCGCTCCGTCACCTCGTCGACCGTGGAGATGCCGGGCGGCGCTCACGCTCGTTGTCGCGCTGAACCAGTACTGGGCGCCTCATCGGTAGGCACACGGAAGCGCTGACCTGGCTGGAGCTGGCCTTGCGCCTGCCGAGCGAGGAGACGTCGACCCCGATCTCTGGCTGACCGCCGTCGCGCCGCGGGTGATGAATCGCGCGGTCGGTGCCCAGCTGGCTGGGACCGACCCCGGCGGACGGCAACCTCAGGACGAAATTCTCGACATCCTCGATGACGCGTTCTTGCCCTCGACGTGACGAACACCCCGATCCTGGCGATCGTCAAGCCGGTCCTGCTGTTCATCGCCGGACAAGAAGAGCAGGCGGCCGACTATCTCAGCCAGGCGCTTGCCAACCCGGACCCGTGGATCCAGGCCACGTCGCTGGCCATGCGGGGCGCGCTTTGCCGAGAACTCGGGCGACATCGTCGCCGTCCGGGCCGATACCGCAGTGGCCATCGCCCGCTACGAGTCGGTCGGCGACGAGGTGGGGCTGGCGTCGGTCCTGCCGCTGGCTGCCGGGCTGCTGGCTTATTGACGGCGATGTCTCCGGCGCGGTCAGCTTGTTGACCAAGGCGCTCCGGCTGCTCGACGACCAATCGGCCGGAGCGATCGAGGTCGATGATCGGCTGTACATCCTGCTGCGGCTTTCGGACATGCACGGGCGGCTCGGTGAGTGGGACGCGGCGCACTGCAGTTACGCCGAGGCCGCGTCGGAAGATGGCCGGACTCCATTGGCTCGGCGGAGTGGCGCGCGCTGACGGCTGTCCTGCGTGGGGAGTGCTGCGAGCGTCAGGAGACTTCGAGAGCGGCCCAGCGGCTGCAAACCGAGGCGGAGGACCTGCTGTCGCGAGGCCTCGCGGTCCCGTTCACGATGCACCACGGCACCGCGCTCGTCGCGGCGTTCGGCGCACGCGGCGGATCGACGCCGGCGACCTGGAGCTAGCCCGTCGTCACGTTGACACCGCCTACACGGCCGGGCGGGCGTCGAGGGACATGCCGATCGTCGCGACCGTCGTGGTCGCCGAAGCCATGCTCGCGCTCGCGTACGGCGATACGCGGCGTAGCGCCAGCTCACCGGCTGCACGACTGGCTGCGCGCATCCGCGGGGCCGATGACCCGACCGACCTGATGGTGGCGCGAATTACCGCCGGCGCCCGGGAGGTGCTGGGCGCCGGCGGATTCCAGGAGCAGTGGTCGGCCGGATTGGGCCGCGCAAGCCGCGCGGAAGCGATCGACCTGGCCGATCCGGGCCGGGATCAGGTGCGACGACGGTAAGCGCGCGTCGCCGGGAGGACGAACACGATGAGCAACCCGGCCATCCAGACGAGTGTCCACAGCACGTGCAGAGGCCACTGGTCACGCCGAGCATCAAGCCTCCGCACCGCGTCCACCAGATGGGTGATCGGGTTGACCTTGACGAAACCCTGCAAGCCAGCCTGGCATCGTGCCCGGTCTGAACGCAAGGTGTTGCTGGCCGGAGGAGAGCGGCAGTACGAGAAGGAACATAACCCTTCACCGCGCCTGGGGTGCGACGATCATGCCACCCACACCGAGATCCAGCAGAAGCACAACGGGCGAATGCGACCGAAATCGCGACTGCGGCGATCGTCGCGGTGGTGTTGGTCTCGATCCGGAAACCCATCAGGTACCCGAAGCCGACGGAACACCGCGCACTAGGATCAGGTAGCGGACCACGTCGGCTGAGCACCGCGCCGACCAGCGGGGCCGAGCGGGCGATCGGCAGCGATCGGAACCGGTCGAAGACACCCTTCTCGCGGTCAGCCGTTGAGGTTGGTGCCCAGGGAGATGCCGGCCATCGCGATCGACTGGCCGAGCAGGCCCGGCAGCAGGAACTGCAGGTAGTCGTGCTGGGATCCGCCGCTGATCGCCCCGCCGAAGATGTACGTGAACAGCACGCAGGAAAATCATCGGCTGCAACGGTCACGTCGATCAGCGCTTCCGGGGTCCGCCAGGTCTTGATGAGGCTGCGGCGGGCCAACGCGGCACTGTGCCGGATCAGGCCGAACCGGCGGGTTCGCGGCGAGGCTGTCGGTGTCGGCGCGAGCGACAATCGGCTCGCGGGAAAGCGTCGCGGTCATGCTGCCTCCTTGGTGTCGGACTGCGATCTCGTCGTCGCTCGCGCTGCGCCCGGTGAGGGTGAAGAACACCTCGTCCAGGCTGGGCAGGTGAAGGGAGAACTCGGTGACGGTGATGCCGGCCGCCGGCGAGGCGGGCCGCAGTCGCGGGCAGCGCGGAGTCGTCCGGGACGGACACGCTCAGCGTGCCTCGCCGAGGCGACTCCGGACGCGGCCGCCGGTGACCTCGGCGAGAACCGCGGCGGCCTCCGCGGTCCGGGCTCGGTCCGCTCGGCCGGACCTCGAGCGTCTGGCCGCCGACGACCTGCTTGAGCGCCGTCCGGGGTGTCATGCGCGATGACCCGACCGTGGTCGATCACGGTGATCTCGTCGGCCAGCGCGTCGGCCTCGTCCAGGTACTGGGTGGTGAGCAGCACGGTCGAGCCGTCGGTGACGAGCCGTCGGACGACCTCCCACATGTCCTCGCGCTTGGCCGGGTCCAGGCCGGTGGTCGGCTCGTCGAGGAAGATCACGGACGGCCGGCCGACGAGCGATGCGGCGAGGTCGAGCCGCCGGCGCATGCCGCCGGAGTAGGTCTTGGCCGGCCGTCCGGCGGCGTCGCTGAGGTCGAACCAGGCGAGCAGCTCGCGCGCCCGGCGCGCGGGCTCGCGCGGCTCGGCAGGTCCAGCAGCTGGCCGATCAGCACGAGGTTCTGCATGCCGGTCAGGTCTTGGTCGACGGACGCGTACTGGCCGGTGAGCCCGATTGTCTGCCGGACCTGGCGGGCGTCGCGGACGACGTCGAAGCCACCGACGCGCGCCGATCCGCGGTCGGCGGTGATCAGCGTTGCCAGGATGCGCACCGCGGTCGTCTTGCCGGCCCCGTTCGGCCCGAGGACGCCCAACACGGTCCCTTCTCGGACAGCGCGAGGTCGATGCCCGCGAGCGCCTGGGTGGTGCCGAATCGTTTGGTTAGGCCTTCGGCCTCGATCGCGTACGGGTGTGATGTCATGCCTCGATCGTGCGAGCCAGCCCTGGTAGCGCTCGCACACCGCGCTGGTGCGAGCTGACACGCATCTGGCATGGGCCGTCGCGGCTTGGCGATCGGTTGACGGTGGCTCTCGTTAGGCTGCGGTCCATGGTGCGTCCCGACGGCCGCGTGGCTGACGAGCTCCGTCCGATCACGATCACCCGCCAGTGGCAGCGCTACGCCGAGGGGTCAGCGCTGATCGAGTTCGGCGAGACCAAAGTGCTGTGCGCGGCCTCGGTCGTGCAGGGCGTGCCGCGCGTGGCGCAAGGGATCCGGGCTTGGCTGGGTCACGGCCGAGTACGCGATGCTGCCACGTGCGACGCTCACCCGTAACGACCGTGAGTCGGTCAAGGGCCGGATCGGCGGCGCGGACGCACGAGATCTCCCGGCTGATCGGCCGCTCACTGCGCGCGGCGATCGACCTGTCGGCGTTGGGCGAGAACTCGATCTCCATCGATTGTGATGTGCTGCAGGCTGACGGCGGCACGCGGACCGCCGCGATCACCGGCGCCTACGTGGCCCTCGCGCCGACGCGGTGGCCTGGTTGCGGGACCAGCCGGGCATTGGCCCGCCCGGATCCGCTCGTCAACTCGGTGTCCGCGGTGTCGGTCGGCGTGATCGACGGCGAGGTCCGGCTCGACCTCATGCTACGAGGAGGACGTCCGGGCCGAGACCGACATGAACGTGGTCCTTACCGGTGACCGGCGAGTTCGTCGAGGTCCAGGGCACTGCTGAGGGCGCGCCGTTCCGCCGGGCCGAACTCGACGCGATGCTCGACCTCGCCAACAGTGGCTGCGCGCAATTGGCCAAGATCAGGCCGACGCGCTGGCGGCGTGATGCCCGCGGAGGTGCTGCTCGCCACCCGCAACGCCCACAAACTCGCAGAGCTGCGTCGCATCCTGGCCGACGTGCAGCCCGACCTGCGGTAATCGGGCTGGACGATGCGGCGCCGTACGAGGATGTGCCGGAGACCGGAGCCACCTTCGCCGACAACGCCGTGACGAAGGCCCGGGTCGGGGCCCAGGCGACCGGGCTGATCACCGTCGCTGACGACTCGGGACTGGCGGTCGACGCACTGAACGGCATGCCCGGCGTACTCTCCGCTCGCTGGTCCGGCCGGCACGGTGACGACTCCGCAAACTTGCGGCTACTGCTCGACCAACTCGTCGATGTCCCCGACGGCCGTCGAGGCGCAGCGTTCGTCTGTGCCGCGGCCCTCGCCACCCCGAGGCGGGGGGCAGGTCGTGGTCGAGGGGCGGATGACCCGGCCGGCTGGTGCACCAGCCTCAGGGTCACAACGGCTTCGGCTACGACCCGATCTTCGTCGCTGACGGGCAAACGCTGACCAACGGTGAGCTGCCGCCCGCTGAGAAGGACGCGATCAGCCACCGCGGCAAAGCGATGCGGGCTATCGCCATGCCCGATTCAGGCGACCAGGGGCGCGGCTGATTAGTTCGCTACTTCGCCGAGTGCTGCGGCGCTCTTGGCAAGTCGTTCATGCCGTCGCGTTAGCCGAGCTGACGCGGCGCTGCCCAGCCTATGCGCCGGGTCGGCCCGCACGAGCATGCGTCCCGATGACCGAACGGCTCGGACTGGCCCCGGACTGTCGGGGTGACCTCCGGCGTCAGGCGTAGGCGGGTGCTAGGTCGCGGGGCGGATCGCCGGTCGTAGTGCCCTTCCATTCCGGCTGGGCAGGCGGCGGGAAGCGGATGGCTACGTGGTGAGTGGTGTTCGCGGCGGGGGTTCGGGTCAGGTCAATCCAGCGGGGTGGGATCCATTCTGGGCAGCCCGTCGCGCATGCGCACTGCCCAGCCGCGTTTGTGGTGTTCCCGGTGGTGAAAACCGCACAAAGGATCAGGTTGCCCACGTCCGTGGCGCCGCTGTCGGCCCATGGCGTCACATGGCGGCTTTCACACCAGTCCGGGGGCCGGTCGCAGCTCGGGAAGCGGCAGCCCGGTCTCGGGCGGCCAGCGCCCGCCGCTGCCCAATACTGGCGACTCGCCGTCAGCCCGTAGCCGAGCACCCCTCCGGCGTCGCCGACCACCACCGGATAGATGTCGGCTTCGGCGGCGATCCGCAGCGCTTCGGGGATGCTGACCAGCCCGCCGTGGCCGGCGGTCGCCAGGCCGGTGCGGGGCCTGCAACTGGCATTCACGGTCAGCGTGACCAGGACGGTGGCCGGAGCGCCGCCGCAGTCCGGCAGCGCACACCGAGAGCAGCAGCCGCCGCCCGGCATCCAACAGCGCGTCGTGCCGCCGCTGCGCGGGGCTGCGCCCGATCCGACTGGTCATCGTCGGTCGGTACCGGGCGAGCGAGGCGTGTCGAGGTGATCGTGGTCCACACCGCGGCGGCCGGAGCGGTGAGGGTGGCTGTCAGCCGGCCGGAGCCGTCCGGCAGCACCGCTAGGGTGACAGATCGGTCCCGCTGGTGGTCCTTCTCGCGACCAGCTGCCCGTCCGGGTCCAGACAGGCGGCCACGGTGCGGGCCAGCACCGCTAGGCGGTCGGATCTGCAGTGCGGGCGTAGCCGAGCAGGGTGGGCTCTACCTGGGCTCACCAGCTCCGGCTGGTCGGCCAGCACAGCGTCCGGCAACCGGTTGACCGTGGCGGTGATCACCGTGGCGTGCCGGGAGGAGATCGCCCGCCGCCGCGCGCTGCGGCGACCTGCGGGAATCGTGGCGCCAGTGCCTCGCCGGTCATCGCCCGCCGCGGCCCCAGGTCGGCGGCCAGCCGGGATCGGCCGGCGGCCTCCCGCCGGCCGAGACGCAGCCGCTCGGCCAGCAGCACCCCGGTGGACGCGTACCCAGCTCGGCCACCCCGCGGCCGCCAGTTCAACGATCAGCGCGCAGCCACCGCAGTATGTCGCCGAGCGCTGATCTCAAGCACTCCACCAGTCCAGTAGCTCGTCCCGACAACACTCGCGTCCAGCCCGAGCAGCCCCGGCTGCGCCGCGCCAGCTGCTCGAGGGTCCGCCACCCGTGACACCACCGCCGACTGTCATGTCGCGGGACATCGGTGACGAATCTGCATCAGGACATCGGTGACACTCTTGATCGTCTTGGTGGTGACACTTCCGCCACGAGGCTGCGGCGGTGGCTGCCCATGAACCCATCGATCCCCGTGTCCGCCTCGCGATCTCGCAGTGGCCTGAAGACGCCCACGCGGGGCGGTCTCGACCTTCTGCGACGAGCACGGCATCTCCGCAAGTCCTTCTACGAACTGCGCAAGCGTGCCCTGGTCGAGGGGCCAGCGGCGGTGCTCGAGCCCAAGTCCAGGCGTCCGCGGTCGAGCCCGTCGAAGCTGACCGAGGAGGTCAAGGTCAGGCGGTGGGGGTGCGGGCCGCGCTCGAGGCGTCCGGGCTGGACCACGGCCCGATCAGCGTGCACGAGAAGATGCGCGCGATGGGCCTGGACCAGGTCCCCTCGACGGCGTCGTTGGCGCGGATCTTCCGTGAGGCCGGCGTTGCTCGGCTGGAGCCGCGCAAGAGGCCACGTGCGGCGTGGCGGCGGTTCGTCTACCCGGCCCCGAACGCGTGCTGCGCAACTCGACGCCACCGAGTACGTCCTGACCGGCGGACGCAAGTGCGTGATCTTCCAGCTCATCGACGACCACTCCGCTACGCGGTCGCCTCCCATGTCGCATCCGGTGAGACCGCCGAGGACGCGATCGCGGTCTTCGACAAGGCGGTGGCCGCCCACGGCGTGCCCCAACGGCTGCTGTCCGACAACGGGCTCGCGCTGAACCCTTCGCGGCGTGGCGTCGTCGGCCAGCTCGTCGCACATGTTGCCGCGCTGGGCACCGAGGCGATCACCGGCAAGCCCTACAAGCCGACCACTCAGGGCAAGAACGAACGCTTCCACCAGACCCTGTTCCGCTACCTCGACAAGCAGCCGCTCGCTGACACGCTCGCGGAGCTGCAGGCCCAGGTCGACGCGTTCGACCACATCTACAACACCCAGCGTCCCCACCAAGGGCTGCCCGGGCGCATCACGCCGCTGGCCGCGTGGGAGGCGACCTCAAGGCCGATCCGCCCCGCCCGAAGCCGGACCGGCCCGTCTACGAGCCGCCGGTCCCCGCCTTACGTCCCCGACCGAAGCCGCCCGCAGACCTACCCGCCGACACGCGCGTCAGAACAGTGAGCACCGCCGGCACCATCCACGTTGACAAGGTGTTCTACAAGGTCGATGTCGACCACGCGTTCCAGCAGGTCCTCGTCATCAGTGACGGCAACCAGGCCGGCGACAAGATCGTCATCACCAACCTCGAAGGCGAAATCCTCGCCGAGCACACCAGACCCGCTCCCGGCATCCGCTACGTCGGCAACGGCCGACGCCCCGGAACCCGCCCCAGGAACCCGGGAGTGTCACCGAAGTCCTGACACACCAACCGTCACCGATGTCCGGATGCAGAACTGTCACCCATGTCCTGAGACATCACA
>ERZ1370068.2759-contig-189_pt1 | contig 10053 bp, 14 predicted proteins | sample MGYA00561227_ERZ1370068 | MGnify/ENA primary metagenome ERZ1370068 (study PRJEB38410, sample SAMEA6850437) | metagenome | study: Metagenomic assessment of the ecological functions of the soil: analysis of the soil microbiota associated with the...
CAGGATTCGGCTCTGCCGCTTCGTAGTTGCGACAGTTTTGAGGCCCTGAAAAAGGCCTCAGCTGGGCCGGTCCACAAACGTTTTCAACCGGAGGGGTTTTCTCTAGCCAGGCGTTAACGCCTGGGTTACGGAAAAGTCAGGAGGCAGTAAATCCGGCGGAAATCACATCAAAACGGAGACCCGTCAAAAAAGCTGCTTAGCTTTTCCTCATGCGAGTAACCGGCGGAAGCTGAGCGGTGTCTAGGTAATTAGGGAGAATCAAACCAGTACATGAATTTCAAGCTTCTTCAATCCTCAGCAATTCTGCGTGTGTTCGCGCTGAGTCTGACTGCTTTCTTCTGCGCCGGGGCAGCCCCAGCGCAGGATAAAAGGCGTCGCAGCGCCTGCGTCGATGGGTAACCCACCCGCCACCGCGGGCGGTGCTGACTCCAGCTACTGGCTGCGCAGACGGAATCTAAGACAACGGCGAGCAACGAGTACTGTCGCGACCAAAGGACGCACCCGCCAGCCTGAGTGCTTCGGGAAAAAGACGCCCTGAAGCGCTGATGGACAACTACAAGACCAGTCTTAACTCCCTCTCAAGCTCTTTATCAGAATGAAGTTCAAAGGCTGGAGCAGAAGAACAATCAAGCGAAAGATCTCTTTACAAAGACGGGCTTATTTCACGCGTCGAGATGGAAGCCAGCGACAAGGCTCTGCTGATGCTCGCGCTAAAGTCGAAGAGGTTGCCAAACAGATTGCCGAGGCAAACAAGCCCGCGCCGGTCGCTGCCAGTGATGCTTCTCCAACCTGGCCGGGTCCAATCAAGTCTGGTCTACGGGGAACGATCGAATCGACGGCCTGATTCGTTATTACGGCAGTCTTCATGCTGTCGATCCGTACTTGATCTATTGCCTGATGTCTCAGGAGTCAACGTTCAGCAAGATTGCGATCAGCCCCAAAGGCGCTCAGGGCTTAATGCAACTCATGCCCGGCACAGCCGCGCGGTACGGAGTGACGAATCCTTACGATGTCGCACAAAGCATTTCGGGTGGGACTCGCTACCTGAAGGACCTTCTGAAGATGTTCAATGGCCGAGTGGATCTGGCGCTGGCACGGTTATAACGCCGGAGAGAATGCCGTGATCAAGTACGGCTACACGATTCCGCCCTACGACGAGACACGCAATTACGTGAAGTTGATTATCAAAAGGTACGGCGCCACGAACCGCGAAGGTCGAAGCTCCGAAATCGAAAGTTTAAGCCGGCGTGTCTGGCTGCATGAACCTGACGTGCTGATCTGGCTGCAATCCCGACGGGATTCAGTCCTCCAGCTCCAGGCTTGGTCGACGAAACTCCCTCGGGATTTATACCGAGGCTCAAGCCTCGCCAGATGCCCTGGTCGAGCTATGACGGTAATTACCCTCGCAAAGCCTCGCCTGGGCTTAACTCTGACCGCTGCCCGGCAGGTCGTTAAGCGATCCTGCTAATTCTTCGTCAGCTTCAATCCCGGTCACAAACACTTCAGTATTGTGAGCCGAAGCGAACGCCGTAAACGCCGTCCGTGGATTTGAGTTTGCCGCGCGGTGACCAGCGCCGGCTTATCATAGCTCGCGACGACCTTGTTGTTGATCGAACACTCGACCTTGTCGCCTTTCACTGACATCGCAATCTCCTGAGTTACCGGTTCGCCGACTGCGACTTTGTTGACTGCGGGATCTTCAGTGCCGCGCGCATTCATCTGAAATGCCGCCGGGCCGAAACCGCGCACGATGAACTTTGCCGTTGCCATAAGCCGCACAGTACAGATAACTCTGCTGCTCAGTTCCCAGATCATTGCCCGCGATTACGATTCCATAAGGATGCGGGTGGGTGTTGAGGTTCATGAATTTCGGTTCGCGAAACGTGGCCTTGACCGTGTAATTGCCGGACGCCTTGTTCGCAGGGTTCCAATAAGTTGTAGCGTGGACCCGTGACTACGCTGAAAGGCATCGCCCTCTTTGGCGAACTTTGCGCTGTTGAGAGTCATGCCGGCCGTGGCCTCTTTCGCATCTACCTGCCCTCGTCCAGCCCGGCACTGAAACCCCGCCACCGGCGACCGCCCGGGAGGTCTCGTTCTGAGCTTCCTGAGAGAAAACCGCATTACGCGATTACGAGTGCCAAGAGCCCAAGTGAAAGAAAGAGAAAGTGCGACGCATTTGTTTTGAGATCCTCCTGAAAGATGTTGCGAGCGGCGAGATGATAACGCCTGATCCGTGAGGGTTACGCCTACTGAGATGAGTGAGTTTCGCTCTGTCTCTGATTGTGCTCTGCGCCCTCTGCCGGAGTCCCTTGGCATTCCTCTGCGGATTCTGAGGAGTCTCAGAACCGCGAAGCGGTAGCGACCGGATCAAGATGCGACTCGATGGAACCTGATCAAGATCAAGTTGCACGGGTGATCCCGTCGCTACCGCTCTGGGTTCTGACACGTGCACTCAGAAACCGCCGAGAAGGCCGACTGAGGAGCGTTCTGAATCTTTGGTTTTCGAACTGCCTCGTGTCGATTCGCCTTTCAGTAGGTCCGCCGGTCTATAATCATTTCCCCTTCAGTTATGAAAAGAAGACCAGGCGTTTGAAGAAACCAGACCAGCGCGTTACATCGTTCTCATTCTCGCGAGTGCGGCGGCTGGATTCAGCGGTCTGGGCCGCGCTCCACTTCACCGCCCCGAAGCTGCGCCAACTACTGGTAAGCTCCGCTCCTCCCGCAGCCCCTATCATCCCCGAAGCCGAACTGTGGGCCCGCGGACTCGAAAGGTCGAGGCGGGACCGCGGTGAGGAAGCCACACAAGGTCGCGCTTCAGATTCCGCCCCAGCTCCAGCACTACGAAGAGAGGCGCTGGTTCCTGGCCACCCAGGTTGCCGAGGTCCACAAACAAAACGTGCAATCCTGCCAGGACTTCATCGAGCCTGGCCGCAATGATCGTGCGTGGTGAAATGAAAAACGGTGCCCGTCGGCCACGGAGACCTACATTCTGTTTGGAGTCGGGGCCAAAGCAGACGACGGTGTGTTCACCCGTTATCAGGACGGCCAGAACGTTGAACTCTACAGCGAAGCCCGGCTGCGCGACCGCTACACTGAAATCGAGGCAGAGAGAGCGCGCCTGCAAAAGGAGATTGCGGACCTGAAATCGCAGTCGGGCGCAGCCAGAAATCCAGACAGGCGAAAGGTGCTGCGTCGAGGGAAATCGCCGCCCGGCAACAAGAGTTGCAGGCGCTCGATGAAGGACAAGACCCCTGCTCGATCAATTTTATGCGCAGCCCGCCGGCTCGCGAGAAGCTCTTTAACGAATACGAGGCACTCAAAACTTCTGGCAAAGAACTTCGGCGGCCGCTCGTTTGACATCGACAATCCGGTTGACCGCTGCAGGCAATGAAATTGAGCATGCTGCGCTCGGTCAGGGCCGAGGCCTTCAAGGTTCTGGAAGAATTAGCCGCCGATTACCACCGCGCCTTCGGATCGACCTTTGCCGGTGAGCTCGCTGGTGCGGGCCGGAACAATACCAGCACGTCCTGCATAGGGTGAATCGGAACGCGACACTGATTGACACCGCCGCACTCGACAGGTCTGGCTTTCGATATCGATTACCGCTACATGGGCCCGGCCGAACAGAACTTCGTATGAGCGAACCTCGCGCGAATGAAGGACGCGGGGCGCATCGCGAAGTGCTGCGCGAACGAAACGCCAACTACCACGCGTTTGTCTTCATTGATGGCACTCGGCCGGATGATACGCTAATCACGGCCTCTTTGGATGAAGCCGGTACACCGGTAAGAGGAAGCTAACCACGCCGATACAGAAACCCGCCAAAGCTAAAAGCAAATCGCAAGCGAACGGAAGAACAAACCGGCACAATGCGTAAGGCGAGAAGACGTCGCTAGCAGCCCAATTGCCAAACGATAGCCTTCCAGCTTCATCGGTGCGATTATCTTTTCTCCAGCCCAGGCGTTTGCCTGGGTCAGAAACGATGTGGCCACTAAAGCCCCATTAATGGGCTCTTGAGACTAACCTCTTTCATTCCCAGGCGTAAACGACTGGGGCTACGGCACGTTTCGAATCGGACTCTTTCCTGAACTTGGGTCAGGCAACGCGCGTGGCGGTGAGATTCCGGCCGCCGGAGGTGTGCGTACCTGATTGGCATCCTTCTCGGCCAACTATCCTTTCTCTCCGCGCCCGACTGAATTAATACCGGACAAAGGAAGCTCTCATGCGTTACACCTCAAATCGATCCAGGACTGAAAATATCCAAACGCGCTGCTGTTCCTGCGGCGTGAACGTCGTTCGAAACGCCGATCGGCAAGGTGAAGTGGTTTTGTCTGATTTGCCAGGCGGCAATTCTCGAATCAAACGTTCCAGGCGCGAAGACGAAGAAGCGCCCGCAAGGGAAGGGCTTTCAATCCTCCGACTTCACGCTGGAGCACTTAGACAAGACGGTTATGTTTACTGAAACGTCAAAACGAAGAGCAGCAGTCCGGCGTGTTGCGCCGCTCACTGCTGTTAATCGCGCTCTGGTTGACTGGCGCCTCGCTTAGCCTGTGAGCCCGGCACACCGGCCGGCGACGAACAGCGGCGATAGACAGGCTCAGGTTAGCGAAAGCGCTGAGCCCACCATCGACGCCAGCCCAACCTCGAAGAGCGACGACACAGTGGGCAGGTCATTACCGGCGACACCGATCACCCTGACCGTGACCGCCCCGGGGCGCAGAGCGTGAAGAATTCTGTACCGGCCGGCCTTTGCGGAAGGCCGTCACGTCGAGCTGAAAAATCTGAGCATGCACCAACCGAGCCTTCGAGCGGAAAATTCACGACCCAATTGAAAACTCCGGTCCGACTTTGCCGGCGAAGTGTGGGCCGAAGCGTCTTATCAAAGGTGACCGGAAGGAAACGAAGCCCATCTCTCTGACGGTCGAAAGCATCTCGACGGCAGAGCTCGCAGACGCAGCGTACAAGCACAGTGACGAGGTCTGCCCGCTCGGATAAGATCACCGGCGGGACCATCGAGAAAGCAACCCTGCAGCCGGATAATGGTGACATTCGAATCACCGTCAATATTCCGCGCGTTTCAGTTGACTCTTTGGCAGGCTGGAAAAGAGGTCAAGACTTATCGGATTGGAATCGGTCGGAAGGAATTTCCGCTGCCAAGCGGGCTGCGCCGCTCGACTCAAATCGTTTTCAATCCCGATTGGGTGCGCGCCCGACAGCTCACGGGTGGAGGACCATGACGTCACGCCGGGAGAGCGTGGTGGAGCAGACGACCCACGCAATCCGCTCGGCAAGATCAAGATTCCGCTGGGCAATGGCATCCTGATTCATCAGGCGTCGCGGCCGTCTGACCTTAGGACATCTTGTTTCGCATGGATGCGTACGCCTGCTGCTCGACGATCTTTTTCGACCTCTCTGAAAAAATAATTGCCGCGCGCTTCTCTGAAAGTTTCTAAAGCAGCAAATCGAGCACGCAAAAACCAGCAAAGATCGTCTGGTCGTGAAGCTCGACGCGCCGCTACTCGTGGATATCAGCTACGACACGCCAGGTCGTCGAGGGCGGCGTACTGCACCTTTATCCCGACGTATACAACCAGAAGACCGAACACGCTCGAGAATGTCAGGTCAGAGCTTCAGGACGTTCACGTTGAGGCGACGAATCTTGACGACAAGCTGCGTCAAATGCTTGCTCGCGTACGATGTCCGGAAGAGTTCGCGGTCAATGTAGCGGATATCAAAACAGGACGCGCCCTGGAAACGGGGCAAAACCAACCCTTGACGGCGGCGTCCGCCCGAAGAAGCAAGCGCGATCCGACCCAAACAAAAAGCGGCCACGATAGCAGTCCGTCGAACCTCTGGTGGCGGTAGTTTAACTCCCTCTCCCTTTTGGGAGAGGGTTAGGGGAGAGGGTCTTGGCGCCCCAACTGCAACCCCTAACGTTGCTGGCGGGCTTCCCAGCCCGCAATCCGCTGTGGTACATTTTTCCGTCGCGGCCGCAATGGCGTTGAAGAACTGGGACTGGGCGCTCGTCGCTTAAGAGGCGGGCTGAAGCCCTGATGAGTTATTTTGAGCCGTGCTCGTACTAAGCCTCTCCCCCCAACCCTCTCCCAAAGGAGAGGAGGCCAAACTGTGTTTCAGTACGAACCATCTCCGTCCTTACCGCATCTCACTAGTTACCCGACAATTCGGGACCTCACGTTCAGGCCGGAAGTAAAATCGCATGAAAAACATAAGAATTCGTATCCCTCTTGATTGTCTGTGTGTTGGCAGTAGTGGCCGGCGCCGCGCTCGCTTGCGGCGCGCGATAGTCGAGGCCAATCGCGACCAGCGAAAACCGCAGCGCCAATACCGGCCGCAAAGAGTGAGACTGGTTAAGCCGACCGTGCTGGTACCGGATCGGACGCCGGTGAAGCCGGCGACGTCCACTTTCACCGAAGCGGGCAGCTCAAAACGCGGTGCTGAGAAATGAACTGATCTGGACGTTCGGGAGCAAACCACAGCACGGCTGGTTCTTTGCATGATTTGTTAATCGGTCAGACGTTGAATGCGCCCGCCTGATACTGTCAACCAATGATTTCACGAACGCCGTCGCAATGTGGCAGAAGCAGAAGGGACTGAGCGCAAGTGGCGTTCTGGATGAGCACTCCTGGATGGCTCTGAGTAGCGCAGTGGCAGAGCGATCGGCTGAAGGACAAAACTCCGGCAACTCAGGATCTAGTTATTACTCTGGCGCCGTCCTCTGATTTTTATGATCCGGCACGATTGCCTGAGTTGCGGCAGGTTGAGCGCAACACCTACGCAGCGTACAAACAGATGCTGGCGGCAGCAATCGCCGATCCGTGCCCTCCAGCCTCGAGCACACGACGGCGGGCGAACTCGCGCCGGCAGAAAAATACCTCAAGATCGTTTCCGCCTTTCGCTCCCGCGAGTATCAGGAGCAGTTGCGCCGGCAATCGCCAAACGCGGGCAGCGCCGGCCTGGCCGTGAACAGCCCGCACTTCACCGGCCGCGCGTTGGTTGTATGTTGGCGGCGATCCCGTCGATACCAAAGACTCAAACCGCGCGGTGCAGGTCAGCACACCTGTGTATCGATGGCTCGTGCAGAACGCCAGGGCGCTTCGGCTTCCGCCCTTACTTCTACGAGCCCTGGCGACTGGGAACATGACGGTAGCGCTGCGCTTGGCCCGCAAGATCTGAACGCGCCATCCAGGATAGCGCGGCAGGTCTACGGCTCGCCGGCATTCAGTCACCGCTCAACGGACCTCGACACAGCTTGAGCGACCTGCGCTTCGGCCGACTACTGGTGACGTCCGGCAAACTTCGCAGGAAGCTCATGTTAAGTCATCCGCGATCTGGAAGCGTCCGGATCGTGAGACTGAAGTCGAACCAGTTCGACGCGGGCGACATCGCTACCGCTACGTTGGTTCTACACTTGCCAACCGTCCGTTTCCCAGACTCGACGGGAGCTATTAGCAGTCGTTGCGACGCCGACTTTAATCGGCAAGCGTTCCGCCATCTGTCACGAACGAGTGCCCAGGCCACCCTTAACTACAGCGCAACGATGAGCTGCCTCTCGCGTACTGCGTCGTGTTAATATTCCGGCCCACATGAAGGTCGATTCGCCACTACCGTCACTTGAGGGAGCCGCCGGAATGGCTCAACCCGCGACCAATATTCAAGTCGAGAAAGGCCGTCCCCTTCTCGTTCACTTCTGGTCCATCGGCTCTGACATCTCCGTTGCGAACATCCAGCAGCTGGCTGAGTTGCGCGATCGGCGCAAGCGCGAAGGGTTGCGGGTCATCGCTGTTCATCTGCCGCTGCGACCGGACGAGCGTTCCCCCTGGCGGTGACGTGAGGCCGCGGAAGAACTGAATCTGACTGAGCCGTGCGCGCTCGATAATTTCCATGCCCTGCGCGATCTTTTTATCGAAGGGCAGGATGACGTGCCGGCTTATTACCTGTTTGATATCGAGCACCGGCTAAAAATTTCCGCGACCAGCAAGAGCGGGTTGATGATCATTGAGGACACTTTGGGCCCAGATGCTGATCGAACTGCGCGAGCATCATCCTTTCTGTCCCGAGTGCGAGCTGTTCCTGAATCAAGGAAGCGCTCTTCTGTGCTGATTGCGGGCTGCCGCTGAGTTTACCGAGCTCTCAGGGCGCGCATCCGTATTATGAAAAGCACATCTCTCTGCGGCGCTGCCCACGATGCGTTTGGTCAATCCTGACCCATTGATTGTGGAAAGTCGACGGCAAGTATGAGTTGCTGGCGCGCGCCGGCGAGGGTGGCATGACGCACCGGTCCACCGGGCCCGGCGTGCTCAGATCGGGGATGAAGTTGCCGTCAAAGATCCTTCTGCCAAAAATTCGCCACGGACGATGCTGCGCGCTTCCGCTTTCGGTCGCGAAACCGGCGCCGCCGCGATGTTGCGCCATCCGAATATGCATCACTATCTACGATTTCGCCGAAAGCGATAACGAAACGATCCGGCCTTCATTGTGATGGATTTGATCAACGGCGCGCCGCTGCGAGAACTGCTGAACGGTGGCCGCTTTGCGGTCGAACGCGCCAGCCGCTTGATGCGCGGAATCTGTGCGGGTGTCGCGGCGGCCCATAAGCGTGGCATCGTTCATCGCGATCTGAAGCCGGACAACATTCTGGTGGCTGGCGCCGGATGATGTTCCGAATTCGAAGTGTGCGCATCGTCGATTTCGGTTTGCCAAACTCATTTCAGACATCGACCGGCGCCAAGGGCACGGTTGTAGGGACGCCATTTTACATGTCTCCGGAGCAGTGTCTGGCGAGTCAGCTGGACACTCGCTCAGATGTCTTCGGCCTGGGCGCAACCTTCTACGAAATAGCCTGGCGAACGGCCTTTCACCGCAGAAAGGGTCTCAGGCATCATCAACAAGCACCTGTACGAAGAGCGCACCGCCCTTGCCGGCTGAGCTGGAGATTCCCCAGAAGAATCTCAAACGGGATTGCGAAAGCAATGTCCGGGTGATCCAGATGACCGGCCACAGACGGCTGGGGAATCTGGCGTTTCGATGGAGTTGACGAGAGCGTCAGAACCCGGAGCGGTAGCGACCGATCCCACGCAAATTTGGCCTTGACCAAGTTCCCTCAAGTCGGCTTGCCCAAAAAGAACTGCGCGGAACGAAGCAAGTTAGATCTCTGGGAGCGCGGGCGCTCCTCGCCCGGCACCGTTTGCACGCTCAATTCCTAAGATTTTGGCGCTTCAACCTAGACTCGCGCTTTCGCGCTCATCGCGGGCGCGGTGCGCCCGCGCTCCCAGTGTTGATGGGCCCATTCCAAGTCAAAATCGATCTGGGCAACGCCCCTCAAGTCGCATTTGATCCGGTCGCTACCGCTCGCGGTTCTGGACACCTGTGCTCGAGGTCACTAATCGCCGATCGCACGCCTCCCTTAATTAACCGGGCAGGTGCAAATTCCTTCTGATCTGGTAGGCGACGGCGACCCAGAATGAGGCCCAACGCGAAGCCACTAACTAAGTTGAGCGTGCTGTATTTCTTCGTTTGGCATGTCAGCAGTAGCGCACACCAGCGAAATCGTTATTCGCAAACCGGCGGCGAAACGCGCAGAGCAAAAACCGCAAGCGTGTTGTGACGCAAGACGAATTTGCTGACCTTCGGATACCACTTCCTGAGCCGACGGACAGCGAGGTGCGGCGCGCTGGTGGCCGCGTAAAAGTAAACCTGATCGCCTGCCGATCCACCGATGGCGGCGCAGAATCGTCAGACGCCAATCCAGCAATCCCGCGCCGCACAGCATCCCTGCCGTAATCAGCACCGCCTCACCTTTCCCCAGAACGCGGCGAAGAGAATCGCAAAGTAGCCCCAATGCGAAATAAAGCGCACCGCCATGCCTTTATCAAACGACGCGGATATTGTCGTCATCGTGAGCGTCGCGATTGCGGCGACATTGATTAACAGCATAAGAAGAGTTCGCACAATACTCTCAACGCGCATGGCTGGCGCCAGAAGTCACCAGATGACTCAACCGCTTGAAGCAATACGTAACCGAACGAAGTACAA
>ERZ1370068.10418-contig-9119_pt1 | contig 10029 bp, 17 predicted proteins | sample MGYA00561227_ERZ1370068 | MGnify/ENA primary metagenome ERZ1370068 (study PRJEB38410, sample SAMEA6850437) | metagenome | study: Metagenomic assessment of the ecological functions of the soil: analysis of the soil microbiota associated with the...
GAGGCAAGTACGCCGAGCAGGTTGACCAGGTCAGGAAATGGCGAAGGAACAAGCTGAGCGACTTCACCGGAAACCAGCCGGAGCAGCCCGCCTGAAGTTATCAGCCCCGCCAACGGCTTGCAGCCGTTCTGAACCTCAGCCTCCCGCAATCGCCGGCGCGGTCGGGTCGGTCGATTCTCCCGTTGCTCGCGCTGGACGTACTCCTCAATAGCCTCGATCGTTCTCCCGTGATCGTCGCGCGACGGCGACCAGTCACTCATGGTGGCGACCTCTTCGACTTGCTCCTTGATGAACCACTGCATGAACTGATCCGGAGGCGAAGTCGTTTTCCTCGCGCGCGATTCGCGGTCAGCTCGTTGATCTGAGCGGTGACCCGGCGCTCCTGCTCGAGCGCAGAGTTCGACAGGAGCAACTCACATCGGGAAATCCACCTGCGGTGCGCTCACCCGGGAACCAGCGCTGTCGCGTCCTGGTCGATCAGGTACTTGATCATCATCATCGCGTGGTCGCGCTCCTCGAGAGCCTGCGCGTAAAAGAAGCCAGCCATCTGCGGCATGGTCAGTGCGTCGTAGAAAACCGCGCAAGCCACGTATTGCTGGTGGGCAGCGAACTCGTGTCCGATCTGCACGTTCAACTGCTCGACAAAGCGTTCGGCGGGCATTCAGCGGCTCCTCGGGCGGCGTGGTCAGTTTGCGATGCAGTTTTGGGCCCGCCGCACGATAGCAGGAACCCGACCGAGGGCATGCCTAGATTGACCGTGGGCCGAGCGGACTCAGGTGTCGACTGACGTGGCTTGCCACGCGTCGCCACCGCAGGTACGCCGCAGCGCGAGGAGTCCGGCATCGGCGGTCAGGTGATGCGGGGCAGCGAGTGTGATGATCACCTCGGCGACGTCGCCAGGACGCGGACGCTCAGCAGGCTCTTGGGGCACCGAAACATGAACGAGCCGGTTGTCGCGCGCCCGGCCGGACATCCGGTGAGTAAGCGTGTCCTTCCGGCCCTCGCCGTCGGCGAACATCACCTCGACTCCGCTGGCCGACTCTGCTTCAGGTTTTTCTGCAAGCAGATTCCGTCCGACAAGATCGACTAGGCGGTCGTAGCGTTCCTGGACGACTCGCCTTAGGAACCTGGCCATCCATGGTCGCAGCCGGGGTTCCCGGTCGGATGGAGTACTGGAAGGTGAAAGCTGCCGCAGAATCGCGCCGCCGCAACCACGTCGAGAGTGCGCTCGAAAGTCCGCCTCGGTCTCGCCCGGGAAGCCAACGATGATGTCGGTGGTGATGGCCGCCTCCGGCATTGCGGCCCGCACCTTGCGTCGATAATGCCCAGATACCGCTCGCTGCGGTAGGAGCGGCGCATCGCCCGCAGCGATCGCGTCGGATCCGGACTGCAGCGGCATGTGCAGCTGCGGCATGACGTTCGGCTGTCTCGGCCATCGCGGCGATCACGTCGTCGGTGAAGTCCTTCGGGATGCGGGTGAGGTGAAGCGAACCCGCTCGAGTCCGTCGATCTCGCCGCAGGCGCGCAGCAGTTTGGCGAACGCGCTGCCGGTCGCCGAACTCCACGCCGTAGGCGTTGACGTTCTGGCCGAGCAGCGTCACCTCCTGCACGCCCTCGGCCACCAAGCGCCTCTGATCTCGGCCAGGATGTCGCCGGGCCGGCGGTCCGTCTCCCGTGCCGCGCAGCGCCGGGCACGATGCAGAAGGTGCAGGTGTTGTTGCAGCCGACGCTGATGGAGACCCAGGCCGCGTACGCCGAATCGCTGCGGGTCGGCAGGTTGGACGGGAAGGTCTCCAGGGCCTCCTATGATCTCGACCTGCGCCTCGTGCTCGATCCGCGCGCGTTCCAACAGCACCGGCAGCGAACCGATGTTGTGGGTGCCGAACACGACGTCGACCCAGGGCGCGCCGGGCGAGGATCGAATCGCTGGTCCTTCTGCGCCAGGCAGCCACCGACGGCGATCTGCATGCCAGGCCTTGCCTTCTTTGCCGGCAGCAGATTGCCGAGGCTCCCAGTAGAGCCGGTTGTCGGCGTTCTCTCGGACTGCGCAGGTGTTGAAGACCACGACGTCTGGCAACGTGTCCTCGGCAGCTCTGTGATAGCCCGCTTCCTCGAGCAATCCAGCAAGCCGCTCCGAGTCGTGCACGTTCATCTGGCACCCGTAGGTGCGAATTTGATAAGTGCGCGGCCCAATCGCTGCGGACTCTTCGGTCAAGGTCGACACTAGCAGACCAAGGGTAATGCTGGAGTGTCGATGGCGATAAAGTGCCAATTCGTGAGCGCACCACCCACCGGAGAGCAGTACGAGATCAGCTCTGGAAATCACCGGCGCACGTCATCACCGAGGTAGGCGCGACGTTGCGCAGCTTCTCCGTCGACGGTCGCGATGTGGTCCGCGGCTTCGGCGTGCAGGACAAGGTCAGCGGCGGGCGGGGACAAAATCTGATCCCGTGGCCGAATCGAATTCGCGACGGTCGCTACACCTTCGACGGAACCACCCAGCAGCTTCCGCTGACTGAACCGGCCCGACACAATGCCAGTCACGGGCTCGCGCGCTATGTCCCCTGGGTCCTGGTCGACCACAAGGCGGATTCGGTGACCAATCGGATGCGCATCCATCCGCAACCTGGCTGGCCCGGCACGCTCGAGTCCACGATCACGCATCAGCTCAGCCAGGATGGCCTGACCGTCACAGTGGAGGCGACCAACGCCGGCACAACGTGATTTGCCGTTCGGCTACGGCGCCCACCCGTACCTGACCGTTGGCGAGTCGACGGTCGACGAGGTTGCTCTCACCGTGCCCGCCGCGTCCTACTTGGAGGTAGACGACGACCGGCTGCTCCCGCTCAGGCTTTCGCCCGTTGAGGGCACGGCTTACGACCTCCGCGAGGGCCGCGTTCTCGGCTCGATGAGCCTGGATACGGCGATGACCGACCTTGCGCGCGACTCTGACGGGCGCTGGCGAGTGAGACTGGTCCTTGGCGACCGTTTCGCCGAACTCTGGGGCGACGAGACGATGCGATGGACTCAGGTCTTCACCGGTGGGCCGAAGCGCGACTTGTCCATCGCGGTCGAACCCATGACGTGCGGTCCGGATGCGTTCAACGCCGGCCCGACTCACGATGACTTGAGGGTGCTCGCGCCTGGCGAGACATTCGTCGGCCAATGGGGAATTTCCGGTAGTTAGCCTAACTATCAAAAAACTTCGGGGTTGTCACCGAAAATTGCCGCGTATCTTATGCCGTTTCGCCAACCGCAGGTCTAAGGTCAGGGCCATGACGAGAGCGAAATCTCGCTCAGGAGATCCAGCCTCAAGCCGCTGTCACCGTCTGATCCAGTTCCGGATCCGACAACTGGTCCGTCGGTGGCGCCGGACCACCTCGGCGGAGCCTTTGGTGGTGCTGAGCGACGTCGACAAGCACTTCGGTGCAGCTGCATGTGCTCCAAAAGATCGATCTCACGGTCCGCAAGGGTGAGGTCGTCGTCAGTCCTTGGGCCGCTCCGGCTCAGGCAAGTCGACCCTCTGTCGGGCCATCAACCGGCTGGAACCGATCGAGTCCGGAACCATCACCATCGACGGTCAGCAGCTGCCCGAGGAGGGCAAGGCACTGGCCCAGCTGCGCGCCGACGTCGGGATGGTGTTCCAGTCGTTCAACCTGTTTGCTCACAAGACGATCCTGGAGAACGTCACACTCGGGCCGATCAAGGTTCGCAAGACTGTCCGGCCGGCGGAGGCGAGAAAACGCGGCATGGACCTGCTCAGCGCGTCGGGGTCGAGTCGCAGGCCGACAAGTATCCGGCACAGCTGTCCGGCGGCCAGCAGCAGCGGGTGGCCATCGCCCGGGCGCTTGGCCATGGATCCCAAGGTGATCTTGTTCGACGAGCCGACGTCGGCGCTGGACCCGGAAATGGTCAACGAGGTCCTCGAGGTGATGATCTCGCTCGCTCGCCAGGGAATGACCGATGATCGTGGTTACCCACGAGATGGGCTTTGCCCGCAAGGCGGCCAACCGCGTTGTCTTCATGGATGACGGCCAGATCGTCGAGGAGGCGGAGCCCGAGGCGTTCTTCACCAACGCGCAGAGCGCCCGAGCCAAAGACTTCCTCGAGCAAGATCTTGACCCACTGATCGAAGTGTCCAATCGCGCATTTGTTACCTCGCTCCGAATCGGACGCGCAGCTCGCATGCATGTTCCACCTGAGCAAAGCAATGCCCCGGTTGCACTGAAAGGAGAGCAATGCGCATCAGCAAGAAGATCCTCGCCGTGTCGGCGGATCCGCCTGGCGGTCACCATGGCTGTCGTGGCGGTGGTGGCGGCGCCGGAGCACATCGTGGCGACACCCTCACCATTGGCATCAAGTACGACCAGCCAGGCCTCGGCCAGAAAGTCGGCGAGGACTTCAAGGGCCTCGACGTCGACGTCGGCGCGGTACGTCGCCAAGGAGCTCGGCTTCGACGAGCGACAAGTGATCGTTCAAGGAGACCCCGTCCGCCCAGCGTGAGACTGCGATCCAGGGCGGCCAGGTCGGCTTGATCTTCGCCACCTACTCGATCACCGACGCCCGCAAGGAGAAGGTTTCGTTCGCCGGCCCGTACTTCATTGCCGGCCAGGATCTGCTGGTCAAGCGCCGACAACACCGACATCACCGGGCCCGGACGCGATGAACGGCAAGACGCTCTGCTCGGTGACTGGCTCGACCCCGGCGGAGAAGATCAAGAAGAAGTACGCCACCACGGTGAAGCTGTTCGAGCAGGACACCTACTCCAAGTGCGTGGAGGCCCTGGTTGGGCGGCACCGTGGACGCGGTCACCACCGACAACGTGATCCTGGCCGGCTTCGCCGCCCAGCGCACATACGCGGGCAAGCTCAAGGTGGTCGGCAAGCCGTTCTCGACCGAGAAGTACGGCGTCGGCCTGAAGAAGGGCGATACCGAGACTCTGCAACAAGGTGAACGCGGCGATGGAGAAGATGGTCGTCCGACGGATCCTGGCAGAAGGCGGTCGATGCGAACGTCGGCCCGTCAGGTTTCAAGGTCGACACCTCGACCAACCCGCCGAAGCCTGAGCCCTGCGCCTAGGTCTGGCAGTCGTGCGAGTGCTGATCGGGGCCGGCCTGCTGCCGGCCCCGGCAGTCAGCCGAGGAGGGTGTTGCGATGCTGAACGAGTCTTCTCGGCGAGCTGTTGGCCGAGTACAGACGTGCTCGGCGCGTTCTGGATGACGATCAAGCTGACCGTCGCACGCCGCCGTCGGCGCCCTGGTGATCGGCACGATCATCGCGATCATGCGGGTGTCGCCGGTTGCGCGGTGTTCAGGTCGGCCGGGACGGCGTACGTCACGTTGGTCCGCAACACACCACTGACGCTGATCGTGTTCTTCTGCGCCTTCGGGTTCTACATCACTTTGCAGTACCGGATCGGGGCACAGAGCTCGCCCATCGATGTCCAGAACTTCCGCTGGGAGTTCTCGGGGCCTCGCGGTCTACCACGCGGCCTTTGTCGCAGAAGCCCTGCGGAGTGGAATCAACTACCGTTCCGAAGGGTCAGGCCGAGGCCGCTCCGGGCCATTGGTCTGGATTTCGGCCAAACCTTGTCCAATGTGGTGCTGCCCCCAGGCATTTCGCGGAGCCATCGCGCCGCTGGGGAACGTGATGATCGCGCTCACCAAGAACACCACGGTGGTGGCCACCATTGGCGTGGCCGAAGCGTCCTACCTGATGAAGGCGAGCATGATCGAGTTCCGTCCTGACCTGATCTACGCGATCTTCGGGATCATGGCCGCTGGGTTCGTGATCTTGACGCTTCCGATGGGGATGCTGTTCACCACGTTGTCACGACGACTGGCGGTGAAGCCGATGAGTGCCGAAGCGAGCGTGCTTGTTCGATGCTCCAGGGCCCAAGGCGCGTATCCGCTACCGCATCATTGCGATCATCGGCAGCCTCGGCATTCTTGCTCTGCTCTACCTGCTGGTGCGGGCGCTCGCCGCCAAGGGCCAGTTCACGGCCGCCAAATGGAGTCCATTCATCGACCCGGTGACCTGGACCTCCTACCTGCTGCCAGGCCTGCAGGGCCACCTTGGTCGCGGCTTTTTCTCGATCATCCTCGGCCATGATCGGCGGAATCCTACTCGGCATGGGCCGTTTGTCTCAGCTGGACACCGGTGCGAGTGTCCTGTGGCGTCTTCGTTGAGTTCTTCCGCTCCGTTCCGGTGCTGATGATGATGCTTTTCGCCTATTACGTTTTGCTCTTCGGCATCCAGATCTCCGGCGAGATTCTGCCGCTCTTGGGAGTCATCGCGGGTCTGACGTTCTACAACTCCTCCGTGATCGCCGAGCTCATCCGCTCCGGAGTCGGGTCGCTGCCAACGGGTCAGCGGGAAGCGGGCTTGGCCATCGGGCTCACACCCTTCGCGACGCTTCGGCTGGTGCTGTTGCCGCAGGCCATCACCTTGATGCTGCCCTCGATCGTCAGCCAACTCGTCGTCGTGCTCGAAAGACTCGGCTCTGGGGTTTCTGATCTTGTACCCGGAGCTGGTCCGCAGCGGGCAGACTCCTGGCCTCGCTGAAAGGGAACCTGATCCCGACCTTCATCGTGGTGGCCGCGATCTTCATCATCATCAACTATCTGCTGACCGCGGCTGGCCCGCTACCTGGAGCGCCGATTGCAGACTCGCCGACGCGGGCCGAGCCGGGAGCCGAGTTGCAGCCGATCGTGAGCCCTCAATCGCTCAGGGCGGTGCGCTAACGGCGCCGGGTCAGGCCTAGCGAGCGGTTTCGGTTGCTCGGGATTCCCGGGACGACGGTCACCTTGATCTGGCCGGGGTAGGTCAGCTCCTCCTCGATCTGCTTGGCGATGTCCCGGCCATAACTTGCGCCTCGATGTCGTCGACGACATCGGGTGCCACCATGACCCGAATTTCCTGCCGGCTTGCATCGCGAATACCTTGTCGACACCTTCCGCGCCCGGCGATCTCTTCGAGCCGCTCGAGCCGCTGAACGTACGCTTCGATGCTCCGCGTCGAGCACCGGGCCGGCTGCCGCTGATGGCGTCGGCCGCCTGTACGAGGACGGCTTCACGGTGGCGTATCTCGACCTCGTTGTGGTGAGCCTCGATGGCGTGCACTACGTCGGCGTGCTCGCCGTACTTGCGCGCGAGATCCGCCCCGACGATCGCGTGTGACCCCTCCACCTCATGCGTCAGTGCCTTGCCGATGTCATGCGAGGAACGCAGCGCGCTTGCAGTGCGCGACGTCGAGGCGAAGCTCGGCTGCCATAAGCCCCGCGATATGCGCGCTCTCCACCAGATGCTTGAGCACGTTCTGCCCGTACGAGGTGCGGTAGCGCAACAGTGCCGAGCACCGGAACCAGCGCTGGGTGCAGATCGGAGATCCCCACCTCAGCCATTGCATCCTCTGCCGCGCGCAGGCACTGCGCCTGGATCTGGCTGCTTGCTCCGCTCGTGCACCTCTTCGATGCGAGCGGGATGAATACGGCCGTCAGCCACCAGCTCGGTCAAGGTCATACGGGCCGTTTCCCCGACGCACCGGGTCGAAGCAGGACAGCAACACCGCCTCGGGTGTGTCGTCGATCATCGACGTTGACGCCGGTCACCTGTTCAAAGGCCTCGGCATGTTGCGACCTTCCTGACCGATGATCCGGCCCTTCATGTCGTCGCCCGGAAGATGGACCGCGGAAACGACCGACTCAGAGGTCAGCTCGGACGCAAGACGCTGGATGGCTCCTGACAATGAGTCTGCTGCGCCCTGCCGTCGGCCTCGCGGATGCCTGGCGTTCGATGTCACGGGCGACAAGAACTGGCCTTGCCGCACGCATCGTGAGCGACCGCGGCCACCAGTCTCGGCCTTTGCCTGCTCCGCGGTCAAGCCTGCGATGCGTCTCAGAGTCAGCTGCTGCTGCGCTTCAGATCCGCAAGCATCCGCCTCTGATCCTTGGAGCTCGTTGTTGAGCTCCTCTAGCTGCCGGCTCTTGTCCTCCAACCCGCGTATATCGGCATCGAGACGCTCTTCCCGATCCGAGAGCCGCTGTTCGCGGCGTTCCAGGTCGGCACGTTGCTCCTCAGTTCAGTCCGCCTCGCTCGCGACTCCTCCTCAGCTCTCAGCCCGGCGCGCTCTGAGCCGATGCGAGCAAGTTCTGAGCCTTTGCGCGAAGCTCCGACCTCCGCCTCCGAGCGAGACCGGCTCCTCGGCAGATGAGGCACCCTCACCTGCCTCTTTGTGGACGCCAGGCGCCAGGGCGGTGCCAGAGCCGGATCGGAGCATCGATCCGGTTGAGCGGGCTGATCCGGATTCGTACGCGCCCGCATTGTGGCGTCCACGTCGAGCCATGACCATGGTGGCCAAGCCGACTACGGCGATCAGCAAGAAAAAGGCCGACAACTACGAGTGCTTGAAAGACCCCGCTCACCGTCGCGCTCCCGTCTACACGCTTCGCGTGTACTCAAGAGGATCCGCAACGCGAGATTGCAAATCGGCCGACGTTCAATCAGTGAACGCCGGGTTCTATAACTCGACTGATTTGAAAAAGTACTTCATTAGTAAACTGATCCGGAACATTGTTTGAACCGGCTTTCGTCATATCGTTCAGGCGCTTGTCAGATACCTCGTGGTTGGCAGAGTATGTCCGGTCACGCCTTGGTCAAGCACAAATGTGGGATCCCGCTGCTGGACCAGTCGCCGAGCTGCTCACTCTCCCAGCACGTCGGCCAACACCCGCGTAATGATGCCCGTATCGAATCCGCGGCGGCCGAGGAGTCCGGCCAATCGCCGATACCTGAACCTCGCGCGGAAGTGCACCAGCGGCGCATTCGTCTGCGCTCGACCAGATCCCGAGCAGCGGGAACTCGGCGTCGAACCCCACATCGTCGAGAGCCCTCGATCGATATCGCTGCGATCGACTCCCAAGCCTGAAGCTTTCGGCTGAGTACCCGACGGGACAAGTGGCGGCGCTGCTGACGTGATGTAACCTGCAGTCAAGCGCAAACGAAGCATCGTCGATCAGACCGACCTCCCGTAGTCGGTCAAGTACCGCCTCCTTCACGCCTGGTGCGACATTCTTGGCCTGAAGGGCCAGATCAAGTTCATGTCGGGTGTACGCCCGCGTCGTCAGTCTGCGCAACGCAATGGCGCGGGCCACTGACTGCGCATCCGCGTCGGGATCATGCGCTGCCCGTGGCGCTGTCAAGCTGAGGCCTAGATAATGCGGGCCTATAACCCCGAGGCCGGCCGGCCGGAGCTGGCTCGGCCGACTTCGACCGTTGCTCGAGACGATTGCGGGTCAATCGACACCGGCGTAGAACTCCACTTCGCCGGTGGACTGGATCGATGCCGGCGGGCAAGTCGATCTTGGGGCCGATGCCCATGCGCTCCCAATCTTCTTCTCCAGCTCATCGGCCGAGATCGCGGATTGATTTCCGCAGGTCAGCTGCGGGCGTTCCGCGCCCCCTGACCCAATTGGTCGGCATCATAGGTGAACCAAGCTCCAGGCTGTGCGAATGATTCCTGTATCTACACCCAAATCAATCAGGCTGCCTTCACGGCTGAGTTTCGCGCCCATAAAGAATATCGAACTCGTCTCGCTTGAACGGTGGCTGCCACTTTGTTTTTGACCACCTTCACCCGCGTACGGTTGCCTGACCATTTCCCGTCCGTCTTTGAGCGTCTCGATGCGTCGTACATCAAGTCGCACCGACGCGTAGAACTTGAGTGCGCGGCCACCTGTGGTGGTCTCGGGCGATCCAAACATCACCCCGATCTTCACCGCGAAGCTGGTTGATGAAGATCGCTGTAGTGCCGGCCGCTCAAGGCGCTGGTCATCTTCGCAGTGCCTGGCTCATGAGCCGTGCCTGGAGGCCGACGTGGTTGTCGCCCATCTCCCTCGATCTCGGCGCGTGGGGTCAGCGCGGCTACCGAGTCGATCACGATCAGCGACAATGCACCCGAACGGATCAACATGTCGGCGATCTCCAAGGCCTGTTCGCCATTAGCAATACGTAACTGAACGAAGTACATCGA
>ERZ1370068.1236-contig-11128_pt1 | contig 10004 bp, 12 predicted proteins | sample MGYA00561227_ERZ1370068 | MGnify/ENA primary metagenome ERZ1370068 (study PRJEB38410, sample SAMEA6850437) | metagenome | study: Metagenomic assessment of the ecological functions of the soil: analysis of the soil microbiota associated with the...
CGATGGGCGACGCCTTCGGCGAAATGCGCCCCAACCCGCGCGGCTTTTCGCGTCGAAGCGCAGGTCGAGTTCGACCACTCTCTGATCGGGCGCCAATCGTTGGCGATCGACGTCAAAGCCGGACACGTTCCGTCGCGCGAGCTTGCGCGCGCGCGTACCTTCGGCTTCATGCGCGACGGCGTGACGACCTTGTGGAACGCGGGCTATGCGCTCGGCGCATCGCTGGAAGGACACGCTCGTCGTCAGCGACAACCGCATCCTCAATCCGGAAGGCAAGCGCTTCCCCGACGAATTCGTCCGCCACAAGATCCTGGACGCCGTCGGCGATCTGGCGCCCTCGCCGGCGCCCCGCTGCTCGCCACGTACCGGTCCGTGCGGGGCGGCCACAAAAGCTCAACCATGCGGTGCTGTGTGCGCTGATGGCGGATGCAAGCGCCTGGACCTGGGTCGACGCCGACGCCCTGCGGCCGCCGCGCGGCCACATGCCGAGGTCGCTTCCCGCCTGTCGCCGGCCTTTGGGCCCGATATTTCTTAATTTCTTACCCGGCTTCTCCGGACGCCCATCCGAACCGCCACATTCCCGGCAGAAATGTCGGCCTATTTCCTTCGTCCGGACGGGGATTTATCGGGCAGGCGACAAGGGGCGATAAGGCACGCTGTGGCCGGTCGGACGACTCGTTCGGGGGAGAGGGCATCCGATCCATGTCTTCGCAATCTGTTAGGGTCAGGGACCTTGCGGGCGGCGTGCGCGTGTTGACGCGCTTGGCGGCCCTCGTGCTGGTGGCGGCGGCGCTCGGCGCCTGCAGCCTGTTCGACAAGGACACCGTCATCCCCGATGAGCCCGCCGACAAGCTCTACAACGAGGGTCTCTATCTTCTCAACAGCAAAGAAGACACCCAAAGAGGCGGCGAAGAAATTCGAAGAGGGTCGACCGCCAGCACCCCTATTCGGAATGGGCGCGCAAGTCGCTGATCATGTCGGCCTATGCCTATTACGAGGCCGGCAGCTACGACGACTGCATCAATGCCGCGCGGCGCTACGTGACCTTGCATCCCGGCAGTCCGGACGCCGCCTATGCGCAGTATCTCATCGGCGCGTCCTATTTCGACCAGATACCTGAAATCTCGCGGGACCAGGACCGCACCGGAAAGCAGTTCAGAACCTCGAAGAGGTCGCCCGCAAATATCCCAACTCCGAATACGCCGTCGCCTCCAAGCGCAAGATCGAGATCGCTCGCGATCAGCTTGCCGGCAAGGAGATGGACGTTGGGCGTCAGTTGTTGAACGAGCGCGCCTACACCGGCGCGATCAACCGTTTCAAGGTGGTGGTCACCCGCTATCAGCGAACGCGCCACGTCGAGGAGGCCCTGCTGCGGCTCACCGAGGCCTATATGGCGCTCGGCATCGTGGAAGAGGCCCAGACCTCCGCCGCCGTGCTCGGGCATAATTTCCCGGACAGCCGCTGGTACAAGGACGCGTATGCCCTCATGGAGTCGAAGGGCTTGCAGCCGAACGAGAACAAGGGCTCCTGGATCAGCCAGTCGTTCAAGGCGTTCAAGAAGCTCGGGCTCGGATAGCTTCAGGCTGCGTGCTCGTTCGCCGCCAGTCTGGTGTCCCGCACTGACGAAGATCGCGGCGCCGAAATTCATTGTCGGCCTTCCCCTTTGAAGGGTATCCAATTTGCGGTTCTGCAGGCCGCCGGACTCGGCTATAGCCGGTGACCGGCGGCTGCGCCGGGCGCCAAGTCATGTGCGTCCCGACCAGGCGGGGACCCACGGCGAAAGCAAATCAAGGACAGGCGTCATGCTGGCCCGGCTCTCGATCCGCGATATCGTCCTGATCGACCGGCTCGACATCGACTTCACGTCCCGTTTGTCCGTGCTCACGGGTGAGACCGGCGCCGGCAAGTCCATCCTGCTCGATGCTTTTGCGCTCGCGCTCGGCGCCCGCGGCGACGTCGCCCTGGTGCGGCAGGGCGCCGAGCAGGGACAGGTGACTGCAGCCTTCGAGCTGCCATCCGGTCATCCGGCGGTCGCGCTCATGGCTGCCAACGACATTCCGGCCGAGGACGAACTGATCCTGCGCCGCGTGCAATTCGCCGACGGCCGCACGCGCGCCTTCGTCAACGATCAGCCGGTAAGCGCCCAGACGCTCAAGGCGCTGGGCGCGGCGCTGGTCGAGATCCACGGCCAGCACGACGAGCGCGCCTCGTGGACATGGCGACGCATCGCCGCCTGCTCGATGCATTCGGCGGTCTTGAAGGCGAGGCCGACGAGGTCGAACGGCGTGTGGGAGGCGCGGCGCGCGCGCGAAAACGAAATGGCGGCGCTGCGTGCCGAAGTCGAGCGGGCGCAACGCGAGGCTGATTTTCTTCGCCACGCGGTCGAGGAGCTGCAGCGGCTTGCTCCGGAACCGTCGGAAGAAACCGCGCTCGCGGAAAGGCGCGCCACCATGATGCAGGCGGAAAAGGTGGCCGGCGACCTGCGCGATGCCCATGAGGCGGTGGCAGGCGCGACCTCTCCCGTGCCGGCGCTGTCCGCTGCGCTGCGCCGGCTTGGAGCGCCGCACGTCACAAGCCCCGGCGCTGATCGAACCGGCGGTGAAGGCGCTCGATGCCGCCCTCACCGCCCTTGACGACGCGCGCGGCCATCTGGACCAGGCGCTGCGCGCCGCCGACCACGATCCGCGCGAGCTCGAGCGCATCGAAGAGCGCCTGTTCGCGTTGCGGGCGGCTGCCCGCAAGCACAATGTGCCGGTCGACGGGCTCAACGCGCTTGCCGCCCGCTATGCCGCGGATCTGGGGTTGATCGATGCCGGCGCCGAGCGCCTGGCGGCGCTCAATCCGCCGCGCGGGAGGCCGACACGCACTACCGCAAGGCCGCCGCCGCGCTGTCGCAGGGCCGCAGGACGGCGGCCGCAAAACTCGACGGGGCGGTGAACGGCGGAGCTCAAGCCGCTCAAGCTCGAACGGGCGAAATTCATCGACCGAGATCGTGACCGAGCCGGACGCCGGAGGGCCGCACGGCATCGATCGCATCGAGTTCTGGGTGCAGACCAATCCTGGCACCCGGCCGGGACCGCTGATGAAGGTCGCCTCCGGCGGCGAACTCGCGCGCTTTCCTGCTGGCGCTCAAGGTGGTGCTGGCCGATCGCGGCTCGGCGCCAACGCTCGTCTTCGACGAGGTCGACACCGGGGTCGGCGGCGCGGTCGCCGATGCGATCGGGGTGCGGCTGGCGCGGCTCGGGCGTCGCGCGCAGGTGATCGCAGTCACGCATGCGCCGCAGGTGGCCGCACGCGCCGACCGGCACTATCTGATCAGCAAGAGCGCGCTCGACAAGGGCAAGCGGGTCGCGACCCGCGTCGCCGAGCTCGCCGCCGACAAGCGGCGCGAGGAGATCGCGCGCATGCTCGCGGGCGCTGAGATCACCGCGGAGGCGCGCGCGGCTGCCGAGCGCCTGATCAAGGCGGCGGGATAGACTGGGGCGCTGCAGGTGCGCCTGACCCGCGCGTCCATCTTTCTGGCGGAGAAGGACGGATTGCCGTGGCGAGCTCGGCAGTGGCCTAGAAGGGGAATGTTTCCTGGCGCGCAATGACGAAAACCAAGCCCGACACCAGCCAGATTGCGACTGAAAAACTCACCGAGGCGCAGGCCAAGGCCGAGCTCAAGCGGCTCGCGGCCGAGATCGGGGCGCACGACAGGCGCTATTACCAGGACGATGCGCCGACCGTTTCGGATGCGGATTATGACGCTTTGCGCCGGCGCAACGAGGAGATCGAGGCGCAGTTTCCCGCGCTGGTGCGAACCGACTCGCCATCGCGTCGGGTCGGCGCTCAGCCGTCGCAGAAATTCGCCAAGGTGCGGCATGCGGTTCCGATGCTTTCGCTCGGCAACGCGTTTTCCGACGATGAGGTGATCGACTTCGTCGAACGGGTGCGCCGGTTTTTGCGTCTGCCGGCGGAGGAGAAGGTGGTCTCTACGGCCGAGCCGAAGATCGACGGCCTGTCTTGCACCTTGCGCTACGAGGGCGGCCGCCTGGTGCGGGGTGCGACCCGTGGCGACGGCGCTGAAGGCGAGGATGTCACCGCGAACGTGCGAACGCTCGCCGATATTCCGGGTGAACTGCGCGGCAAACGCGTGCCCGACGTCTGCGAAGTGCGCGGCGAGGTCTACATGACCAAGTCCGCTTTCGTGGCGCTCAATGAACGGCAGAAGGCGGCCGGTCGGCAGATCTTCGCCAATCCGCGCAACTCGGCAGCGGGCTCGCTGCGCCAGCTCGATCCGGCGATCACGGCTTCGCGCCCGCTCGGCTTCTTTGCCTACAGCTGGGGCGAGATGAGCGAGCTGCCGGCGCCCACGCAGTCGGGCATGCTCAAGTGGTTCGCCTCCTGCGGGTTCAAGACCAACCCGCTGACGCAAATATGCGACACCGTCGACGCGATGCTCGCGTTCCATCATGAGATCGAAGCACAGCGCGCGGGCCTCGACTACGACATCGACGGCGTGGTCTATAAGGTCGACCGCCTGGACTGGCAGCAACGGCTCGGCTTCGTCTCACGCAATCCGCGCTGGGCGCTCGCGCACAAATTTCCGGCCGAGAGGCCACGACCGTCGTCAAGGCGATCGACATTCATGTCGGGCGCACCGGCGCGCTCACGCCGATTGCGCGGCTCGAGCCGGTAACCGTCGGTGGGGTCGTGGTATCGAACGCGACGTTGCACAACGCAGACGAGATCGAGCGCCTGGGCGTGCGCATCGGCGACACGGTGACGATCCAGCGTGCCGGCGATGTCATCCCGCAGGTGCTCGGGGTGGTGCTGAAGCAGCGGCCGAAGGGGTCGAAGCCGTACAAATTTCCCAGTCACTGCCCCTGTTCCCTGCACACCCCGGTGGTTCGCGACAGCACCGCGTCCGGCGGTGAGGGGGTCGTCGCCCGCTGCACCGGCGAGTTCGCCTGCCCGCATCAGAAAATCGAGCACCTCAAGCATTTCGTCTCCCGCCGCGCCTTCGACATCGAGGGGCTGGGTGAGAAGCAGATCGCGTTGTTCTTCGAGCAGGGCTGGATCCGGGAACCGGGCGACATCTTCACGCTCGCGGCGCGCAACCCGGAAATCAAATTGGAGGAGCAGGAGGGCTTTGGCGAATTGTCGGTCCGCAATCTCTTCAACGCGATCGAAGCCAGACGCGAGATCGCGCTCGAGCGTTTTGTCTATGCCCTCGGCATGCGCCACGTAGGCGAGACCACCGCGCGCGCGCTCGCGCGCGGATACGGATCATGGCGACCGTTCCACGACGCCTGTGTGAAGGTTGCCGAGAATGACCTTGAGACGCGTGCGGAGATGGACAACCTCGATCAGATCGGCGAGACCGTGATCGACAGCATCGCCGCCTATTTCGGCGAAGAGCATAACCGCGGCATCGTCGAACGGCTTACCGCCCAGGTGAGAATTCTCGATGCGGAGAGACCCGCCGCCGATTCGGTGGTGGCGGGCAAGACCGTGGTCTTCACCGGCTCGCTCGAAAAAGATGACCCGTGACGAGGCCAAAGCCATGGCCGAGCGGCTCGGCGCCAAGGTCGCGGGCTCGGTGTCGCAGAAGACCGACTATGTGGTCGCCGGCCCCGGCGCCGGCTCGAAGCTCAGGTAAGGCCAAGGACCTCGGTGTGGCCGTGCTCACGGAGGACGAATGGTTCGACCTCGTGGGCGAGACCCGCTAGACGGCAAGCTCGGACGCGAACCGATCCGGCGGGTTCGCAAGATTCAGCGACCCGCATCTGCAGAGCGTGCTTTCGGGTCCGCACGCGGTTCAATGTGCGGACCCGAAAGTATTCAAACGCGTAGATTCGCTAGATATGTCCGGTCAGCGCCAGCACCACGATGATCAGGAGGATCAGGCCCAGGCCACCGCCGGGTCCATAGCCCCAGTCCCGGCTGTAGCCCCAGGTCGGCAACGCGCCGACCAATGCCAGAATAAGTACGATGATCAGAATGGTCGTCAGCATGGTGTGCCTCGCTCAAGTGAATAATCGTGGCGAATAACGCGGCGGCGGGCGCCGAGTTCCATGGCGGGAACCAGTCCGGAGTTTAATCGCGCGTGTCGCCCAAAAGCCCGAGGCTTTCAGATCCAATCTAGTTGTGGCGCATTGACGTTCCTATCAGTATTGGCCGCGAGGTCCTTCATAGGAACGTCAAATGCAAAGCCACACTAGGATCATGACTTGCTAGTGTCCCTTTGTTTCCGACGTTCGTAAAGCGGGTGCTGCGAAATGATACGAACGTCGGAAACGGGACACTAGCGGCGCACCAGGGTGAAAACGGCTACGGCCGTCGCGAGCCCGAACGCCAGCATCAGCAGCAGCAGCGGGACGGCCCCGGTTGCGTGCGCGACGGCGAGCCCGCCGAGCTGGGCGGCGGCGGCGCCGATCGCCATCTGGACGAAGCCGGTCAGGCCCGAGGCCGTGCCGGCCACCTGCGGACGGATGCTCACGGCGCCGGCAACCGACGTCGGCAGCAGCAGTCCGTTGCCGAAGCCGATGATGATTTGCGGCAGGAAGATCGTGCTCATGTCCCAGCCCGGCAACCCGACGTAGACCAATACGTTGAGCAGGCATCCCGCGACGGTGAGCGCGATTCCCCACCAGATCAAGGCGTCGATGCCGCAAGCGTCTGGTGAGCCGCGACACGGCGAAATTGCCCGCCATGAATCCGATCGAGGGAACGAAAAACCAGAGGCCGTATTCGGCCGATGTGTGCCCCAGCATCGTCACCACCACATGGGGAGCACCGCCGAGAAAGCTGAAGAAGGGTGCCGAGCCGAACCCGGCGCATAGCGCGTAGCCGAAAAACCGCGGGCTGCCGGCCAGCGCGCGCACGTCAGCGCTGAAACGACCCCATCCGCCCGGCGCGGCGGAGAACGTGTGGGTCTCGGGCAACGCCAGCATCGCCCAGGCGAAAACCGTGAAACTCAGCGCGGCGGTGAAGATGAAAATCGCTTCCCAGCCGAACAGGGTATCGAGGATGCCCCCGATCAGCGGCGCCGCCATTGGCATGAGCACCACGACCGAAGTGACCAGCCCGATCATGGACGCTGCGTGCTCGCGATCGTACAGATCGCGGATGATCGCGCGTCCGATGGTTTGGCCGGTCGAGGCGCCGAGCGATTGCGCGACGCGGGCGACGATGAGGCTCAAAATGCTCGCGGCAAAGATAGCCGCGGTGCTGGCGATGGTGGCGAGCGCAAGCCCTGCCAGGACGACCGGCCGGCGGCCGAAACGGTCGGACAATGGACCAAACACGAGCTGTGCCACCGCGAGGCCCGAGGAGATAGAGCGAGACGGTGAGCTGGACGCTGGCGGGATCGGCTTCGAATTTGGCCACCAGGCTGGGGATCGCCGGCACCAGGATGTTGAGCGAAAGCGAGCTCACTCCGGTCATGGCGATCAGCAGGGCGAGCAGCCGCCATCGCGTGGGACGCGCCTCGCTCCTGGTCGTGCCTTTCGTCGTTGGGTCGAGCACCGGATAGCCCAGCGGGTTCAGCTTTGGGCGAGCGGGCGGGTGGCGGCCGCGAGCCACGCGCGCGGTCTCGGCGTCGACGAGCGGCGACAGCGTCTCGCGCGACGCGCGCATGATAGCCGTCGAGCCACTCCGTCTCTTCGGGCGTGAGCATATCGGCCACGATCAGCCGACGGTCGATGGGCGCCAGCGTGAGCGTCTCGAAAGCATTGAGCGGTTTCTCGGCGCCGGGGACGGCGGCGGCCTCCACCACGAGCACAAGATTCTCGATGCGGATGCCGTAGGCGCCGGCTTTGTAATAGCCGGGCTCGTTCGAGAGGATCATGCCGCGCCGGAGCGCCGTCGTGCCCAGCTTGGAGATGCGCGCCGGGCCTTCGTGCACCGAGAGATAGCTGCCGACGCCATGTCCGGTGCCGTGATCGAAGTCGAGCCCCTGCGCCCACAAAAATTGCCGCGCAAACGAGTCGAGTTGCGCGCCGGTGGTCCCGTCCGGAAACACCGCGCGCGCGATCGCGATATGACCCTTGAGCACGCGGGTGAATCGCTCGCGCATCTCGGCGGTCGGCTCGCCGACCGCGACCGTGCGCGTGATGTCGGTGGTGCCGTCCTGGTATTGGCCGCCGGAATCGATCAGAAACAACTCGCCGGGGGCGATCGCGCGATTGGTCTTGCTGGTGACGCGGTAATGCACGATCGCGCCATCGGGACCGGCACCGGAGATGGTCGGAAAGGAAATGTCCTTGAGCAGGCCGGTGTCGCGTCGAAAGCTCTCGAGCGCGGCGACCGCGTCGATCTCGGTGAGGGTGCCGCGCGCGGCCTCGCGATCAAACCAGGCGAGGAAGCGTGTTACGGCCGCACCGTCGCGGATATGCGCCGCCCGCGCGCCGGAAATCTCGACCTGGTTCTTTACGGCCTTCATCAACGCAATCGGGCAGGCCCCGCGTGCGACCTTGCCGCCGTGGGTGATGACGAGGCGTGCGAGCGCATCGGCGGCCGTGGCCTGATCGAGCTTCACGGTCTTGCGCGCTTGCCCGAGCGCCGCCAGCGCCTGCACGAAATCGGCCGGCTCGCGCACGTCGGCGAGGCCTTCGAGACGGTCACGTACATCGTTCGAGAGCTTTCGTCCGTCGACAAAGAGCGCGGCCCGCCCTGTCTGCGGAACGACCGCGAAGGCGAGCGGCAATGGTGTGTGAGCGACGTCCGCGCCGCGGATGTTGAACGCCCAGGCGACGGCATGCGGATCCGAGACGACCAGCGCGTCGGCGCGCAGCTTCGCCAGCTCGGCCCGGATGCGGGCGAGCTTTTCCTCGGCCTCCTCTCCGGCGAAGCGCAGGTCATGCAGCGTGACCGGCGCCCAATGGAGGGGCGGGACGGTCTCTCCAGATCGCGTCGATCAGGTCGGGCTCGACTGCGACCAGGGTGGCGCCCGCCGCGGCGCAGGCCTTGGCCCAGTCGTTCGGCGCTTTCGACCGTGTGCAGCCAAGGGTCGTAGCCAAGGCGGTCGGCGCTCGTGAGATTGGTCTCTATCCAGCGATCCGGCGGCGTCTCCACCAGATGCTCGATGGTGAACAGCGAGGTATCCACCTGCTCGCGGACTTGCAGTGTGTAGCGTCCGTCGACAAACAGCACCGCCCGCTCCATCAGGACGATCGCGGCGCCCGCGGATCCGGTAAAGCCGGTGAGCCACGCGAGGCGCTCCTCGGACGCCGGCACATATTCGTTCTGGTGGCGGTCGGAGCGCGGAACCACGAAGCCCGTCAATCCGCGCCGCGCCAGCTCGGTGCGCAACGCGGCGACGCGCGCCCCGCTTGCCGCGCGCTCGGTGCGATCTTCGAACGACTGGAAGCGGGCCTCGAACATGGCGGCACTCTATTGAGCGGGATGCGGCGCGGCAATCCTCCATCGCATGGCACGGAACTTCGCCCAGATCGAGATTGGCATGGTGTCTGCATGGCTTGGGGTGTAGATTGAAATTCCCCATCAAAGGTCCAGTCATGCTCAAAAATCTCGCCCGCGCATTCTTCGCGGCCTGCCTGCTGTGCAACACTGCGGCAGGTGCTGGCTGGCCCGACCGGCCGGTTACGGTGATCGTGCCGTACGCGCCCGGCGGCATTACCGACATTCTGGCTCGCTTGACCGTCGAACATCTTCAGAGAACGTTCAAACAGTCATTCATTATTCAGAATGAAAGCGGCGCTGGCGGCATCATCGGTGCCGCCAATGCGGCGCGCGCCAAGCCCGACGGCTATACGCTGTTTTTCGCGCCAATTGCCCTGCTGACGCTCTCTCCACTGACCACGAAGGTCACTTTTGCGACAAGCGATTTCGAGCCTATCTCGATCGTGGCCTCTAGTCCTTTCGTTGTGACCGTCAGCAAGGATTTTCCTGCCAATTCCATTTCAGAGTTCATTGCCGAGGTGAAGAAAAAGCCAGGCGGTTACACTTATGCGTCCGCAGGTTTGGGCAGTGCCACGCATGTCGCTTCGCTCCTATTC
>ERZ1370068.10948-contig-9602_pt1 | contig 9996 bp, 14 predicted proteins | sample MGYA00561227_ERZ1370068 | MGnify/ENA primary metagenome ERZ1370068 (study PRJEB38410, sample SAMEA6850437) | metagenome | study: Metagenomic assessment of the ecological functions of the soil: analysis of the soil microbiota associated with the...
GGTCACGCACAGCACGATCGCGCCCAGGATGATGAAGCTGGTGCCCGGGTTGTCCCACATGAAGCGTCAGCGCATAGCGCAGGGCTCAGCGCCTTCAGGATCTCCGGGTGGCTGCACGATCTGCGACACGCCCAGCAGCGCGATCGCCAGCGAACCACACCAGCGTGATCGGCCCGAAGAAGCGGCCGATGCCCGCGGTGCCGCGCTTCTGCACGGCGAACAGGCAGAACAGCACGACCAGCGTGATCGGGATCACGTAGTGCCTGAACGTGCGGCGACACCACCTCCAGGCCCTCGACCGCCGACAGCACCGAGATCGCCGGCGTGATGACGCCGTCGCCGTAGAAGAGCGAGGTGCCGAAGATGCCGACCACCAGCAGCACGCTGGCGCAGCCGGGCTTGTCGATCCACGGCCTGCGAGGCCAGCGCCAGCATGGCGACCAGGCCGCCCTCGCCCTCGTTGTCGGCGCGCAGCACCAGCACCACGTACTTGAGCGAGACGATGACCGTCAGCGTCCAGAAGAACATCGACAGGATGCCGTAGACGTTCTCGACCGTGAAGCGGCACGTGGCCGTGGCCGAACACCTCCTTGACCGCATACAGCACGCTGGTGCCGATGTCGCCGTAGACGACGCCGATGGCGCCGAGGATCAGCGCGGCGGAGGAGGATTTGGGGGCTGACACGAAGTCGATGGAAAGGGGCTGGCCGGACGACGTGTCATGCACCGGGCGCGTCATGGCGCAGCCGCTGCCGCGCGCCGGCGTCACCCCTCCCGCCCTTTAGTTTCCGTTGCTGTGGGGTCGCTATTTTGCCGCCGCCGCGGTGGCCGCAAGCCGGCGCGACAATCATTCGTAGATTTCGGCGTCGGGATCGGTCGCCTCGAGTCTCGTAGCTGGCCGCCACCATGGCCAGGCGCCCGATCACGCCGTACATGTAGAAGCGGTTCGGGGCGCTCGCGCCGGGCTTCGCGCCCGGCTGCGGTAAGTGCGCACTCTCGAGAAGCCAGCGGCACGAAGCTGCGCGCCCGGCGGCGTTGAGGTTCTCGTCGGCTGCGCGCTCGGCATGCACGCGGTAGAAGCCGCCCACCACGTAGCGGTCCATCATGTAGACCACCGGCTCGGCCACGCCGTCGTGCACGCGCTCGTTGGTGAGCACGCCTTCCTGGACGATCACGTCGGTCGATGCCTGGCCGGTCTTGACCACCGGCGGCTTGTCTGCGCGCGACTGGCGCGATCGAGCGTCTCGACGTCCTTGGCGTCGCGCACCGTCATGCACGCCCATGCCGCAGGTGCCGTTGTCCGGCCTTGACCACGACGAAGCGGCTTCTCGTTGATGCCGTATTCCTTGTACTTGCGTGCGGATCTTGGTCAGCAGCGCATCGACGTGGCTGGTGCAGGCACGTCGATGCCTGCGCCGCTTGACGACGTCCAGCTCGCCGCAGCGCGTGAGCATCGGGTTGATCAGCCAGGGTCGATGCCCAGCAGCTTGCCGAAGCGCTTGGCCACTTCCTCGTAGCTGTGGAAGTGGTTGCTCTTGCGGCCGCACCGACCAGCCCGCGTGCAGCGGCGGCAGCAGGTACTGCTCGTGCAGGTCCTCGAGGATGCCGGGCGTGCCGGCCGCGAGGTCGTTGTTGAGCAGGATGGTGCAGGGATCGAAGTTCTTCAGGCCCGAGGCGCCGCTTGCTGCGGACCACCGGCTCCAGGCACACCGTCGTCGCCGTTGGGCAGTTCGATCTTCTTCGGCGACTTGATCGCCGGATCGATGGAGCCGACCCGCACGTTGAGCCCCGCCATGTGGAAGATGCGCACCAGCTGCGCGACGTTGCGCCAGGTAGAAGGTGTTGCGCGAGTGATTCTCCGGGATCACCAGCAGGTTGCGCGCCTCGGGGCAGATCTTCTCGATCGCCGCCGTGCGCGGCCTGCACCGCCAGCGGCAGCATCTCCTGCGGTCAGGTTGTTCCAGCCGCCCGGGATAGAGGTTGGTGTCGACCGGCGCCAGCTTGAAGCCGGCGTTGCGGATGTCCGACCGAGCTGTAGAAGCGGCGGCGTGTGCTCCATCCACTCGAGCCGGAACCAGCGCTCGATGGCCGGCATGGAGTCGAGGATGCGCTGCTCGAGTTCGTTGATCGGGCCGGTCAGGGCGGTGACGAGATGCGGAACCATGCGGCGGCCTCTTGGATTGTAGCTGGTGGAGCGGAATTGTAGATTGGGGCAGCCCCGATGCACGCAGCTGCCATGGAACGCGCGGCGCGCATCAGGTCCCGACTTCGCCCTGTCCGAGCACCACGTACTTGAGCGAGGTCAGCCCTCGATGCCCACCGGCCCGCGGGCGTGGAACTTGTCGGTGCTGATGCCGATTTCGGCGCCCAGCCCGAATTCGAAGCCGTCGGCGAAGCGCGTGCTGGCGTTGACCATCACGCTGGCCGAGTCGACCTCGCGCAGGAAGCGCTGCGCGTTCATGGTGGTCGCGCGTGACGATCGGCGTCGGTGTGGTGCGAGCCGAATAGCGGTTGATGTGCGCGATGGCCTCGTCGAGCCGCGTCGACCACCTTGACGCTGATGATCGGCGGCCAGGTATTCCTCGGACCAGTCGGACTCCGTCGCGTCGGCGACCTTCGCGCCCGGCGCACTGCAGCTGCGCGCAGGATGCGCGCGGCGGCCGGGTCGCAGCGCATCTCCACGCCCTTGGCCGCGAAGATGCGCGCCGATCTCGCGGCAGGAAGGCCTCGGCGATCGCCGCGCGCCACCAGCAGGCCTTCGGCGGCGTTGCAGGGGCTGTACTTCTGCGTCTTGGCGTTGTCGACGACGCTTCACCGCCATGTCGAGTGTCGGCCGTGGTCGTCGACGTAGACGTGGCAGTTGCCGTCCAGGTGCTTGATCACCGGCACCTTGGCCTCGCGGCTGATGCGCTCGATCAGGCCCTTGCCGCCGCGCGGGATGATCACGTCGACGTACTCGGGCATGGCGATCAGCTGGCCCGACGGCCTCGCGGTCGGTGGTCTGCACCAGCTGCACCGCTTCGGCCGGCAGGCCGGCTCTCGGCCAGCGCTGCTGCACCAGCCGCGCCAGCGCCTGGTTGGACTCGATCGCCTCGGAGCCGCCGCGCAGGATGCAGGCGTTGCCGCTCTTGATCGCCAGCGCTGGCGGCCTCGATCGTCACGTTGGGCCGGCTCTCGTAGATCATGCCGAACACGCCGAGCGGCACGCGCATCTGGCCGACGCGGATGCCGCTGGGCTGCTGCTTCATGCCGATGATCTCGCCGATCGACGTCGGGCATGGCGGCGAGCTGCTCGCAGCCCACGGCCAGCGGTCTCGATGACCTTTGGCGTGAGCTTGAGGCGATCCACCATCGGCGCCGACAGGCCGGACGGCGCTCGGCGCGCGCCAGATCCTGGCGTTGTTGCCTGCGCGCCAGCATCGCCGGCGCGCGCGCAGGCCGCGCGCGAGCGCGCTGCAATGCCTGTGTTCTTGGTGGCGGCATCCGCAGCGGCCATGCGGAGCAGAGGCCTCCTTGGCCTGCAGCCCGAGGGTCTGCATGTGCTCGGGACATTGAACATATTCATGTCGCGGATTGTCCATCGACCCCGATGGTCAGCGGGCCGAAGGGCAGTCCACCGCATTCGTAGGCGCGGCCGCGGCGTCCTGGGCAGCCGCGCAGGCACGGCACAGCATCAGCGCCAGTCGCTGCAGGGCCTGCCAGCCGTCCGGCCGGCCAGCCGGGCTGCTTTGAGGCCCTTGACGATGCCGTCCACCACATGGCGCCGTGCGCAGCAGGCGCGCGAGCGCGGTGGTCGTCCAGGCGCGGCAGCACGCGCTCGACAGCTGCTCCGCGCGGCCCCAGATCCGGCTTCTCGCGCAGCGCCATGGGCAGTAGGCCGGCCGGCCGCCATCGCGTCCTTCACGCGCTTCAGCGCGCGGATGTCCTCGGCCAGCGTGTAGTGCACCAGCACCGCGGCCTCGCCTTCGGCCTGCAGGCCGTCCGAGCATGCGCGAGCACGCGCTGCGGCCTGCCGGCCAGCACGGCCTCGGACAGCTTGAAGACGTCGTAGCGCGCCACGTTCAGCACCGCGCCTTCGACCTGCTCGCAGCTGCAGCTCGCCGGCCGGATGCAGCAGCGCGAGCTTCTGGATCTCCTGGTGCGCGGCCAGCAGGTTGCCTTCGACGCGGTCGGCGAAGAACTGCAGCGTGCGCTGGCCCTCCTCGCCGCCTGTCACGCGCTGGCCTTGCTGCGCGCGAGGCGCTGCGCGATCCACTGCGGCAAGCGCGTTGCGCTCGATCGGATCGACCCGCACGGCTGACGCCGGCGTTGCTCGAGCGCCGCGAACCAGGCGCCGATGCTGCGTGGCTGGCTTGTCCGAGCTGCGCGGCAGCATGCACCAGCGTGAGCGATGCTGTCGTTGCCGGCGCGGCCTCGGCGCATCTGCTGCAGCGCCGTCGCTGCCGTCCTTGCCGGGCTTGCCCGAGGGAATGCGGATCTCGACGATCTGCCTGTCGGCGAACAGGCTCAGCGAACCGCCCGCGCGCCAGCACCGCGCTCCAGTCGAAATGCGCGCCGGCCACGGTGTACGCGCTGGCGCTCGGTGTAGCCCTGCGTGCGCGCCGCCGCGCGGATGGCGTCGGCCGCTTCCTGCGCCAGCAGCGGCTCGTCGCCATGCGCATCGTGTAGAGCGGCTTGAGCCCCTTCCTGCAGATGGCGCGGCGAGCTGGCGCGGCGCGCGACTGCACGGCGATCTCAGGACCGCTCTTGACGCTGCCGCCAGAGCGCCGCATCACCTGCTGCGGCGATGTCGCGTCTGCATGTCGCGGTACAGCAGGTGCTGCCTCGCCTTCCTTCGGCCAGCGCGCTGGTCTCGTTGTAGCGTCGATGGTCGCGCGACTGCGCAGGATCTCAGCTCGGGGCCGATCAGCTCCTTGCCGGCCTGGCGTGCGCAGCCGGAAGCGCAGCCGTGCAGCTGCGCAGTTGCAGCTCGCGCACCTGGCCGGCCGAATTGGTCTGAGTCGACGATGCGCTTCGACGCGTCGCTCGCAGTGATCTCGAAGCACCGGCCTCGCCGTCGCTGTCGCACCTCGTCGTCCGGCACTGCACCTCGACCGTGCCGGCGGCGCGCAGGTTGCGCCGCAGCAGGTCGACGAAGCCGAGTTGCCCGGCAGCGCGATGCGTCTTGAACGCGAAGTCCGGCGCCTTGCGCAGCTCGAAAGCCGCAACCGGCCAGGCGCCAGTGACGCCGCGCGGCATGGCCGAGGAAGCAGACGGCGGCGCAGCGGCGATGCGTGACGTTCATGCTGCTTCATGACAGGACCACGTTGACCAGCCGGCCGGGAACCACGATCACGCGCTTGGCACGCTGCGCCTTCGGCGAACTTGGCGAAGTCGTCGCTGGCGAGCGCGACGCTTCTCGATCTCGCCGCTTCGAGGCGCCGGCCGGCACCGGCACGCGTGCCGCGCAGCTTGCCGTTGACCTGCAGCATCAGCTCGATCTCGTCCTGCTCCAGCGCGCGCCTCGTCGACCGTGCGGCCAGGGCGCGTCGAGCAGGTCGCCCAGGTCCTTGTCGTAGCCGAGCTCGCTGCCACAGCGCCGTGCGCGATGTGCGGGCGTGGCCGGGTAGAGGCAGCGCAGCAGGATGCCGAAGCCCTCGCGCAGCGCCGCGCCGTCGCCGGCGCTGCCGGCGGGCTTGAAGCCTTCCAGCGCGTTGAGCAGCTTCATCGCGCCCGAGCACCACGGTGTTGTACTGCATGCGCTGGTAGTCGTAGTCGATCTGGCGCAGCACGGTGTGCACCTCGCGGCGCAGCGCCTGGGCGTGCTTGCCGTAGCGTGCGCCGCGGCGCTCGGCGGCGCCGTCGCGCCTGCAGCTGACGCCGAAGTTCCAGACGCGGCGCAGGAAGCGGTAGCTGCCTTCGACGCGCCGCGTCGTTCCACTCGAGCGTCGCTTCGGGCGGCGCGGTGAACATGGTGTACAGGCGCGCGGTGTCGGCGCCGTACGTCTCGATCAGGTCCTGCGGATCGACGCCGTTGCGCTCGGTCTTGCCCATCTTGCCGACGCCGCTCGTACTCGCACCGGCTGTGCCGTCGGCCGTGTGCCGCCGGCTGATGCGGCCCTGCGTCGTCGAGCACGATCGTCGACGTCGATGGGCGCAGAAGTACTCCTTGCCGCCCTTGTCGCTGCGCGTGTAGAAGATGTGGTTGAGCACCATGCCCTGCGTCAGCAGCTTGCGTGAAGGGCTCGTCGACCTTCACCAGGCCGAGGTCGCGCATCACCTTGGTCCAGAAGCGCGCGTACAGCAGGTGCAGGATCGCGTGCTCGATGCCGCCGATGTACTGGTCCATCGGCATCCAGTACTGCGCGCCCTCGGCCACCATCGCCTGGTCGTTCTGCGGGTCGCAGTAGCGCATGAAGTACCACGACGAATCGACGAAGGTGTCCATCGTGTCGGTCTCGCGGCGCGCGCGCCTTGCCGCACACCGGGCAGACCACGCCGGCGTGGAAGCCTCGTGCTTGTTCAGCGGGTTGCCGAGCCGTCCGGCACGCAGTCCGTCGGCAGCACCACCGGCAGGTCCTTCTCGGGCACCGGCACCGCGCCGTGCTCGTCGCAGTGGATGATCGGGATCGGCGTGCCCCAGTAGCGCTGGCGGCTGACGCCCCAGTCGCGCAGGCGCCAGGTGGTCTGCATCTCGCCCAGGCCCTTGCTGCTCCAGCGCATGCGGCCACGGCGTTCACGGCCTCCTGGTACGTGCATGCCGCTGAAGTTGTCGGAGTTGATGGTCACGCCGCGCTGCTTGTCGGCGTACCAGTCCTGCCAGCTGGTGGTAGTCGAAGTGCGGCTCGTCGTCGACCAGCACGACCTGGATGATGTCGATGCCGTACTTGCTGGCGAAGGCGAAGTCGCGCTCGTCGTGCGCGGGCACGCCCATCACGGCGCCGTCGCCGTAGCCCATCAGCACGTAGTTGCCGACCCACACCGGCACCTGCTCGTCGGTGATGCGGGTGCGTGACGGTCAGGCCCGTGGGCACGCCCTTCTTCTCCTGCAGCGGCGAGCTCGGCCTCGGTCGGTGCCGCCGCTCTTGCACTCCTCGATGAAGGCCGCGACCTTCGGGTTGCCTGCGCGCGGCGATGCGCGGCCAGCGGATGCTCGGGCGCCACGGCGCAGAAGGTCACGCCCATGATGGTGTCGGCGCGCGTGGTGAACACGTACATGCGGCCGCCCTGGATCAGGCTCGCCGTCGGCGTCCTTGATGTCGTGCGTGAAGGCGAAGCGCACGCCCTCGCTGCGTGCCGATCCAGTTCTCCTGCATCAGCTTGCACGCGCTCGGGCCAGCCCGGCAGCTTGTGCTGCGCAGTGTCGAGCAGTTCCTCGGCGTAGTCGCTGATCTTCAGGTAGTAGCCCGGGATCTCGCGCCGCTCGACCGTGGCGCCGGTGCGCCAGCCGCTGCCGTCGATCACCTGCTCGTTGGCCAGCACGGTCTGGTCGACCGGGTCCCAGTTGACGACCTGGGTCTTGCGGTAGGCGATGCCCTTCTCCAGCATCTTGAGGAACAGCCACTGGTTCCACTTGGTAGTAGCTCGGGATCGCAGGTGGCGATCTCGCGGCGACCAGTCGATGCGCCAGGCCCATGGCCTGCATCTGCCCCTTCATGTAGGCGATGTTCTCGTAGGTCCACTTGGCCGGCGGCACGCCGTTCTTCGAGCGCCGCGTTCTCGGCCGGCAGGCCGAAGGCGTCCCAGCCCATGGGCATCAGCACGTTGGGAGTTGCCCGAAGGTGGTGGAGCGGCGCGGATATGCAGCTGCGCCGATCGTAGTTGCACGTGGCCTGATGTGAGAGCAGCTTGCCGCCGGGGCAATGGCAAACGAACAGGCAGCTTCTTTTTCTGCGCGCCAGTCCTGGTCGTCGTGGTAGGTACTCGGCGTGCGGCAGTCCAGTGGGCTCTGGGCGGCGACCTGACCTCGCTGGCCGTAGCTGGCGTTCATTGTGCCTTTGATTGATCGATCGCCCCAGCCTCGCCCACTGCGTTTTGGCTCTCCGCAGCACAGCCTTCGCCAGCAGAAACACCGCGGAATCCGGCTCCGCCGGCCGCAGGTGTTGCCCTCGGCAGGTGAAAGGCTGTGTTAGCATTTGAAGTGAGCAAGCCCTGAAGGAGTGGCATTGGAAGAAGTTTCTGCATGCCACAATGATTTTCCGAACCTGAGAGTACCAGCTACCAAAGACTGGTGGTGAGGGGCGGTGATTCAACAGATCTACCCGCGCAGCTTCAGCAGATGGTGTTAAGCGCGATGGATCGGGCGATCTGCCGGGGATCACGGCCAGTCGGGCGAGCCGCTTGAGGAACCTATCCATGCCCCCGATGCCAGTCTGCGCTCTGATGGCAGCCGAACATGGTGATCTTCGTGCCGGACCGCAACATAGCGACGACGGCTTGTGTGGTTCAGCGCGCTTCGCCTGGGCGCCAAGGCCGTGGCAAGATGCTGCATTCCGGTTTTGGCCGGCTGTGCTGGCGTTCGAACTGATCGCCAGGCGGTAGCGACCTTCACGGGCTCGTGCCTTGCTTCTGGAGCAGCCCGGCTGGCTACCTTTCAGGGTCGACTTCCGGGGCATGCACAGTTCGCTGCTCGACGACCCCTATCGTTTCTTCCTCAGCTCGTGAACTGACGTCTGGCCGCTGGCTTAAAGGAACGCACCTGCGGCCTTTCGAGCAGCTGGCGCTCACTGCGAGAAATCGACGGCGTGCGCGGCGTCGCGTTCGGCGCCGAATGCACGCCGCGTCTCGGTGGTCGGCGTTGATTTCAACCACTGGACGCTGGCGCCACATGATGTGGCTGCGCGCCGCGAGTGGCGTGTGGAAATCGCGCCACACGTGGCCGGGCGATGGCCAGCTGGCTGAGTTCGAAATCCGTCGGTGAGCGGCGTTGCGCAAGGTCAACTCTCTTCTGGCTTTCCGCGCGGCTGCGGCCGGACACGGCGTGTCTGGGCAGCGCTGCCCAGCCTCAAGTAAAGTGCCTCCCGGCTGCGCCGAAGCCACACGCGGCGCGCCCATCAGCATCTACAGTGGAGGTCCGCACTTTCGGCTCATGGCGGCAAGAACGGCCACACCGCCTGATCAGCGAGCTTTCTGGCTGACACCCTCGTGCCCTATGCGCGCGACATGGGCTCACCAGCGATCGAATTGCTGCCGATCAGCGAGCACCCTTCGACGGATCCTGGGCTATCAGCAGCGCCGATCGGCCTCCTACGGCGCCGACTTCGCGCTTCGGCACGCCGTGGCGATTTCGTGCCTTCGTTTATACGCGACAGCGGCTGGAAGATCCTGACTTGGGTGCTGGCGGCTTCCCCAGACCGACTCGTACCGACTGGCGCAATTTCGACGGCACGCCCTCTACGAATATGCGAAGACCGCGCGGTAGCGGTCACAACGACTGGCGGACGCTGATCTTCAACTACGCGCGCACCAGAGGTGCGCAACTACCTTCGCTTCGGCATCGCGCCTACTGCTGGCTGGAGCGCTATACCGATGTGAAGCCAGCGTCGATGCGGTCGCCTCGATGCTCACCGCGACTTTGCCATACAGCCGCGAGCTACCATGGCACCCAACGCGTGGGCGGCGGGCCGCGAGAACTCGGAGGCCACTGACTTCCTCCGAGATGAACCGCGTGGTCGGCGTCGAGCGGCCGCACCGTGACCATCGCGAAGAGTCGACCAGTTTCCCGGGGGTGACCCGCCCGCCCGAGAACGGCGGCCCCGGCTTTCACTATGCGAACATGGGCTGATGAACGACACGCTGGCCTATGCGGGCATCGGGACCTGCCATCCATCGCAAGCACCATCACCAGAAAATCACCTTTCGACTGGATGTACGCTGTTAATACCGAGAACTTCGCTGCCGCTGTCGCGCATGACGAAGTGGTGCACGGCAAATTTATGATCGCCGCATGCCGGGCGACACCCCGGCAGAAGTTCGCGTGTGGCTGCGGTACAGCACTACGTAACTGAACGGCGCCAT
>ERZ1370068.2475-contig-1624_pt1 | contig 9996 bp, 11 predicted proteins | sample MGYA00561227_ERZ1370068 | MGnify/ENA primary metagenome ERZ1370068 (study PRJEB38410, sample SAMEA6850437) | metagenome | study: Metagenomic assessment of the ecological functions of the soil: analysis of the soil microbiota associated with the...
GGATTGAGTGCCTTCGTATGACGCACACCACTTCAAATGAGGATCGGCATGAACGGCGCAGAAAGCCTTTTACGGACGCTCGTCGGATCGGGCGTTGAGGTCTGTTTTGGCAATCCCGGCACGTCGGAAATGCATTTCGTGGCGGCGCTCGACAGGGTCGAGGAATGCGAGTCGTGCTTGGTCTTTTCGAAGGTGCGGTAACCGGAATGGCGGATGGCTACGGTCGCATGGCTGAGAAGCCGGCCGCTACCCTGCTTCATCTTGGGCCGGGACTGGCCAACGGGCTCGCTAATCTCCACAACGCACGTCGCGCAAGGACGCCCATCGTCAATATCGTCGGCGACCACGCTACCTATCATGCGCAATATGACGCTCCGCTTGCGTCGGACGTACATGGTTTCGCGCGGCCAGTCTCCGCGTGGGTGCATTCGTCGGCAAGTGCCCGGACTGTCGCCTCGGACGGAGCGATGGCCGTGCAGGCGGCGCTGCAATATCCCGGTCAGATCGCTACGTTGATCCTTCCCGCCGACGCAGCGTGGCTGGAGGCTGACCGTCCGGCACCCGCCTTGCCGAAGCCGTCGCCCGCGACGGTATCAGCCGAGGCAGTCGACCGGGCCGCCGCTGCGCTCGGATCTGGCCGGAAGACCATGATGCTGATCCGCGGGGCTGCACTAAAGGAACGCGGCCTCCACGCGGCTGGCCGCGTCGCAGCGGCGACCGGAGCGCGGATCGCCTGCGACACATTTGCCCCGCGTTGCCAGCGCGGTGCCGGAGAGTTGAGGTTGAACGCATTCCCTATTTCGCCGAACAGATCGTCGAATTCATGAAAGGGACAGAGCAACTGATCCTGATCGGCGCGAAGTCCTCCGGTGAGCTTCTTCGCATATCCCAACAAACCATCCTGGTGCACGCCCGAGGGTTGCAAGATTCTGTATCTCGCACACGCCAACGAGGATGGCACGATCGCGCTGGAGGCTCTCGCGGATGCAATAAAGGCGCCCAAGCAGCCGCTGCATGTCGGTGTATCCAGGAAGCCCGATCTTCCAAATGGGCCGTTGAATCCGCATACGGCGGGCCAGGTTATCGCCCACTATCTTCCGAACGGCTGCCATCATTTCCGACGAAGGCGCGACGGCTGGCGGCGGTGTTCATCGATATGCGGCCAACATCGAGCCACACGATCATCTTGCGCTGGCAGGTGGCGCAATCGGGCAGGGGCATTCCAGTCGCTGCAGGCGCTGCGGTCGCCTGTCCGGACAGGAAGGTGGTCTGTCTCCACGGCGACGGTGGAGCGATGTACACGCTGCAAGCGCTATGGACTCAGGCACGAGAATCGCTCGACGTCGCCACGGTGATCTTCGCCAACCGTTCCTACGCGATCCTCAACATCGAGCTCGCGCGCGCGTCGGAGCGGGAGATCCCGGACCGAGGGCCTTTTCAATGCTCGATCTGCACAATCCCGAACTTGATTGGGTCAAGCTTGCTTCTGGTATGGGCGTCGAGGCGAGCCGCGCAACCTCGGTTGAGGAATTCGCGACACAATTCGCCAGCGCAATGACACACCGCGGGCCCCGCTTGATTGAGGTCGTCTTGTAGTCGGGAGAGCGGGCTTCGGAGAACACGCGCGAACTCGATCGTCGGGGATCGTGCGATGTCCATGTCGGGTACCGCCCCGGTATACGCGCCTGGGCAAAAGACCGCTGCGTGCTGATCCGAAAGCACCTCCGCGAGTACCGAGCAGTCGCGAAGTCCGGAAGGAGAACCTCTTGCGGCTTCGGATGCGAGATGCCGATCTTTCTGCGGGGCGCAAGCTGGACATCCGGCGCAACCTGCCCGCCAGCTCCACGCTTCCGAGCAGGTCGTCTTTATCCATCCGAACATTGGAAGGTTAGACAATTCCAGCGGGTGTTTGAACGCTCGCGAGGAACGGATGACGTACGACCATAGACTTCTTGTCCTTAATCCTTCAGCATGGTCGAACGCACTGAGCCGTTGACGCTGGGTGCTGCCTGGAAGCGGCGCACGCTGGCAATCGGCGCGAGTCAGCCGCAGCTGCGCAACGCTTCGGGTTCCTAGCCAACGAACGCCTCCTTTCGTTGTGTATGTCTCAACCACCAGAGCTTACGAGTTCAGCGGCAAAAGTGCACTCCGCAGTATCGAGCTTGAAATCCCCATGAGTCCCGTGAAGGGATCATCCAGCTCCAAAACCAGAAAGATCGCGCCGGCAAACGACGGCGCGCAAGCGACGCCTCATGCCAAGCTGGATCGGCAAGGCTAAGCGAGCCGTCACGCGGCGACGGACAAACTGCATTTCCCAAAAACTGGAGTCTGCGCAATATGCCTGGCGCTGCTCAGCGTGAGGAGAGCGTCATAGTCGGATGCGCCCCCGCTGTTGATGAAGGCTTGAAGACGGACGCGCTGCCAGGCGCCGCTGCGTCGTCGTCGCCTGACACCCAGCGCATGCTCGTGTCGTATCCGCCGAATTTGGAGAGCGCCGCCGCGGATCGATCGGTGAGCAAAGCTGTTTTATTTTCGAGAATCCCCGCGCCTTGATCGGTGCGAAGGCGACCCGCATCACACGCTCGAATTCGACCTCGGGTGGGTGCCATCGTTGAGGCGAAATTTGAAATTTGTGGGGGTAATTGAAAGTCCCACCGCCTACGGGGAGCGTAACAACCTTCGTTGTCAATAACGCCGCTGTGACGCATGATGTGCTGCCACATCATCATGCGCTCCCATCTTGCTTCATGCTGGCATCTTCGGCAGCCTTGCGTTCCTCGCAGCTGGCGTCGTTGGAACTCAGCCGACCCATTGCAACGTCGTATCATATGCATATTTGCCCTTGCCGGTCGCATACGCCGCGCAGCCGCACAACGCGTTTACGAAATCATCCATGCCGTGCCGGCCGTGATCGACGGTATCGCGACCACTGCGGTGGGTCTGGCGCTCCAGCAGCCGCAGTTCACGCGTCAAAACCGGAAGATCCGGGATGCGGATCGCACCGCGCATAAATAACGGCAACGCTTCGAGATACAACGCGGACTTGTTCTTATCGGCACGCTCATAGCGGATGCCGCAATCCTTGAACGCCGACACCGCCCATTCAGCCGAATAGCCGTCACCAAACGCCTTGCTGAGCCGATAATCCTTAAGCAAGGTCGCGTAACTTCTGGTCACCTCAACCGGATCGAACGGGGCACGCGTGCCGCGCACCACGTCAGCAACGAAGCTCTCGCCCTCCTTGTGGCCAATACACAGCGTAAACGCATCATGCCGTCCGCCGCTCGGGTCGGCAAAAGCCGTGTAACGCAAATTGCGAGGCGGCAATTCCAGCGGCCGGGCATGGTCGATCGCACGCTCGATGACGTCATCACTCAAAAACGCATTGATGTCGCCGCGAAAGCCGCCACCCCACTCGCTCTCGGCCGCTTCCGGATCGGCGGCGGTGGCACGCTCGATCATGCCGAGATCGAGGCTCGAATTGAATAGTGATGACGGACCCTGCACCACCAGCACATCGTCGCCGTCATGGCCGAAATGATCGCGCCATTTCTGATAGAGCAAGCCGATTTTGCGGTAGCCGGTGCTGATGCCGATCCAGATGCCGCCGCTGGCGGCGAGCGCGGGCGCGCAGGCGCGGAAAACTTCGACGTCTGGCTGCGCGCTCGTCTCGTCGCGCCAAAACGACGTTTCGTCGGCAACGACGGCAAGCAGTGTGCGGCCCCGGATCGTGCGATATGAGCCCGCGTGCACGGCGATGACGACGTTATCCCTAAGCCGGACTTCTTCCGACGTGATGCCCAGGATTTGCTGCCGCAGGATTGGGCTCGCGTCGAGAAAGCCGCAGACATAGTCGAAAGCAACCCGCGCCTGGCTGCGGCTGGCGGCAAGCAGCAGCACATAGCCGACTTCGCCTGGAGCAAGCGTGTGCTGCTCAATGGCGCCGATATACACACTAATGGCTGCAGCCATGCGCGTCTTGCCTGATCTTCTGCCGGCGACCGCCCAGAGCTCGCGCACCGGCCTGGCAGGCGGGGTGCGCCCACCAGCGATCGCATCGAAGATCGTGCGCTCCGCGTCGTTGAGCGGTAAACCGAAAGCCCCCTTGAGCGCGATGCTCCAGGTCCGCCAGGAGGCAAGGTCACCCAGCGCGGCACCGAGCAGCTGGCGATCGCGCAATGCTGCATCGACGCTGATGGTGCGCTTCACGTCTTGCCCTCGATTTCGTTGTCTGAATGCGCGTCCAGATAGTCACGCAACGCAGGCGTTACGTTGCGCGTCCGGCGATCGATGCCGATTCGTTGCGCCAACCGCGTCAACGTGGAGCAAAGCAGGGCATGGCGCTCGACGTTGATCTCCTGGCCATTGGCAAGAGCTGCCTCGAGCTGCTCGGCCAGGACAGCAGCGGCAGCAAACCGGCGAACCAGTTGCAGCCGAGCCTCGCTCAGCTGGTCGAGTCCGCCCTGATCGAGAGCGACTTGCGAGGCGATGTCCCTAAACCGGCGATAGACGACCGTGCGGCCATCGACACCAGGCAGCAAATCTTTCTTGTTCGTGAGCCGAGATCGGCCGTGCGGCTTGCGGTTCTGAATTGGCCGGCTATGTGGGGACTTTCCCCCAACTACAATAGGTGCATTCATGGGATATCCTCAGCGTGAGCATATCAAGTCCTGCCCCTTGGGAAATCTGAAAAATCAACTTAGCCGGCTACGTGGGATCGACGCCATCCGTGCGAGCCAGGTCGGCGCAAGTCTTGCCGGCAACAATACGCTGCGGCGCTTCTTGGGCGCTGGCGGGCCGATCAGTCGCGCCAGAAATGCTTGAAGCGGGTCGGCGCCAGCTCGGTGTAGCGCACCGTGTGCTGGATGTTCTTGTGGCCGAGATACGCCTGCAGCGAGCGGGTATCGACGCCGTCATTCGCGAGCTTGTAACCGCAGGCATGCCGGAGCATGTGCGGATGCACTGGAAAGTCGAAGTGAGCCGCCACACCGAGCCGGGCGACCATCTTGCGGAATCCCGCCGTCGTGAATGGTGAACCGCGTTCGCTCGTGAAGATGAATGGCGAGGCCGGGTCCTGATCGCGCTTGAGCCGGCGCAGCGCCCGCAGCTCGCGGCCGGACAGCGGGTGGACGGACTCCGCGCTGCCCTTGAGCCGGCTGACATGGAGGCGGCCATGGGCAAAATCGATGGCGTCCCAGCGCAGCGTGACCAGCTCGCCCGCCCGCAAGCCATGGCGGTAGGCGACCAGGATCATGGTGGCGTCGCGGTGGCCATTGCGGTTCTCGCCAGCTGCCGAGATCAGCCGATTGACCTCGGCGTCGGTCAGGTACTCGCGCGAGCGGACCTCGGCGTTGCGGCGCCGCTTCGGTGGTCCAGCCTTGTCAACTGTCCCATTAACGGTGGTCGGCGCCACCAGCGCCAGATGCGATTTTTCCATGGTTTTTCAGGCTTTTTTCGTGGTGACTGGCGTCCTCATAATGGCGCGCTCACGGACACTGCGCAAGCCAGAAAAGTGCCGGATGCCGCAGGGGCAACCGCGATCCTAAGTGACCGGTCGGAGAAGGCAGCCAGGACGAGAAACCCCGAAACGGCAGGCGTTCTGGACAGCCGCCAACGCAGGCTGCTAGCCTCGCTGATGACAGTGCTGGATCGGCGCCGGCGAGAGATTTTTGGCAATGGTCGCGGCATAATCCGCACGTTGAGACCAGTGGCTTCCGGACAGCGTCTGCCGTGAAATCGCCATGCTTGTCCCGGTAAACGACGGGACAGAATTCGCAGCGATGGCCGGAAACAATTAGGCGACTCCGGTTCGCCCCTGCCACCACGGCGATCGCATGATAGATCCGATATTCCGTCCTGGTCATCTTTCGATTCCGGGTTCTATTGCTCGATCGAAACAATAGACCGGGTTCAATTAGGCGGCTTTCTTTTTCCGGGCATTGCGTAGCTGCATGTAGTAGTCCGCGCGGTCCAGGCGCCATTTCACCATCGCCGCATCATGCTCCGCCCAAGCCTCAGGCGTGATGTCCGCATAGGTGCCGTGACGTTCGACTAATTCTTGCAGTGAAGGCGCGGGCGGAGGCTTCCGGCCAGCCTGTTCCCGGACGACTCGGATTTAGTTCTTCGCCAAGATCTCGGAAACGTCTGGTATATTCTCAGTCAAGGAAACGTCCTCCAGAAGCGCTCGACACGCAATTCAGCGTCTCGCTTGCCTTCTCCAGGCTCTCAAGCGGAAGGTCATGCGCCCAACACGCCACAGCAGATCCGCAAACACTGGCAGCCTTCGGATTCAACAGTGACCGGCGTTGACAATAGCAGGAGCGCGCAGCCTCGCGCCGTGTCGGGTATCCAGTTCGAACAAACAATGCAGGATGCGGATCCTGCGTCGGCAGATTATCCAACCAGTGCGCGCGTTGCCCGTCGCAGGATGGGCACTGTATCAAGCGCGGCGTCGTCAGGGCGACCCGGAGTAGGTTAGCAGCGCTCGCTTTCGCGACGTAGTAACGCGTCAGGCTGGCCTTGTGGCGGGCTTCGATGGCCCTTCTTTCGTGGCGGCCCATTCATCTTTTCCGCTTCAGTGTTCGATGCTCGACGGGAATCCCGGCGGCCTCGGCGGCTTCGATGCCAAATGCCATGCCCCTGCTGATTCCTCGATCGGCATAAACGACGGTCACCTCAACAACGTCACGCCATGCGAGTCCGGCGTCGATTCCTCGTTGTCTTTCTCCGGGGATCTCATCCCGCAGGATTCCGGGGTGGGTATAAAGCAGGTGACTTGCGATTGGACTTTCTCCCCGCATGAGACTGTCGCGGACGGCGGCGCGGGCATACCTGCGTTCTGTCTGCGCTGGAAAAACGCGACGATTCGCCAGCGCGAGCTTCCGGCATAGGGACTCTCGATGATGACGCGCCTCATCATGGAGCCCGCCGGCGCTTCAGTAATTGCGCGGCGGCGATTTCATCAATGGCAAAGCCTCAGCAAATAACCAGCGTATGTTGTCGCCTTCGCTACCGCCTGCGAGAGTCGTGCCGCTTCAATACAAAAAACAAACGCGCGATTGGTATTGTAGTTAGAACAGCCAATGTGAAAATCTCATGTCGCCATCTTCTGCGCTGGCGAATTCCATCGCGTAAGCCACGGCCTCTTGGTAAAGAAAATTAAATTGTCGCATTGGGATCTGGAGTGGAAATCCTTCGGCATTGCTGGCCGATACTCCATGGGCCGCGCCATCATTAGGTAGGCTTCTGCGAATCGTCATCAGCTTGTCGCCAACAATTTCCTCATAGGCCCAATCCTTCAACGGCCCCGCCTTGAAAATCTCGAAAAGCGCTTTGTTGTTGAAAATCAGTTCATCGCCGTTCCCCGTTGTTTCATCGCGCGACGCCTCGTTTGGTTCCAGGCGCAGCACTGGCATCGATGGTTCGCGTACTTTCGGCACCATCGAATTATTGACGCGGCCCCGCGCGGCCCCGCGTTCAATTTTTCCCATCGCGAATCGCAACAAATGGCGAGTGGCGTCAGGTAGATTATTTCGGCCTATGTCGAGCCTTTCGGTTGCGTCGTTCAAGTGTTGTCAGTCTCGAAAGTTTTCTCAGCAGTGATGACAGTGGGATGCACTGATGTTTCTTACTTCAACCCACTATCCCCGTCCTTCCTTCCTTCCTTCCTTCCTTCAAATATTTGGTTTCTCATTGCGGTTATAATTTCCAGTGCATCCACTCGTTTTCAGTAGCTAAAAACTCTACTTAATTACCGGCACAACGCCTTCGCGGCGACGAAGCGGTCGCGCAACGTCAGTTCTGCCTTGGCGTAAACCACCTGTCGGATGCCCCGGATAACCCAAAGGCCACTGTTCGCGGTGTCGTTTCGAACGGGGATGTAGCCACAGCGTTCAAGGCGGTGCGGGATGGCGCGGCAGTTCTTCCGGTCCCTCAACCAGGTTGCAAAATCGGCGTTGCTGGTTTCGGAGTGCGAGTTCGTTTATGGTTGTCGCGTCAGGCCATCCAAGCTTGTCGAGAACGTCCGCTAGTTCGGACTCTTCGGGCGCCTGATCTGCGTCCACGATGGCCCAGAAGGCCGGAGTCTTGGGTGGCGGTGCTTTCTGAATCGAAATTCGAAATGTCGAGTCCGCTCAGATAGGCGGCGACGTTTTCCATCCCTCTCCGTTGCCGTACCATCCCCAAAGTGTATTCCAGTAGCCCGCAGCAAAATCGGCGTCGGTTAAATCGCTCCACGCCACATAATGCCGTCGATCGTCTGCGGGTAGATAGAGCCCATCGGTTTTGTAGTTGCTCGTCATGATGACGGCGCAAGCGTTGACGATATAATGTTCTTTCAGATTCTTTTCGTTGACGCTGCATGACGTCGGGCGGCGATGCGATGTAGGTTTTGGTTGAGTCATAAAAGCTATAGCGGTTGATGTCGCCTAGATCCCGCGCTCTCGCTGACTCGCAGAATCACGCATTTCGCGAAACCGTTGAATTGGCCAAGCATGGTCTTGGGCGAAACGTCTTGAAATTCCACGGCCCTATGGCGAGTTTTTGCCGGTTCAAGCAGCGTGTCCTTGCCGATACCTTGACCCCGCCGAGAAATAGCGCGTGGTTGATTTTGTCGTGCGGACGCTGCACGCGATGCGCCAGGAAATTGATGATGTGGTCGGCGTCGGTCAGGATAAACCTTGTGAACAGTGGTCAATCCATTGGTCGGCTTTGGTGGCGTCGCCCAGGCGAATTGTTGCGGGCTTGTATAGGTTGAGGCAAGGGCACCCTTGCGGTCGAGCCAACCTCCCTCGTTTATAATCCTGTCCGGGATCTCAGGCGGGAGTCCGGGTGCCCAGGTCATTTGCGTAGCGGCACGGTGAGTATCGAGCCACTGACTCGGAGCTGATTAATTTGTCACCCTGTTCGATCGCGTCGAATTGTGAATTGACGCTTGCGGCTGGCCAGCACGGCGGCCCCGCCGGTACAAAGAGGTACTGATGCATTGGCAGATAGGCAGTAGAAATCTTCAAGCGTGATTCCTTCAAGCGGCCACAGTGGCGAATTTAGACAAAGGTCAATGAAGTGCCGCTGGCACGCGCCTTGTCGGCGTTTAACCAATCGCTGACGTCCCTGTCGCCTTTCTCGCCGGATAATCCGGGCAGCGTAACAATGCGGATGCTTGCTGCGGTTTTATGTAGTGCGCTGGCGGCCTGCCGCGCTCTTCTTCTGGCCTTCGGCGTCGTGGTCAGGACGATAATTAGTTCGCGTCCCCTGAAATGTTTGGCTAGATCTTTCCACCTGGCACCGCCGCTCGCGGTCGTCGCGCAAATCGAAAATTCTTCCGGATTCTGTCGGCGTCCTTCTCGCCTTCGCAAATAAAGATTTTCAGCATTGGGTTGGGCGGCGATTTCGTCCAGGTGATAGGGCAGCCGCTCGACGCCATCCATGGTCGTAAATCCAGCCGCCACCCTCGGCTGGCCTGCAATGAAGTGAATTTTTTCGGCTCATAACGCTCGACTCGGTAGTTCAGGAAGCCGTCAGCGTCCGTGTAATCATAGCTCGCAAACCAGAGTCGCTCCCTTCGCAACCCCGTTTCCTTTGTTCAAAATCTCTTCGATATTGAGAGACGAATCTCCGGTTCTGAATCTTGTTCGTTTGAATTCGGGCACGCTGGAATCTAGGAGCAACTGAGCTTGATAGGCAGCTGCCGCTCGCCGACGTTTCTTGCTTGGCGTGAAAGGCCCCGCGCCGTGCATTGCAAAAAATATAATCCCTGTGTTTTGAGTGGATCTCCACCCTTCCGGAAAAAAGTTTAACCAGAAGTCCATCGGGATGCTGCCTGCCGACTTTAAATGCTAGGCTGCGATCGTCGCGCCTGTGACCCGGCGGCTGGCGCGCTGATGCAAACGATCGGCGCCGCTGCCGTGCACCGCGCCCCCATGATTCCGCACTTTGCTCATGGCTGACAAAGCAATCGAGAAAATTTAGCAATACGTAACTGAACGAAGCGGCTAC
>ERZ1370068.7322-contig-6247_pt1 | contig 9989 bp, 15 predicted proteins | sample MGYA00561227_ERZ1370068 | MGnify/ENA primary metagenome ERZ1370068 (study PRJEB38410, sample SAMEA6850437) | metagenome | study: Metagenomic assessment of the ecological functions of the soil: analysis of the soil microbiota associated with the...
GGTGCGGTCGCGGTTCGGGTCCGAGAAGATCGCATCCATCTCCGCGAGCGACTCGCCGATGCTCGTGCTGTCGCTGCCGCATCGCGAATCGATCTCTTGGGCGGTGCAAACGCGCTGCTTGCAGATGTTGAGGGCCAGCACCAGCAGCTGATCCTCTTCTCTGCTGCACGTGTCGTTGTGGCCGCCTCTCGGCTGAAGCACACGACAGATGTCGGCCACGGTCGAGATGCCGGAGAACGTGGCGGTCAGGCGAGCCACGCAGGCGGCATCGGCGTCCGTGAGCGAATCGCCGGAGTGTGAGCTGTTGCAGAGCTGAGTTGTAGTAGCCCTTGGTCTTGGGATCCGGCGAGGCCGGGCAGCTGGAGCCGGTGCAGACGCCGGACTGGCAGCTATCGCCCGAAGTCGCCGGGTTGCCGTCGTCGCAGGGGATGGTGTTGTCGGCGTGCGCGCAGCCCGCGGACGGATCGCACGAGTCGTCCGTGCACGGGTTGCCGTCGTTGCAGTCGAGCGGAGTCCCGATCAGGCAGCCGTTCACGCCCCCGCAGGTCTCGAGGCCGTTGCAGGGATTCCCGTCATCGCACGAAGCGCCGTCGTCGACGACGCCGTTGCAGTCGTCGTCGATTCCGTTGCAGCTCGTGTCGGAGGCCCCGAGGTGAACGGCCGGATTGGCGTCGTTGCAGTCGCCGCCGCAGGTCGAGTAGCCGTCCCCGTCGGCATCGACGCAGGGACACGAACCGAGCGTGTCGCCGTGGCCCAGGTGCTCGTTCATCCCCTGGGGAAACGCGACGGCGAGCGTCTCGGCAGCCGGCGGGTTCTCCTGCGCGTGGCAAACCAGCGCTGTCGGAATCTTCAAGACCCAGCCGACGTATCCGTACGGCCCGTTCGCGTAGCCGGTGATCGTGCGGCCGTCCGCCGACATCGCCATCCCGAGCCGCATGCCGAGGCCCGACGTGACGACACCTTGCGCGCTGAGAAACTGATTGAAGTTGATCAAGCCCAGCCCCGAAGTCCAGAGGGTCGGCGTGATGGTCCCGGCGGTCGAAATCCAGCGTTTGGCCGGTGATGACGCTCGCGTCGTCGTTGAGCGCGGCGAGCAACCCTGAGTCCTGGCCCCGGAGAGCGCCTAACAGCTGGACGCCGGAGGGTTCGGACCAGAGCCAGTTTTCGCGGTTCGTGGAGGCGGAGTTGCTCTGTCCGACGATGTACCGGCCATCGGCACTGACGCCGAGCGCCTCACCGACCGGCAGGTTGTTCCTCTTGATCAGGGAGTAAGCACCGTTCCGCCACTGCACGCCGCGCAGCTGTCCGTTGTTGGCGTCGTCCCTGCCGACGATCACCGATCCGTCGTAGTTGACGGCGTTGGCGCGGGTCAACCTGCTGGGGGCGTCGAGCTTGGGAGCGCCACCGTTCCGCCGGCGGCGGTCCACTTGAAGCCCCGGATGGTCGAGCGTGTCGCAACCCTGATTGCCGTAGGACAACCCGACCACGGTCGACCCGTCGCCCGAGATGCCGTAAGCGGCCGTGTACATGGGAGGACCGTCGCCATGGCCGCACGCGACCGCCCCGGAACGGGAGGGAGAACGGTCCAGGCGTCGTTTGCGTAGATCGCGGCCTTGTTGATCCCATCCCTGTCGACGACGTTGGCGGCGATCGTGAGCCCGTCGTCGGAGATCGCGCATTGCCCCGCCTGGTTCCCACCGATGACGTCGAACGTGTTGGCGTTCAGGTCCCAGCGGAAGATCGGGCCACCGAGGCCAGCCGCGCCCACGACGACGCTTCCGTCGGCCGTGATGTCGAACGGGACGCTTTGGACGCTGAGATCGGGCGCCGTGATGAACGTCGGCGCGCCGGAGACGTGGTTGAACGTCATGTCGAGCGTGACGGGAGAGCCGGCCGTCGCCGCCAACGGAGACCACGCGCAGCGGTCGTCGGTCGAGCCGTTGCCGCTCTCCATGGCGCCGTTGAAGTACTCCTCGGGCCCGGGCAGCACGATGGGTCTCGGCACCGAGAAGGCCCCGATCATGAGCTGGTCGGTGTAGAGAACGTAGCTGGCGCCCGGCGTCAGACCGTTGATCACGAACGAGCCGTCGGGTCCGGCTTCTCCCTGGTGACCTGTCCGGAGATGTAAGAGGTGCAGTCGGCGAAGGGGTTGGCGACGTTCCTGGCGATGACGTTGATGCCCGTGACCGGGTTCCCGGAGGAGTCAGGATCTCACCGCGGATCGTGCCCTTGTTCGCGGGCCAGCCCGGCCCCGGGTAGAGGTCCGACAAAGCGGCGGTGTCATCGAGGTGTTCCACCGTCGCCATCGACTCGCCGGTGCTCCCGGCTCAGGGGTGATGTACGGGTACATCGTTTCGCCCTGCGAGTCGTCCGGCCCACCGGTCCAGGGCGCTCCGCAGCCCGGCGGTTGAGGAGGATCGGAGAGATTCGAGGGCAGCGCGGCGCCGTTCGCCTGCGTGTGCGCGAGATTGAGGGCGTGCCCCATCTCGTGCGTCACGACTCCGGCAAAGCCGATCCCGCTGGGGTCCTCCGCACGGACGCCCGGTCCGGAGAGGACCATCCACGCCTCCAGGACCTCGGGTGAACCGTTGGCGACCCATTCGATGTCGGTGATCCCCAGGACGGCGGTCGGCGGAACTCCGAAGTAGTTCGCGAGAATGGCGCCGTCGTCGTCGTAGACGACGTGGATCCCGCCTCCGTTGAAGGTCCCGATGACCGACGCGATGTTCGAGGAGTTCACGTCCCCAGGCCGATGGCGGAGAAGTCTCCCGCGACCACGCCTCTGAAGCTCGAGGTGGGGACGCTCGACCACTGGGACGCGGCGTTGGCGACGAGCCCGTTGGCCTGCGCGTTGGTCAGGATTCCGAGCGAGCCCAGGTCCGTGTAGATCGGCACCTGGCCGCCGGGCCACGACGACAAGGTCCACGCGTAAGGGATGCGATTCGCGTAATCGTAGACGGCGATCGGGCCTCCCGCGAGAGCCGCCGTCGCCAGCCCGCACGCCGAGCGCGGCGATGAGGACGCGACCGAGAGGAGCGGTCCTCATCGTCCGACCTTTGCGCGCGACGCCAGACGGCCGGATTCAACCCAGCGCCCTTGGACCGCTCGCCGCAGGAATTTCAGGAAGGCGTCGGGGTTCATGGCGCCGCTCTGCGTCGCAAGAAGCCGCTTGTCGCTCTCCTTGACGAGTCCCGGATCGAGACGGACGTTGCGGAAGAGCCCGACGTTATCCGTGCCGTTCGCCGCGAACCCCGGACCCAAGGTGAACTTCCCTTGGGTCAGCCCCGCGGTCGTGCGCAGCCCGGTCTGCTTGGCTTGCGGATACAGGAAGAGAAGCACCTGCTCGCCCGAGGCGTACCGGGGAAAGCCTTCGGGCGCGGGCATCATGAGCCTCTTGCCGTCCGCCGACGGGCGCGCCTTCATGAGTCCGAACTGCCGGAACGTGTAGGTGTCGGGCAGCGCCCCCGGATCGATTCCGAGACCTCGAGCGTGACCTCGGTATACGGGATCCCCGATCGTCGATGCCGTCTGCGACCTTCACGACCGTGCCGACGGCGATCGCGTCGGACTCGCCCAGGAGATCGACGACGTTCTTCTCCACGAGGGACAGCGCCATGGCCCGAGTCCCCGCGAGCGCAAGCCCCGCGAGAATCAGGAAACCGAGCCATGCGCGTCCCATCGTCTTCACGTCACCCTTCGTTCCGTCTCGGTCTAGGGACACCCAAGCCCGGACGCGGCGATCTCCGCATCGCGGGATCCGATCTGCTTGGGAGATCCGGAGTCGTAGCTGGCGTTCCCGCCGCAGCTCTCGGCGCGGAGCACGTACCAGAACCCCTGCCCAACCGTGGGCGACTGGAGGTCGTTGATCGTCGTCGTAGCGTGGTTGTTGCCCAAGCAATTGGTCGTCGCGGTGGTGAAATTGCCCCAGGCTCGACCTGAGCGTGACCAAGCTGCCTCGAGTGATGTCGTACCCGGTGGCGGCGCTCACGCTCGTCCACGACAGCGTCGCCGCGCCGCCCGGAGATCCGCGACAGCACCACGCGCTGGCGTGCCCGTCGGGGCCGCGGCGTTGTCGACCGTACCGTCGCAGTTGTCGTCGATCCCGTTGCACGTCTCGGTGCCGGGAGCGCCGGCGATACAGGTGTCGCTGAAGGCGCCGACTGCACAGTGGGCGAAACCCGTGCTCGCGCAAGCCCCCACGCCGCAGGTCGACGTGGTGGTCCACGAACTCTTCGTCGATGGAGGCCGTTGCAGTTGTCGTCGTAGGCCGTCGCATTGCGCGTCGGGCGCCAACGGATGGACGGCGGGAAGCGTGTCGTCACAGTCGGTGTTCTTCACGACATAGCCGGCGGGCGGCGTCGCGCCGGCGCAGATGCTCTCCCCGGCATTGCCGTAGCCGTCGCCATCGGCATCGTGGTAGTAGACGTTGAAGACCGCGGGGTTCGTGTCGTTGCAGTCGGTGGCGTTCGGGATGTGCCCGGCCGGCGGCGTCGTCGTAGCTGCAGACGTTCGACCCTCGTGGCGACATCGCCGCGGCCGTCCCCGTCGGCGTCGATGCCGTAGGCCGTCGATGGGTAGCAGTTCAGGTCGACCGTCGCGACGGCGCCCCATCGTTGAGAAAGACCGTCAGGCCGAGCGTCCCGTTCTTTCCCAGACTGAGGGAGACGCCGTCCGAGTTGTTGAACTGGATGAACGAGAACTGCCGAGTCGTCCGGACGTTGCCCGGCACGCCCTCGACATCTTCACCGTTCCGCGCCGCGAAGAACAAACCCTTGACCGGATCCCAGGCCAACACCACGTTGGTGTTCAGGTTGTAATTGATTTCGCCTCCGAGCAGATTGGCCGTGGACGACGATCTGCCCGAGGTCGTTGAAGAGCATGTTCCAGCCGATGAAGGAGTCGTAGGTCGTGCCCGGCATCCCGGCGACCGGATCGCCCTCGCGCACGACTTTGCTCAGCGTGCCGGACCTCCAGATCCAGATGCCCGTGTTGTTGGTCGCGTCCGCCGTGCCGCCGGTCAGTACGGCCTGGAACGCGACATCTCCCGCGTCGTTGATCAGGCTGTAGTAGGGGCTGAACCCCGAGAAGAAAGCATCGGTGCCGGGGGCAGGTTGGCCCGCGCGGGCGATCATGGTCAGCCCGCCGCCGACCGTGCCGGCGTACAACGCCCTGTCGTTGACCCCGTGGTCACGTCGCCGCCCGCCAGGCCGGTCGTGAACTCGTACCTCCCGCTGCGCGTCAGCGAGGTCGGCGATACGCCCGGAAAGGCCGCATCGGCCGTGTTGATGAACGTCGCGCCGGCGGTCCCGGGAGCGGGGTTCCCCTCACGCACGAGCAGCTGTGCTGCCCGAGCCGGGGGTGTAGAGCCAGAGGGAGTCATCGTTGGCGGTGGTGACGCCGGCCCCCGCGAGCGGCAGGGTGTAGAGCACCCGGCCGTTGTTGTCGAGCTGCATGAGCGGACCCGAGGCCGGCGGCCGTCACCGGCCCGGGCAGGACCGTGTCCCCTGGCGCAGCATCGATCGACACCGCGCCGGGCGTTCCGGTGAAGTAGGCGTAGTCGTTCGTCAGTGACGACGACGTCTCCGCCCGCCAGCTGGCTATAGAAGAGAACCGTCCCGTTGCGGTTGACCTTCGCGAACTGCCAGCTGACGTTGTCGCCCGCCTTGTTGCCGAAGTAGACCGCCCCCGCCGTGCCCGGCGCGGGGTCCCCTCCCGCGCGATCACGGCGTGGCCGCCGGGAGAGCTGCGGAAAAACGGCGGTGTCGTTGGTCGTGGTGACGCCCGGGCCGCTGAGCGAGCTCGACCAGATCGTGTAGCCGCCGGACGGGCTGATCGAGATCGGGGATTGCGATTCCTTGCGTCCCGGTGCTGTTCATCAGCGAAAGGCCGGGAAGCCCCGGCGCCGGGTCGTTCCAGCGAGCCAGCATCGAGAGGGTCGCCGCGCTGGCCCCGGTGAAGAGAGCGCGGCTGTTGATGGCCGACGTGCCGGCGCCGTACAGGTCGGCGCGAAACGCGAGGGTCCCGTTTTCGGCGAGCGTCGAGAAGTCGACGTTCCCTCCGAAGTAGACGCCGGGCACGCCCGGTACTTCCGTGTCCGGCCAGGCGAAGAACTTGCCGTTGGTCGTCAGCAGCGATTCCGCCCTGCGCTTGCGCCAGAAGCGCACAACGCGAGCCCAACGCCGACGGCGAGTCGGACCGGCGACGACCACGCATTCTTCACAGCCTTGCTTCATCTCTTCTCTCCTAGTTCATGGACAGGCGGACGCCGACGCTCGGATCGCGGCATCGCGCGAGCCGACCTGCGAGGGAGCACCGGAATCGAACGTCGCGCTGCCGCCGCAGTTGACGGCGCGGATCAGGTACCAGAAGCCGTCTCCGACGTCGGGGACGTCCGCGTCATCGCGCGTGGTGCCCGTCAAGTCGTTTTCGACGCAGTCGGTTGTTGCCGCGCTGAAATCGCCGTTGCTCGACTTCAGGACCGCGAGGCTCCCGCGCGCGAGGTCGTAGCCGGTCGCCGCGCCGATCTCGCTCCAGCTCAGGATCGAGCGGCTTCCGCGCACAAGGTCGTCACCGGTGTCCGTGCCGACGTCGCCCCGTCCATCTCCGGGATCCGTATCGGCTGCTTTCTAACGGTCAGCGTGGGGATCCCCGTGGGCGCGGTCGCACCGCACTGGCACGGTCCCAGCGTGTCCCCGCTGGCCAGGGCGGCGTTCAGACCCTGGGGGAAGCTGACGACCGTCGTCTGAATCTGGGTCGGACTGCCGGCCGGCGCGTGACAGACGATGGAGGTCGGAGTCTTCACGACGAAGCCGATGTCGCCGAAGCTGGAAGCGAGAATCCCGTGATGACGCGGCCGTCCGCCGACATCGCCGATGGGTGCGTACGGATAGATGTCGGTGAGGTTGACCCCTTGGGCGGTCAGGAAGGTGTTGAAATTGGTCCAGTGCAATCCGGGGGTCCAGATCGCCGGCGAGGTGGCTCCCGTCGCCGAGCTGGTGGTGTAGCCGGTGATGACGCCGTGGTCGTCGCTGATCGCGAGGGTGAGCGCGTTGTCGTAGCTCGGAAGCGATCCGAGCAGCTGGACGGTGTTGGCGGCGACGGAGTAACGCCAGGCGTTGTTCGACGACGCGGCCGAGCTCTGGCCGACGATGTACTCGCCGTCCCGCGACACGTCGAAGGCCTGCTGGACGTTTTGTCCGTTCCTGGTGATCAGCTTGACGGCGCCGTTCTTCCAGTAGGCACCGCGCCACTGCGCCGCTCGTCGTTTCATCGAGGCCGACGATCACCGATCCGTCGTAGTTGACAGCGGTGGCGCGCGACATGTTGTTGAACGAGCTGGATTTCGGGAGCGCGACGCTCCCGCCGGCGGCCGTCCACTTGAACGCTCGGATTCCCCGCGGAAGCAGCCGTCGCCGTAGTTCATGCCCGACCACCGTCGAGCCGTCCCCGAGATGTCAAAGGCAGCGGCGGCTCGTCGCGGTCCGTCTTGGTCGCACGGAATCGAGCCCGGAACCGGCGGGAGCACGGTCCAGACGCCGTTCTCGGAGATCGCGGGCCTCACGGTTCCGTCCGTGTCGACGGCGCTCGCGGCGATCTTCGTGCCGTCGTCGGAGATCGATGGGCTCCCGAGACGACTCCACCGACGCCTTCGAAGGTGTCCGCGTTCAGGTCCCACCGGAAGACAACACCGCCCGACCCGCCCACGACGATCGATCCGTCGGGCGTGATGTCGCTGGGAGTGCTGAGGTACGGCGCCGCGATGAACGTGGGTGCGCCCGCGTACCTGTTGAACGTGATGTTCGCCGTCGCGGGCACGCCGGGTTGCGCCGGCACGGTCACCCACCTGCAGTGGTCGTCGCAGCGCCGCATCGCCGCTCTCCATCCCGCCGTTGAAGTACTCCTCGGGACCGGGGAGCACGACGCAGCCTCGGCACCGAGAAGGCGCCGATCAGAGAGGTTGTCCGATGTAGATGACGTAGCGGGCGCCCGGCGTCAGGTCGTTCAGCTCGAAAGAGCCGTCGGGCCCGGCCCGCCCCTTGCTGACCTGCCCCGAGATGTACGACGTGAAATCGTTGAAAGGATCGGCGACGTTTCGCGCGACGACGTCGACGCCGGTGACCGGGGCTCCGGAGGAATCCAGGACCTCGCCGCGGATCGTCCCTCGGTTCCCGGGATAGCCGGGAGCGGGGTAGAGATCCGACAACGCGGACATGTCGTCGAGACGGTCGACGGTCCCCATGTACTCGCCGCTGTTTCCGGGCTCCGGGGTGCTGATCGGGTACATCGTCTCGACCTGGGTGGCGTCCGGCCCATCCGATCCAGGGCGCGGCGCACCCTTCCGGCTGAGGCGCGAGTCGTACACCTGCGTAGTGGAAGGCGAGCGCCGTTCGACTGGCTGTGCGCGAGGTTGAGAGCGTGCCCCATCTCGTGCGTGACGACGCCCTGGAAGCCGATTCCGCTGGGATCGGTCGCGTGGATCCCCGGTCCGCTCAGGACCATCCAGGCCTCGAGGATCTCCTGGGCTGTCCGGCCTCGACGAAGTCGATGTTCGTGATCCCGAGCACGTACTGCGGAGGCAGACCGAAGAAATTCGTCAGGATGCTGCCGTCGCTGTCGTAGATGACGTCGATCCCGCCCCCGTTCCACTCTCCGATGACGTCGGTGACGTTTGCGGCATTCGATGTCGTCCAGGCCCAGCGCCGAAACATCGCCCGCGATCACGGCTCTGAAGCTGGAGGTCGGGACGCTCGACCATTGTGTCGCCGCGATGTCACCATCTTGTTCGCGCGCGCATTGGTCAGGACGCCCAGGCCGCCCAGGTCCGTGTAGACGGGCACCTGCCCGTCCGGGCCAGCTCGCCATGTTCCAGGCGTACGGGATGCGGTTCGTCGGCGTCGAAGGTGTAGATGGGACCGCCCGCGAAGGCCGCGGTCGCGACGCCGGCGGTCAGCAGCGAGGCAGGAGGTGTTTCATCGGCCGGGCCCCGGGAGCGGGAGGATCTCGTCGGGCTCTGCGCAGCGCCGGTGAGCGTTCGGCGTGGCCGGCTGCGCCGCCGGCGTTTGATCGTGCGCTCAACCGGTCGGACGGCGGCGGAATCCGGACCGCCGTGCCCGTCGGTGCGGGTCATGCGCTCGCTCTCGACCCAGCGCTCCTTGACCGCCCGCCGCACGAACGGAGAGGAACGCGTCGGGATTGAGCGGGCCGCTGGCGGTCGTCAACAGCCGCTTGTCGCGCTCGGTCGCGAGACCCTTGTCGAGGTGGACGTTGCGGAACAGGCCGGCGTTCCCATGCCGTTTTCCGCGCGACCCGCGGCGATGGTGAACTTCCCGTGGGTCACTCCCGCGGGCATGCGGAACCCCGTCCAGGCGGCCGACGGGCGCAGGAACAGAGCGAGGTCCTCGCCCTGCGAGTACTTCGGGAACCCCGGCGGCGACGGCATCATCTTCCGCTTGCCGTCCGCGGTCACCCGCGGCGTCAGCAGGCCGAACTGACGGAACTTGTAGGTCGCGGGACGGCTGCCCCGGATCGACTCGAGATCTGCGAGCGTCACCTCGGTGTACGGGATGCCGCGGTCGTCGATGCCGTCGGTGACGGAATCGACGCGGCCGACGACGATGTCGCTGGACTGCTGCAGGAGCTCCACGATGTTCGCGTCGCCGCTCGACAGCGTCATCGCCCGCGCGCTGCCGAAGCTCGCGCCCACCACGGCGAGGACGATGAGACCGACCGATCCCTCAGCATGAGAGTCCTCCTTTTGCCGCCCTTTCGTGGCCGAGCCCCCGTGGACTGCCCCGTATCGAGCGCGACAGGATTACGACGAGCGTGATGGGCCAACCATAGGGAAACCCCGAGGCGTCCCGGGAGAACACCGTGGTGCGGGACGGATCCTCCTCGCCGGGGTTCTTCTTACGGACTTCGCGGGTTTCCACCCATGGTCCGCGCGCGTCGCATGGCGAATACTCCCGGGCCCGGAGGATGGTCGTGGCTTC
>ERZ1370068.6597-contig-557_pt1 | contig 9965 bp, 12 predicted proteins | sample MGYA00561227_ERZ1370068 | MGnify/ENA primary metagenome ERZ1370068 (study PRJEB38410, sample SAMEA6850437) | metagenome | study: Metagenomic assessment of the ecological functions of the soil: analysis of the soil microbiota associated with the...
GAGGTGACTGCCCTCGGCCCGCTGCTCCTCGCTCATCGCGGCTCCTTCTCCTCGACGGCGGCGCCGTCGACTCCTCGGGCCGCTGCCCGCGTCGTCGTCGATCGCGATGGCGCCGTCCAGTCCCATGTACACCCGCTGCAGCAGGTCGTTGGCCAGCAGCTCGGCGCTCGTGCCCGATCAGCGCGAGCCGGCCGCTCTCGAGGATGTACCCCCGATCGGCGATCGAGAGCGACTGCTGGATGGCCTGCTCCGTGAACAGCACCGTGACGCCCGCGGCATTGATCCGCCGCATCGTCTCGCCCACCTGGATCACCAGCCGGGGCGCCAGGCCGAGGAACGGCTCGTCGAGCATGATGAAGCGCGGCCGGCTCATGAGCGCGCGCCCGATGGCCACCATCTGCTGCTCGCCGCCGGACAGCGTGTGCGCGAGCTGCGACTGCCGGTCGCGCAGCGCGGGGAACATGACGAGCACGCTCTCCAGCGTCTCCGCGCGGGCGGGGCGCAGCGCCGGCACGTAGGCGCCGAGGAGCAGGTTCTCGCGCACGCTCATGTACGGAAAGAGCCGCCGCCGCTCCAGCACGTGGGCGAGGCCGCGCGCGAGCCGGTGATACGTGGGCACCGTTGTGATGTCGGCGCCGTCGAACGTGACCCGTCCCGCCGCCGGCGTCACGAGGCCCGACACCGCGTTCATGAGCGAGCTCTTGCCGGAGCCGTTGGCGCCCATGAGGCAGACGATCTCGCCCGCGGCGACGTGCAGCGACACGTCTGACGAGCGCGAGATAGCCGCCATAGCGGACTTCGAGCGCCTCAACGCTCAACATGGACGCCGCCTCCCACGTAGATGTCGATCACCGCCGGGTCGGTGACGACCGCCTGCGGGTCGCCGTCCTGGACCTTGCGGCCGAGGTGCAGCATCACGAGGCGGTCGGCGACGGCGGTGACCACGCGCAGGTTGTGCTCGATGACGAGCAGCGTGAGCCCCTCGGCCTTCACCTTCTTCACGAGGCTGACGAGGCCGGGCAGGCTGCGCTGGTCCACCCCGCCCGAGACCTCGTCCAGCAGGAGCAGGCGCGGCCGCGTGGCGAGCGCCCGGGCCAGCTCGAGCCGCTTGCGCTCCCCGTGCTGAGGCCGCTCGCGATCGTGTGCAGGCGATGGGAGAGGCCGACGAAGCCGAGGTACCGCTCGGCATCGCGCCTGGCCGCGGCCACGTCGCGCGAGCGCGGCAGCGCGGCGACCACGACGTTGTCGAGCGCCGTCATCCCGATGAACGGCCGCACGATCTGAAACGTGCGCGCGATGCCGAGGCGGTTGCGCTCGTGGGGCGATTCGCGGTCGAGCCGGCGCCCGTGAAGTGGATCTCGCCCGCGTCGGCGGTGAGGGCCCCGGTGATCAGGTTGAAGAGCGTGGTCTTGCCCGCGCCGTTGGCGCCGATGATGCCGACGCACTTCACCATGCGCGACGTCGAACGTGACGTCGAGCACGCCGACGGCGCCCCCGAAGCGCCGGCTCAGGCCGCGGACGCTCAGCACCGCCCCGCCCCCGTTGGCGGCCAGTGGAGCCGCGAGCAGCCCGCGCTCGGGCAGGACCGCGCGCGGCGCGTTCTCGACCGCGACCTCGGGCGCCGCCGAGCGCCGCAGCCGCCGCGCGAGGGCGTCGACGCCGCGGCGCACCCACGGGTCGATCCCCTGGGGCCAGTAGAGGATCACGACCATGAGCAGCGCGCCGTAGACGATCAGGTGCACGCCCTGGAAGCTGCCGCCCCACACGGCGCGCGTGGTCTCCGCGATGGGCACCAGCACGAGGGCGCCCCACACCGGGCCGAGCACGGTGCCCACGCCGCCCAGCACGGCCATGACGACCATCTGGACGGAGAAGTCGACGCTCATCGTCCGCGTGGGGGTGATGAAGCCCACGAGCTGCGCGTAGAAGGTGCCCCTGATCGCCGCGAAGAAGCTGCTCAGCATCATCGCCACGAGCTTCGCGCGCGCGGGTTGACGCCGAGCGCGGCGACGGCGTCCTCGTCGTCCCGGATGGCGGCCAGGTAGTAGCCGAGCCGCGAGCGCTTCACGAGCCATCCCGCGGCCAGCACGGCGAGCAGGAGCGCCAGCATGACGTAGTAGTACGGGCGCTTGCCCGTGAACTGGAAGAGCCACGGGCGGTCGCCCGCCACGGGAAGCAGCAGCCCGCGCACGCCGTTCAGGTGCAGGCCGAACAGCGTGTCGGTGAGCTCCGCGCCGACCCGCAGCATCTCCGCGAACGCGATGGTCACCAGCGAGAAGAACGCGCCGCGGAGCCGGAAGCACGGGTAGCCGATCAGGCCGCCCACCAGGGCGGCGAGCACGCCGCCGACGAGCATGCCGAGCCACGGGCTCAGGCCGCCGTGGATGAGCAGCAGCGAGGACGTGTAGGCGCCGATGCCCACGAGGCCCGAGTGGCCGATCGAGTACTGGCCGGCGAAGCCGCCGATGATGTTCCACGCCGCGCTCAGGTAGGCGAAGAACATCACCCAGATGACCATCTGGACCCAGTAGTCGTCGCCCTCGAGGAGCGCGCGCGTGATCAGGGGCAGCACGAGCGCCAGCGCGAGCAGCCCGCCGCCGAGGGCGAGCGCGACCGGGCGTGACGCGGGCGTCACCGCTGCTCCACGCCGAGAAGGCCGCCGGGCCGCACGAAGAGGACCCCGACGAAGATCGCGAACAGGACGATCTGGGCGACGGCGGCCTGCAGGTAGAGGGCGACGACGCCCTCGATGCCGCCCACGAGCAGGCCGCCGATGGCGGCGCCCGGCATGCTGCCGATGCCGCCCAGCACGACGATGACGAAGACCTTGAGCAGGAAGGACGTCCCGACCCCGGGATGCACGTAGAAGAACGGCACGAGCACGGCGGCCGCGATGGCCATGAGCGCCGCGCTCAGGCCGTAGGCCACCCCGTAGATCTTCTCGTCGTCGATCCCCATGAGCCGCGCCACCTCGCGGTCCTGCCCGGTCGCGCGGATCGCGCGCCCCAGATCGGTGCGCGTGAGGAACAGGTAGAGCACGAGGCACGTGAGCAGCATGGCCCCGAGCCCCACCAGGCGCGGCACGCTGACGATGACGCCCTGCACCTTGAAGGTGGCGATCGAGAGGTCGGTCTGCACGGTCTTGAAGTCGGCGGAGAAGAGCGCGAGCGCGACGTTCTCGAGCACGAGTGCCAGGCCCAGCGTCACCAGGAGCACGCTCATCGGCTCCCGCGCGCGGTCGCGCGCGAGCAAGGGCGACACGAAGGCGCGCTGGATCGCGTAGCCGCTCACGAAGAGCAGCGGAATGGTGATGAGCGGCGACCAGTAGGGGTGCAGCCCCCGAGCTCGTAGAGCCAGTAGGCCATGAACATGGCCGCCATCAAGAGCGTGCCCTGGGCGAAGTTCACCACGCGCATGGTGCCGAACACGATGTTCAGGCCCAGCGCGATGAGGGCGTAGATCCCGCCGATGAGCAGCCCGCTCACCAGCGCCTGCAGCAGTGGCTTCACGGCAGAATGACCGCGGTCGTCGTCTCCTCGGCGGTGACGGCGCTACTTGGCGGTGCCCAGGTACGGCCAGACGACCTTGGCGTCGGGCTCGGCCACCGTCTCCGGGTAGAGCAGCCGGAACTTCCCGCCTTGCGTCTGCACCACCATGGCGGTGGCGAAGGGGTTCTGCCCGCCGTCGTCGAACTTGATCTGCTTGTAGGGCAGGAACATCGCCTTGTTGTTGATGTCGGTGATGTTCGTGGCCGCGATCGCGTCGCGCAGCTCCTTGGTGCCGAGCTTCTTGGTGCGCTCGAGCGCGTCGACGATGAGGTAGAAGTTCTGGTAGTACCCGGCCGAGTCCTCCGTGAACGGCGCGCCGAAGCGAGCCACGTGCCGGTCATTCTCCTTGGCGATCCACGGCACGTTCTTGCCGACCGCCGCGTCCCACATGGTGGCCGCAAAGATCCCCTCCGACAGCTTGCCCGCGCCCTTGAGGAAGTCGGGCTGCACGTGGCCGCCGCCGCCCGCGGCGTACACGACCGGCCGCAGCTCCTGCTCCGCCATCTGCCGCGTGATCAGGAGCGCGTCGCCCAGGTAGGAGTCGGCCACGACCAGATCGGGCGACACCGCCTTGGCCTTGACGATGAGCGACGTGAGGTCGGGGGACGCGTAGGGATAGTTCTCGACGAAGTGCACCTTCACGCCGAGCTTCTCGAGGAAGTTCTTCTGCTTCTCGCCGACCGACTTCCCCACTCGGTGTTCTCGCTCATGATCACCGCGGACTTGATCGGCCCGGCCTTCTTGCCGAGCGCCACCAGCCCGTCGATGAGCGTCTTGGCCTTGATGCTGTCGTTGGCGTGCGCCCGGAACACGTACTTGAAGCCGCGCTCGGTGATCTTGTCGAAGGTGCCGAACGTGAGCCACGGCACCTGGTGCTTCTCGGCCATCGCGGAGGACGGGAAGCCGACGCCGCTCTGGAAGGCGCCGATCAGCGCGTGGACCTTGTCGCGCGTGATCAAGCCGCTCCGTCTCCGTGACGCCGGTGTCGGCCTCGCCGCGCGTGTCGCCGAAGAACAGCTTGATCTTGGCCCCGCCGAGCGACTTGATGCCGCCCGCGGCGTTGACGTCCTCGGCGGCCATGGTCATGGCGTTCTTCTGGGCCTGGCCGAACTTGGCGGCGGGCCCGGTGAGCGGGCTCACGATGCCGATGCGGACCTCCTCGGTGGTCTGGGCGGCCGCCACCGTCACCATCCCGGCCACGAGCGCCAGGACTACCGCGAGCACTGGAAGGGTCACACGCGTGCGCATCGTCTCTCCTCCTCGCGCCGCCGTCGTCACGCGAATGCCGACAGCGACTGTTGAAGTGCGTCGACGACGGTGTCGAGATCCCCCTCGGTCATGACCGTGCTGAGACAGGCGAGCCCGTTGGTGTTGACGAGCACGCCGGCGTCCAGCAGATGCATGAACAGCTTCCCCATGCGCTCTTCCGCGCCCGCCGCCATCGTGTCGCGATACGAGGACAGCGGCGCTGCCGTCATGACGAACTTGAACAGCGAGCCGTCCCCGTGACGTGGCCGGGCACGCCCATCTTGCGGAACACCTCGTTCAGGCGCCCGCGCAGCCGCGCGCCCATGTCGGCGAGGCGATCGAACGCCCGGTCGTCGAGCGCCCGCAGCGTGACGAGCCCCGCCACCATGCTGATCGGGTTCGCGCTGAACGTGCCTCCGGAGGCAATGCGCGGCCCCGAGGTGTTCGGATCGAACACGTCCATCACCGCGGCCCGTCCCGCGGTGGCGCCCACCGGGAACCCGCCGCCGATGATCTTGCCGAAGGCGGTGAGGTCGGGGTCGCCTCCGTAGCGCGCCTGCGCGCCGCCGCGCGCCACCCGGAAGCTGATCACCTCGTCGAAGATCACCAGGATGCCGAGCGCGCGCGTGACCTCCCGGAGCCGCGCGAGAAACCCTCCGCGGGCGGGATGAAGCCCATGCGATTGGACAGCGGATCGACCAGGACGGCGGCGATCTCGCCGCGGTGGCGCATGAGCAGGCGCTCGGTGTTGTCGAGGTCATTCCACGGCAGGACGAGCGTCTCCTCGACGCGGTGCTTCACCAGGCCCCCGCTGCTCGGCAGGCTCGCGGGCTCGTCGGCGCCGCCCCAGGCGGGCGCGGCCGAGCTGAAGCTCACCTGCACGTCGTCGTAGTAGCCGTGGTAGGCGCCCTCGAACTTCGCGATGCGGTCGCGGCCCGTGTAGGCCCGCGCGGCCTTGATCGCCATCATCACGCCTTCGGTGCCGGAATTGCCGAAGCGGATGCGCTCGACGCCGGGCACGCGCGCCACGAGCTCGCGCGCGAGCTCGATCTCTTCCGGGGTCGACGACGAGAACGCGGACCCGCGCTCGAGCTGCTCGGTCACCGCGCGGATCACCGGCGGGTACGCGTGCCCGTGGATCAGCGCCGTGAAGTTATTGATGCAGTCGAGGCGCTCGACGCCCTCCAGGTCCGTGACGCGAGCGCCGCGCCCGGAGGTGACGTACAGAGGATGCGGCCGGACGTTGAAGTTCGCCTTGGAGGTGCCGCCGGGAATGAGGGTGCTGGCCTCGGCGAACAACCGGGCGGAGGCGGAGCCGGGAGCGGCGAAGCGGTTGGCGCCCATGTCGGTCAGCCCAGCTCGATGTCCAGCCAGCCGTGCGACGTCACCGACGCGTGCTCGTTCTGACGGATCAGCACGGTCGTGGTGGGCGACTCGAAGATGGCCGGGCCCTTGACTCTGCAGTCCCGGGGGCAGGCCGTCCAGCTTGTACACGGGCACCTCCGTCCAGTCGCCGAGATACACGCGCCGGCGCGTGGGCGTGACCGGGCCACGCGATTCCGCCCGCTGCGGCTCGGCGCGCAGCTCGGGCAGCTTGCCGATCACGGCCACCCGCGCGTTGACGATGACGACCTCCTGCCCCGGCGCGCTGTAGGCGTACAGCTCCTCGTGGCGCCGGTGGAAGCGCGCGACCACGTCGTCGATCACGTCCTGCGCGGCCAGATCGACCCCGTCGATCGGCACGCTGATCTCGAAGATCTGCTCGCCGTAGCGCATGTCGAGCGAGCGCCGCACCGCGATCTCGCCCGAGAAGCCGGTGAGCCGCTCGCGGCCCTCGGCCTCCATCTGCAGGAGGATCCGGCGCAGGCCGGCCGGTGTCATGCGCGAGGCCTCGCTCACGTGCGACCGCACCATCTCGTAGCGGAGATCGGTGGCCAGCATGCCCCACGCCGACAGCACGGCCGCGACGTTGGGCACCACGACGCGCCTGATCTCGAGGAGGCGGGCGACTTCCATGACGTGCAGCCCGGCGGCGCCGCCGAAGGCCACGAGCGTGAACCGCCGCGGATCCACCCCGCGACGGACGGAGACGATGCGGATGCCCTCCGCCATGTTGGTGTTGACGACCTTGGAGATGCCTTCCGCCGCCGCGATGGCGCTCGTGCCGAACTGGCGCGCGATCGCGGCGACCGCCGCCTGCGCCGCGCCCGCATCCAGCGCAATGCGCCCGCCGAGGAAGTTCCCCGGATCGAGGAAGCCGAGGACCACGTTGGCGTCCGTGACGGTCGCCGCGGTGCCGCCCCTGCCGTAGCAGGCGGGCCCCGGGTCGGCGCCCGCGCTCTCCGGTCCGACGTGCAGGATCTTCCCGGCCACGCGCGCGATGGAGCCGCCGCCGGCGCCCAGCGTGTGGATGTCGAGCGCGGGGAGCGAGACCTTCGCGATGCCCACCCGCTTCTCCCCGGTGAGCTGCGCCTCGCCGTTCTGCAAGAGCGCGATGTCGGTGCTGGTGCCCCCATGTCGAAGGTGATCAGGTTGCGCTCGCCGAGCAGGCGGGCCGCATACGTGCCGGCGGCCACGCCGCCCGCGGGGCCCGACAGCACGGCGCCGGCGGCGACGCGGCTCGACTCGGCGATGGGCGCCACGCCGCCGTGCGACTGCATGATCATCACGTCACCGGCGTACCCCGCGTCCTTCAGCTTCCCGCTCAAGCGCGACAGATACGTCGACAGGACCGGCCCCACGTAGGCGTTGACGACGGTGGTCCAGACGCGCTCGTTCTCCTTGATCTGCGGCAGGACGTCCGACGACAGCGTCACGTAGGCGCCGGGAGGTGCTTGGCGAGCGCCTTGCCGGTCTCGACCTCGTGCTTGGGGTTCCGGTAGGAGTGGAGGTAGCACACGGCGATCGCGTCGACGCCGAGCTTCGCCACGGCCTTGACGGCGGCGGCGAGCGAGGTGGCGCTGAGCGCCGTGGCCACGGTGCCGTCGAAGCGCATCCGCTCCTTCACGCCGATGCGGCGCGCGCGCGGCACCAGCGGCACCGGGGGCGCCATGCGCACGTTGTAGCGATCGTCCTTCAGGCCCTCGCGCATCTCGATCACGTCGCGATGCCCCTCGGTGGTCAGGAGCGCCACGCTGGCGCCCTTGCGCTCGAGCAGCGCGTTGGTGGCCGCGGTCGTGCCGTGGACGATGCGCTCGGTCTGCGCGAGAAGCGTCGCGCGATCGATGCCCAGCTCGCCGGCGAGCACGGTGAGGCCCTCGAGGAGGCCGTCGGACGGATCCTGAGGCGTCGAGGCGGACTTGGCGATGACGACCCGTCCCGCGTCGTCCACGGCGGCGAAGTCGGTGAACGTGCCGCCGATGTCGATGCCGATGCGGTACATGGCTCAGGCCTTCGCGCGCGAGCGCTTCGCCGCGCGCGGCTTGGCTCGCCGCGCGGGCCGGGCGGTCACGAAGCCGTTGGCGACGTCGGAGGCGCGGGCGCTCGCCAGCCGCTTGGCGGGCGGTCCGTAGCCGCCGCCGCCGGCCGACTCGACGAAGAACACGTCGCCCGGCATGACGGGAATGCCGACCTCCTTGGTCTTGAGGTAGCGCTCCTTGCCCTTCGACAGCAGGCGGTACCGATGCGGCTGGCCGTCCTGTCCGCCGAGCGTGCCGTACGAGGGATGCCGGACGCCGTCGCCCGCGGTGTTGGCCACCCCCGGCTCTTTCGTCTCCATCTTGAGCCGCAGGACCGAGCCCGCGCCGCCCCGATACTGCCCGTCGCCGAACGAATCGGGCCGGAACTCGTGATGCTCGAAGAACAGCGGAAAGCGCGCCTCGGCGACCTCGATCGAGCCGAACTTGATGCCGCCCGCCGCCTGCCCTTCGCCCGCCGTCTCCCACCCGTCGCCCACGGGCGAGGCCCCGCCGCCCGGCCGCGCGTGGAAGAGGTGCCAGATGAACTGCCGCTTCGTGCGCGGATTGACGCCCTTGATGGCGATGCGAAAGCGCCGCCCCCACCCCGCGATGACGCGGTCGGGGCAGGACTTCGCGAGGGCCTTGATGATGGACTCCGCGATCTCCTGCGCGCAGTGATTGGTGGCGAGCGTCACCGGGGCGGGCGGGAACGGCCACACGATCGTGCCCTGCTTGGCGATCACGTTGACCGGGCGGAACGTGCCGGAGTTCTTGGGCGTGCGCGGATCGATGAGGAAGGCGAGCGCCATGTAGACGGCCGACATCATGTTGGGGAACGAGGAATTGACGAAGCCGTGCACCTGCGGGTGCGAGTCGCTGAGATCGATGGTGAGGGCGTCGCCCTTCACGGTGACCGTGGCCCGGATGTGGATGTCGGTGAAGCCGTGCCCGTCGTCGTCCAGGATGGCCTCGCCGCGGTACACCCCGTCCTTCCACGTGCTGATGCACGCGCGCGTCTCGCGCTCGGCGCTGTCGAGGATCTCGTCCACCGCCGCCATGACCGTCTTGGGCCCGTACTCGTCGAGGAGCTGGAGCACCCGCCGCTCGCCCACGCGGGCGGAGCCGATCATGGCGCGCAGGTCGCCCAGGAAATCGTCCGGGTGGCGCACGTTGGTGGCGATCATCTTCATCACGTCGTCGCGCACCTCGCCGGCGTCGTAGAGCTTCAGCGGCGTGATGCGAATGCCCTCCTGCCAGATCTCCGTCGCGCCGGGGTTGTACGCCCCGTGGGTCGAGCCGCCGATGTCGCTCTGGTGCGAGCGATTGATCGACCAGAACATGAGCTCGCCGTCGACGAACACGGGGACGAAGGCCGTGAGGTCCGGCAGATGGTTGCCCCCGTGATAGGGATCGTTGAGCAGATAGACGTCGCCCGGCTTGACGCGCCCCTTGAAGAACTCGTCGACGGATTGCACGGCCCACGGCATGGCGCCCACGTGAATGGGCACGTGCTCGGCCTGCGCGACCAGCCGCGAGTCACGGTCGGCGATGGCCGTGGAGAAGTCGCGGCTCGAGTTGAGGATCTGCGAGTAGGCCGTGCGCAGCATCGCCTCGCCCATCTCCTGCACGATGGCCTCGAAGCGGTGCGTCAGGACGGAAACGGTGATTGGATCGACCATGCTGGCGCCTTCCTGTTCGGCTATGGAATTGAGCACCCGGGTGCGGCGGAAACCGTGGCCCGACGCTAGACTCGCCGGCGGGCGATGTCAAG
>ERZ1370068.1510-contig-11406_pt1 | contig 9964 bp, 9 predicted proteins | sample MGYA00561227_ERZ1370068 | MGnify/ENA primary metagenome ERZ1370068 (study PRJEB38410, sample SAMEA6850437) | metagenome | study: Metagenomic assessment of the ecological functions of the soil: analysis of the soil microbiota associated with the...
CAGCGCATACGAGAGCGGCGCGCCAGTTCAGGAAGGACGGATCCATCATCTTGCACCCGATAGAGCGCCCCACCGGGGCCGCCCATCACCCAGTGGATGATGGCTCCCCGCCAGCCCTCGACCATGCCGAGAAAGCCGGCGCGAAGGCCGGGAGCGCGGGCAGCGGCGGCTGCCAGCGGGCCCGCGGGCAGCCGCTCCACCGCCTGACGGATCAGCTTGGCCGACTCCCGCGCCTCTCCACGCGCACGAGCGTGCGCGCCTTGACGTCCCCGAGTCGAAGACGGGCACGCGGAAGGACAGCGCGCCGTAGGCGGCGAACGGGTGGTCCCGGCGGACGTCGGCGTCGATGCCGGAGGCGCGGGCGACGATAGCCGAGGACGCCGTGGTCGCGGGCGGTGCGGGTCGTCAGACGGCCGGTCCCCTCGAGCCGGTCCATCACGAGCGTGTTCTCGAGGCGTGAGCCCGACGATCTCGTCGAAGTCGCGGAGCGCGGCCTCCACCTCCGCGGGAACGGTCGAGTCCCGCCGGCAGGTCCGCCCGACGCCGCCGGGGACGATGCCGCCGCGCAGCAGCCGGCTGCCCGTGAGCCGCTTGTTCAGGCGCAGGAGCCGCTCGCGGATGCGGAAGCAGTGGGAGTGCGCCACCGCGTACCCCGTGTCGTTGGCGATCATGCCGACAGTCGCCCACGTGGTTGTAGAGGCGCTCCATCTCGAGGAGCACGACGCGAAGGTAGCGCGCCCGCTCGGGCACCGTCATCCCGGCCGCCGCCTCCAGCGCCTGGCAGAAGGCGAGCGAATGGCCCACGGTGCGTGTCGCCGGAGATGCGCTCCGGCCAGCTCCGACCCCGGCGGCGGGCTCGCGGCCCTCGAAGAGCTTCTCGGTGCCCTTGTGGGTGAAGTACAGACGCGACTTCATGTCGATGATCGTCTCGCCCACGACGCTGAAGCGGAAGTGGCCCGGCTCGATCACGCCGGCGTGGACCGGCCCCACCGGGATCTCGTACACGCCCTCGCCGCCCACCTCGGTGAACGGGAAGGCCCGCCCGTCGTCGGTGAACTCGCGCGGCGCCGCGTCCTTCCGCAGCGGGAAGTAGTCGGCGGGCCAGAACCCGTGGCGCACGAGGGGCCGCGGCGTCGGGATGGCCCTCGGCGGTGATCCCGAAGAGGTCGTAGATCTCCCGCTCGAAGCGCGAGACGGGGTAGTGGAACGTGGCGAGCGAGGGGATCGTCGGGGCCTCGGCGGGCACGCGAGGCGGTGGCGTGGAGGAACCAGTTCTCCCGAGTCGGCCGCGAAGAGATAGTGGACCTCGAAGCGCCCCGCGGTCCGCGCGCCGGTCGGCGGCGGCCATGAAGAGCAGCTCGGCGCCGAACCGGTCGCGGAGGAGGTCCGCCAGCGCCCCGATGCCGGCGGGGCGGACCGAGCAGTGGAGCTCGTTGCCGCGCACCATGCGCACGTCGGCCACGCGGTCGCGGCCGTCCGGGTCGAGCACCTGCGCGAGCTCGGTCAGGCGGGTCATCGTTCGACGATCTCCACGATCCGTGTCAGCAGCGCCTGGAGCGGCGCCGGCAGCGTGAGCCCGAGGACGACGAGAGCCACGCATGCAGGCGCCGAGCGGATCAGCGGCCAGGCGCTCCCCTCGCCCACCGTCACGCCCGCGGTGGGCGCGCCGTAGAGCATCCGGTTGAGGTGGCCGATCATCGAGACAAAGGCCACGGCGAGCAGCGCCAGGACGAGCCCCATCAGCCAGGGCCGGCCCGCCGCGAAGCCAGCCCGAAACAGCGCGAACTCGGAGATGAAGAGGCCGAACGGCGGCAGTCCGACGACGGCCAGCACCCCTGCCGCGAACAGGCCCCCGTCCACGGCATGATCCTGGAGAAGGCCCGACACCCGGCTGATCTCGGTCGTGCCATACCGATGGAGCACGCGCCCGGCGAGGAAGAACATCATCGACTTCGCCAGCGCGTGTGGTTGAGCAGGTGCAGCATCGCGGCGAAGGTCCCGAGCGGTCCCAGCGCCAGCCCCACGCAGATCAGCCCGGTGTGCTCGATGCTGGAGTAGGCCAGCATGCGCTTGTAGTTGCGCTGGATCACCAGGCTGAACGCCGCGATGACGATGGAGAGCGACACCGAGCGCGATGAAGAGGCCGTCCGTGAACCCCGTCCCCACCGCCGCGTTCACCACCGCCTCCCATCGGATCACCGCGTAGAGCGCGACCGCGAGCAGCACGCCGGACATCATGGCGGACAGCGGCGACGGCGCCTCCGAATGGGCATCCGGGCAGCCACGTGTGCATCGGCGCGAGGCCCGCCTTCGTGCCGTATCCGATGAGGATGAAGACGAACGCGAGCTGGATCACCTGCGGATGAAGCGCGGGACGCCGAGGCCATCAGCACCGTCCAGTTCAGGGCCTCCTCCTGGCGGCCGGCCAGGTTGACGAAGTCGAAGTAGCCCAGCACCGTGCCCCCGAAGGCGAGGGCGATGCCGATGGACCCGATCAGGATGTACTTCCACGAGGCCTCGACCGAGGCCTTCGTCACGTGAAGCGGGATGAGCATTGCCGACGAGATCGTGGTCGCCTCGATGGCGATCCACATGAAGCCGACGTTGTTCGAGGTCACGCGCGAACAGCATCGTGAAGGTGAACAGGTTGCCGAAGATGCGGAACCGCCGGGCCTGGGCGCCGTCGTAGCCGTCGTCCCCGGCCCATCCCCGGCCCGAGCCAGGCGGCCAGCGCGCCCACCACGCTCACGCACAGCGCAAGCAAGGTCGAGAGCGCGTCGGCCCGCAGGAACTCGCGGGGCCCCGAGGTCAGCACATCGCCCGCCAGGATGTGGCGCCACAGGGCCACGCCCGCCCTCAGGGAGAGGAGGGATAGCACGGCATTCGCTCCAGCCGACAAAGCGCCGGTAGGGCTTCACCGCCGCGGCGAGCAGCGCCGCGAGCAGCGGCGGGCCAAGGAGCATCGCGAAGGTGTTCATGCTCCCTCAGTGCCTCAGCTGATTGAGCTGTTCCACGTCGATGCTCTCGAAGGTCTCGTGGATCTGATAGATGAAGATCTGCATGACGAGGAAGCCCATGAGGACGTCCAGGAACACCCGAGCTCCACGATCAACGGGATTCCGTAGGTCCCCAGCACCGCCAGCAGGGCGAGCCCGTTCTCGAGCATCAGAAAGCCGATGACCTGGGTCAGCGCCTTCTTCCGGCTGATCACAACGAACAGGCTCACGAGCACCAGTCCCATCGCGAGCGGCATGCCCGCTCGGCGTCGGTAGCTGACTGAGCGCAACGAGCGGCCGCGTGATGGCGTAGCCGAACAGCACGAGCAGGCCGGCAACCACCAGCGACGTCGCCGTGTTCACGTACGGCTCCAGCTCCCGCCCGCCGCGAACCGGCGCGCCATTCGCTTCAAGAGCCGCGGGATCACCACCGCCTTGAGGAGGAAGAGGCGCCCGCGACCCAGTAGAGTTCGCGGTCGTCGCCGAAGTAGGCCACGATCGCCGTCACCACCGAGAGCACGGTGGACTGCCAGGTGAAGGCGCTGATGTAGCGCGGTGACGCCCCGCCGCCAGAGCAGGATGAGCCCGAAGATCAGCACCAGGCTCGAGCCGAGGACGCAGAGCTGGGGAAGGCGCCGTCCATCAGCCTACCTCAGGAGGAACGACGAGGTGACCGCGAGCAGCGCCAGCACGAACGAGGCGCTCAGCAGCTCGGGCACCCGGAAGAGGCGGAGCTTCGGCGATCCGCGTCTCGAGCACGGCCACCGCCCCGCCAGGACCACGAGCTTGGCGAGCAGGCTGGCCACGGCGACGGCGAGCGTCGACGGTGTCATGGCCATGGACACGCCCCACGGGACGAAGAGGTTGCCGAGCAGCGAGAAGAAGATCAGGAGCTTGAGCGCCGCCGCCCACTCGATGAGGGCGAGGTAGCGTCCGGAGTACTCGAGGATCATCGCCTCGTGGATCATCGTCAGCTCGAGGTGCGTCGCCGGGTTGTCGATCGGGAGGCGCCCGGTCTCGGCGAGCGTCACGATGAAGAGCGCGCCGAAGGCGAGCAGGTGGCCGGGGCTCACGGCGGCCCCGGGTCGGCCGGCGGTGCGCGCCGCGATCTGGCCGAGGTTGATCGATCCGGCGCTCAGGGCGAGCGCGAAGATGGCCAGCGCGACGGTGGGCTCGGCGAGGGCGGCGACCGTCATCTCGCGGCTGGCCCCCATCCCGCCGAACGGCGAGCCCGGGTCGAGCCCGGCGAGCGCGAGGAAGAAGGTGCCGAGCAGGAGGAGGTAGACGACGACCAGCAGGTCGCCGACCGCGTCGAACGGCAGCGGCACCGCGAGGATCGGCACGAGGAACGTGACCGCCACGGTGCTCGCGAAGACGATGAACGGGGCGGCCCGGAACAGCCAGGACGCGTTGCGCGAGACGACGACCTCCTTCTGGAACAGCTTGGCCAGCTCCCAGTACGGCTGCCAGACCGGGGCGCCGCGCCGATTCTGCAGGCGCGCCTTCATCCAGCGGATCAGCCCGACCAGACCAGGCGCCAGCAGGAGCGCCAGCGCCGCCTGGGTCAATTCGAGCACGTATCCGATCATCTCCGACCACCTCGCCACGGTGAGCAGGACCAGGAGCGCCAGCGCCATGTAGAGCAGGTAGAGGTGCACCGAGCCGCCTGCAGACGGCGCACCCACGTGGCCGCGATGCCGAGGACGATGCAACAGCGGATCGTAGAGCACCCGCTCGAACCACGGGATGGATCTCGCTCCGGTACTCGATCGACTGCACGAAGTACTTCGACGCCGGGTGGAAGTCGATGGACAGGTCCCGGTCGGCCGGTAGAGCTCGGCGAAGACGCGCCGCAGCGGCTCGGCGAAGGCGGTGGCGGTGTACTCCATGCGCGGGGTCTGGGCCGATGCGGCCGCAGCCCACATGTGTCGCCCACGCGCAGCCTCCGGTCGGCGCCCAGGACCCGGAGCGCCAGGGGAACTGAGCGCCAGCAGCGAGAGCGAGCCCGAGCGCCAGCAGGTGCGGCGACATCCGCCCGAAGCGGGCCCGTCATGCTGAGGGGTAGGGCCAGGGTGAATGCCACCGGGTGGGGGCGAGGCCCCTGAGCCCCGGCGAGGCTCGACGCGAGGACGGGACGACGGCGAACGGCGCCAGCCCCAGCGCCACGCACGCCACCGCCAGCATCGCCATTCCGGCCTGCATGGACCACGGGGCCTCGTGCGCGCGCTCAGCTTCCGGAGATCGCGGGATGGCGAGGAACGTGATCCCGAAGGCCTTGACGAAGCAGGCCGCGGCAGAGGCCGCTGGTGAGCGCGAGCATGCGCCACGGCGATCGGCATGATCACCGCGACCTCGGGCTGAGGGATCGCCGAGCCCGCCGAGCAGCGCCTGGAACACCAGCCATTCGGAGGCGAACCCATTGAGCGGCGGCAGCGCCGAGATCGCGCGACGCCCCGAGGAGGAAGAAGAACGCGGTGCGGGGCATCCGCGGATCAGCCGCCCAGCTCCTCCATGTTGCGGCGTGCCCGTCGCGTGGAGCACGGACCCGGCGCCCAGGAACAGCAGCCCCTTGAAGCAGGCGTGATTGATCGTGTGATACAGGCCGCCGACGACGCCGAGCGCGGCGAGCGCCGTCAGCTCCGTAGCTCTGGAACATCAGGCCCTGCCCCGATCCCGATGAAGATGATCCCGATGTTCTCGACGGAGTGATAGGCGAGCAGCCGCTTGAGGTCGTGCTCCATCAGCGCGTAGAGCGACGCGAGGAGCGCCGGAGATTGGTGCCCACGGCGAGGACGCAGGTGCTGCCCCCACCAGGCGGGCCCGCCCACCAGGAGTCGATCGCACGAGCCGTACACCCCATCTTGATCACGACGCCGGACATCAATGCCGGACACGTGGCTCGTGGGCGACTGGGATGCGCCATCGGCAGCCACACGTGCAGCGGACGACACCCGCCTTTGGGTGCCGAAGCCGATCAGCCGCCAGCACGAACGCCGCGTCGCGACGCCGCCAGGGAGCCAGGGACGCCGAGTCGCATCGCCGCGAAGGAGGCGGTCAGGTCCCCGCGGACAGGGCAGAAACATCGCCAGAGGGCGGCGAGCCGGCGTGCGTGACCGCGATGTACCAGTGCGCGCGCGCGGACTGTCCCCGGCTGGTCGTGCCCGTCAGAGCACCATGAGTAAGCCGACAGCGACATGGCCTCCAGGCCATGAGGAAGGTCAGAGCGTTGTCGGCCGACGACCCTGGACGCTGAGGGACAGGAGCAGGACGTTCAGCATCGCGCCGAGCAGCCAGCAGCGGGAGTGCGCGCCCCTCGTACGGCCGAGTAGCCTGAAGCCGTACACGGTGACCGGCGGCGCCGACCACGCCGATGACGATGAGGAAGAACCCGCTCAGGCCGTCGATGCGAAGCGTGAACCCGGTCAACGGCAGGAACAGCGCGGTGAACGTCGGCGCCCGGTGCCGCAGACAGCGCGCCCAGCCCCAAGCCCCCAGCGCGCCCGCGAGCCCGCAGCCGGCCGACGAGCGCGCGTCCGGGCGCTCCACGGGCACCGAGCGGCGACGGCCCCGGCCGGGTACGCGAAGAGCATCACCGCGAGGCAGGACGGACTCCGGGCGGCGTCATCTCACGCCCCCACACGAGGGAAGCAGCGTCAGGGAGCCCCACCAGCGCAAGCACGAGGTAGGTCAGGTAGGCATGAACCGACCCTGACTGGATCGCGCGAGCCCAGACGGCGCTGACATCGCATCCAGTCGACGAGCGGGGCGTAGAGGTAGCGCTCGAACCAGGGACGATCTGCCTGGTACTCGATGGATTGCATGAAGCCCAGAGCGCGAGCAGGAACACGGTAGGCGTTGCGCGTGGCCGGCGAGCGCCCCGCGGCCGCGCGCAGGGCACCGAAGGCGGTTGTGTCCGCGTGCTGGCGAGGATCAGGAACGCCGCGAGCACGAGTGCCAGGCCACCGTGCGTCATGGCGGGAGATACCAGCCGCCCGCGTGGATCGGATCTGGCCTCGTTGGTCTCCGTCATACGAGGAAGTACATGAGCTGAGAGACATGCCTTCCCACATCAGGAGGAACGTCAGCACATTGCCGGCGCAGGGACCAGGCTCACGGTGAGAGGAAGAGGTTCAGCATGGCGCCGAGGAGCCGCAGGAATAGCGGCCCTCGTAGGCCGCGGAGTACTGCGGCGCCGTAGATGCCGCACGGAATGGCGACGAGCCCGACCACGGCCAGAAACAAGGCACCAAGCGCGTCGCCGAAGGCGAGGCCGTCCGCGACCGAGAGGAGTGCCGGCGCCTCGAGGGCGAACGGCGCCCCGTTCGCGAAGACCGCGAGCGCGAGGGAGAGTCCCGCCCTCCGCCCACCACTGCTCCCGTCGCGGCCCCGCGGCGCACGGCGCGACCCTGGGGGACAGGACGGCGGCGACCGTCCCGAACGCGTAGCCAGCGACCATGAGGAAGAACAGGAGGATCACGGGGCACCGAACGTGGATGACGCCGGCCGGGCGGCCGGGCCCAGCGAGCGCTCACCGCGGCCGATCGCGGTGAGGATACCCTGAGGATGGCGACCGGCCTGGAAGCAATCCGTCACGAAGACGTCGACGGGATGATCTGGATCCACGCCGCTGGCCACGCGTAGCTGCCCCTGAATACGCCGCAGGTCCGCGCGCAGTCCCCCACGCCACCACCAGCTTGGGCGCTGGCGTACCGTAGGGTCTTCACGAGCGGCACGGCCATACGGGTCACCGGGCCTGTCACCAGGAGCATGTCGGCGTGACGGGCGAGGCCACGAAGTGGACGCCGAAGCGCCGCCGTCGTACACGGGGCTGCGAGCCCGGTGATCTCGAGCTCACACCCGTTGCACGAGCCCGCATCGACCTCCCGGATTGCCAGCGCGCGGCCGAACAGGCGCGGGCCCGCGCATCGACCCCGTGCAGAAGGTGGACGACCTCGCCCCGCCGGGGGCAGGGGCTCGGTGGCGAGGCCGACCGGAGGATCTCGGAGAAGAAGCGCAACCTAGAGGCGCAGGCTCTCCCGGCGCAGCTCGCGGAGCATCGCCTGCGTGCCGATGAGGTTGTCAAAGATCCGGCAGACGCCAACAGTTCCCGCGGCATCACGCACGGCACCAAAAAGACGCGCCCCTGCGTGTCGACGATGTTCTTGGCCCGGAGCACCGCAAGCTGCTGCGAGACGGTTGCTGGCCGAGGCCGAGAGCCTGAGCCTGCACGCCCGCTCGCCCTGGATGAGGATCTCGAGGATACGGATGCGAACCGGTGCGCGAAGCCTTGAAGAACCCGCTTTGAACGCCTGAGCTGCCCACCGAGTGGCGCTTGTTGCATGTGCTTTCCTATATATGTTGATATATGCGTCGTGTCAAGCCGGACACGTCCTTAAAACTTCCGCGATGCCGCGGGCCAGACGCTGGTGGTCGATGGCGGAGCGCAGATGCACTGACCAGCAGGCACCGTTGACAAACATCAGGAAGGGCGCGCAGACTTGGCGGCGACCTGGGTGCAGATTCGAAGCGAGGTACTCATGCACCTCTACGGGGCTGCCACGCGCTCCTTCTATGGACCCGCTGAGTGTAGACATCGGCAGCAACGATCCTGTCGTAGTCCTCCGCGCCAATTACAGCGTCGAAATCGCGAACCCGTTGAAGACTGAATCGCATTTCGCCACGGGCCGGTGTGTCAGGAGGGAAGGCCATGGGTGTCGTAGCGATTTCGCAGGTCTTGGGAAGTCTGGGCGACGACATCGGGCGCAAGCTGGCTGAGGCTCTCGGCTACAGGTTCGCCGATCGCGAGGTCATCGCAGCCGCCGCGGAACGATTTGGCGAAGGGATGCTGAACCTCATCCACGTCACCGAGGAGAAGCCCAGTCTCGTGGAGCGTTTCAGGACGAGCGACCGCCACTACGTGACTGCGGTAGAGGGAATCCTGCTGGAGATGGCAGCGCATGACAACGTCGTTCTGTGCGGTCGCGGTGCGGCGTTCGTCCTCAGCAGGGTGTCCCACGTTCTCCGGGTGCGCGTCACGGCTCCGGAGCACGTGCGCTCCCAGTGGGTGCAGCAGCACGACGGGCTCGTCCACGAGTCAGCGCTCAATCTCGTGCGCCAGATGGACCACGAGCGTGCCGCACGCATCAGGTTCCTCTACCACGTCGACTGGGACGATCCGCTGCTCTATCACATCGTATTGAACACCGAGCAGATCTCGGTCGCGCGCGGCGTCCAGATCCTGCGCGCAGCGCTCGAGGACCCGCGGTTCTCCTCAACGCCCGAATCTCAGCAGAAGCTAACCGATCAGAGCATCGTCGCGCAGGCCAAGACGGCGCTGCTCGTGAACCCGGTGACACGTTCGTGTCAGCTCGTCGCGACGGTCAACCGCGGAGTTCTGATGATCAGCGGCATCGTGGAGCGGAATGATCAACGGTTTGCCGCGGACGAAGCCGTACGAAAATTCCTGGCGTCACCGGCGTGCTGAACGAGATCGCCGTGCGTCCGCGCGTGTCAGCGCGTGGGTGTTTGAGGGCATTCGACCCGCCGGGTTGCCCGTCGAGGACGACCGTTGATGAGGCCCGCGGCCTGGTCGCGCTCGCGCCAAGTGGGGCTCGGTCCTGCACGTGGCGCGAGCACGACTTCGGATCACACTCGCCCTCCTGGTAGGTCGTGCTGCCGCGCGCACATCAGGGCGTCGACTAGCAGCAGGCGGCACGCTGGAAACCGCCCTCCTGTCTGGCCGCGTAGCGCATCAGATCATCTGCTACGCGCGAGACAAGCGCATCGGCCTCATCGTCCTCGGCACTCCCGGGCGCACGGGCGTGAGCAACGCCCCCGGGCAGCGTGGCAGAGTGGGGTGCGGCTCGCGCCGTGCCCTGTCCTCACGATTCCAGCGACTGAGGCGAGGCTGGCAACCTCGTGCGCGCTGGCGGCGGAACCGACAGCTGCCCATCGAGGCGGGCCGGCTA
>ERZ1370068.2143-contig-1305_pt1 | contig 9963 bp, 15 predicted proteins | sample MGYA00561227_ERZ1370068 | MGnify/ENA primary metagenome ERZ1370068 (study PRJEB38410, sample SAMEA6850437) | metagenome | study: Metagenomic assessment of the ecological functions of the soil: analysis of the soil microbiota associated with the...
GAATGGCCTCACGCCGGGCAGACGTGCTCTACTCGTGGGCCACGACGTGCCCGGAGGTGTACCGGAGCCCCTCGCCACGGCGGACGTGCAGGCGGCAGGCTCCCGGGCCTAGACGAACGTCAGCGCCCGGGCGGGGTTCTCGACGACCAGCGCCCGGATGTCCGGCTCGGAGAGGCCGCGCTGTCGGAGGCGCGGCACGATCCGGCGAGGGATGTGGGCGAGCCCCGTGCCGCCGTACCGCGAGAGCCGGACCTTTGAAGCACACGTCGTGCGACAGCAGCACCTGCCCGCCGTAGCCCTGCTCCACCAGCCAGACGATCTGCCGCATGCGCTCGGCGTCGTTCGGCATCTCCGGCCCGCCCGCAGGCGAAGTGCGCAGATCTCGACCCCGAACAGGTCGTACTCGACGTGAGCAGCCGGTGTCGACGACGGGCCCGGAGCCGCTCGGGGATCGTCGACGATCGTCCGCTCGATGTGGGCGATGACGACCCGGCGAGGGTCGAGTCCCGCGCGGCGGACCTCGTCCAGGTGCGCCTCGGGAGCCGCGGGATCGCGGCCGGGATGGATCATGGCAGCGGCGCGCCGGTTTCCCGCGCGGCGCTGGCAGCCGCCCGTAGGCGCCTTACGCTCCGCCGGCGTCCACGGCCACGAGCAGCCGATCTCGCCGATGAGGCCCGCCCGCACCCCGGTGTCCCCGACGCCCTCGGTGACGTCGCGGACGATCTCGCGCGCGAGGGCGCTCCTCGCCGCCGCCGCCAGCCCCGGCGGGTGCGCCGGCTCCGTGTAGTACCCCGAGCCCATGATCACGTGGAGCCCGGTCGCGCGCGAGACGCGCTGGAGGGCCAGGGGTCGCGCCCGATGCCCGACGGTCGTGGGTCGACCAGGGTCTGGCCGCCGTCCTGCCGGAACAGCCGCGCCTCCTCGACGGCGGCGGTCTCGTCGGTCAGGCTGCAGGTTGTCCAGGCTCGAGAACCAGTCGTAGCTGACGTCGTAGAGGTTGCCGAGCTCGACCGGCTCCAGCTCGTGCCCGAGCGCGCTGCCGGCGACCGGAGGCCGGAAGAGGAAGCGCAGGTCGACGAAGAGGTGCTCGTGAGGCAGCGTGAGCCCCAGCGATTCCGGAGCCACGCGTCCGAGGACCGTCTCGCGCGAAACCGGCGCGCGTCGCCGCGGTGGTCGTCATCGGCAGAGCCTCCCTGTGCTATCGTACCGCCGCGAGGAGGCATCATGACGACGCGCCTGACGCTCGAGCGACGAGGAGATCGACCGGCTCATCGCGCTCGATCGCGCCCACTTCTTCCACGCGGCGACGCCGCTCCAGCAGCACGCGAAGGACGGCCCGCGCATCTTCGTCGGGCGGCGAGGGCATCTACCTGTACGACGCCAAGGGGCGCGCGTTCATCGACGGGCCTCGCCTCCCTGTGGAACGTCAACTGCGGCCACGGGCGGCAGGACATCGTGGACGCCATCACGCGGCCAGATGCGCCAGCTCGGCCTTCAGCACGTCGTTCTTCGGCGTTCGCGCACCCGGCGGGGATCGAGCTGGCCGCGCGGCTCGCCCAGATCACGCCGCCGGGCTTGACCGCTTCTTCTTCGTCGACAGCGGCTCCGCGGCCAACGAGACGGCCATCAAGCTCGCCCGGTCCTATCACAAGGCGCGCGGCAACTCGCGGAAGGTCAAGGTCATCTCGCGCGCTCGCGCCTACCACGGCGCGACCTACGGCACGCTTTCGGCGACGCGACTCCACCAGTACCACGAGCACGTCAGCCCCCTGATGGAGGGGTTCCTCGAGGCGCCGGCGCCGTACCGCTACCGGTGCGAGATGCGTGGCACGCAGGTCGGCCTGCACCGAGGCGTGCGCCGACGCGGTGGATGCCCTCATCCGGCGCGAGGGCGCCGACACCGTGGCGATGGTCATCGGCGAGCCGGTCCAGGCGGCCGGCGGCATCGTCGTGCCGCCGCCAACCTCGTACCGGCCGCGGCTCCGCGAGATCTGCCGGGCCCACGACGTCCTCCTCGTCGCCGACGAGGTGATCTGCGGCTTCGAGCGCACCGGCCGGTGGTTCGGCGTCGACAACTGGGCCGTAGTCCCCGACATGCTGACGATCGGCAAGGGGCTGACCAGCGGCTACATGCCGCCTGTCGGGCGTCGCGGTGAGCGGCGCGATCTACGACGTCCTCACGACGCGGCCCGGAGGAGTTCACGTTCTGGCAGGGGCTTCACCTACAACGCGCATCCCGGCTGCTGCGCGGCGGCCCTCCAGACGATCGAGATCCTCGACAAGGAGAACCTCGTCGAGCACGCCCAGCGGATGGGACGGCGCCTGCTGGACCGGCTCCGCCCGCTCGAGAGCTCGCCGATCGTCGGCGAGGTCCGGGGCTCGGCCTCCTGACCGGGCGTCGAGATCGTCGCCGACCGCGGAACTCGCGCGCCGTTCCCGACGGGCGGGGCAGCGCGATCGTCCGGCGGCACTGCCTCGAGCGCCGGCCTGATCGTCCGGTGCCATCAGCGACACGATCGCGATGTGCGCCGCCCCTGGTGATCTCGGAGTCGGAGGTCGACCACGTCGCCGACGTCGTGACGACCGCGGTGCGCCAGGCGGAGGTCGAGCTCGGGCCGAAGCTGATCGGGCCCCGCCGGGCCGGCACGCGCGCCGGTCCGCCATCGAGCCGGCGTTGCCTACGGTCCGCCGCTGGCTCACCGCTGCGCGAGCGCCTGATCGTCGGCAACGACGCGTGGTCGGCCGGCACCGGCGGCGGCTCAGAAGATCGCGATCGGGTGCGCGCGGGCGCTCCGGTCGCGCCGCGGAGCCGGAGCGGGCGTCGCCGTGAAGAGGAACTCGTGGCGGCCCTCCTCGCGGCACGCCTGCGCCAGCGCTTCCGGGCTGACGTTGTCGACGAGGACGAGACCTCAGGAACGGGATGGCCAGGTGGGTGCCCATGCCGAATCCCGGGTAGCCGCTCGGGGCGCTCGTCCATCATGTCCCACGCCACGGCCGCGACGTCGTTCTGGCGGAACCACTCGAGGCACGAGATGTGGAGCCCGGGGTGAGGAGACACGCGCGGCACCCAGTCCGGATGCGCCTGGCGGAACGCCTCGTCGCCGCTCCGGATCACCACCGCGTCGCCGGGCTGGATCCGGACGCCGGCGCGCGCCGCCGTCTCGTCCAGCTCCTGCGGAGTGACCGGGTGGCCGACCGTGACGAACCCCTCCGTGCGCCCGGCCGCCACGTCGAGCAGCACGCCGCGCGTCGTGATCCCCTCCGCCGCGATCGGGATCGATCGGGCACCAGCTCGCGCCCTCGATGGACAGGCTCGCGGCGAACGGCCGGCCGTTGTACAGCTCGCCGTCCCACCCGACGTGGCAGAGCGCGTCGACGTGGGTGATCCAGTAGCCGTGGTAGACCATGTCGAAGCGGTCGAGCACGACGTCGACGCGCTCGCGCTTGGCCGGGAAGGTGACGTGGTACATGTACACGGGGCGCGGCATCGACGTCGCGCGCCAGGGACACCGTGCGACCCGTGCGCATGAGCCGAGCGCATCGGTCCGCGCGGGCGGGCGTGATGCAGGTTGAGGCGTGCCGCGCTGGTCGTCCGGACCCCAGCGGCCCCAGTTGTTCAGCTCCTGAAGTAGCCCTCGACGCGGTCCTGCGCGACCCGAGGGAATCCGGCACGCGGCGCCTCCTTCGGTGAGCCGGGCTGTCCTGCGCCTAGCGGCCCATCACGAGGTTCGGCAGGAAGAGCACCATGTCGGGCCAGAGCGCGCACACGATCACGGCGAGCACCAGCGCGAGGAAGGGCCGCCAGACGGCCCGGGTGAAGTCGTTCACCGTGATCCCCGCCAGCTGGCACGCGATGAACATCGTGATCCCGACCGGGGGTGTGATGAGGCCGATCATCGTGGACAGCACGAACACCAGGCCGAAGTGAACGGGGTCGATCCCGGCCTGGGCGACGATGGGCGCGAGGATCGGCGTCATGAGGACGAGCATGGTCGTCTCCTCCATCGCGGTGCCGAGCAGCCAGCGTTACGGCCGCGATGAGGAGCATGGTGATCTTCGGCGACGCCTGGTAGGGGATGAAGACCTGCCGGAGCGCCTCGCCCGCTCGCTCGGCGGTCAGGACCCACGACGACCGCGCGCTCGCCGCCGCGACCACGAAGAGCACCGCGCCGGTGGTGCGCGCCGACTCCCGGAGCGACTGGAAGATCACGGCGAGGGTGAGCGACCGGTAGACGACGACGCCGATCACGAGGGCGTAGGCGACGGCCACCGCGGCGCCCTCGGTCGGCGGTGTACACGCCGCCGAACATGCCGCCCAGGATGATGGCGGGGCATGATCGAGGGCGAGCATCGCGTCGCGGGCGGTCGCCAGGAGGCGCCGCCACTCGAATCGCGTCCGCGCGACCCCGTGCGCTCTCCTTCGACAGCCAGCAGGTCGACCATCAGGAACAGCGCCATCACGAACCCGGGAGGAAGCCGGCGAGGAGGAGCCGCCCGAGCGAGACGTTCGACAGGCTCGCGTAGCAGGACCATGGCGACGCTCGGCGGGATGATCGGGCCCAGCGTCGCGGCGGATGCCGTCAGCGCGGCGGCCGCCCGCGGGCTGAAGCCCGCCCGGATGAGCGAGGGGATCAGTGATCGAGCCGATGCCGGCGGCGTCCGGCCGTCGCGGAGCCCGACATGCCGGCCATGATGACGTTGGCCACGACCACGGCGTGGCCGAGCCCGCCGCGCACGTGGCCGACCAGGGCCACCGAGAAGGCCACCAGCCGGGCGGTCATGCCGCAGGCGTTGAGGAGGTTTCCGGCCAGGAGGAACAGCGGCACGGCCAGCAGGGTGAACGACTCGGAGATCAGACCGACCGGGCGCTGGGCGATCACGGTCGGCGAGAGCCCGGGGCTCAGCACGTAGAAGTGGGCGGCGGCGGTCGAGGATCATCGCGTAGCCGACCGGGATGCCCACGAAGATCAGGACGAGGAAGATCACCCCCAGGAGGAGGAGGACGCTCTCCATCAGCGGAGTCAGGGGGCGCGCCGGGGCCGGTCGGGGGCGGAAGGTCGGGGCGGCTTCCCGCCGGGAGAGTCTCCGCCGAGCTCGGCCAGGGCGAACAGGGCGAGCAGGGCGCCGCCGACCGGGACGGCGAGGTAGATCCAGAAGCGACGGGATCCCGGTGGCGGGGACGTGGAGCGGCCGGCGGGTCCGAAGATCAGCGGCTGGCTGGTCCACACGAGGAGAGCTGACCGCCACCAGGCCGGCCAGCGCGGCGAGGGCCTCCAGGAGCCGGCGGACGCGCAGCGGGGACCAGCTCGAGGCAGCGTGTCGACCACGATCTGGCGAGCGGCTCGCCGCCGCGGCGGCGGCGCCGAAGATCATGCAGCCAGACGAGGACGTACCGCGCCAGCTCCTCCGGCCAGGAGAGCGACATCCGGAGGATGTAGCGCCCGAACACCTGAGCAGGACGATGACGACGACCAGCCGCCGAGAGGACGCCCGCGATCGACTCGACGAGGTCGCCGAGCCGCTTCACGGGCGTCCCCGCCCGGGGCCGGGCGGCGGAGAGGTCACGTCCGTCGGGGACCAGGACCTCAGAGCTTCTCGATCTCGGCCAGGATCGCCTTCTGCGCCGGATCCGTGACCAGCTTCTGGTGGACGGCCTGCTTGGCGACGTCGCGGAAGGGCGCGAGGTCGGGCGTCGTGAACGTGATGCCCTTCTCCTTGAGCTTCGCGACCATCGCGTCGGCCTCTTCCTGGTAGGCCTTCTGCTGGACGTCGGCGGACTCCATCGCGGCCTTGACCAGCGCCTGCTGATCTCGGGCGAGAGGGTCTTCCACCGCTGCTCGGACATCATCACCGGGATGTTGCTCTGCGAGTGGTGGGTCTCGACGGCGAACTTCGCGACCTCGTACTGCTTGGCGTCGTACATGGCCCAGAGAGCGCCGTCTCCGCCGCGTCGACCGTCTTCTGCTGGAGCGCGAGGTACGTCTCCGGCCAGGCGATCGGCGTCGGGGATGGCCCCGACGGCCTTGAAGAACCTCGACCAGCGCCACCGCCTGCTGCGTCGCGGATCTTCGAGCCCCTTGAAGTCGTCGACCGACCGGATCGCCCTGGAGCCGTAGACGTCCCGCCACCCGCCGAGGTACCAGGCCAGGATCCGCACGCCCGCCGCCGGCGCCGTCTCCGCGATGGCGCGGCCCGGCGCGCCCTCCACCGACTTCTTCCAGTGGGTCGACGTCGCGGAACAGGAAGGGCAGGTCGAGGACGACGCCGACCTTGACCGCGTTCGTGAAGACGGTGATCAGGCCCATGTCCGACCGTGCCCGCCTGCATGCCCTCGAGCGCCTGCTGCTCCGAGCCCAGCCCGGAGTTCGGGAAGAGCGCGCACGGTGACCTGGCCGTTGGTCAGCCTCGCTGGCGCGCTTCACGAAGTGCATGGGCGCCCTTGCCCACGTGGGTGTCGAGCGACGTCGTCCAGGTGAGCCGGAGGGTGATCGGCGGCCCGGGCGCCTGTCTGCGCCACGACAGGAGCGCGCCGTCGGTCCGACAGAGCGCGATCGCGCTCGAGCACGATCAGGGTGGCGGCAAGCGTCGGAGCCTTCCATCGCGTCATCGAGCGCTCCTCTCCGGTCGTCGGGTCTGGAGGTCGGGTGACTTGGCGGAGGATTCGGGTTATTACATTCCCAAGACCGCGGGCTGTCAACGGCGGCGCCGCCGAGGCCAGCGACGGCGACGACTCTGCGACGGAGGCGCGCGATGCAGCCCTTCCTGACTCCACGGCCCTGATCGGCAGATCCCGCCGCGCTCAACGAGCGGCTCGACGACCGAGGGGTACCTCTTCATCCGGGGCTCCTGCCGACGGTCGGCCGTGCTGACGTACGCCGGCAGTGCCGCGAGGGTCGCGGCGGCCGGCGGCTGGCTCGATCGCGCCCATCCCGCTGGACGAGGGGTCGCCAATCCGGCGGCGGCGTGCACCGATCCCGAGCCCCGGTACGTCGAGGTGTTCCGGCGGCTCTACGTGCTGGAGGCGCTCCACGCGCTGAAGCACCATCCGGCGATCGTCGGGCTTCTTCGAGCGGCTCTTCGGCGAGCCGGTGCTCGTCCATCCGCTCTTCGTCATGCGGAACATCTTCCCCAGCGCCCGGAGTCCGACGACGCCCGCGCACCAGGACTACGTGCACATCCAGGGCACGCCGCAGGACGTACACGGACGTGGATGCCGCTGAGCGACACTCCGCTCGAGCAGGGGTGCCTGACCGTGGCGGCGGGCTCGCACCGGGACGGCGTCCGGGACTTCCGCGTCACGAACGGCTCGGGCGGCCTCGAGGTCGTGGACCCGCTGGAGGACCGGTGGCGCGCGAGCTCGTTCGCCGCGGGCGACGTGCTGATGTTCCACAGCCTCGATGGTGCACAAGGGGCTGCCGAACCTGACCGAACCGGCTCCGCCAGTCGATGGACGCGCGCTACCAGCGGGTCAGCGAGCCGGTCTCCGAGCTGAGCCTGCAGCCCCTACGCGAACCTCGTACACGTGGGACCAGGTCTACGCGGGCTGGCGGTCCACCGGAGTTCCAGTACTACTGGCAAGCGGCTCCCGATCACGATCGGGGAGTTCGACACGCAGTACTACGAGCGGCGCGACGTCATCGCCTTCGAGATGGCCGAGCGCGGGTGACAGCGCGGCGCGCGCGTCCCTCCTGCGCATCGTTCAGCGCGACAAGAGCGCCGGCCAAGCGGGAGCGCGCCGCGGCGCCCTCCTGGCCGCCCTCGACGCCGGGGTGCGGACCGCCTAGCTCGTCCCGCGGAACGGGCGGAAGAAGGCGCGGAGCTCCTCCGCCAGGAGGCGAGGCTCCTCCGCCGCGAAGAAGTGGCCGCCGCGCGGGAACTCGGTCCATCGCCGGATGTCCGGCGTAGCTCCGCTCGGCCCGCTCGCGCGGCACCCGCTGGACCGCTTCGGTCGACAGCGCCACGCCGGTCGGCACCGTGATGCGCGTGGTGATGCGCCGGGGCTCCCGCGCGCGCTCGTAGTAGGAGCGGTTCGCGGCGTTGGCGGTCCCGGTCACCCAGTAGAGGGTGACGTTGGCGAGGAGGAGATCGCGCGAGAAGTGGCGCTCCACGTCGCCGGCCGGGTCGGTCCAGGCGCGCCACTTCTCGAGGATCCAGGCGGCCAGCCCGGCGGGGAGTCGTGGAGCCCGTAGCGCGAGGGTCTGCGGCCGCGTCTCCTGGATGAGGTTGTAGCCGCCCTCCTCCCGCTCCCAGCTGCGCCTGCACCTCGGCGTGCGCGCGCTCGGCGTCGCTCGGCGGCTCGCGCGTCGTGGCCGATCACCGGCGACGGGAAGCCCGGCATCATCGTGTGGATGGCGATCAGGCGCTCGGGAAGTCGTAGGCGAGCCAGCCCGTGATCACCGCGCCGATGTCGTTCCCGTGGGCCGCGAAGCGGCGGTAGCCGAGGCCGTCCATCAGCTCGCGCCCACAGCGCGGCCACGCGGCTCCGGGTCATCCCGCGCGTCGTCGGCCGGTCGGAGAACCCGAAGCCGGGGCACCGAGGGCACGACCACGTCGAAGGCATCCGCGGGATCGCCGCCGTGGGCCGCCGGGATCGGCCAGGAGCGGGATGAGCGGGAGCATCTCGACGAACGAGCTGGGCCAGCCGTGCGTGATGAGGAGCGGCAGCGGCGCCGGACCCGCGGCCGCGCGCGTGGATGAACGTGGATGCCGACGCCGTCGACGTCCGCGCGGAAGTGGGGAAGCGCGTTCATCGCGCGCTCCTCAGCTCCGCCAGTCGAACCGCGTGCGCCAGTACTCGACGACGTCCCGGAGGTAGGCGAGGCTCGTGCCGTAGTCCCAGCCGGCGCCCTCGACCTCGTCCGGCCAGCGCGTGCGGCCGAGGCGCTCCGGCAGGTCGTCGAGCGTCGCCTGCGGGACGTCGACGACGAAGGGCCGCACCTCCATCGGGACGGCTCAGCGGCTGCTGCGCGGGCCGCGGCCAGACGTCGGGGTTCGCCAGGTCCTTCGGCCGCTCGCCGCGCAGCACCCGCAGGATCTCCGCGGTCACCTGGAGCGAGGCCTCGCGGTTCGCCTCGAGCGTCACTCCGGCCACGTGGCCCGAGCACACGACGTTGTCGAGGTTGAAGAGCGGGTTGTCGACCGGGCTCGGCTCCTGCTCGAACACGTCGAGACCCGCGGCGGCCAGGCCGCTTCTGACCAGCGCCTCGAAGACCGCCCGCTCGCTGTGGACGGGTCCGCGCGACGTGTTGATGAGGATCGCGCCGGGCTTCATCCGGGCGAGCGCCCGCTCGTCGATCATGTGGTGGGTCTCCGGCGTGAGAGGCGTGTGGCAGGTCAGGACGTCGACCTGGGGCAGGAGCTCGTCGAGGCTTCCGACCGGCTCGGCGCCGCGCCGCCGGACCTCGTCGGCGGGGACGTACTTGTCGTAGCCGAGGACGCGCATCCCGATCGCGCCGGCGAACCGGGCGACCCGCCGGCCGACGTTGCCGACGCCGACGATGCCGAGGGTCTTGCCGGCGAGCTCGGTGTTCACGACCTGGTGGCGGGGCTCCAGTCGCCCTGCGGGTCATCCGGTCGATCTCCACCGTCCGCTTGACGCACGCCAGCATGAGCATGAGGGCGTGCTCGGCCACCGCCTGCGAGTTCGAGCCGGGCGCGTGGACCACGGCGACGCCGTGCCGCGTGGCCGAGTCGAGGTCGACCGGTGTCGAGGCCCACGCCGTGGCGCCCCACGACCCGCACGCGCGGGCACGCGCCGAGGATCACGTCGTCGCAGCGCGGACCCGCGCGGAAGAGGATGCCCTCCGGCCTCCCGGGCCAGCCTCGATCACGGTCTTCGTCTCCTGGTTCGGGGTGATGACCACCCGCGCCTCGGATTCGAGCTGCGCCACGCCGGCGGGATTGATCTTGCCGGCGATCACGACCAGGGGACGGGCGGGAGCGGTCATCGAGCGGAGTCTCCTT
>ERZ1370068.9452-contig-823_pt1 | contig 9947 bp, 15 predicted proteins | sample MGYA00561227_ERZ1370068 | MGnify/ENA primary metagenome ERZ1370068 (study PRJEB38410, sample SAMEA6850437) | metagenome | study: Metagenomic assessment of the ecological functions of the soil: analysis of the soil microbiota associated with the...
GCGTGCTCGCACTCGACGGCTTCGACGACGACCCCAAGTCATCGAACGAACCGAAGCTCGAGGCGATTCAGATGGCCTGGCATCGAGGAGTTCAAGAAAGTTAAAGTTAGAAGTTAAAAGTTAAAACCAAAAGGCAAAGTTCGAAGCGTGACAGCGCTGGATCCTCTCCCTGGTTTTGCCTTTAACCTTTTAACTTTTAAGTTTATGGGTATTACTGCCATTTTCCGGTCCGGCGTGCGCGGCTACTTCGTGCCGTTCGGCGCCGGCATCGCGCTCGTCGTCAGCGCGCGTGTCTCCCGTGGGTCGTCGTCGGCGGTGAATCGATCGCCGGTGTTCCCGACGTTCCGGCGCTCTGGGTGCTTGGTCTGGGCGCGATCGCGGCCGTCCTGGCGTTGTTGAGCCTGATCACCCGCCGCAACTCGCGACACCCGCTGCTCATCGTCGGACTGTTCGCGCTCGGGATCATGTTTCTTTCGTGGCGGATCATCCCGCAAACCGCCGGCGACCGCGCGCTGACCATTTCCCAGGCATCTCGCCATCGTCGAAGGCACGCCGATGGGTGCGGCGCCAGCGCGCGGCGGTCGGCGTCGGCATCTATCTCGGAATGATTGCCGCGTCGGTGCTGGTGCTGTTCGGCCTCACCATCGTGTTCAAGCGCGCCGCGCAGCGCAACGCGGTCGCGGACAAAGACGACGACGTCTGATGCGAACTCCTGCTCGTCGCGCGCGACTGAGGGCGAAATCTCCGCCCTGAGGCCGGACCCGCAAGCCGGATGTCGACGTGCTGGTGACGGGAATCGGTATGGTGCGACCGCCGCGCGCTGCCGCGCGCGCGCTGGCGCTGACGCGATACGACCTCGCCCTCAACGCTCGGGATCTGCGGCAGCTTCGATCGCGCGCTGGCGCCGGGCTCGGTCGTTCACGTGGTGCGCGACCACATCGCGGAGCTGGGCGCCGAAGACAACGACGAGTTCGTGACCATCGAAGCGATTCGGCTGCCGGCCGAATGGACGTTGCGTCAATTGGCGCCGCCGCCTTTTCGCGGCGCTGCAGGCGCTGCCGGCGGTGAACGCGATCACCGTCAACACCGTCCACGGCAACGAGCTGATCGATCGCCGCCGTCATGGAGCGCTTCCGTCCGGAAGTGGAGAGCATGGAGGGCGCGGCGTTCACGAGCGCCTGCCTGATCAGCAACGTGACCTTGCGCCCAGGTTCGCGCCGTCTCGAACATCGTCGAACGGCGCAATCGCGAGCGCCTGGCGGGTGGCGGAAGCCATCGAGCGGCTGGCGGAGACGACGCGGCGCATCCTTGCCGAGACATGAAGCTGTCGCTCGGCTTCTCGCCGTGTCCGAACGATTGCTTCATGTTCGACGCGATCGTCAACCGCCGCATCGACACCGAAGGGCTGGAGTTTGCCGTGCACCTGCGCGGACGTCGAGCAGCTGAACGACGCGGCGCTGGCGGGACAGGCGCAGATCACGCAAGCTGAGCTACCACGCCTACGCGCACTGCGTCGATCGCAGCTACGTGCTGCTCGACGCCGGCAGCGCGCTCGGCCGCAACTGCGGTCCGCTGCTGATTTCAGCGCGCCGGATCGTCGATGGACGACGTGGCCGCCGGCGGCCTCCGTATCGCCATTCCCGGCCAGTACACGACGGCGAATTTCCTGCTCGGTCTCGCCTGTCCCGGCGCGCTCGAAAGACCGAGGTGCTGTTCTTTCAGAGATCGAGTCGGCGCTCCTGAGAGGGCGACTTCGACGCCGGCCTGATCATCCACGAGAACCGGTTCACCTACGAGGCGAAGGGACTCGAAGAAGATCATCGATCTTGGGCGAGTTCTGGGAGGAGCGAGACCGGCGCGCCGATTCCGCTCGGCGGCATTGTCATCAGCCGGCTGCTGCCGGACGAGGTCAAGGCCCGGGTGAACCGCGTCCTGCGCCGGAGCGTGGAGCACGCGTTCGCGCACCGCTCGGACCAGCCTGCCGCTTCGTGCGCGCACACGCACGGGAGATGAAGCGAAGAGGTGATGTACAGGCACATCGACCTCTATGTGAACGAGTTCTCGATCGATCTGGGCACCGAGGGGCGGCGAGCCGTGAGGTTGCTCGTTCGAGCGAGCGCGACCACGCCGGACTCATCGCTGCCGTGGAGGCTCCGGTGTTCTTTCTTGAGTAGGTGCGTGCAGCTGCGCGCATCTGCCTTCCGTCAAGCTGCGCCGGTCCGGGCTTGCAGGATATAGGTCGACTTGATCTCGTAGATGCGATCGTCGCGCACCGCGCGCCGTCCTGCCATCCCGGGCGTGATCCGGATTCTCTCCTTCCGCACCTTCTTGCCGCACCAGGACGCGAAGATCACCTCCGGATCGCGCCGCGCGACCTCCGCCGGGATCGACGATCCGGTCCTTCGCGAGCGCCGCACCGGCCAGCTCCGGGAAAATCGGCGCGCCGCCGGCGATGTCGACGAGCTCTTCAACCCATCGGATGCCCGAGATCAGCGGCTCGTCCCACTCGTCGAAGAAGACGCGCGGCCGTGTCGGCAGAGGCGCTTCCGACTTCGCGGCGGATGCGATCGAGGTCCGCGTTCGCAGACGATCAGCCAGCGCTTCAGCCTGTGGCTGACACCCGACGAGGCCGCCGAGCATCCGGATCATCTGCAGAATCTCGGCGACCGTGCGCTGGTTGAACGTGACGACCGTGAGGCCGCGCCGCACCAGTTCCGCCGCGAGCTCCGCCTGCAGATCCGGAGAACGCCAGCACGAGATCCGGCTGTGAGGGCCTGAATCTTGTCGAACCTGGCGTTGATGAACGCCGACACCTTCGGTTTCTGCCGCGCCTCCGGCGGCCGCACGGTATAGCCCGATACGCCGACGACCCGATCTCCCGTCCGAGGAGGTACAGGGTTTCGGTCGTCTCTTCCGTCAGACAGACGATTCGTTGGGGGTAACGCATAGATCGGTGAACACGAAGCCGTCGCGCTCGACGGTGATCCCGGTTTCGATCGGCACCGGGTGCGCGAACATCGGACCGCCGTAGGCGCAGGTGTGAAACTCGCCGCGCTCGCGCATGGGTCCACGTCCGGCGGCAGCTCGGCCAGCAGCGCCGCGTCGAACTCGCGCCCCGCGAACGAACGATCCAGCACCTTCGGGTTGAGGCAGGTGATGCGCGCTCGGACGCCGGCCGCAATCATCTGCGCGCGAGCGCCGACGTGTCGGCGCCAAACAGCGGAACAACGGCGTCAAGCCGGTGCCGGCCAGGCGGTCCTCGCGATACCGCCTGACGTCCTCGAGGAAGAGATCCCCGAACGCGATCTGGGTGAACCCTTCGGCCACGGCCCGCTCCACGGCGCCACGCATGGCGCTCCAGTAGACGTCATTCCGGACACGGCGACGGAATCGGAATCTGCCACAACGCGCAGCCCGAGCGCGTCGGCCTGCGCCCGGAGCACGTCGACACGCACCGCGTGCATGGCGACCCGCTGGCGCCCGCCTCGTTGATCGTCGTCAGCAGGCCGCCGAGCTCGACACCCTGCCGCCGCAGGCATGCACCAATCAGGCGCTGTCCTTGCCGCTCGACCACGACATCAGCGTCTTCATTTGAAGAGCTCGGGATGCGGCGTCTTCGCCATGCCGCTCAGTCGCGACGACGACGCGCGGCCCGGGGACGACGAATTCCTCGCCTTGCAGCATGAACACTTTGTGGTTTTTCACCGCGGGTATCGCGGGCAGGCGCGTCCCACGCGCGCAAGTCCGCTGGAGCGGTGGTGTCGCCGCGCGTAGCGCAGCTCGATGATCACCTCAGGTGCACCGCGCCAGCACGAGTTCAGTGCTGAGGCATGACCGATTGCTGTTTCACGTCCAGCCAGACGTTCGCGCCGCCGGCGGCTTCGACCATGTCGTGCAGGAAACCGAGGCCGCCGCTGGCGTCGATGTTTCTGAGAGCGTGCCCGGCTCGCGCCCGAAGACGAGCAGCGTCTTCGGATGCGCGCCGTTCCCGGTGCGCGCGCGGATGTCCGCCAGCTGCCGCTCGATGCGATCGGCGAGCGGCGTTGCCTGCCGCTTCGACGCCGACACGAGCGCCCAGCGAGCGGATGGTCTGCGATGCTCGGCCAGGCCGCGGTGGATGTTACAGGTAGTACGGCACGTGCCGCGCTCGAGCTGCTGTCGCAGGTCCCGCCTGGGTGCCGTACAGAATCACCAGGTCCGGGCCGCAACGCGAGGATTCGCTCCACGTTGGGATCGAGCAGGGCGCCCACCCGCGGCAGCCGATCGACCTCGGGCGGGAACCGGTCGTAGCTCCCGACGGCCACCAGCCGATCGCCGGCGCCCATCGCGAACAACATCTCCGGTGGTCGCGGGGTATGGATCGAGATGACGCGTGATGCGGCCGCTCTGGGGGCAGCGGACGCCAGCAGCACCGCGATGACAGCCGCGAAGACACGAACACGCCATATCGACGAAACCACGGCTTTTCCAAGGCAGGCCGTGCTGGCGAGCCTGACGAGCCACGACTTCGCGACGTCGTGGCGATCCTGCACACCATCCGTCGGTGCCGCCGAAACGGCAGCCATAAGAAAGAACGGACCTCCCAGAAGTGCCGTGATGGCGCCGACGGGCATTCCACGCCGCGCCGAACGCCGTCGCGCGACGACAACGTCGCAGATCACGAGAAACGCGCCGCCGAAGATGCGCCGCCGGCAGCTACCGAGCCGGTGATCAGCGCCGACGATCAGCCGCACGATGTGCGGCACGATGATGCCGACGAACGGAATCGGTCCGCCGAGCGAGACCGCGGATCCCGTCAACAGCGACGCGCTGACGAGCGCGACCGCGCTCCGGCCCTCCGACGTCGACGCCTGCGCGACACGCCGCCTTCGGCGCCGATGCTGACGAGGTCCAGCTCGCGCGGCAGCGTGCCGATCGCGACACACGCCGCCGCCGATCGGCACGCAGCGCGACGACGATGTCGCGTGTAGCTGCCGACATCCATGGATCCCATCATCCAGCGGATGCTGCGGAACGTGTCGGTGTAGTCGCCGATCACCGTGGATGAACCGATTCAACGCGCCGAGGAACGCGCTGAGGGCGACGCCGGCCAGCAGCAGCACCGTGCTGGATGTGCCGCGGCGACGTGCGATCGACATCGCGTAGACGATGCCGAGCGCACCGGCGCGGCGCCGGCAAACGTCGCGACCGGCACGGCCGAGACGCCGAGAACCGCGGTGTCGAGGTGAAACGTGATGACGACAACGGCGCCCAGCGTCGCGCCCGACGAAACGCCGAGCGTGTCGGGAGACGCCAGCGGGTTTCGCAGGAACGCCTGGAACACGACGCCGGCAATCGCGAAGGCGCTGCCGACGAGCGCCGACGCCAGGACGCGCGGCAGCCGTGCGACGAAGAACACCTGGGCGTCGACGTTGTCGGCGAACGGAATCGTCCGATCGAACACACGCGACAAATGGATCGTCGTGCTGCCGATGAGCGGCGCCAGTCAGGCAGACGGCGATGGTCAGCGCGCCGAAGCCCGCAACCGTGGCCAGCAGACGCCGCCGGAGATCACTGGGCGCGGCCAAGCGGCACCACGGTCAGGTGTCCGGCGCGGGGATGCGTCGTCACGTCGGCGATGACACCGTATAGATCGCCGGACGTGTCGGGCGTCAGCACGGTGTCGGTGGGCCCCGGGCGATGACGCGTCCTTCCTTCAGCAACACCAGCTCCGCGCACAGTGCCGCCGCCAGGTTCAAGTCGTGCGTCGACACGACCATCGTCGTCTCCGCGGTCGCGCGTTCAGGCGCGAGAGCAGCGCCGCGATCTCGAGCTGAAAGCCGAGGTCCAGCGACGCGGTCGGTTCGTCGGAGCAGCAGCACGTCCGACGCCTGAGCCAGCGCGCCGGCGATCACGACACGCTGTCTCTCGCCGCCGCTGAGCGCGGCGAAACGGCGATCCTCGAAGCTCGCGGTGCCGGTGTCGGCCATCGCGCGCGCGGCGATCGCCAGGTCGCTCGGCGCCCTCGAGCTCGAACGCGCGAGGTGAGGGTAGCGGCCCATCATCACGATCTCGAGCGCCGAATAGTCGAACGCGCTGTGCGTTTCCTGAGGAATCGACGGCGATCCGCCTTGCGCCAGGTCGCGCCGCGACATCGCCGGCGATCGCCTGTCCGTCGAGGAGCACGCGCCCGCGATCGGGGACGAGCTCGTTCCAGACAACAGTCGAAGCAGCGTCGTCTTCCCGGAGCCATTCGGTCCAAGCAGACCGACGATGGCGCCGCGCGACGACGCTCAGCGACACGCCGTCGACGACGAGCCGTGCGTGGTTGTCAGCCAGCGAACGAGACCTTCTCGACGGCCAGGTGTCAGACACCATGCAGTTGTTGCACCTGTCGCGCGCCAAACATTGCACCCCGGGGCCAGACCGTGGCCCCAGCCGCCACGGCGACGTCGAGCGCCCAGCAGCCGGATCGCGAGACCTGCTCGCCGAACTCGAGGCGCAACGGCTCGCGAAACAGCGGGCTGTTCGTCACGACGGTGTGATACTCGCCGTTCTCGCCGCACGGATCGACGGCGAGGCGGTCGAAGTCGCCGAGCATGTCGATCGACAACGTTCGCCCCAGCCAGCAGCGGTCGAGCCGCTCGGCGCGCGACGTCACGATCACCGCCTCGGCGCCCGACGCGACCCACTCCAGGAAGAGATCGCGCGTGGATGCACCAAACAGCGGCTCCACCGCGGTCGAGCCCCTGCTGGTGCGCAGATGTTCTCGGCCCACTGGCGATGCTCGGGGAACTGTGATGTCTCCGAACACCACGTGCGTGACGCCGTCTGCCGCCACGTCGTCGAGGGCGGCCGCGAACGCCGCGTCGTAAGTCGGCCAGGTGCAGCGGCTGGTGACCTGCCGCAATCCCAGCCGCTCCGCCTGTGCCGCGACGACGTCCGGGGCGCAGCCCGTGCGAACGGCTGCGCGCGCCTCTTCGTCGAACATCGTGATCATCGCCACGACCTCGAAGAGCGGCGCCGCGCGGTGAAGGGGCCGCGCAGCTGTCTTTCCCGCCGCTCCACGAGATCGCGGCGCGCGGCACTCTCAGCATTCCCTCACGCGCGACCGTCACCCGGCGGCGCACGGCGCGCGGCAGGGGCCGGGAACCCCGCCACCGCCGCGAACTTCGCGTCGAATGCGTTCTCGAGGACGGACGTAAGCGCGAAGCCGTGGATGGAACCTGGTAGAGCCGTGCACGTCGAACTTCTGGTAGGCCGGATCCATATCCTGGTTCGGCAGCGGCATCGAATAACCGAAGAACGGATCGCTCAGAAGGGTGCTGTCGTCCTGCGCGCCGACGAAATAGCCGGCGAGCGAGACCAGCGTCTTCCGGGCGGTGTATGAGACCACCACGCTTCCAGAATTCGCCGGGCGCCGGAACGGCTGATTGCCGATGAGCGGCGCACATGACCGATCTTGATCGTCGGAAACGCGGGATTGACCGTCGGCGTCAGCACGCCGCTGCTGAACGACTTCGTCACCTCTGCGTCGAGGTGCATATGGACGCGAGGGCCTGATGGGGCCGATGCGCGCCTCGCCCGACAGCTCGACGCCGCGCGACGTGTGTTGGACTGGGAGTTCAGGTAGGCGCCGAACGACTGCCGCCGCTGTGGCCGCCGGGCGGCACACCGAGCTGCGGCAGGACGCCTTCGTTCACGAACTCGATCAGATTGTCGAACGCGTTGTCGAAGTAGGCAACCCGGACCCGTCCGCGCCCGCCGGCCAGCCCCTGCTCCACGCCGACGTCGACGTTCCGGCTGCGCTCCGGACCGATCGGCTCGAGCGCGAGCGTCTGTCGCGGTGGCCGGGGGCACGAGAGCGAACAGCGATGACAGTTCCTGGTCGAGGCTCGGCTCCTTGATGCCTTGCCGGCGTTGAAGGTGACCTTGGTGTCGCCCGAAGGCGTCGTTGGCGGATGGTGCTGCCGCAGATACGCGGCGACCGACACGCGCGGCGTCCACTCGCGTCCGAAGATGTCGTTGTCGTCGAAGCCGAGGCCGCCGTTCACGATAGAGATGTCCGCGGACCTGCGCGCGTGCCTCGACGAAGACGCCGGCATTCGTGCGCGCCGTCTTCGACACCGCGACGGACGCGCCGTGTCTCGTTCTCGACACGCACGCCGCCCAGTGAGATCCAGCGCCGGCGCCACGCGGAAGATGGGTTTCGCCATACAACAGTCGCCGCGTGACGGTGGAATCGAATGTCGAGGGGTAGGTGCCGCCGCCGTAGTCGAGAATCGCCCGGCCCGTCACGCTGTAGCCATTGCCGCCGGTGATCGTCGTGACGTCGCCGAGAATAGTTGGCAAAGGCCGATGGATCCGATCGCAATCCGGTCGGCGACGGGTTGATGTAGTGAAACGTGCGATCGGCGACGCTGAACCGGATGCTGCTGGTCCATCGCGACGACAGCTGCGAGTCGGCGGCGATCGTCGTATAGGTGGCTTTCCGCGTCTGCGAGGAATCGTCCGAGATCCCGAAGCAAGCGGTCGCGTTCGGGCTGCCAGCAGCTCGAGATCGACGCACGCGCGACCGTGCCGCTGACGCTGGTGGACGCAGCCGAGGATGACGCCGGCGCGGGTGGCGAACGTAGTTGTTCTGGGTACGCGTTGTTCGCGACGTCGTTGTCCGTCTGCAGATGCGAGAACGCGGCGAAGTAGTCGAAGCGCCTGATCCCGCCGCCGAGCGACGCCTCGCCGCGCGAGGTGCCGAGGTTGCCGCCGTCGAGCGAGAGCGTCGCTTCCGGAACACGCGACGCGCCTCGGCGTGTCGTGATGTTGATCACGCCGCTCAGGGCGTCGCTGCCGACATCCACGCTGTTCGAGCCGCGCAGCACCTCGATCCGCTCGACGCCCGTGGCCGCGAGATCGGAGAAGTCTGAAGGCGCCGCCGATATCGCCTCAGCCGGCACGCCGTCGATCGAGGACCTTGTTGGAGTTGGAGCGCCTCCGCGGACGAACAGCGATGTCGTCCCTCCGCGCGCCGGTCTGGACCACCTCGACGCCCGGCACGGCCGCGCAAGGCTCCGAGCAGATCCGTGTTGCTGCATAGCGCGGCGAGCAGCCTGGCATCGAGCACCGTCACCGAGGCGCCGACCTGGGACTGCACGGCCCCCCGCCCGCTGTCGCCGTGACGACCACATGCTGCTCGAGCGTTCCGACGCGCAGGGCGACCTGAACCGCCGCGCGAGCGCCGGCGCCGACGAACACCACCGGGTCCGAGCGCTGCGGCTGAAATCCCGCCGCGGTCACTCGACCTGATAGCGTCCTTCCGTCAGTCCCTCGAAGACGAAGCCGCCGCGAGCGTCGCTCGTGCCAGTGGCGACGCGCTCTCCGTTGCGTGTCAGCGTGCACCACGTGGCGGCGGATACCTGGACCGCCGAGCTGATCGACGATCGTCCGTGCGGGACGCATCGGCGGCGGCAGCGTGGCGCGTGAAAGCGCCAGCGATGAAGAGGAACGCGAGCGCGAGACGGCAGGCCGCAGCCAGCCGCCAGAGGCGGGACGAATCCATGAGTCTCCTTCCGGCGTCTGTCGCGCCGAAAGAAGGACGCCCCGGTAGGCCAGGTTTCCTGACTCGCGGATCACGCCGCTTCACGTCTGTCTTCCCAGGCGCCTCCGCGCGTTTCGACTTCGCGATGGCGACCAGTGACATCTGCGACGTGTCGCTAGCCGCTTACAGTGGCGGGACCGTGTGGGCTTCGCACCCACTTCGCGTGGCCGCCGGGGCGAACGTCAAATTGTCTGCCACGCCTGACGCGTTGCCAGACGCTACGGGCGGAAGTATAGCAGGGTTGCCTGGACTCCGTTGTTTTCTCGTAACATTGGGTGCTCGTGTCGGAAAGCGGGACGCGGACAATCCACGCACAGACCGAGGAGGACTGAATGAGCAAGAGTTCGACCGTGACTGTCCGCAGAAGCCTGTC